>Ga0075366_10001573_pt1 | contig 11415 bp, 8 predicted proteins | sample EndMethybrTD3031_FD_72351 | JGI IMG/M metagenome (GOLD analysis project Ga0075366, IMG submission 72351) | Populus endosphere microbial communities from Tennessee, USA - Endosphere MetaG P. TD hybrid TD303-1 | ecosystem: Host-associated > Plants > Roots > Endosphere | place: USA: Tennessee... | reverse complement strand
CCACCCTGCCGCACGCGGACCGCGCTGCCCCTCGCGCGCTCGTCCCGCCGCACGGCGCCTGCCGACCCGCCTGCCGCTCGTGCGTCGTCCCGACCGCTCCCTGCCCGTGGCCTTGCGCCGGACGCCGATCGCGCTCGCGCTGCTCGCGTTCGCCGGCGCGGCGCAGGCGCAGTCGGCCGATCCGGCCGCGGAGCCGCCGCCCGCGCTGAAGATCGCGCCGGCGCTGCAGCCGCCGCCGCGCGGCGAGGCGGCGAACCGCACGCCCATCATCCTGCGCGCCCGCGAGGTGCGCGGCCGGCCGGACCTGGAGACGGTGGCCGAGGGTGACGCCGAGTTCCGCCGCGCCGGCGTCGTGATCCGCGCCGACCTGCTCAGCTACGACCACGCCGACGACCTCGCGCTCGCGCGCGGCAACGTGCGTGTCAGCGCCGGCGGCAACGTCTACAGCGGCCCCGAACTGCAGCTGCACGTGCAGCGTTTCGAGGGTTTCTTCCTGAACCCGAGCTACACCTTCGGGCGCACCGGCGCGGGCGGCACGGCGCAGCGTTTCGACTTCCTCGACGACCAGCGCGCCGTCGCGACCGGGGCGACCTATTCGAGCTGCCCGAAGGACGAGAACGGCGAGCAGGCGTGGGTGCTGAGCACCGCGCGCGTGAAGATGGACTTCGAGGCCAACGAAGGCATCGCCGAGGGTGCCGTGCTGCGCTTCCTCGGCGTGCCCATCCTCGGCGCGCCGGTGCTGAGCTTCCCGCTCACCGACGAACGCAAGTCGGGCTGGCTGCCGCCGAGCGTCAACCTCGACAGCAAGAGCGGCCTGCAGGTCTCGGTGCCGTACTACTGGAACATCGCGCCGAACCGCGACGCGACGATCACGCCGGAGCTCTCGGCCAAGCGCGGCATCGGCGCCGAGCTCGAGTTCCGCTACCTCGAGCCGCACCACGACGGCACGCTGCGCACGCACCTGATCCCGCACGACCGGCTCGCCGGCCGCTCGCGCTACGCGCTCGACCTGACCCACGCCAGCGTGCTGCCGAGCGACGGCAACGTGGGCCTGCGCGTGCTGCGGGTGTCGGACGACCAGTACTGGAAGGACTTTCCCCGCAGCGTGCCGAGCCTGACGCCGCGCCTGCTCGCGAGCGACCTGCAGGCCAGCCGCGGCTTCGGCGACTGGACGGTCTACGGCCGCGTGCAGGGCTGGCAGGTGCTGCAGGACCCGGCCGCGCGCATCGAGGCACCGTACGAGAGGGCGCCGCAGGTCGGCGCGCGCTGGCTGCACCGGCGTGGCGGCTTCGAGTTCGGCTTCGAGAGCGAGCTGAACCGCTTCGTCGATCCGGCCAACGGCGTCACGACGCCGCGACCGACCGGCGTGCGCGCCCACGCGCTCGGCAGCATCAGCCGGCCGTTCACGACGCCGGGCTGGACACTGACGCCGAAGATCGCGTTCAACGCCGCGAGCTATTCGCTCGACGAACGGCTGCCGGACGGCCGGCGCCAGCTCTCGCGCGTGATCCCGACCGTGAGCGTCGACAGCGCCTGGGTCTTCGAGCGCGACGCGACCTGGTTCGGCAAGGCCCTGCGCCAGACGCTCGAGCCGCGCCTGCTGTACGTCAACACGCCGTACCGCGCGCAGGACGCCCGGCTGAGCTTCGACTCGGCGGCGAAGGACTTCAACTTCGACTCGATCTTCACCGAGAACGCGTTCACCGGCGTCGACCGCGTCTCCGATGCGCACCAGCTCACCGCCGGCGTGACCTCGCGCTTCATCGACCCGCAGACCGGCGCGGAGGCACTGCGGCTGGGCCTGGTGCAGCGCTACCTGTTCCGCGACCAGCGCATCACGGCCGACTGCGCACCCTCGAGCGACCCGCTCGCGGCGCCCGAGTGCACGCCGCTGACGCAGCGGTTCTCCGACGTGCTGCTGCTCGCCTCGACGAGCCTGGTGCCGAAGTGGACGCTGGACGCTTCGCTGCAGTACAGCCCGGACGCGAACCGCACGGTGCGCTCGATCCTGGGGGCGCGGTATTCGCCGGGGCCGTTCCGGACCCTGAATGCGACCTACCGCTACGCGCGCGACAGCAGCGAGCAACTGGAGCTCGGCTGGCAATGGCCGCTCTACGGCCGCACGCCCGACGAGTCCGCCGCCGAACGTGGCCCGCTCGCGTCGGCCGGCCGCTGCAAGGGCAGCTGGTACAGCGTCGGCCGCATCAACTACAGCATGCGGGAGAGCCGCATCACCGATTCGGTCGTCGGGTTCGAGTACGACGCGGGGTGCTGGATCGGCCGCGTGGTGGCCGAACGCCTGTCCACCGGGCGCAGCGAGGCGACGACGCGCCTGCTGCTGCAGCTCGAACTGGTCGGCCTCTCGCGCCTGGGTTCGAACCCGCTGCAGGTGTTGAAGGACAATATCCCCGGGTACCGCCTGTTGCGCGAGGAGCGTGCCGTGCCGCCCTCACCGCTGAATGCCTATGAGTGAACCCTTCCATTTCCTGCGCCCGGCCGTGCTCGCGGCTGCCCTGCTCGTGGTGTCCGCGCCCCAGCTGCACGCGCAGACCGCGCCGGGCGCGACGCGCAGCGGCGACTACATCATCGCGGTCGTCAACCAGGAGCTGGTGACGAACAGCGAGGTGCAGAGCCGCATCGCGCGCGTGCGCGCCGACGCGGCGCGCAGCCGCCAGGCGCTGCCGCCCGACGACGAGTTGCGCAAGCAGGTGATCGACCTGCTGATCGACGAGCGCGTGCAGCTCACCTACGGTCGCGAGAACGGCCAGAAGGTCGACGAGGCCGAACTCGATCGTGCGGTGGCCAACGTCGCGCAGCAGAACCAGGTCACGCTGGACCAGCTGCGCGAGCGCCTGCGGCGCGACGGCGTCGACTACGCGCGTTTCCGCAGCAACGTGCGCGACCAGCTGATGGTCGAGCGGGTGCGCGAGCGCGAGGTGCAGCAGCGCATCCGCGTCACCGATGCCGACATCGACACCTACCTCGAGCAGCGCCGCGCCGCGGCGGGCGCCGCCGCCCAGTACAACATCGCGCAGATCCTCGTCACGGTGCCCGAGGGCGCGAGCCCCGCGGTGCTCGAGCAGCGCCGGCAGCGCGCCGACGCGGCGTTCGCGCGCGTGAAGGGCGGCGAGGATTTCGCGGCGGTCGCGCGCGAACTCTCCGAGGACGCCAACCGCGCCACCGGCGGCGAGATCGGGCTGCGGCCCGCCGAGCGCCTGCCCGACGTCTTCGTCGAGCGCGTGAAGTCGCTGCGCGCGGGCGAGGTCGCACCGCAGGTGTTGCGCACGGGAGCCGGCTTCCACGTGCTCAAGCTCGTCGACAAGCGCCAGGCGGACGCCTTCACGATCCAGCAGACGCGCGCGCGGCACATCCTGCTGCGTGTCTCGCAGCAGCTGCCGCGCGAAGCGGCGGTGCAGCGACTCAGCGAGTTCAAGCGCCAGATCGAGGCGGGCACGCGCGGCTTCGAGCAGCTCGCGCGCGAGAACTCGGAGGACGGCAGCGCCGCGCAGGGCGGCGACCTCGGCTGGGCCGGCCCCGGCACCTTCGTTCCCGAATTCGAGGAGGCGATGAACGCGCTGCCCATCAACGGCATCTCGGCGCCGGTCGTCTCGCGGTTCGGCGTGCACCTGATCCAGGTCGTCGAGCGCCGCAACGCGACGCTGGACGTCAAGCAGCAGCGCGAGCAGGCGCGCAACGTGCTGCGCGAGCTGAAGTTCGACGAGGCCTACGGCGACTGGCTGCGCGAGCTTCGTGCGCGGGCCTACGTGGAGATGCGCGAGGCGCCGATCTGAGCGCGGCGCGATGAGACACGTCGCGCGCAAGCGTTTCGGCCAGCACTTCCTGGCCGACAGCGCGGTGATCGACGCGATCGTCGCGGCGATCGACCCGCGGCCCGGCGAGGCGCTGGTCGAGATCGGCCCCGGTCTCGGCGCGCTGACCGATGCGCTCGTGCCGCGCAGCGACCGGCTCACCGTCGTCGAACTCGACCGCGACCTCGCCGCGCGGCTGCGCAAGCGGCCCGAGCTCGAGGTCGTCGAGGCGGACGCGCTGACGGTCGACTTCGCCGCGCTCGCGCAGCGCCTCGAGCGGCCGCTGCGGGTGGTCGGCAACCTGCCGTACAACATCTCGACGCCGATCCTCTTCCACCTGCTCGAGGCGGTCGACCACGTCGTCGACCAGCACTTCATGCTCCAGAAGGAGGTCGTCGACCGCATGGCGGCGGCGCCCGGCGGCAAGGACTTCGGCCGCCTGTCGGTGATGCTGCAGGTCGCCTACGACATCGAGGCGCTGTTCGACGTGCCGCCCGAGGCCTTCGAGCCGCCGCCGCAGGTCGTCAGCGCGGTGGTGCGCATGCAGCCGCTGCCGCAGCGTGCCCAGGTCGATGCGGCGCTGCTCGGCGAGATCGTCACGGTGGCGTTCTCGCAGCGCCGCAAGCTGCTGCGCCACACGCTCGGCCGCTGGCTCGAGCAGCGCGGCGCGGCGGGCAGCTTCGACCTGCAGCGGCGCGCCGAGGAGGTGCCGGTGGCGGAGTACCTCGCGCTCGCGGCGTCCTGCGCGCGGGCCTGACCCGCCCGGCATGAAAAAGGCGGCCCGCAGGCCGCCTTCCGTGGGGTCTCAGACGCCTCAGGCGGCGTTGAGCCACATCGCGGTGTCGAACGCGCTGCTCATCATCGGCATGTTCATGCCGAAGCTGCTGTTCGCGGCGTTCTTCGAAGCCGGCTTGGCCGGCTTGTCGGCGACGTTCTGGGCCACTTCCGTCGCCCGCTCCCATGACCCGTTTTCCTGGGAGCGGGCTACTGAAAAGAATAGAAGCACCTGAAGGGTATTCGTCGCTCCGCCCAGAAGTCGGCCGCATCGCGGAAGACGTCGAGCAGCTGCTCGCGCGCCTCCCGGTCGAAACGCGGGTTGTCCGGCAGCTGCTCCAGCACGACCACGAACCCGGGCTGCGTGCCGGCCTTGTGGACCAGGTCCGTCATGCAGTCGTACAGCGCGTCCAGGTTCTTGCCGAAGTGCGCCGGGAACGTGAAGGCCTGGGCCAGGCCCTCCAGCACGTCCTGTTTGGACTGCGCCGCGCTCAGGTTCGCGTAGAGAAAGTGCTGGCCGGCCGCCTGCGCGGCGTCCAGCAGGTCTTCCACGCGATAGGCGCGGATTGCCTGGACGATGTTCGGACGGACTGTCTGCAAGAGCATGGTCACGTTCCTCCTAGGGTGTCGAAATCGAGTTCTGGTCAGCCCTCACCGCTCGATGCGGCGAAAGCTGGCGTAGTGGTCGTCGGTGTAGAAGCAGGCCTCGGGCTGCGCGGGTTGGCGCCCCCCGCAGACGATGCGCTTGGCACCCCGGTGGCGCGCCGCCGGCGCCGATACGGTGTACTCGCGGTAGAAACCCCGCGGTTTGACCGGCAGCAGGCGTTCGCGATTGCCGAACACGGTGCCGTCCTTGGCGTGGGGGAACGGGCCGCCGGCGCGGATCAGGCGATCGGTCGTCCGGGCCTCGGGAGGCAGCTGGTCCAGCGACACCGACGCGATCGGGGTCTCTCGCGCCTGCGCCGAACGCTCCGGCATGGCGCCGCCAGCCAGGACCGCTCCGACGACTGTGATAGCGAGCCCCAACTTTCGAAGAGGGTGCCACCACTGTGGCCAGCCGGACGAAGACACGGGTTATCCCTGAAAGCGGAAGCCGGGATGGTACCGAAACGGCCCGGAAAGCTCAAGCCTTTGCCTCAAAATGGGGCAGGAAATGAGGTCTGTGAGCGAGCGCACGCATACGCTCTACGCCGCCCTGATCATCATGTTCCGTTGCTCTAGGCGGGCCCTCCGAAACGGTGTCGAGTCATGACGCAGTGCGTCATGACCGACGCCCGCGCCGGCCCATTCCGCGCCGACTTGACGGCGCGGGCCGGCTGCTTCAGCGCGTGGCGTTGGCGTCGGCGACGGTCAGGGCCGTCATGTTGACGATGCGGCGCACCGTGGCCGACGGCGTCAGCACGTGCACCGGCTTGGCCGCGCCGAGCAGCACCGGCCCGATCGCGATGCCGCCGCCGGCGGCCGTCTTCAGGAGGTTGTAGGCGATGTTGGCGGCGTCGATGTTCGGAAGCACGAGCAGGTTCGCGTCCCCGCCGAGCGTGCTGCTGGGCATCAGGCGCTGGCGTGCCGCGCTGTCGAGCGCCATGTCGCCGTGCATCTCGCCGTCGACCTCGAGCCACGGCGCCTGCTGGCGCAGCAGCGCGAGCGTGCGGCGCATCTTGACCGCACTCGGGTGGTCGCTGGTGCCGAAGTTCGAGTGCGACAGCAGTGCCGCCTTCGGTTGCACGCCGAAACGCAGCATCTCCTCGGCGGCCATCACGGTGATCTCGGTCAGTTCCTCCGGCGTCGGGTCGGCGTTGACGTGCGTGTCGACCAGGAACAGCTGGCGGCCCGGCAGCATCAGGCCGTTCATGCAGGCGTACACGCGCACGTCCTGCGTCGTGCTCGGGCTGCCGCCCGCGCGTTTGCCGATCACCTGGTCGATGTAGTACAGGTGGTTCGCGGTGGTGCCCCAGGTGCCGCAGAGCATGCCGTCGACCTCGCCCTTCTCGAGCAGCATCGAGCCGATCAGCGTCAGGCGCCGTCGCATCTCGATCTTCGCGACCTGCGCCGTCACGCCCTTGCGTTCGGTCATCCGGTGGTAGGTCTGCCAGAAGTCGCGATAGCGGTGGTCCTGCTCGACGTTGACGACGTCGTAGTCGATGCCTTCCCTCAGGCGCAGGCCGAACTTCTCGATGCGCTGCGCGATGATGCCCGGCCGGCCGATCAGGGTCGGCCGCGCGAGGTTCTCGTCGACGACGACCTGCACCGCTCGCAGGATGCGCTCCTCCTCGCCTTCGGCGTAGGCCACGCGCTTGTGCTTCGCGTTCTTCGCCAGGCCGAAGATCGGCCGCATCATCGTCCCGGAGGCGTAGACGAAGTTCTGCAGCCTCTCACGGTAGGCGTCGAAGTCGGTCACCGGGCGCAGCGCGACGCCCGAGTCCGCGGCCGCCTTCGCGACCGCCGGGGCGATCTTGATCATCAGGCGCGGGTCGAAGGGCTTCGGGATCAGGTACTCGGGGCCGAAGCTCAGGTTGGCGCCCGCGTAGGCGGCCGCGACGACCTCGCTCTGCTCGGCCCGCGCGAGCTCGGCGATCGCGTGCACCGCGGCGATCTCCATCTCGTCGGTGATCGTCGTCGCGCCCGAGTCGAGCGCGCCGCGGAAGATGTACGGGAAACACAGGACGTTGTTGACCTGGTTCGGGTAGTCGGTGCGGCCGGTCGCGATGATTGCGTCGCCGCGCACCTCGCGAACCTCCTCGGGCAGGATCTCGGGCGTCGGGTTGGCGAGCGCGAAGATGATCGGGCTGGACCGCATCGACGCGACCATCTCCTTCTTCAGCACGCCGCCGGCGGACAGGCCGAGGAAGATGTCCGCGCCGTCCATCACCTCGGCGAGCGTGCGCAGCTTGGTCTTCTGCGCGAACTGCGACTTGTCCTCGTCCATCAGCTCCGTGCGCCCTTCGTAGACGACACCGGCGAGGTCGGTGACCCAGACGTTCTCGCGCGGCAGGCCGACCTTGAGCAGCAGGTTCAGGCAGGCGAGCGCCGCGGCGCCGGCGCCCGAGGCGACCAGCTTCACGGACTTGATGTCCTTGCCCGCCACCTTCAGCGCGTTCAGCATCGCCGCGCCGACGACGATCGCGGTGCCGTGCTGGTCGTCGTGGAAGACGGGAATCTTCATGCGCTTGCGCAGCGCACGCTCGACGTAGAAGCAGTCCGGCGCCTTGATGTCCTCGAGGTTCACGCCGCCGAAGGTGGGCTCGAGCGCGGCGATGCAGTCGACCAGCTTGTCGAGGTTCTTCTCGCTGACCTCGATGTCGAACACGTCGATGCCGGCGAACTTCTTGAACAGGACCGCCTTGCCCTCCATCACCGGCTTCGCGGCGAGCGGGCCGATGTCGCCCAGGCCGAGCACCGCGGTGCCGTTGGTGATCACCGCGACGAGGTTGCCGCGCGCGGTGTAGCGGAACGCCGTCGACGGATCGGCGTGGATCTCCTCGCAGGCCGCCGCGACCCCCGGCGAGTAGGCGAGCGCCAGGTCACGCTGGTTGATGAGCTGCTTGGTCGGCGCGATCGCGATCTTCCCGGGGGTCGGGAACTCGTGGTACTCGAGTGCGGCGCGGCGCAGTTCTGCACGCTTGTCGTCGGCGTTGGACATGGTCTTGTCTCGCGGTGTTGTCCGGCAGGGCGCCGGGTGGGCGATTGTAGGAGCCCCCTCTCGTGCTCCCGCTGCGACCACCAGTGTGCGGCCGCGGCGCCGGCTTTCCGATGCGCGAAACTGCGTAGCCGTGCGACCGCGCCGTGTCGCGATACTCCGCGGGCTGTGCCAGAGGATCCGATGACCGCCGCCCCGCCCCGCCCGCGTGCCCGCCTGGGCCGGCGCATCGCGCTGTGGGGCCTGCTCGTGGGGCTGCTGATCGTCGCGCAGTCGCTGCTGGTGATGCTGACGCTGCGCTACGAGTCCGCGCGTGCGCAGGAGCAGGTCGACGCGGCAGCCGCGGGCGCCGCCTCGGACATCCGCCAGATGCTCGCGCGCCACCAGCAGAGCGTGCAGGCGCTGGTCTGGAACGACCCGTCGCCCGCCCAGTGGCGCACGGACGCCGGCGCGCTGCTGCACCAGCGCCGCGAGCTGCTGCGCATCGAGCGGCGCGACCTGCGCCTGCAGGTCAGCGAGGCGGTCGACTCTCCCTACCAGGCGCCGCTGTTCGGCCAGCTCACGCGCAGCGAACTCGACCTCGAGCTGCAGGTCGCCTGCGCGACCGCGACCCGCCTGGCCGCGCCGATGTACTCGCGCAGCTACTTCGTGCCGCTCGCCAGCGGCATGGGCGTCGAGGTGATGGATTTGTGCCTGCCGATGCAGCGCAGCGGCCGGCCCGACGGTTACCTGACCGCGACGATCTCGCTCGCCCGCCTGCTCGAGGAGGCCGTGCCGGCCGATCTGCTGCGCGGCCACGAGCTCTCGTTCGTCGAAGGCGACGGCACGCGCCTCGCGCGGGCCGGGGGCCGGCGCGGCGGCAACGTCTTCATCACCGAGCGCATCGTCGACCTGCCGGGCCAGACGCTGCAGCTGCGGGTCGACAGCGCGAGCGGCAGCCCGCGCGTGATCCCGAACCTGCCGCTGGCGCTGGTGTTCGGCCTGTCGCTCGCGCTCGCGGTGGTCGTCGCGCTGCTCGCACGCGACGTGCGGCGCCGCGCCGGTGCCGAGGCGGCGCTCGCCGAGGCGCTCGCGTTCCGCAAGGCGATGGAGGATTCGCTCGTCACCGGGTTGCGCGCGCGCGATCTCTCCGGCCGCATCACCTACGTGAACCCGGCCTTCTGCGAGATGGTCGGCTTCAGCGCCGCCGAGCTCATGGGGCCCGGCCTGCCGCGTTACTGGCCGCCCGAACTCGCCGAGGAGTACCAGCGCCGCCAGAGCGTGCGCCTGGGCGGCCTGCCGTTCACGCAGGGGCGCAGCGTGCAGGAATCGCGCGAAGGCTTCGAGACGATCTTCATGCGGCGCAACGGCGAGCGTTTCCCGGTGCTGATCTTCGAGGCGCCGCTGGTCGACGGCAGCGGCGTGCAGACCGGCTGGATGAGCGCGGTGCTCGACGTCAGCGCGCAGCGCCGCGTCGAGGAACTGTCGCGCCAGCAGCAGGAGCGGCTGCAGGCGACCGCGCGGCTGGCCACCGTCGGCGAGATGGCCTCGCTGCTGAGCCACGAGCTGAACCAGCCGCTCGCCGCGATCGCCAGTTACGCCGCCGGGTCGCTCAACCTGCTGGGCGAGTCGGCCCCGGACGAGCAGACGCTGCCGATGCTGCGCCAGGCCGCGCAGCGCATTGCCGAGCAGGCCGAGCGCGCCGGGCGCGTCATCAAGAGCGTGCACGACTTCGTGCGCCGCCGCGAGCAGTCGCGCGAAGCGGTGCGCGCCGACGTGCTGATCGACGCGGTGCTGCCGCTCGTGCGCCTGCAGGCCCGCAAGAGCGGCACGCGCGTCGAGGTCGAGGTCGCCGATCCGCCGCCGCGCGTCGTCTGCGACCGCACGATGGTCGAGCAGGTCCTGCTGAACCTGACCCGCAACGGCATCCAGGCGATGGAATCGGCGGCCGATCCGGCCGAACGCGTGCTGACGCTGAGCGTGCGGCCCGCGCACGCGCGCTGGGTCGCCTTCAGCGTGACCGACCACGGCCGCGGCATCCCGGCGGACGTCGCGAAGCGCCTGTTCACGCCCTTCTTCACGACCCGCACCGAAGGCATGGGCCTCGGCCTGAGCCTGTGCCGCACGGTGATCGAGCAGCACGGCGGTGCGCTCGACTTCGTCAGCCCGCTGCCGGGCGGCCCGGGCACCGAGTTTCGGTTTACGCTTCCGGCCGACGGCGCCGGCCGCGCGGCCGGCGTCGCCAGCGAACCGCAGGATGCCAACGCCGCGACACCGACCTCGTGAGCCCACCCACCACCAGCGCCGCCCCCGCTCCCGCCCTCGGACTGCCGATCATCTACCTCGTCGACGACGAGGACGTGGTGCGCGAGGCGCTCGCCTGGCTGCTGCGTTCGCGCCGCCTGCTCTCCGAGGGTTTCGCGAGCGCCGAGGCCTTCGAGGCGATGCTCGCGCACAAGACGCCGGCCCAGCTCGCCGCCTGGCCCGCCGCGCCGGCCTGCCTGCTGCTGGACATGCGCATGCCCGGCATCAGCGGGCTGGCGTTGTTCGAGCGGCTCGTCGAACGCGGGCTGATCGAGGGGCTGCCGGTGATCTTCCTGACCGGCCACGGCGACGTGCCGACCGCCGTCTCGGCGGTCAAGCGCGGCGCCTTCGACTTCGTCGAGAAGCCGTTCTCGGACAACGCGCTGGTCGACCGCATCGAGCAGGCGCTGAAGGTCAGCGAGTCGGCGATCCATGCGCGCGAGCGGCGCGAGCGCGTGAAGCGGCGCCTGGGCGAGCTGACCGACCGCGAACGCGACGTGATGCGCCTGGTCATCGAGGGGCGGCCGAACAAGCTGATCGCCGACGAGCTCGCGATCAGCGTGCGCACCGTCGAGGTCCACCGCGCGCGGGTCTTCGAGAAGATGGACGTGCGCTCCGCGGTCGAGCTCGCGAACCTGCTGCGCGAGCAGGGCCCGGCCGGCGGCTGAGCGGCGGCCGCCGCAGCTCGCGGCGCGGCGACAATCGGGCCATGCCCCTCGGCGAATTCGAACTCATCGCGCGTTACTTCACCCGCCCGGCGCGCAAGGCGGTGCTCGGCATCGGCGACGACTGCGCGCTGCTCGCGCCGCGGCCCGGCATGCAGCTGGCGGTGTCCAGCGACATGCTGGTCGAGGGGCGCCACTTCCTGTCGACGGTCGCGCCCGAGCGCCTGGGCCACAAGGCGCTGGCCGT
>Ga0075366_10001572_pt1 | contig 11416 bp, 3 predicted proteins | sample EndMethybrTD3031_FD_72351 | JGI IMG/M metagenome (GOLD analysis project Ga0075366, IMG submission 72351) | Populus endosphere microbial communities from Tennessee, USA - Endosphere MetaG P. TD hybrid TD303-1 | ecosystem: Host-associated > Plants > Roots > Endosphere | place: USA: Tennessee... | reverse complement strand
CGGCAGGCCCTCGCCGAGCTCGGCTTCGTCGTCGTCAGCATCGACGGCACCGGGACGCCGAACCGCTCCAAGGCGTTCACCGACGCGTACTACGGCGCGATGGGACGCCACAACACGATCCCGGATCAGATCGCGGGCATGAAGGAGCTGGCGCAGAAGTACCCGTGGATCGACATCGACAGGGCGGCGATGTGGGGCCACTCGGGCGGCGGGTTCATCACCGCCGACGCCCTCCTGCGGGCGCCGTTCAACGAGTTCTTCAAGGTCGGCATCGCCGAGTCCGGCAACCACGACCAGCGTCAGTACGAGGACGACTGGGGCGAGCGCTACCAGGGACCGCTCGTCAAGAACGCCGACGGCACGGACAACTATTCCGTCGAAGCCACGCAGAACTTCGCCGCCGGCCTGAAGGGCCATCTCCTGCTGATTCACGGGACGATGGACAACAACGTGCCGCCGTACAACACGCTCCTCGTCGCCGACGCGCTGATCAAGGCGAACAAGGAATTCGACATGCTGCTGATCCCGAACTCGGGCCACGGCTTCGCGCCGGCGAACTACGTGATGCGGCGGCGATGGGACTACTTCGTCAAGTACCTGCTCGACGCCGAGCCGCCGCGCGACTACGTGGTGCCGTCCAGCCCAGCCGGCGGCGGCCGCCGCGGCGGCGGGCCGGGCGACGGCAAACGATAGCCGCGCCTCAACCCGCCGGCCGGTGCAACGTCACCGGCTCGACACGCACCACTCCTTTGTAGGCGGCGGCCCTTCCTCACACCCATAGGCCAATAGTCCGCCTCGCTCATCGAGCGGGAGGAGTCATGAAAGCCTCGTCAGGCTGCAGGCGGGATTGGCGACGTGTGCGCGGCGCGGTCGTCGCGTTGACGATCGCGTCGGCCGCACTCATCACGGCGAGGCTTGGCGCCGATCCCACGACGTCCCCAGGCGATTCTGCGGAAGGAGTCTTCGGCGAAGGCCTTTCCAAGGGACACGCCGACAGCAGGTCCGGTGCGATGACGTGGTCCTATCCATTCAGCCTTCCGGCTGCACGGGGAGGGCCGCAGCCGCGCCTGAGCCTGAACTATCACTCGTCATCGCGCGACCGCGAGGCCGGCTACGGCTGGGGGCTCGATCTGCCTGTGATCGAACGCAAGCCGCTCTCCGGCTATCCGTGCGCCACGGCGGCCGGAGTCCCCATTGCGTGCGGCGAGCAGAGTCCGACCGCGCCGAGCGAAGAGAGATACGCCTTCAGCGGCCAGCCCCTCGTGCTGATCTGCCGCATCCCCGCCTCTCCAATGCCGACAGACGCCGCATGCGGAGACGAGAAGCATCCCGCCTGGGCGCGGACGGGCGGATGGAGATACTTCCGGCTGCAGGTCGAAGGCGCGTTCGCGCGGTTCTACCTGGCGGAGAGCCGGCGCTACTGGCGGATGCAGGCCAAGGGCGGCGAGCTGCTCGAATTCGGCGAGCCACCCGATGCGAGCGGCCGTGGCGTCGAGCGCGACCGTGAGAACGCGCGCTCCATCCTGCGCTGGCGGCTCGTCCGTCATTCCGACACGTTGCATCGTCAGAACGGCAAGGCTGCCAACTATGTCGAGTACCGCTGGAAGGCCCTGGGCAAGCGAGGGCTCCTGTTCCTGACCGACATCCTCGATACGCCTCGGGCGGCCGGCCACATGAGCGATGCCGACTTCGCGCACCATACGCAGCTGTCGTGGGAGCTGCCGGATTTCCCGCAGACGCACTACGCCGATCCCTATCACGCGACGCCGGACCTGCGGCTCGCGCGGGTGGCGGTTTCGAGCATGCCGTGGTCCGGCACGGGACCGCGCGAAGTGATCCGGTCGTATTCGCTCCGGTATCTCCCGGCGCAGGGGCCGACCACGAACGTGCCGCTGTCGCAGGTGTTTCGTCCGTGGCGGCACACCTTCCTCGGCGAGATCCAGATGCAGGGGCGATGCGGACACGTCGAGGACGAGCGCGGCGACATCCCGCAACGAGGCGAGTGCCGCGGATCCCTGACGCCGGCGACCCGCTTCGAATACGAAGACGGCTGGCCCGGGTTCGGCATCGCCAGCATGACCAGGGTCCAGGGCGGCCCGCCAAAGGCCGTCGAGCAGGATCGCGTCCTGCCCTTCATCAGCAGCGTCGGCATCGTGGACTTCAATCGTGACGGGCTCCCCGACATCGTGCAGGGATGGAAGCCGTCGCTGGGATGCGCGACGGACGAATGCGACGAAGGACGGCCGATGATCGGCTACCTGAATCGCGGCACGGGGATCTTCGTCAACCTCCAGCATCAGTGCTTCGACGCGGGCCGGGCCGACGACACGACGGGGCTCACGCACTACGCGCTGAACACCCGCGACGGCTTCTTCACCAATCGCGGCGGCGCCACGCTCGTCGCGCCGTGGAGCGAGGGTGTGCTGGCGTGGAGCAACGCGCAATTCGCCTCGTATCGCGCGCGCCCCGTTCCGCCGGCCTACGCGCTCTCGCTGCTGACGCTGACCGACACCACGGCCATTCCGAACACCGGGACCGCGGTGGTCATCGTCGCGAGGATCGGCGCGTCGTCTTACGTCAGGATCTTCGACGCCGCCGGAGCGCGGGTGCACAATCAGCGCGCGATCGAGTTCCTTCCCGAGCAGACGCTCGCGCTGATCGACGACGCCTTCGCCGCGCCGCTGCCGCCGCAGATGACGCGCGATCTCACCGAGCAGATCCTGTCCGGTACCGCCTACGACCGTCCGTTCGACGCCGGGTCCGGTTGCGACGTGGACAACTTTTCCGCGGCCGCATTCAAGCCGGGCTGGAAATGGGAGAAGACCCAGAGCGCCATCGACTGGGCGAAGCCGCCCGTGGGGGAGCCGCCAGCGGCGGGTGAGCCGACCGGCGGCCACGGCCGGTTCTTCCGCCTGCCGCGCTGGTTTGTGGACGTCGACGGCGACGGCCTCGTCGATCGGATGGACTCGACCGGAGAACAGGCGCTCGACTTCGAGACCGCGTACGTCCAATTCACGCAGCGCTATCCGAAAGGGGCCGCGCTTCCGGGCGGAGGTACGGGACCCGCGCAGATCCCGTTCGTGTTCGACGGAAACCAGCGTCCGCACAGCCTCGTGCCGAGCTTTGCCGGCTCGGAGTCGGGGACCAGGTATTGGTACGTAGACATCAACGGCGACGGGCTCGTCGATCTCGTCACCTATAACCCGGGCGGCAATGGCGGCATTCCTCAGGTGCGGCCCGGCAACGGCCGCGGCGGGTTCAGCTGCATCGACGTCCTGCAGCCGTGGGCCTGTCAGGAGCCCTCTCAGGAGGTCGCGCGGATCTACGGTATCGACGTGGCGGGCCCGATCAAGCCCTGGCCGTTCAACGACGAAACGCTCTTTCACGACGTCACCGGCGACGGGCTGGCCGACATCGTCCGCTACGACATGCCCACCGGCGAGGTCCGTGTCTGGGTGAACCAGGACGGGCACGCGTTCGCGTGCGCGATCGCCTCCTGCGTCGCGGGCAAGGTGCTCAACGCGCACGCCGAGGAACGCGGCCTGAGCGGAGCGGCCGCCTGGGATATCGGCGAGCACCGGACGACCTTCGCGGACATGAACGCGGACGGGATCGACGACATCGTCGTCCTCGCCAGAACCGGCGCCTACGTCGGCGTGTTCATGGAGAAATACGTGGTCGACAGCAGCCGCGGGTCCGCGCCGCGCCCGGGGCTGCTCATTCGTATCCACAACGGTTACGGGGCCACGACCGACATCCAGTATCAGAGCATCCAGCAGCTGGACCTCGACGCCGCCAAGGACCCGGTCACGGCGTGGCGCTGGCACGTGCCGGTGGTGGATGCCGTGGTCACGCAGATCACCACGCAGGACACCTATCACGCCGGAGGCGATTCGAGCGCGGTGCCGTTGTCGGCCCCGTATCAATTCAAGCGTATGGCGCAATACCTCTATCAGGATCCCGCCTACGATCGATGGTCGCGGAGCTTCGTGGGCTTTCGGAAGGTCAGCGCGCGCTACGGCATCGAGTCGGCGACGACCACTGCGACCTACGCGTACGGAAACTGCCAGAACAACCGCCTCAACGCACGGCTGCCGTCGACGCCGGACATACCGCTATGCGAGGACGGCAGCGACGACGACGACTACAAGTCGCTGTCCGGCCGAATCGTACGAATCGATCGCGGCAACGAGTTCCTCGGCGTGTTCAACCAGCGCTTCGCCACGCCTCGATTCGCGCCGCCGCCCGTCGGTGGACCGAAGCTCCTGTGGACGCGGATGTTCCACTACACGCAGGTCACGCTCTTTCAGACCCCGGAGCGAAGGGTGACGTTCGCCTATCCGGGCCAGATCGATTCGTTCCTGTATGACGACGCGCAGCCCACGTCGTCAGCCGGAGGCGCGTCGCCCGGGTTTGGCGCGGGCGGCGATCGCCTGCAGGATGCGCCGCATCAGAAGAACGTGCGGAAGCACCTGCGCCAGGTGCAGGAATACGACACGCGCGGCGTGCTCAGGAGGACCGTCGACCACGGAGCGATCAAGGACGCGGACAGCGCCCCCGCCGATCGGGAAGACGCCACCGTCGTCACGCTCTTCTCGAGCGGTGACCCCGCCACGTCCAACGATGCCGCGCTCATCCCGTGCACCGAGGACTGGGTCTGCCAGCCGAGCTACGTTTCAGTGTGGCAGCCGCAGCCCGGCGGACCGTTCGACACGTTGTTGCGCAAGTCGCGCTTCACCTACAACGCCAGTCAGGATGTCGAATCGGTGTCCGACTGGCTGGACGAAGCGGCACCGCCGCTGGATCGCCATCATCCCGCGGGCGCCGCGAACGTGGCGCCAGCTCCACCAGGACAGTCGCTGGCGCGCGGCTGGCACACGCTGCTCACCGCGACCTACGATCCCTTCGGAAACATCGTGAAGGCGGCGGCCACGCCGTCGGCTGGCGGGTCCCCGGCCGAGTGCACCACGTTCGAGCCCGACCGCGCGTACGCGCAGCTCACGGAGTTCGTCCGCAAGTTCGTCGACGGATGCGGCGGCCAGGCTCACACCTTCCAGACCGTCTACGATCGCGGCTTCGGGCTCGTCACTCAGGTCAGGGACGCAGGCGGCGGCCTGAGCGCCGTCCGTTACGATGCGCTCGGGCGGCCCCTGGAAATCCACCGGCCCGCGCCCGATGATCGTCCGGGCGCGCCGCCGGTCCTTTCCGAGACCTTCACGTACAGCGATCGCGCGCCCCTCAGCCACGTCGAGTCCCGCCGGTTCGTCGGACCGGGTACGGCCATGCGCTCCGTCACCATCCTGAACGGCCTGGGAGAGCCGGTGCTGCGATTCAACAAGGGTGATGCCGGCGGCGACTGGATTCTGAGCGAGTGGACGGAAACCGACCTGAGCGGACGCGTGCGGCAGATACGACGGCCCTGGATCACGACGAGCGATCCGGTCGCGAGCGCCGCCAGCGCGAGCGCCTTCGCCATTCCCGTGGACAACGCGTTGCTCGAAATACAGTACGACGGCTTCGGGCGCAGGGTGTCCCTGAAGGAAACGGCCGGCGGCGTCACGCAGGAGCTGTCGCGCATCGCCTATTCGCCGCTTGCCATGGAGGTCCGTGATGCCGAGCAGCTCAAGAGCGGGAGCGTGCACTCGAGTGCGTTCCAGCGGATCGAGTTCGACGGACGCGGACGCAACGTGCTGTCCAAGGTCCATGTCGCGAACCCCGCCGCCGACGACATCATCACTCGCGTCGACTATGCGCCGACCGGCGAAGTAGTCAAGGCGAGCCGCGTACACCGCGGCGGCTCGTACGAGCGCACGATGAAGTACGACACGCTCGGCCGGCTCGTTCGCAATGAAGAGCCGAATACCGGCAAGAACTGGCGCTATGTCTGGGACGGCTCGGGCCGTCTCGTCGGGATGAGCGACGCGCGCGGCTGCGGCGAGAACTTCTACTACGACGGGCTCAACCGGCTCGTGGGCGAAGACTACTCGCCGTGTCTCGCGTCGCAGCCGGCCTACACCGCGCCCGACCTGGACACGGGCGCGGGCTTCGAGGCGCTGTACCGCTACGACAGTTACGAAGCGGACCAGATCCAGCCGGAACCGGGGTTCGCCGACGACGCGCGGGCCGCCATCGGCCGGCTGGTCTCGTTCAGCGACCGCGGCAGCCACACGCGCTTCAACTACGACGCACGCGGGCGTCTGCGGCGCATCGCGCGGCAGGTCGCCACACCCGGAAGCACCGGTGCGGATTCGTTCGCGCAGCACTGGTTCAGCTCGCGAATGGACTACGACATCGGAGACCGCGTCACCCGCCGTACGACCGGCGCGGACATTCCGGAGCTGCTCGTAGCCGGCTCGAGCGAAGAGCGCTATGCGTATTCGCCGCGCGGCAATCTCATGAGCGTGGACAGCTCGTACGGGTCGCTCATCAAGAGCGCGTCCTTCGATGCGCGCGACGCGCCCACGCGCATCGTCTTCGGCGATGCGCGCTCGACCACCGCGCGGTTCGCCTACGACGCGCGGCACCGGCTGTCCATGTACCAGCTGATCGCCCCGTCGACCCCGGCCGCGCCGCCGATCGGCTACTTCGACTATCGCTTCCCTGAGTACGACGCCGTCGGCAATCCGCTCGTCATTCAGGATCTGCGCATCGCGTGGACGGTGCTGCCGGCGGACGCCGCTCCGGTGGAAACGCGCAAGATGGACTACGACGATCTGTATCGCGTGACCGGCGTGGCCAACGCGTACAAGACGTTCGACGGCACCGCGCCGTGGAGCTCGCCCTTCGCCGCCGAGAACGCCGCCGGCGACACGCGTCCCCTGCCGCTGCGCAGCCTTCCGAAACGGATCACGCGGCAGCAGTTCACGTACGACGGCCTGGGCAACCTCACCGCCTCTTCCGACGACGCGTCGGCGGTCTTCGATCGATCGCTTGGTCCGGGCCTCGCGTACGGAACGGCGCAGGATGGCCCGAATCAGCTTCGCTCGGGCAATGGGCTCAAACTGCGCTACGACGCAGCCGGCAACATGACGGAGCTGACCGTCGAGCGCCCCGGCACGTGTCCGTCGGGCGCGGCCAGCGCGTGCGCGCAACGATTCGTCTACGACTGGGATGAAGTGGGCCAGCTCGCTCGCGCCCGGCGCTGGGACTTTCCCGGCAATTCGATTCCGGCGTCGTCATCGCCCGCCGTCAACGTGAAGCCGGCGTGGGACCTGGCCTACGCGTATTCACAAGGCGGCCGGGTGCGCAAGACCGTCACCGACCCCGCGGGCGACACACGTCACACGCTGGAGATCTTCGACACCCTGCGCGTCAACAGCGCCGCCTTCGACGCCGCCGCGCGCGACTACCGGGCCAACCGGCGGAACATGCAGACGTACCTCGCCGGCATGGGCCAGGCCTTCTGGGACGACAGCGGTGTCCTCCCGCATCAGCCGGGAACATCCGGCGTGACGATGCACCTCTCCGTGGGCGATCACCTCGGGTCCAGCTCGGTGGTCATCAACCACGCCACCAGCGAGCTCGTCGAGCGTTCGACGTATCAGCCGTACGGCGCCGTCGAAAGCGATCATCGGCCCGCCAAATGGAGAAACTTCCGCGACGCCTACAAGTTCACGGGCAAGGAAGAGGACATCGAAGCCGGAATTGTCTACTTCGGCGCCCGCTACTATCAGCCCTACCTCGGGCGGTTCATCAGCGCCGATCCGCTGACCGTGCACGGTATGGGAGCGGACATGAATCCCTACGGCTACGTGTCGGGCCGCGTCACGACTCGCATCGATCCCATCGGACTGGCGGAGTGCACTCCAGGCACGATGTGCATGCCCGAGGGCCAGCCGGAGGACGTCATCACAGGCCGGAGGCCGCCGCCCGACCCGACGCCGTCGTCCGACCCGACGCCGCCCAACACGCCGGGCCTGCCGGGGCCTTCCGCGCCTTCGGCCGGTACGGCCGGCTCCGCCACCGGAAGCGCACCGAAGGCGCCGAGAGAAATGCTCACGTTCGAGCGGGGCGATCCCAATGCGATTCAGAAACCGACGCGTGGTGACCTCATCAAAGCTGCTGTCGTTCAAGTCGCCCAAGACACCGCGCTGAACCTCGTCGACCCGGTGCATACCAATCGCCATTTCGTGAAGGACATCATCACGATCACCGACGACAAGGCGTCACCGCTGAGCAAAGGCATCGCGGGAGGGAGTGCGGTGCTGTCGGTCATTCCGGTCGTGGGTGAGCTGAGAGTGGGCTCGGTCGCGCTGAAGGAAATCGCTGCGTCCGCTCGCACGTCGGAAGAGCTGGCGCGGCTCGTCAGCCTGGTCGGCAATAGCGGACCCCAGCAGACGGTCGCTGTTCTCGAGACGGCGGAGGGCATCCGCCTGGTCGGCGCCGGCGTGAGAGACCTGTCGCCGGCCCAGCGGATCTTCGCTCGGGCGTACGGCCTGGTGCCCGTGAAACTGGCCGGGGCACATGCAGAAGGGACTGTTCTCGAGGCGGCCTGGTTCAAAGGGCTGAGGCCCCTGCGTGGCGTCACGACCGTGGACGCCTGCCCTGTTTGCGCGCCGATGCTCAAGGATGGCTCCTTCGGATGGATCTTCGAATACGTGACACCAAGGATCTTCATCGTGAAGTGAGACGCGGCGCGAGGGGTGTGCCGAGGGGACGGCGGGGGCTGGCAGGATCAGGCAAGGATTCGGCAGGTCTGGTGCTGGATTCGTCGCCGCCCCCGTAGTCTGATAGCGATGTGAAGGTTGCCGCATCGCTCGAGGCCAACCGGCAGCGCATGGTCGCGCTGCTCGGGGAGCTCACCACCGGTGAAGGGCTCCGGCCCACGATCCTGGAAGACGTGAGGCTGGGCCGGGCCGACCGGGCCTACGAACGAGCCCCCGTCCTCTACGAGTCCAGCATCTACATCGTCGCCAGCGGCCGGAAGATCGGCTTCATCGGCGAACGCCGCTTCGTCTACGACCCCAACAACTACCTGGTGCTGTCGGCGCCGCTGCCGTTCGAGTGTGAGACGGAAATCGGCGCGGACGGCGCGATGCTCGGGCTCGCGGTGCGCGTGCTGCCGAGCGTCGTGAGCGAGCTTGCGATCCAGATGCCCACGCGCCCGCGTCCGGCGGCGGCAGACGACCTGTGCTGCGTGCACGCGACGCCGCTCGACGCGGCGATGAGCGATGCCGCGGTGCGCCTGCTCGAATCGCTCCGCGCGCCGGCCGACGCGCGCATTCTCGGACCGTCGATCGTGCGCGAGATCGTCTACCGCGCGCTCTGCGGGCCGCAGGGACGCCTGCTGATGGCGATGGTGGAGCGGCAGGGCCAGGCATCGCAGATCAACACCGCGCTCCAGTGGATGCACGCGCACTACGCCGAACCCTTCAGCGTGGCGCGGATGGCGGGCGACGTCGGCATGAGCGTGTCGGCGTTCCACCACCAGTTCAAGGCGCTCACCGCCAGCTCGCCCGTGCAGTACCTGAAGTCGGTCCGCCTCCACAAGGCGCGCGCGCTCATCGTCAACGACGGCGCGGGCGCCGCCATCGCCGCGACGTCGGTCGGGTACGAGAGCGCGTCGCAGTTCAGCCGCGAGTTCAAGCGCTTCTTCGGCGCCAGCCCGACCGAGGAAGCCCGGCGCATGCGCGCATTCGCCGCCGAGCCGTCGGCGGGCGAAGCGGCCGCCGCCAACTGATTCCGTTCTTCAACAGGAGTTCCGCATGTCCACCGCATCCGCTCCGTCTTCACCGCCCGTCCGTCCGCCGGTCCGCGCCACGCGCGCCTGGGCCGCACGGAACACGACGTCACGGCTCGCGCCGTTCTCCATCGAACGCCGCGAGCCGCTGGCCGACGACGTTGTCATCGACGTCCTCTATTGCGGCGTCTGCCATTCCGACCTGCACATGGTGCGCAACGAATGGAGCATGACGACGTATCCAGTCGTCCCAGGTCACGAGATCGTGGGTCGAGTGGCCGCGGTCGGAAGCGGCGTCACGAAGTTCCGCGCGGGCGATCTCGCCGCGGTCGGCTGCATGGTCGATTCGTGCCAGCACTGCGCGCCGTGCGCCGCCGGTCTCGAGCAGTACTGCGTGAACGGCGCGACCCTCACGTATGGCAGTCCGGACACGGTGCTCGGCGGGACGACGCACGGCGGGTATTCCGCGAGCATCACCGTCAAGGAGTCGTTCACGCTGAAGCTGTCGCCGGCGCTCGACCCGGCGGCCGCCGCTCCGCTGCTCTGCGCCGGCATCACCACGTACTCGCCGCTTCGCCACTGGAACGCGGGGCCCGGCAAGAAGGTCGGCATCGTCGGTCTCGGCGGGCTCGGACACATGGGCGTGAAGTTCGCGCGCGCCTTCGGTGCGCACGTCGTGCTGTTCACGACGTCGGCCCGCAAGGTGGAGGACGGCCTGCGGCTCGGCGCGCACGAAGTCGTCGTGTCGACCGACGCCGAGGCGATGAGCCGCCGCGCCGCGTCGCTCGACTTCATCCTCGACGCGGTGTCGGCCGAGCACGACATCAACGCCTACCTGCAGCTGCTGAGGCTGGACGGCACGCTGACGCTGGTCGGGGCGCCCGAGAAGCCCTTTCCGGTGTCCGCCTTCAGCCTGTTGACGCCGCGCCGCAGCTTCGCCGGCTCGGGCATCGGCGGCATCAAGGAGACCCAGGAGATGCTCGACTTCTGCGCCGAGCACGGCATCGTGAGCGACATCGAGCTGATCCGCATGGACCAGGTGAACGAGGCGTACGAGCGCATGCTGCGCAGCGACGTGCGCTACCGCTTCGTCATCGACATGGCGACGCTCCAGGCATAGATACGACGAGGGCAGACATGCAGTACAGGAAATTCGGTTCGACCGGGTTGTTCGTCTCGGAGCTGTGCCTCGGCACGATGACGTTCGGGGGCAGCGAGGGCATCTGGGGGCACATCGGCCGGCTGCAGCAGCCGGACGTGGACGCGATCGTGAAGCGCGCCCTCGACGCCGGCATCAACTTCCTCGACACGGCCAACGTCTACGGCGACGGACAGTCGGAGCGCCTGACCGGACAGGCGCTCCGGAATCTCGGCATCGCGCGCGGCGATGTCGTCGTGGCGACGAAAGTCTTCGGCGAGACGTCGAAGGGGCCCAACGGCCGCGGCGTGTCGCGCTATCACGTGATGGAGGCGGCGAAGGCGAGCCTCGCCCGGCTACAGCTCGATCACATCGACCTGTACCAGATTCACGGCTTCGACGCGGCGACGCCGATCGAGGAGCAGCTGCGGGCGCTCGACACGCTGGTGCAGCAGGGATACGTCCGCTACATCGGCGTGTCGAATTGGGCGGCGTGGCAGATCGCCAAGGCGCTCGGCATCTCGGAACGGCTCGGACTGGCGAGATTCGACTCGCTGCAGGCCTACTACACGATCGCCGGCCGCGATCTCGAGCGCGAG
>Ga0075366_10001571_pt1 | contig 11419 bp, 7 predicted proteins | sample EndMethybrTD3031_FD_72351 | JGI IMG/M metagenome (GOLD analysis project Ga0075366, IMG submission 72351) | Populus endosphere microbial communities from Tennessee, USA - Endosphere MetaG P. TD hybrid TD303-1 | ecosystem: Host-associated > Plants > Roots > Endosphere | place: USA: Tennessee... | reverse complement strand
GTATCAGACCGAGCTCGGCCGTCTCGCCGGCGTGGTGAACGACGATCCGGTCTTTGCCGAAATTCCGAAGAAGGCTCAACCCGTCCTCGATCTGCTTGCGGCGAACGCGGCAGCGCTTTCCGAAGGTGCGGTGCGCAAACTGGCTGAGTTCGACAGCGCTGCGGGGCAGATCGACAACACCTGGAACCTGCTTGCTCAATTCGCCGAGACGCAGAGGCAAAATGCTGGGCAGGATCGTCAACAGGCCAATAGGATATCCGGAGGCGCGATTGTCATCGGCATCCTGATTGCTATGACCGCGGGTGCCGCACTGGTCGTCACCCTGAAGGGACCGATCACCCAGATTACCGCAGCGATGCGCAAGATCGCAGAGGGACGGCTCGATACCACAATCACCGGCGAGGCACGGGGCGACGAAATCGGGGAAATGGCTCGTGCGCTTTCCGTCTTCAAACAAAATGCGCTGTCGAATGTCGAAATGGAACAACAGGCCGAGATCGCACGCAGTGATGCGGAATCTGAGCGCGCCCGCAACGAACTCCAGCGACGTAGCGCCAAGGTCCAGGTTGACGCCGCAATCGAGGCGCTTGCAGAGGGGCTCACGCGGCTGTCGCGCGGGGAGTTGAATTTTTCGATCGATACGCCCTTTGCCGCCGAACTCGACCGGATCCGCACCGATTTCAACATGTCGGTGGCGGGTCTCAGAGAGACGCTCTGCGATATCCGCGAGACGTCTTCCCTCATCAACGACAATGGCCGACAGATGGCGGAAGCCGTTGATGACCTGGCCCGTCGAACGGAGAAGCAGGCGGCTGCACTTGAGGAAACCGCAGCGGCAGTGGAGGAGATTTCTTCCGCCGTCAATACCTCGTCAGGACGGGCAGCAGCAGCGCTTGCGCTTGTCCAGCGCGCCAAACAGGGTGCCGACGCCTCGGCTTCAGTGGTCCAAAACGCGGTTTCGGCCATGGGACGGATTGAGGACGCGTCGGGCAAGATCGTTCAGATTGTCAGCGCCATCGACTCCATCGCTTTCCAGACCAATCTCTTGGCCCTAAATGCGGGAGTCGAAGCGGCGAGAGCGGGTGAGGCCGGCAAGGGCTTTGCTGTCGTGGCACAGGAGGTGCGGGAACTGGCGCAGCGATCGGCTCGTGCAGCCAAGGAAATCGGCGAGCTCATCAACAATTCCGTCCGCGAGGTTGCGTCCGGCTCCGAATTCGTCGGCCGCACCGGCGATGCGCTGATGGAGATTTCCAGCGAGATCGTCCACATCGTCGGCCATATTGAACTCATTGCCTCGTCAAGCCGCGAACAGGCAACGACACTCCATTCGATCAACGCGTCGGTCAATGATATTGATCGTATGACGCAGCAAAATGCGGCGATGGTGGAAGAGACGAATGCTGCCACCCAACAGCTATCGTCCGAGGCGCTTGCACTTACCGACATGATTGCACGCTTTCGGCTTGAAGGCCGCGAGAGCCCGGCTTCAAGAGGGTACGAGGCTGCGGCATGACGGCAGCATGTATTCGCAAAGCACTTGCTTTGAGATGCATGGTTTCCGATCAGAAAGCTGATGAGCGATACGTTTCCCTTGATCAGTTTTCAGGCGCACGATAGTTGCTAAATTAGCAATATTCTAATATACGTGGAGCCGGCGTTTTAATATTTTCGCAGCCGCAAGCAACGTCCCTCAAATTGGCGGGCGTTTATTATCCTATTCAGCAGGGCGTTCGATTTCATGAAGTAGATTAGAGATTTATAGGGGGGAGGAATAATGGGAAAATGGGCATCTTCTCTACTGACGACTCCGCATGGAAGGCGTCGTCTTCGGTTTGCTATCTCGGGATTGCCACCGCTCTGCGCAGTGGTGCTCTTCGCAGGCGTCGCGTCTGCGCAGGCGCCGACTGAGGAGCAGCGCAATGCGATCAGGGCGGAATGCCGTTCCGATTTCATGGCGCAATGTTCCGGCGTCACGCCGGGCGGGATGGAGGCACTCACCTGCCTGCAACAGCATAGCGCCACACTTTCAGCCGGCTGTAAGAAAGCTGTGTCGGCGGTTAGCAAACCGAAGTCGACATCGGCGGAGCCGTCTCCGGCCGCGCCGGCAACCACCGGAGCGGTCACCCCGGCGCCTGCGACCGGCGCGCCGGCGCATCAGCCGACGCAGGCGCAGCGCAACGCCGTCAAATCAGCCTGCCAACGCGATTTTATGGCGCAATGTTCCGGCGTGACGCCGGGCGGCGCAGAGGCGCTCAGCTGCTTGCAGCAGCACAACGCCGCTCTGTCGGCACCGTGCCAGCAGGCCGTTGCGGCGCTCGGAGGGGCAGCCGGATCAACCCCGGCCACCGGCGGCGGCGCTGCGGCGGTCGCGACCACGCCTGCTCCTCAGGCCATGATGCCGGCCTTCTCGCCACGCGAGGAACTGATGATCCTGCGTGAAACCTGTGGATTGGACTTCCGGGCCTTGTGCCGGATGGTGCCGCTCGGCGGAGGGCGGGGTATCGCTTGCCTCCGGGACAATCTGCAACGCGTGTCGCCGGCCTGCCACAGAGTGTTGACTTCGGGATTATAGCCTGGTCAGACCCCGATCTGTGAAAGCGGTAATCCGAACAGCATCGCGCTTCAGCGTCATTCGGTGAGCGCAACGCGGTAAAGACCGGCAGGTGGCCGGTCTGGCACATGCACAGTTTGCGTCTGCACACTTCATCTCCGGCCGGAATCGGTTCGGCACCTGCATATCCGATGAAATCAATGACGGCACATATGAAAGGCATTGTCATGTCATCGACTTTCTGTTTCCCGCGATTGAAGCGGATGCTTGTTTATACCTCGCTCGCCGCCGGCCTGGCGCTGCCAACGAGCGCTTGGGCGGATGATGCAAAAGCCCTACTCAAGGCGATGTCCGATTTTCTGGCGGCGCAGAAGACGATATCCTTTACCTATCAATCGTCGCTCGAAGCCGTGACGCCCGAGTTCGAGAAGCTCCAGTTCGTCAGCTCCGGGACAGCCAACCTGACACGTCCCGACAAGCTGCGTGTCACCAGAACCGGCGGTTTTGCCGATCTCGACGTCAGTTTCGACGGTTCGTCGCTGACGGTGCATGGCAAGAACCTCGACGCCTATGCCAAGATCGATGGCAAGGGTTCGCTCGACGAACTGATCAACAGGCTTATGACCGCGGGGGTCGAAGCGCCAGGCGCCGATCTCTTGTCCTCCAACGTCTATGATGTGCTGATGTCTGAGGTGACCGATGCCAAGCACATTTCCAGTGCTTTCGTGGATGGCGTCGAATGCGCATACCTGGCCTTCCGAACGCCTGAAATCGACTGGCAGATCTGGATACAGACCGGCTCGCAACCGATACCGCGCCGTTACGTCATCACCAGCAAGCACGTCGTCCAGGCGCCGCAATACACGCTTGAAATCAGCGATTTCAAAAGCGGCGCCGATGTCGCGGCCGTTTCCTACAGCATCGAAGTTCCGGCCAGTGCGAAGACGGTCGATCTCAGCGAGCTGCAATCGCTTGATGAGCTTCCGGCGCCTGCCGATATGGGAGAGGTGAAATGACCTATAACAAGCTGTTCTTCGCTCTCGGCCTCGCCGGCGTCGTGACATTCACCGACATTCGCATCGAGGTGCAGGGATTTCTGCCGTTGTCGATCGGCTTCGCCACGCCGGCGGGCGCCGTCATCGGCAGGCCGCTGACGCCGCTCTCTTATGCGGGCGTGGCCCGTCGGACGACGCGGCGGGTCGTCACACGCACGACGACGACCATCGCCGTGCTTCCGGCAGGCTGCCGCTATGGTCCCTATTACGGCGGCTACTATTATCGATGCGGCGCGTATTATTACGCCAAGAGCGGCAACGTTTATGTGCAGGTGATCGTCCAATAATGCTGCGGTCGTCTATCGGACGTTCGATATCTCCGCCTCCGTCACGCTCGCGGCCGTGTTTGCGGTCGCTCCGCGCCGTTTCAAATATTCCTCGAGGCGCTGCAGCAGGACGTAGAAGGACGGTACGAAGAGCACGGCAAGACAGGTCGAGGCGATCATGCCGCTGAAGACCGATATGCCGATCGACTTACGGGCCGATGCGCCGGCGCCCGTCGCCAGCACCAGCGGCAGGACGCCGAGGATAAAGGCGAAGGACGTCATCAGAATTGGCCGGAAACGCAGCCGCGCGGCCTCGACGGCCGCATCCAGGATTTCCATGCCTTCCGCCCGCTTTTCCCGCGCATATTCGACGATGAGGATGGCGTTCTTCGATGCAAGTGCGATCAGCAGGATAAGGCCGATCTGCGTATAGAGGTTGTTGGCAACACCCGCAGCGGTAAGTGCTGCTACCGTGCCCAGCAGAGCGAGCGGCACGGCGAGTATGACCGCCAGTGGCAAGATCCAGCTTTCATACTGACCGGCGAGCACGAAATAGACGAGCAGCATGGCGAGCGCGAAGATGAAATAGATCTGCCCGCCCACGGCCTTCTCCTGATAGGAGAGCGCCGTCCACTCGAAGCCCGTGCCCGGCGGCAACGTCTGGTCGGCAATCTGTTCCATGACGTCGAGCGACTGGCCGGAACTGAAGCCGGCGGCAGGCCCGCCGACGATGGTTGCTGTGGGGTAGAGATTGTAGAGGCTGATCAGGGAAGGACCTTGCGTCGTCGTGACATCGACGACCGTGCCGAGCGGCACCATCGTCCCGTCGCCGGCTTTGACCTTAAGATTGCGGATGTCTTCGGCGCTGACCCGGAAATCGGAGGCGGCTTGTGCATAGACCTGGAAGGTGCGGCCAAATTTGTTGAACTGGGTCACATAGCTCGATCCGACATAGCCGGAGAGAGCGGAAAAGACCTGGCCCACGGTAATTCCCAGCGTCTCCGCTTTGATGCGATCGACGGAAACAGCCAGCTGCGGCACGTTCGAGCGAAAAGGCGTGCTCAGCCTTTGCAGCGACGATTGGGCACTGCCGTTCCTGACGATCGTATCGGCAAGCGATTGCAGCAGCGGGTAGTCGGAAATGCCGTTCCTGATCTCGACCTGCATGGTAAAGCCGCTGGCATTGCCGACGCCCTGGATCGGAGGCGGCACGATCACCAGCGTCTTGGCCGTGAGCACGCCTTGCAGCGCGCCGTTCAGATGTTGGTAGATCGACAGCAAGTCCTGCCCCTTCTGCTTGCCGCGTTCATCCCAATCCTTCAGCACGACATAGGCGACGCCGGCATTCTGCAGGCTGGCATTGTTGTCGAGAACGGAGATGCCGCTGATGGTCAGCACCTGGTCGACGCCGGGTGTGGCTTCGGCGATCTTGCCGACCGCGTCCATGACAGCATCGGTGCGCTCCTTCGAGGCGCCGTCCGGCAATTGCGCATTGATCAGCACATAGCCTTGATCCTCGATGGGCAGGAATGCCGTCGGCAGGCGGGCAAGCCCCCAGGCGGCGACCGCGATCAGCACCAGTGCCGCGACCGCCATGATGCCGGCGTGACGCGTCATCGATCCGATCAGCCCGGCATAGCCGCGCTCGCCTTTGTCGTAGACCTTGTTGAAGCCGCGATAAAGGATGTTGCGTTTCTCGGGCGGGGCCGGCGGACGCAGCCAGAGGGCGCATTGCGTCGGTTTCAGCGTGACGGCATTGATCGCGCTGATCAGCGCGGTCGCGGCAATCACGAGGGCGAACTGCCTGTAGAGCTGTCCGGTCAGGCCGGGCAGGAAGGCGGCTGGAATGAAAACGGCCATCAGCACCAGCGTGATGCCGATGACCGGGCCGAGCAGTTCCTCCATCGCCTTCTCGGCGGCCTTTCGGCCGGACATGCCCGCCTCGATGTGCCGGGCGACACCTTCGACGATGACGATGGCATCGTCGACGACGATACCGATGGCGAGAACGATGGCAAAGAGCGTCGACAGGTTGACGGTGAAGCCCAATGCCGCCATGGCCGCGAAGGCGCCGATGATGGTGACCGGAACGGTGGTCGCCGGCACGAGCATCGCCCGCCAGTCCTGCAGGAAGACGAGAATGACGATGAGAACGAGAACGCCGGCCTCGATCAAGGTGACGTAAACCTCGTCGATGGAGGCCTCGACGAATTTCGTCGTGTCGAACGGTACATGATATTCGAGGCCCGGCGGAAAGCTCTTCGAGAGCTCTTCCATTTTCGCCCGCACGGCCTGTGCAACCGAGATCGCATTGGCTTCCGGCAGTTGGAAAATGCCGATGCCAGCCGCCGGCCTGCCGTTCTGCATGAAGGACTGGCTGTAGGTCTGGGCGCCGAGTTCGACGCGGCCGATATCGCGGATCCGGGTCACACGGCCGCCCTGTCCGCTTTCCACTTTGACGACGATATTCTCGTAGTCGGCCGCCTCGTTCAGCCGGCCATTGACGTTCAGCGTATATTGGAAGACCTGCCCCTTCGGCACCGGCGGAATGCCGATCTGGCCGGCGGCGACCTCCTGGCTCTGCTGCTGCACGACGCTGACGACATCCTGCGGGGTCAGGCCGCGCGCCTGCAGCAGGTTCGGATCCATCCAGATGCGCATGGCATATTGACCGGCGCCGAACACGGTGACGTTGCCGACACCTGGCAGGCGGGCGAGTTCATTCTGCAAGTTGATGACGGCGTAGTTCGACAGGAACAGGCTGTCATAACGGCTGTCTGGTGAGGTCAGGCTGACGAAACCGAGGATCGCCGTCGACTTCTTCTGCGTCGTCACGCCCTGAAGCTGTACCGCTTCGGGAAGCGACGACATCGCTATGGCAACGCGGTTTTGTACCAGGACCTGAGCCTGGTCGGGATCCGTGCCGATGGCAAAGGTCACGGTCAGCGAGTAAGTGCCGTCGCTGGCGCTGGTTGACTGCATGTAGAGCATGTCCTGCACGCCGTTGACCTGCTGCTCGATCGGCAGCGCCACGGTGTCGACCAGGGTCTGGGCGCTGGCGCCGGGAAAGCGCGTCGTCACTTGCACCGTCGGCGGAACGACATTCGGATATTGCGCCACGGGCAGTTGGATGAGGGCCACCGCGCCGATGAGCACGAAGACCAACGCCAGGACGTTGGCGAGTACCGGTCGCTCGATGAAGAAGCGCGAGATCATGCTGCTGTCCTCAGACGTTCAGATGAACCATGATGGCGAATTCATTGCGTGGTGGTCTTGGCCTTGGCATCGCCGGCGGCAGTTGCCGGCGGGTTCATTTCCATCTTCTCGGGCGTGACCTTACTGCCGGGAATGGCCTGCTGGATACCTTGGGTCACCACCCAGTCGGCTGCATCGAGGCCTGACTCGATGACGCGGAGCGAACCTTCACGCTGGCCGGTCTTGACCTGCTTCTGCTCGATGACATCGTCCTTGCCGAGAACGAGCAGATAGCTGCCCAGCTGGTTCGTGCCGATCGCATCGTCGCGCACCAGCAGGGCCTTGTCGTTATGGCCGACCGGCACGCGGACCCGGACGAAGAGACCAGGCAACATGGCGCGGTCCTTGTTGTCGAACACGGCGCGCACCTGAAGCGTGCCTGTGGAGGCATCGAGCTGCGGCGATACGTAATCGAGATGGCCCTTGTGCGGATAACCTTCTTCCGTCTGCAGGCCGATTTCCGCCGGTATGGTTGGAAGGTCCGTCTGCTTGAAGGTGTGCCCCTGCTTTGCCAGGGTTTCCTTGATCGTCAACACCTGGGTTTCGCTGACGTTGAAATAGGCATAGAGCGGATCCAGCTGCACGATGCTGGCGAGTTTGGTGGGACCGGATACGCCGACCAGCGCGCCGATATCGACGAGGTGGTCGGTGACGGTGCCGTCGAAGGGGGCAAGCACTTCCGTGTATCCCAAGTTGATCGTCGCGAGCTCGAGATTGGCCTGGGCATTGAGGATGGACGCATTCGCCTCGTCGAGTGTCGCCTTGGCGCTGTCGACTGCGGTCTGCGTGGTGACCTGTTGCTTCGACAAATTGAGCTGCCGGTCGTATTCCTGCTGCGCGCCGACCTGAGACGCCTGTTGCGAGGCGAGCGATGCCTTCGCCTGATCCAGTTGCGCCTGATAGGTGTCGCGCTCGATGCCGAAGAGCTTGGTGCCCTTCGTTACCGTCATGCCGTCCTGATAGTCGATGGATTGGATGTAGCCTTGAACGCGCGCCTCGATATCGACGGAATTCAGCGGCGCCGTGTTGCCGGTGAGTTCGAAATAGAGGGTGACCGGTTGCTGGACCGGCTGGGCGACGCGAACCGGAGGTGGTGGAGGAGCAACATAGGTGTTGCCGCTTTCCTCGCAGCCAGCAAGAATTGCCATGCCGGCGAGCGCCACAGACAGGCACAGACCCTGATACAATCTCACACGCATTGCCGCCGCCCCGATGTTGAAGAGCCCCAGTCTTCATGCGTGCCTCGGCGGAGACGACCCCTCTCCGAAAAGTTCCGGGCATGCGATATTATGTCGCGGCATTGCTAAAAATTGCAATAGCTGCTGGTGCACAATTGAACTGTGTTGGCATCGTCTTTTGGGAGACGTCAATACGACTACGGTTTCCCGAGCCGTTCGATGGCGGATTGCAGAGGGGCATCCGAAACACGGATCAGCCCGACATACGGATTGGCCATATCCGAAACCAGAAAGATCGCGCCGGCGACGGACAGGGCGCAGACAAGCAGAATGGACAGCACCGTCGGATTGGCCGGCGCCTGCAGCCCGAAGGTCGCAAAAAGCAGCCCGAGCCAACAGACGAGAACGGCAAGGAAGGCCCAGGGTAAACCCTCCTTACCGGATTCGACCAGCAGCCAATGGGTCTCGGCCAGCATGCCGCTCACCTCAAGAGCGCGCGCCTGCAGAGAGCGCTGCACGGCATCCTTCGGCAGCAGGGATCGAAGGTCGCCCTGAACCGCTTCGATATCCTGATATTCTCCCAGCGCCTTGGCGGATGGCTCGTCGGTCGTCTCCGTCGTCCAGCCGCGGCTCAGCCGTTTCTCGATGAGTTCACGCAGCAATTGACGCGCCTTGTCGGTTTCCGGCCCGTATTGCGCCATGACGCGGTCAAGCAGGAGCACCCGCGCCGCCGCCGTTCTCATCTCCACTTCGGCGTTGTCATAGCTCGACTTGGCGGATGCGATAAGAAGGCCGAGTGCCAGGGCCGACAGCGTTCCGACCACCGCCGTCGCCAGCCTGATGACATCCTTGGATTCCGCATTGAGATGATGATCCGGCAAGCGGGCGCGCACCATCAACCCTATCGATGTCGCCATCGACAGAAAGACAAATACAAGCCCGCCAAGCAACAGTGAGCCCAAGTCCGGTCTCCGTATCGTTTACGATCCAGCAGCCACTATGATTGCCAAAATATGCAAAGCTCTCATTATCATAGCGGAAGACGGTCAAAGCTTGGAACTCTTTACTTTCCTGATCTTGCGGCCGGGCGTCATTGCTGGAAAATCAGCAGCACATAGGCCAGGAAAAGCACCAGATGGACGGCACCTTGCATGAGATGGGTGCGGCCGCTGGCAAAGGTGATGATGCTGACGGCAAGAGTGAGCAGGAGCATCACAAGATCTCCATGCTCGAGGCCGAGTGTCACGGGGTGTCCGTAAAGCTGACTGACAACAAGCATCGCCGGCACCGTCAGCCCGATCGTCGACAGCACTGAACCAAGGAAGATGTTGACGGAGCGCTGCAGATTATTGGCGATGGACGCACGCACGGCGCTGATGGCCTCGGGCGTGGCGACGAGGACGGCCATGACAACACCGCCAAATGCGGTTGGAGCGTGCAAGGTTTCGATAATGTAATCGATCGGCCGGGCAAGCTGTTCGACCAGAAAGACGACAGGACCCATGTAGGCGAAAAGCAGGATGGCATGAGGCCATACCGGCCCATGGTGAGGAGCACGTTCGCGGGGAGGTTCGTGACGGTTGCTGTCGTCGCTGAAATAGTCCCGATGGCGGCCGGCCTGAAGAAACAGAAACGTGGCGTAAAGGCCGACCGATATGATGCCCAGTATCAATTGCCGCGCCGCCGATGGATGTTGTCCGTCCGGGCCTGCAAGAAATGTCGGCATCACCAGGCTCAGGGTCGCCAGCGGTACGATGACTCCGAGATAGGCATTGGCGCCCTGCAGGTTATGCTGTTGTTCCGGTCGCCGCCATGCACCCAGCAGCAAGGACAGGCCGACCATGCCGTTCAGGATGATCATGACGACTGCAAACAGAGTATCGCGCGCAAGCGTGGGATTGTTTTCGCCGTGAAGCATGACGGCCGAAATCGCCATCACCTCGATCGAGGTGATGGCAAGCGTCAGAATGAGCGTGCCGTAAGGCTCCTTCAGCCGCTCCGCCAAGTGATCCGCGTGCCGCACTACCGACAGAGCGGAACCGAGGACGGCAGCGAACAGCCAGACAAAAACGACAGTGAACCAAAGCGGATCGGAAAGCTGTCCGAAGAGCTGCTCCTGGAAAACAAGAAACGCCAGGCTGGTCGCGACGCTGACGCCCAGGAACCATTCCTTGCGTAGCAGGCTGTTTGCGCCGACAGCGCGCAATGCCGGACCGTGCGTCATTGAAGCCACCCGTCTTCTGGCAAATGTCGCCGCAATGCGATCCCCAAGACCATTGTGTCCGTCCGCTGTCTCGCGCCCATCACGTGGGCAGGCGGAGACGAGGCTGCCTCAAGGCGAACCGAACCTCAAGCCAGATCGTGTGTCATTGACTAAAACTTGCAGGTCTCTCTCGTCTGATCATCCACTGACGGCGGCTCACGTCGCATCTTCCGTTATTCGCGGCCGGTCGCCGGGATTGCCGCGCCGGTGACGACGGCTGCGGCCGGCGAAATCAGGAAGGCGATGAGGCGGGCGATCGATTGCGGCGAGACCCAGCCGTCCGTCTTCGCATCGGGCATGGCCGCGCGGTTCTCAGGCGTGTCGATCGTCCCTGGCAGGATACAGTTGGCGGTGACGCGGTCGTCGCGGCATTCGGCAGCGATCGCTTCGGTCAGCCGGATAACGGCGGCTTTCGAGGCGGCGTACGCGGCCTGCCTGGCGCCGGCCTTCAGTCCGGGTGCGGCGGCAACATGAACGATGCGGCCGTAGCCTGATGCCTTCATGGTCGGGAGAACCGCGGCGCTGATCGTCAGGGCAGTGCGGGCGTTTGCAGTCATCATCGTCTCCCATTGGGCAGGAGCGTCCGGTCCGACCGGCCCCATCTGGAAGCCGCCGACGGTGTTGACCAATGCGCTAACGCCGCCGAAACGCTTGACGGCCCGCGCAACAGCGGCGGCGCAGGAGGCATAGTCGGTGAGATCCGTTCCGGCGATCGATAGAAACTCGGTGGAGGCGGGGAGAGTGGCGGCCAAGGCTTCCAGCTCGTCGCTCGAACGGTTCATGCAAACGAGTTTTGCGCCGGCGCCGGCAAGCTCACGGACAACGGCGCTGCCGAGGTTGCCGCCGGCGCC
>Ga0075366_10001570_pt1 | contig 11423 bp, 12 predicted proteins | sample EndMethybrTD3031_FD_72351 | JGI IMG/M metagenome (GOLD analysis project Ga0075366, IMG submission 72351) | Populus endosphere microbial communities from Tennessee, USA - Endosphere MetaG P. TD hybrid TD303-1 | ecosystem: Host-associated > Plants > Roots > Endosphere | place: USA: Tennessee... | reverse complement strand
CTCTCGGGCGTCGGCACGAACTCCTTCGGGTTCACGCCGAACAGCCGATACGTTTCGGGTGACCACCAGAGCTTGCCTTCGGCGAAGTTCAGGTCGTGCGCACCCATCTGCCCAGCCTCTAGCGCCAGATCGAGACGCTCGCGCTCGAGGCGCCAGCGCTCCTCGACCATCTTGCGTTCCGTCGCGTCGGCCATGATGCTGACCAGCCGCAGCGCGCGCCCGTCGGCTCCGCGCTCGACCACCAGGCCGCGCCCTCTGAGCCACACGGTGGTGCCGTCGGGGCGGACGATCCGGTACTCCGCCGCAAACGAGTCCTGCTGAGCGGCGAGTTCCTTGATCCGCTGCGCGAGATGCCGGTCGTCGGGGTGCAGCGCGCCAATGTATTCGTCGTGCTCGCCGCCGACCTGTCCGCGCCCGTCGACAAGGTCGAGCCCGAACAGCTCCATCCCCTCCTGCGACCAGTGGCGCGTGCCGGTGGTGTGGTCGGTCACCCATGAGCCCATGCGGCCGGCCTTCAGCGCTGCGCGGAAGCGCTCCTCGCTTTCGCGCAGCGTCGCCTCGGCCAGCGTGCGCGCGGTCACGTCGACACCTTGCACGAAGATGCCGTCCACTTGCGCGTCTGGCGCCCTGAGCGGCTGATAGACGAAGTCGACGTAGCGCTCGACGGGCGGGCCGTCCGGCTCCGCACGAAGCACGAAGCGCGCGCCTTGCGCGGTGAAGGCTTCGCCCGTGGCAAAGACGCGTTCGACCCGCTCGAGATGGTTGCCCGCGAGGGCGCGCGCAGGCAGCACCTCGGCGATCGGCTTGCCGACGATGTCGTGCCGCCCCATCAGGCTCGCGTAGCTCGGGCTCGCGATCTCGATGCGGTGCTGCGGACCCCTCAACAGCGCCATCATCGTGGGCGCGTGCTCGATGAGCCGTGCGAGCCGATCCCGTTCGCCTTCGGATTCGTCCTCGGATCCGTCGTCGGATCTGCCAGATGGTGTCAACGAGCCCAACGCTTCCTCGTCTCCCCGGCCCTCGCCGATGCGTGGTTCAGTCTAGCCGACAGCAATGTCCTACGAGCGTTCAAGCCAGGCGCCGATTCGCTGCGGTGGGCCGCGGCGCGAAAAATCGGACATCGCTGCATCGCACAGGAGTCGGCCATGCCTTTGCTGGATCTCACCAAACCACCGGCGCTCGACCGTGCCTGGGCCAGCGACTTCGTGCGCTGCGTCTCGATGCTCGAGCCCGAGCTGCCTGCAATACAGGCGATCGAACACGCGGTTGCGGCGCATCGGGTCTCATGGCTGCTCGATCCGCTGGAGGCGGCAGACCTGTGGGTCAAGGCGCTGCGCAGCCAGGGCTGGGTTGCATCGCCGGCCTCGTTGCGCAGCCGCTGATTCGAGTACAGGCAGATGCCGCATGCCATCTGGAAAGGCGCCATCAGCTTCGGGCTGGTGCACATTCCGATCGCCCTCTATCCGGCATCGCAGGAGACCGGGATCGACTTCGACTGGCTCGACAAGCGCTCGATGGATCCGGTGGGCTACAAGCGCGTCAACAAGCGCACCGGCAAAGAGATCGACAAGGACAACATCGTCAAGGGCGTCAAGGTCGAAGGCGGCGACTACGTCGTGCTGAGCGAGGACGAGATCAAGGCGGCCTACCCCAAGACCACGCAGACCATCGAGATCGAATCGTTCGCGCACGCGAGCGAGATTGCGTTCACGCTGCTCGAGAAGCCCTACTACCTCGAGCCGATCGGAAAAGGCGACAAGGCCTATTCGCTGCTGCGCGAAGCGATGTTGGAAGCCAGCGTGATCGGCATCGCGCGCGTGGTGCTGCACACAAAGGAGTACCTCGCCGCACTGATCCCGAGCGGACCCGCGCTGATGCTCAACACCTTGCGATGGGCCAGCGAGATTCGTCCTTGGAAGGACATCCAGCTGCCCGCCGAGGGCCGGAAGGCGCTGAAGGAGAGCGAGCTGAAGATCGCGCGGCAGCTGATCGGCGACATGACCGAGAAGTGGCACCCGCAACGCTACGAAGACAAGTTCACGCATGCCGTGCATGCGCTGGTGGCCCAGCGCGTCAAGGCCGGCAAGACCGAAGAAGTGAAGCCGATGGAAGAAGCGGCCGACTCGGGGAGCAACGTGGTCGACCTGAGCGAACTGCTTGCGAAGAGCCTGGGCCACCGCAAGCCGGCGGCGAAAGCGGCAGCTTCCAAGACAACCCGAAAAGCGCCTGCACGCAAGCGGGCCTGAGGGCTCGGCTCGCGTCAATCGGCCGAGGTGAGTGAGCCCTCGAGAAACACGAGAAACCCGCACTCGATCCGCCGCAGACCGTTGCGCCTGGGGATTCCAAGCGGCTCGGCGAACGCCTTCGCATCGGCGAGGAGGTCGAGCACCGCCGGGTGGACGTACGACTTCCTGCACACCGCGACAGTGTTGCCGAGTTGCGTGGCGACGTCGACGAGAACGCGCCGGACCCGCCCTTTCGCGCTGTTTCTGTTTCTGTTGCTGTTGCTGTTGCTGTTGCCGCTCAACTCACGCCGCGCCAGATCGAATGCCCTCACGCTGGCATGCCAGGTCCTGAAGTCCTTCGCACTCAATTCGACGCCGGCCGCCTCGCGCAGGTAGACGTTCACGTCGGCAGCGGCGATTGCGTGCGGCGTGCCCGCTTCGTCGACGTACTGGAACAGCTCTTCGCCGGGCAGGCTCATGCAGCGCCTGACGATCCTCGCCACCCGCGCGTCCTCGACCGCCAGGTCGTGCAGCACGCCGCTCTTGCCCCTGAAGCGCAGCCGCAGCCGACTGCCTCGTACGGTCGCGTGCCGGTTTCGTAGCGTGGTCAATCCGAACGAGCGGTTCTCGCGTGCGTATTCGTCGTTGCCCACACGCGCGAGCGTGGTGTCCAGCAACCTGACGATGGTGGCAAGCACGTGCGCACGCATCACGCCCGCTCCGTCGAGCGACGCGAGATCGCGCGCCACGCGGGCGCGAATGCGCGGCAGCGCGGCGCCGAACTCGATCAGCCGATCGAACTTGCGGGCATCGCGCTGCTGGCGCCAACGCGGGTGATAGCGGTATTGCTTGCGACCGCGCGCGTCCAGGCCTGTCGCCTGGAGGTGTCCATCGGGATGCGTGCAGATCCACACGTGCGTGTATGCCGGCGGGATGGCCAGCGCACGGATGCGCCGCAGCTCGGCAGTGCTCGTGAGCCTGCGGCCGCGGGCATCCCGGTAGACGAATCCGCTGCCGCGACGGGTTCGCGAGATGCCCGGGCTTGCGTCGCTGACCCGGACCAGCCGTCCGGGTTGGTTTGCCATCGTGAGCTCCTGTCGTTTGCGCAGGAGCCGAATCTGCATGGGCCGACAGCGAGCGTCTGTCGGACTGCGCCGCAATCAGGCGCCGGGTTGCTTCACGTAGTTGCCGCCGATCGCGTGGTAGCCCATTCGCCTGGCGAGCCGGCCGAGGTTGCTCCTGCCGGTGCCGCCGACGATCTCGAACTCCACCTCGATCGCGCCGCGGTTGGCCGACCATGTCTCGAACGCCGCCAGGAGCTTGACCGCGTACTCGCGCCGTCGCGAATCAGGCAAGACATCGAAGTGCATGACACTCGCCGTGCACGCGTCGAAAAGAATCTCGCGTTGGATGGAGCCGATCAAGGTACCGACGATCTGTCCGACGATGTTCTCCGCCACGAAGAAGCCGTAGCTGCTGCGGCGCTGCTCGATCAGCTCACTGAAAGCCTGCGTCACCCGTTGCGCGTCGTAGGGCCTGCTCCGAAAGCGTGTCAGCGCATGCACGCGTCCGGCACCTTCGACGAGTGCGGGCACGTCGGACAAAGTGGCAAATCGGATAGGCATTCGGACGCGCAGCGCTGTACAGGTCGCGCAAGCTATCCGAAAGAACGTGCATCGGCACCTGTCAAACCTTACAGGCCGGGGCCGCTTCGACAACGAATTGACCGTTGTTCACACTTGCTCGCTCGCGAACCACTCAGCCCAATAGTCGATGCAAGCCTTGATCTTCGGCAGCCTCTGGCGGGCACCCGGAATGACCGCATAGATCGGCACCGGGTCGTGGTCCACGAACTCCGGCAGCACCGGCACCAGGCGCTTGTGCCGCACCAGCGGTTCGGCGGCGATGGTGGCGAGGCGCCCGATGCCCAGGCCCTGCAGCACCAGGCTCGCAGCGAGTCCGGTGTCGTTCGATCGCCAATGCCCTTCGGCCAGGCGCTTCACCGGTTCGCCGTCGATCACGAACGGCCAGTGGTTCAGCTGCGTCGCCGCGCTGTTCGTCACGAGGCGGTGCGAACGCAGATCGTCGGGATGCTTGGGCGTGCCCGCCTGCTCCAGATAGTGCGGCGCGGCGTACAGCGCGCGGCCGAGCTGGCCGATGCGGCGCGCGACAACCGTGTCGGGCATGCTGGTGCCGGTGCGGATGGCGATGTCGATGCCCTCGCGCGCCATGTCGACGATCCGATCGCTCACTTCGAGATCGACGCGCAGCTGCGGGTAGCGCACCGCGAGGCCCGACAGGCTGGGCATCAGCTGGTACTGCGCCATCACCGTGCTCGCCGCCACCCGGACCAGGCCGCTGACGCCGCGCGATGTCGTCGCGAACTCGCCTTCGAGCTCTTCGAGCGTGCCGGTGAGCCGTTCGCAGTAGCTCAGGAAGGTCTCGCCTTCGGCGGTCAGCGCGAGGCCGTGTGTCGAGCGGTGGATGAGCCGCGCACCGCAGACCTTCTCGATCCGCGCGAGCGAACGCGAGACCTGGCTGACCGGGACATCGCGCTCGCGCGCCACCGCTGACAACGTGCCGAGCGCCGCGACGCGGGCGAAGAGCTTCAGCTCGTCGAAGTTCAACTCGTCCATCCCGCAATGGTATGGGCGCGTTCGTGCGCGTGCCCTTGCATCTGGCGCAAGACGCATTCGCGCGGCGCGCCGTTTCCGGACTTCGCGCGCCGCCCTAGATTGGTCGCACCGACGTTTGGAGCCCGCCATGAACACTCACCTGACCCCGACCGAACACGCCGCCGTGATCGACGCTGCGAAGGCACGCGCACACGCGCTGCGCCAGGAAGCAATCCGCGACGGCTGGGATGCGATCGGCCGTGCCCTGCTGCGTGCAGGGCATGCCGCGCGGCTCTGGATGCCGCGCCGGCAGCCCGCCACAATGAGCAGATGACGTCACCCGCCTTCGCACTCTTCGAGAGCCCGATCGGTGATTGCGCCGTCGTGTGGAGCGAGCGCGCGCTGATCGGCGTGTACCTGCCCGAGGCCGACGCGCAGACGCTGCGCGCGCGCATCGCTCGCCGTTTTCATGGCGCGGTAGAAACGCCGCCGCCGGCCGACGTGCAGCGCGCGGTCGATGCGATCGGCGAGCTGCTGCACGGCGGCGACAACGACCTGCGCTCGGTCGAGATCGACATGAGCCGCCTGCCCGAGTTCAACCAGCAGGTTTATGCGATCGCCCGCACGATCCCGCCCGGCCGCACGCGCACCTATGGCGACATCGCCGCCGAGCTCGGCGACCCGCTGCTGGCGCGCGCGGTGGGGCAGGCGCTGGGCGCGAACCCGTTCCCGATCGTCGTGCCCTGCCATCGGGTGATGGCAGCCGGCGGCAAGTCGGGCGGGTTCTCCGCACCCGGCGGGCTCGTGACGAAGCTGAAGCTGCTCGAGATCGAAGGCGCGCCGCTCGGCGGCTCGCCGGGCCTCTTCGACTAGCGCTGGCTACGTCACCCGACCTTCGGCCTGCACGAGCTGGCAGGCGCTGATGCGCCAGCTCTTGTTCTTCTGGCGTTGCAGCCGGTACAGCGCGAGCCACAGCACGCCATGGTCGTCGCTCATGTGAACGCCCTGGACAAGCTCGCCGTCCAGCCACTGCGGCTTCAGGAACGCAACGCTCGCCGGCCGGTACACCACCGGGTAGCTCGTTCGCACCATCTCGATGAAGTTCTCCGGCGTGCCGAAGTACTCGCGCAGCGCCGGTGCCGCGTAGCCGAACGCGCGCTTGGCGTCGTCGGCCGCGAGCGCGGCGAGCTGGCCCTCGATGACGGCCCGCGCCGCCTTAGCATCGGCGGCCGACACCTCGGCAGCATGCGCGGCGCCGGCAAACCACAGCGCGATCAAGACCAGCCACGCCCCGCGCCATGAGACGCCTGGGCTCCACCGCTGCTGCGTACCCTGTCTTGCGATCGCGCGCATCACCTGCTCCCCGAAAGCGTTCGCCCATCATGCAGAAAAACGCAGCGGGCTGCTGCGCTTTCCGGACGAACGTCGCGCCCCTAGAGGCTTGTTACGCGGCGAAGGCCAGCTCGGATGCGATCGGCGCCGAGGGGATGCGCGTGACTGCGGGCGCGAGTGTCAGCACCGCGTCTTGCGTCAACCGGCCGAGCGTGCCCTCGAGGTCGATCGCCTCGCGCAGCAGCCGCGCGAGCTTGGGCGTGCACAGCGCGCCGGCCCGCTCGAAGCCGAACCACCCATAGGCGTCCATCTCGGGCAGGCGTTGGCCGCTCCAGTGCTCGGAAAAATGGCTCTCGCACCACAGCCGCGCCACGTCGAAACGCTGCATGCGGGCAGCGAACAGGTGCAGGTCCTTGCGCTCGCTGTAAACGAAGCGGCCGAGGTCGAGCAGCTCCGTGGCGGCGAGTACGAGGCCGGTTTCCTCGCGGGTTTCGCGCAGCGCCGCATCGATCGGGCTTTCGCCGCTGTCGATGCCGCCCTTCGGCAGGTCCCAATGGCCGCGGCCGGTCACGTGGCAAAGCAGCAGCTCGTGCTCATGGTTCACGATCACGATGCCGCAACTGAGGCGTTTCGAGGAGGCGGTGTGCTGCATGTTGAAAAACGGTCGATGTCCTGCCTGGACAAGGCTTGCAGCAAGTGTCGCGCCCGCCCTGGAACGCGATGCCCGGAAAAGCGCGCAGGAAGTCGCGCAGCTCAGGTCTTCAGGCGCGGCCCTTCGCCGCGCGCGCGGCGGCGCCCTTCAGTGCGCGCTCGGTGCGCGAGATCTCCTCGTAACCACGTGTGAGCGCATCCGTGGCTGCGCGCGAGCCGCCACGGGTCTGCGGGTCGGCAACGAAGCCGGCGGCAAGCACCGCCTTGGCGCGCGCGTAGTACATCTGGCGATCGGCCAGCCCGTTCGTGCCGCCGTTGATTCGACGCGTGATCTTCACGAAGTCTTCGGCATCGGCCAGCTCGTTCAGCCCGTTCGACTGCCAGAACAGGCCCGCGGTGGCGAACGCCACTTCAGGCGCGGCGGCGAGCGCGGGTTCGGCGACGAGATCGCGGCCAAGCAGCTTGCCGTACTTCGCATAGTTGAAGCGCCCGGTGATCTGGATCGGCCCGCGCCCCTTGAAGCGCTTGCCGTCGCCGGGCTCGGTGTTGCCCAGGCGCTTGGCCAGATCGTTCGGCGGCTCATAGCGCAGTTGTGCCGGAGTCGGCCCCCAGATCTCTTCCATCCAGCGGAACTCGCCCGATTCGTGCGCGAGCTGCGCCACGAAAGCCGCGGTCCGCAGCGCCGTCGTGCCGATGCCGCTCGCGCGCATCGCCGCGTTCAGGTGCGGCAGGTACAGCTGGCGCTTGGAAGCCGCCAGCGCCGGCATGATCTTCTGCAGTTGCGTGTCGTCGAGCATGGCCGCGATCAGAGCACGGCGTTTCGGCAGCCCGTATCCCTAGGCTAGGAAGCCAAGGCCTTCGGCAGGCTCAGCGTGAAGCGCACGCCGCCTTCGATGTTCTCGGCGGCGATCGTTCCGCCCATCTTCGCCATGTAGGTCTTCGCGACGAAGAGGCCCTGCCCGCGATGCCCCTGCCCTCTGTCTTGCGTGCTGTCCTGCGCGCTGTCCTGCGTGCTGTCGGACACCCCGTACTCGAAGATCGCGTCGATCAGCTCCGGCGGGATCGCCGGGCCATCGTTGTGGATGTGCACCCGAGCGTCGGCGCCCGAGTCGTCGAGCTCGATGCGGATCGGCGAGCCCGCGCTGCGATAGCGGTCGGCATTGCGCAGCACGTGCGTGACCACGTCCTCGAGCGCGTATTCCTCCGCCCGTACCGGCACGCCGCGCCCCGGAGAGGCGAACACCACGTGCTCGATCCCCGTGTACGGCGCATTGCGCGCCACGTTGCCGAGAAACTCGTTCAGGTCGATCGGCGCGAGCTGCAAGGTGGTCGACTGCAGCGCCTCGCTCGGCGACGCGTGCCCATACAGCACTTTCACCGCCTGCTGCATGCGGCTCACGTAGCGGTGGCTGGCGTCTTCGGGCGTGCCGTGCAGCGCCATCAGCGACTGCAGCGGCGACATGATCTCGTGGCCCACCGCGTGCCACATGTCCTTCTCCTGCTCGGCGCGAATCTGCTCGCGCCGGACGTCGTCGTTCACGCGCGCCAGCAGGTCGCGCAGGCCCTTGGCGAGCACGCCCAGCTCGTCGCTGCCGCGCAGGTCGGCGAGGTCGATGCGCGCGAGGCCCTCGCTGCCGCGCACGCCGATCGAGACGCTCGCGGCGCGCTTGGTCAGGAGCGTGATGCGGCGGATGATGCGCAGCTCGATCGCGAGCCAGGTCAGCGCGATCGCGAGCAGCATCGCGACGACGAACCACGACAGCCGCGTCGCCACCGTCGCGAGCCCGCGGTTGACGCTGCGCACGTCGCCGCTCAGCACGAGCTCGTAGCGGCCCAGCGGCGTGGCGATGGTCTCGCGCGCGACGATGGGCGCGTCGAAGCCATCCACGGGCAACTGGCGGATCAGCTGTGCAAGCCACGGCGAGACCGGCTCGCCCGCGTCGGCCGCGCCGCTCAGCGCGAGCAGGTCGACCGCCGTGCCCGCACCCGCGCCGGTGCCGGTCGGCAACCTGCGCACGTGCAGCTGCTCGCCGCTGGCCAGCAGCGCGCGCAGCTCGCCGAACGAGAACGGCACCGTCGCTCCCTCGCTGTTCGTGTCGAACAGAGCCGGGCCGTCGCCGGGTGCGAGCAACTGCACGCGCACGCGCATCTGCGCCAGGTCGGCGGGCGGCCAGACGAGCTTCTTCTGGAACAGGTCGTCCCGGAAGATCTCGATCGGCAGGCGGACCGAGACGAAGCTGCGCTTCACGCAAATGGCGGGGTCTGCATCGCGCTCGAGGCAGCGGCCTTCCTGCCACAGCCAGCCGCGGAAGTCGCGCACGGGGCGCGTGCCGGGGGCGATCGGCTGGTTCTCGTCGATGTAGCCGGTGAGGCGCCCACGCCGGCCCGTCGTGCCATTCATGCCGCCGTTCGCACCGTCGTCGAGCGCTTCGAACGGCGCGATCCAGCGGAACGTCTGGCCGCGCATCGCCAGCTCGACGCGCACGCGGTGAAACCCCGTCAGGTCGAGCTCGCCGCTCGGGTGCGACACCAGCTCGCCGAGCGCGACGCTGCCCACCAGGTAGACGAACGCACCCGCGTACGGGTTGTTGCCCACGCCGGCGCACCAGCTCGAGCCGTCCGGGTACTGCACCTGGCAGCCCGCCATCTCGATCGCCTGCAGCGACTTCACGCGGTCGTCGAAGTCGATCGCGGAGAACGGCAGCACGAGCGGATGCAGCGGCGTCGGCGCCTGGTCGGCGAGCTCGGGGTTCAAGAGCGCGAGCTGCCCGGTCGGGTGGCGCAGCCGCGCTGCGATCTGCGCGAGGTTGTTGTGCAGGCCCTCGGCGTAGCGGCGGTGGCTGCGCTGCTTCTCGTCGACGAGCACGGTCAGCGCGAGCGCAAGCGTGGCGAAGGCGAGCAGCGCGAAGGCGCCACGGAAGAAGAACCGCAGCCGGAACGGGACGCGGCCAGGGAAGCGAATCTTTTCGAACACCGTTCGGGCTGAGCTCATGTTTCCGTTCGGGCTGAGCTCATATTTCCGTTCGGGCTGAGCTTGTCGAAGCCATCTGCGCGTGGTGACCCGGCCCTTCGACAGGCTCAGGCCGAACGGTGCGCGGACGCAGGCGGAGCCCACCGGAACCCGCGCATCGGCACGTTCTCGATGCCGTCGAACGCCGGGTCGATCTCGCGCAGCGCGTCGCGGATCGTGCTCACGTGCTTGCGGATGTTGTCGCGGTTGCGCCCGCTCTTGACCACCTGGAACAGCTCCTCGTAGGAGACCACGTCGCCGCGCCGCTGGTGCAGCGCAGCGAGGATGCGCTGCGCGGTGAGCGGCAGGTTCACCCGCTGGCCACGCCAGAGGGCCGAGTTCTGACGCAACGGGTCGAGCGAGAGTTCGTCACCCGGCGCGGCAGACCCGCCTTCGGCAGGCTTGCCGGCCTTCGCCGCGCGCAGGATCTCGAGAAAGGTGTCGATGAAGTCGGCCTCTTCGAAGGTCGTCTTCTGCAGGTAGTCCCAGGCGTCGAGCGCCTTCATGATGCTGCGGTAGATGGCCGCCGGCATCGCCGAGACCACGAGCACCGGCGTGCCGCGGTGCTTGTTGATGGTGTTGATGATCGCGACACCGGCGTGGCGCTCGCGGCCGAGCTCGATGTCGAGCACCACCACGTCGTAGTGCTCGCGAGCGAGCGCGCTCTCGGCATCGTCGCGGCTGAACCACTGGTGCACCTCGATGCCGGGGCGCGCACCCTCGATCCAGCCACGCAGCTGGTTGCTGGTCGGCACGTCGTCCTCGATCACCGCGACTTTGGGCATGGCGCGGATTATCAAGTCGGCCCTCCGGATTCCGGTGTGAGTTTTTCTTCCGTCGCGCTACGACAGTCGCCCGCCGCGCCGCTTTCGCGCTCCGCGCCCGATTCGAAGAATGAGCCACCAGAGAGATGCACATGCCCGCAGCTCTCGACCCCCAAACAACTTCGCAAGCCACACCATGAACGAACGTCTGAACACCTTGGCTGCATCGATCCGCGACGCCTTTGGTCGCGCCGTGCCATCGCTTCGCAGCGCGGCCTCCCAGACCGGCCGCACGCTGATCAACTCGCGCACGGTGATCATCGCGACGATGATTGCCGCGATCGGTGCCTACGCGCTGGTCACGCACCCACCGATCCACAGCGTCGCGCGCGGCGACGTCGGCGTGCGCACCAACAACCTGACCGGCGGCATCACCGAATTCCGCGAGGGCAGCGTGATGGTGGTGCCCGCACTGCACGAGCTGCGCAGCTACCCGCTGCGCGACCAGGTCTACCGCCCCACGCAAGGACGGCGTGCCGACGGCGAAGCGCCGTTCCAGTCGGTCGAGGGCCTCTCGCTCGGTGTCGACCTGTCGGTGCGCTATGCGCTCGACGGCACACGCATCGCGGCGATCGCCAAGAGCCTGCCCGACGACATCGGCGGCGAGATCGTGCAGCCCGCCGTGCAGGGCGTGATCTACAAGGTCTTCACGCGCTACACGGTGCGCGAGATCTTCTCGAGCAAGCGCGCCGAGATCCAGCAGGCCATCGAGACCGAGCTGCGCGGCAAGCTCGCGGCCGACGGCATCGTGCTGCGCAGCGTGCAG
>Ga0075366_10001569_pt1 | contig 11425 bp, 10 predicted proteins | sample EndMethybrTD3031_FD_72351 | JGI IMG/M metagenome (GOLD analysis project Ga0075366, IMG submission 72351) | Populus endosphere microbial communities from Tennessee, USA - Endosphere MetaG P. TD hybrid TD303-1 | ecosystem: Host-associated > Plants > Roots > Endosphere | place: USA: Tennessee... | reverse complement strand
TGCGCGCCGTAGCTCGTGCCGCTGGTCTTGCCGTCGCCGATGCCGGTGACGCCGCCGGCGCCCGCGGCGGCGTTGGCCGCATCGTTCCACTTCGCCGTCGTCACGTACAAGCGCAGCTCAGGCCGGTTCCAGAAGCCCGGGCCGGTGCTCAAGGCCGGGCCCACCGTCAGCTTGGTCAGCTTCTGCGTCGCCGCGCCATCAGGCTTCTTCTGCGAGTAGCCCAGTTCGGCCAGCCACTTCAGGTTTTTCGTCACGGCATACGACGCCCGGCCGCCCACCGTCGACGAGGTGGTCTTCAAGCCGGTGGCGCCGTCCTTGTCCTGCTGCACCATCGCCTGCGCCTGGCCGCCGAAGCTGCCCACCTGCCAGGTCAGGCTTTCCACGAAGCGCATGCCGCGCGTGCCCGAGGCGGCGGCGAGGTTGCCGAAGTTGGCGTCCAAGCCGGCCGAGCCCTGCGAGAACTGCAGCCACGCGGTGTTGCCGCCACCGAGCCCGAACACGTTCTCCTGGTTGTGCTGGAAGCTCAGGCCCACGCCGCTCTTGCCGCCGGTGAAGTCGCCGTTGGTGACGGTGGCCGTCACGCGCAGCTTGCCGCCCGGGTTGGTCTCGATGCCGGTGAAGTCCGCGTTCAGTCGCGTGCCCGGCTGCGTGGCGCCGCCGTCGGTGCGGAAGTACGCGAGGTTCAGCTTGGCCGCCCCCAGCTCGATGCCGTCCACGCCCGCGCCCACGCCCGACATGTTGACGTAGAAGGTGTCCACGATGTGCACGTCGGCACGGCCGTAGAAGCGCTTGCCGATCCAGAAGGTCTGGTTCGGCGCGATGTCGTAGCCCTTGCCCTCGACGTACATCTGGTTGATGCCCAGCTTGCTGTGGTCGAGCTGGTCGGCGGTGGTGGCGCCCGCGCCGGTGTCGTTGCCCGGGCTCCACAGGTTGGTCATCAGGTTGGCCTTGTATTCCACACCGTCGGCCTTGAAGCCTTGGCTCAGCATGAATTCGCCATAGAAGTCGCATTCGTTGCCGAGACGGTACTTGAGACCTGCGCCCGAGAGGCCGTAGCAGGCGCGCGCGGCGTCCTTCTTGGTGGCGCCCGGGCCGGCGCGGAAGTAGCCGCCCCAGTCGACGGCTTGCGCCGGTGTGGCGAGTGCGGCGATGGCTGCTGCGATGGCAGCCAAGGACAAGCGGGCGTGAAGGGTGCGACTCATCGGATGTCTCCTCATGGATGGGTTGAACGCTCGGAGTCGGCCGACTCCTCACGGAGGCGGATTATTAAGATGGCGTTAATGTGCGGAACCTAGCGTTAACGCTATGGTGTTGCATTAACAGCTACAAGCTCGCACGGAGCTTGACCAATCTTCCGAAGGGCCCGATGAGAGCCAAAAAAATGAGGCATGAGGGCCTTTGACGTCGGCCCTGGGTTCGTGGATCACCCCCGCCGGTAAACGCCCGGCAGAAGACCTTGAATCTTCATGAATCGCCGTGACGATGGTGGCCCGGCCGGCCCGACCGAGGTCAACGCGCGTGCGCCATGCCGGAATGCCACGGGTCCTGGAGCTTGGCGAGCACGCTCTTGTCCACGCGCTCATCCGCGCGGGCGACGTGCAGCGTGTCGCCCATGGCCTGTGCGATGCGATCGACCACGGCGCGCGGGTTCGACACGCCGCAAACCGATCGGCCGAAGGCGAGCAGTTCGTCCGTCGTCGGATATGCGCGGCTCGCATGGCGCTTGCCGTTGAGCCATTTCAACGCCAGCGTGCGGTCCACATCCATCACGCCGCCGGGACGTTCGAACGGGTAGATGGCGGTCGTCACCACGTCGAACATCGGCGACAGCCGCGCGTCGCGGGCCGAGGTGTAGACCATGGCGAAGTTCTTCAGGTGCGCGTCGCCGTTGCGCACCATGACCGAAAAGGCCAACTGCTCGAAGAAGCTGTGCAGGTCCGGCGCCGGCGCGGATGAGATGAGCGAGATGACCTGCGCCACCGCCTCGTAGCTGCCTTGGTACTTGCGCGTGGATAGTCGGTCGTGCACGCGCAGGGTCATGAGCGCGGCGATGTCTTCGAAGCCGATGCGAGAGCCGTCTTCGGCAATGTCGAAACGGTCGACCACGAGAATGCTGCCGTCGTCCGACAGGTCGAAGCCGGGCACGGCAATGCCCGCACGCTTCGCCGCGCTCAGGCACAGGAATTCATTGCTCGCGAGACCTGGAAAGTCGGTTCCGGCCGTCTTCACGATGAGGTCTGGCACCGGCAGGGCTGCGCGGGTGGGCACCATGATCTTCGGCTGCACGCCGGAGATGCCCACGCCCGTGGACAAGTACGCATCGACCAGGTCGCGAAAGAACTGCTGGTCCGCGGTGGACCGAAGGATCATGGCCCGGTCGAGGTGCTGGCGCGCCCGCGGCGGCTCGTTGTCCGGAATGGCGAACCCCACGCGGCCGATGGCGTTGTCGCCCATCATCGCGAGCAGGTGCATCTTCGTGAGCCGGCGCTTGGGGAACATCTCCAGGATCTGCTGGAAGAGAAAACCTTCGGGCAGGTTCATGTCCATCGAAGGGAACAAGTCGCCGTCTTCGTAGAGCGCGATCGTCGGCGGCATGAGCAGGCTCGCGGCCGGCTGGTCCACGTCGTCTCGCTCGTACTTGAAGACGTAGGTCGATTCGCGCAGCAACTCGCCGGCGCGCGTGCGTTCGGGGCGGCTGCCGACGCTCACGTCCAGGCGCTTGATGCGTTCGGGGAATTCCTTCAAGGCCATGTTGCGTCACTCCTCCTCGCCCTGCCCGAATCGCCGGGCCATTTCGGCGAGCGTGGGCGGACCGGCGGGAACGATGTCGATGGCATGCCCGATGGCCGCGAGAATGGACAGCAGCGAGCTGAGCGAGACGTCTTCGCCGGTTTCGAGCCGGTGCAGCACGTCGCGGCTTCGGCCCGACCGGGCGGCGACTTCAACGGTGGACAGTCGAGCAGCCTTGCGCGCTTCGCGCACCTTGGCACCGATGTCGGCGAGGGTCCTGAATGTGTCCTTCATTCAGGACAATTTACGACAATGACAACGAATTGTCCAGAATAAAGGACAGGCCACATCGGGGTGAGTGGGCAAAGCGAAGCGTGCCCACGGGCTCAAGCGAGCCCACGCGGCACCCCTTCACACAACTGGTTTCCCCCACCAAGCCTCGCAACGCGACACTGCAGGCATTCCGCTTGCTGTCCGGCTCATGTCCCGGAAGACCCTCATGACCGTTTCACGCATCCGAACGCTCGCCTCCAGCACCGCCGCTTGCCTGGCCATGCTCGCCGCACTGACCGCCTGCGGCGGCGGTGGCGCGGACAGCGGATTCACGCCGACAGCCGCCGCGGGTCTCTATGAAGTCACCGGCGGCTCGACACCTGCGTTCGAGATCCTCATGCTCGACACCGGCCGCCTCTACGCCCTCTACGGCCTGAACCCCACCACGCCGGTCCCTGCCGGCGGCGTGATCGTCGGCGATGTGAGCACCACCGGCGGCACCTTCGCCGCAACCACCGTCCATGATTTCAACCTCGTGGCGCACACGGTGAGCAGCGGCATGGCGAGTGGAACGTTCGTCGCGAAGACATCCATCTCGGGCACGGCCACGACCTCGGCCGCCACGTCACCGTTCGGCGGCACCTACAGCACGACTTACGACCAGGCAGCCAATCTGTCCACGCTGGCGGGCAACTACGGCGGCGAGACCGCGGACCTCGGCGGCACCAAGGTCTCGGTGGTCACCGTCAACACCGCCGGGCTCATTGCCGGGTCGAGCACGACCGGGTGCGCCTATGCCGGCGTGGCCACGCCTCACGCCACGGGCAACGTGTTCGACGTGACCATGACCTACCAGGCCGGCTGCACCGAAAACGGCAACACCCTTCGAGGGCACGCCTTCGTGAGCCACAACGTGCTCTACATCGTCACGCTCAACGGCGACCAGAGCCGCGCCGTGGTCTTCGCCGGCGTGAAGTCGTGACGACTCAGGCGAGGGTGTAGGCGGTCTTGACCGTGGTGTAGAACTCCGCCGCATACCGGCCCTGTTCGCGCGGCCCATAGCTCGACGCTTTTCGGCCACCGAAAGGCACGTGATAGTCGACGCCTGCCGTGGGCACATTCACCATCACCATGCCGGCTTGCGAATGGCGCTTGAAGTGCGTGGCGTGCTTGAGCGACGTGGTGGCGATGCCGGCCGACAGGCCGAAGGGCGTGTCGTTGGCAAGTGCCAATGCTTCGTCATAGTCGCGCGCGCGGATGACGCTTGCGACCGGCCCGAAGATTTCCTCGCGGTTGATCTTCATCGATGCGATGGTCTCGCTGAAGAGCGCCGGTGCGAGGTAGTGGCCTTCGGTGTCGCGCACCACGCGTTCGCCGCCGGCGACGAGCTTCGCACCTTCCTCGCGGCCGATGTCGATGTAGCTCAGGTCTTGCTCCAGTTGCGCGAGCGACACCACCGGCCCGACATCGGTGCCCGCCGCCAGGGCATGCCCGACCTTGATCTTGCCGATGCGCTCGGCCAGCGCCGCGACGAAGCGATCATGAATGCCTCGGGTGACGATCAGCCGGCTCGATGCCGTGCAACGCTGCCCGGTCGAGTAGAACGCGCTCTGCGCGCACAGCTCGACGGCGACGTTCAGGTCGGCATCGTCCAGCACCACCTGCGGGTTCTTGCCGCCCATTTCGAGCTGCACCTTGGCACCTCGCGTGACGCATGACACCGCCACCTGCTTGCCCACCGACTGCGAGCCGGTGAAGCTCACTGCGTCGACGCCCGGGTGGTCGACGATGGCTTGCCCGACCTCGCGGCCCGAGCCCATCACGAGGTTGAAGGCGCCCTGGGGCAGGCCGGCGCGCGAGATGATTTCAGCCAGGGCCCAGGCGCTGCCCGGCACCAGGTCGGCCGGCTTGATGACGACGCAGTTGCCGTAGGCGAGCGCCGGCGCGATCTTCCACGCGGGAATGGCGATGGGGAAGTTCCACGGGCTGATGATGCCCACCACGCCCACCGGCTCGCGCGTGATCTCGACGCCGACGTTCGGCCGCACCGAAGGCAGCACCTCGCCAGGCGTGCGAAGGCACTCGCCGGCAAAGAACTTGAAGATGTTGCCGGCGCGCGCGACTTCGCCCACCGCCTCCGCGCGGGTCTTGCCTTCTTCGCGGGCGAGCAGGGCGCCGAGTTCGTCCTTGCGGGCAAGGATTTCGAGGCCGATCTTTTCCAGCGCATCGGCGCGCGCCTGGATGCCGAAACCTTGCCACGCCGGCATGGCCGCGCGCGCGGCGCGCACGGCGTCGTCGACTTGCGCGGCGGTGCCGCGGGCGTACAGGCCGATGGTGTCGGCCAGATCGGACGGATTGACGTTGGGCGCGAAGGCGCTGCCCGCGACCCATTCGCCGGCGATGTAGTTGAGGTGTTCGGTCACAGTGGTGCTTTCCGTTATTGCGGGCCCAATCGGTTGATCAGCGCGCGCAGTTGTTCCATTTCTTCGCCCGTGAGGTCGGTCAGCGGTGCACGCACGGGGCCACCCGGGTGCCCGACGATGGTGGCGCCGGCTTTCACGATGCTCACCGCATAACCCGCACGGCGATTGCGGATCGTGAGGTAGGGCAGAAAGAACTCGTCGAGCAGCCTGCTTTGCGTGGCGCGGTCGTCCGTGCGCACCGCGTCGTAGAACTGCATGGCGGTCTTCGGAATGAAGTTGAACACGGCCGATGAATACACCGGCACGCCCAGGGCCTTGTAGGCCGCCGCATAGACCTCGGCTGTCGGCAGCCCGCCGAGGTAGGCGAAGCGCTCGCCCAGCGCCTGGCGGATGCTCACCATCAGCTCGATGTCGCCGACGCCGTCCTTGAAGCCGACGAGGTTGGGGCAGCGCTCGGCCAATTGCACCAAGGTGGCGGGCGTGAGCCGGCACACCGCGCGGTTGTAGACGATGACGCCGAACTTGACCGACTTGCACACCGCCTCGACGTGCGCGGCGATGCCTTCGGGGCTGGCTTCGGTGAGGTAGTGCGGCAGCAGAAGAATGCCGTGCGCGCCCAGCTTTTCGGCCTCTTGCGCGTAGGCAATGGCCTGGCGCGTGGGGCCGCCGGCGCCCGCGATGATCGGCACCTTGCCGCGGCAGGTGTCGACGGCCGTCTTGATGATCTGCCCATATTCGCTGCCCGCCAGCGAAAAGAACTCGCCCGTGCCGCCGGCCGCGAAGAGCGCGGTGGCGCCGTGCGGCGACAGCCATTCGAGCCGTGCCGCATACGACTTGGCATCGAAATCGCCCGTCGGCGTGAAATCGGTGATCGGGAAGGACAGCAGCCCGGAAGAAATGATCTGCTTGAGGTCGGAAGGCGTCATGGAGGTACTCGCAGCCGGTCAATGTTGTATGTCATCGTACAACATGGCGCAACGCGAAGCAACCGCAGCGGCACGTCATGAACCGGCGGCTTCGTGGGCGCGGCGCAGTCGTTCGCGGCTGTTGGCGAGGTGAGTGCGCATCGCTGCGCGGGCGGCCTCCGGATCGTGGTTGGCGATCGCGTTGACGATGTTTTCGTGTTCGGTGTTCACGCGCTGCAGGTATTCGCGGCGTCCTTCGCCCGCGACCTTTGCGGTGTTGAGCCGGGCGCGCGGAATGATCATCGTGCCGAGGTAGTTCATCAGTTCGAGGAAGTGCACGTTTTGCGTCGCACGGGCCACTTCGAGGTGGAACTGGAAGTCCGGGGCGAGGGCGTCGCCGTCTTCTTCGGTGATGGCCTTGGAGAATGCCGCCAGCGCCACGCGCATCGCGTCCACGTTGGCCTCGGTGCGGCGCACGGCGGCCAGCCCGGCGGCCTCGGTCTCCAGGCCGATGCGCAGTTCGAGCACCGCGATCACTTCGCGTGCCGTGGCGATCTGCTCGGGCGCGATGCGGAAGGTCGCGTTCTCGCCGGTGCCCACCACGAAGGTGCCCACCCCGTGCCGGGTCTCGACCATGCCGCCCGCCTGCAGCTTCGACAGGGCTTCGCGAACGACAGTGCGGCTGACGCCGAATTCGCTCATGATCGCGGCCTCGGTCGGCAACTTGTCACCTTGGCGCATCTGGCCGTCGCGGATGCGCGAGGTCATCGCCTCGACCAGGCCAAGAGCGAGGTTGCGCGGCCGTTGACGACCGGCCGGCGGTGTGGGCGGGGAGATCGGACTTTCCATGAAATCTCGGGAATTCCCTCGGTTCTTTGGCTTGACAGGGGCCGGCAGGTTCGGGACGATATGCGATGTTGTACGACAACCGATGACGTACATCAAGCCAGCAAGTGCAATGTAGCAAATGCCGCCGACAAGTCCAACCCGAGTTCCGATATGTCTGACCCCGTGGCCCCAGGTTCGCTGACCCCCATCCGCTTTGGCCGCCTGTTGTTGACAGGTGCCGCGGGCGGGCTGGGCCGCGAACTGCGGCGCCGGCTCAAACCGTATTGCACGGCGCTGCGCCTGTCTGATCGTGTCGACTTGGGGCCCGCCGCTGCAGGCGAAGAACTGCAACCCGCCGCACTCGAAGACCGCGACGCGATGCGATCGCTCCTGGACGGCGTCGACGCCGTCGTGCACATGGGCGGCGTCTCGGTCGAGGGGCCCTTCGAGCCCATTCTCCAAGCCAACATCGTCGGCGCCTACAACCTGTATGAGGCCGCCCGCGTTCACGGCGTGAATCGCGTGGTCTTCGCCAGCTCCAACCACGTCACCGGGTTCTATCGGCAAGACGTTGTCATCTCGCCCGACGACCCCATGCGGCCCGACGGCCACTACGGCCTCAGCAAGGCCTTCGGCGAAAACCTCTCGCGCTTCTACTTCGACCGCTACGGCATCGAGACGGTGTGCCTGCGCATCGGCTCGTCGTTCCCGGCGCCCAAGGACCGCCGCATGCTCGCCACCTGGATGAGCTACGACGATCTTGAGCGGCTCGTCATCGCGAGCCTCACCGCACCGGTGGTGGGCCACTCGGTCATCTATGGCATGAGCGACAACCGCGTCACCTGGTGGGACAACACGCCAGCGCGACACATCGGCTACGTGCCGCAAGACAGTTCTGAACCGTTCCGCCCGGAGGTCGAGGCTCGCCAGCCGGTGCTCGACCTCGGCGACCCTGCTGTCGTCTACCAAGGCGGCGGCTTCGTGAAGCAAGGGCCATTCGAGTGAACAGCGTGTTCGCATTCGAATGACCGCCACCCAAGAGGAGACAGCATGAAGACCGTTCCGCATTTCGCACCCCGAGTTCGCCGCATCGTTGGCCTGTTGACGATGGTCGCAGGCGCGTCCTTCGCCGGCCTCGTCGCCACCACGGCGCACGCCACCGAGTTCCGCTCCACCGACATCTGGGGCGACGACTATCCGACCGTGATCGCCGTCAAGCAGATGGGCCAGACCCTGTCCAAGCTCACCAACGGCAAGCACAGCGTCAAGGTGTTCGCCAACAGCGCGCTGGGCGGCGAGAAAGACACCATCGAGCAGACCAAGATCGGCGCGGTGGCGATGACGCGCGTGAACATCGCGCCGATGAACAACATCTGCCCGGCCACGGTCGTGCCGACCATGCCATTCCTCTTCCACTCGCGCGACCACATGCGCGCCGTGCTCGACGGCCCGGTGGGTGACGAGATCTTGCGCAGCTGCGAGGCGCAAGGTTTCATCGGCCTCGCGTTCTACGACAGCGGCGCACGCTCCATGTACACCGTGAAGAAGCCGATCAAGTCGATCGCGGACATGAAAGGCATGAAGGTGCGCGTGCAGCAGTCGGACCTGTGGGTGTCGCTGCTCGAAGCCATGGGTGCGAACGCCACGCCCATGCCCTTCGGCGAGGTCTACACCGCGCTCAAGACGGGCCTCGTCGACGCGGCGGAAAACAACTACCCGTCGTATGAAAGCTCGCGCCACTTCGAAGTCGCGAAGTTCTATTCGAAGACCGAGCACTCGATGGCGCCCGAGATGCTGCTCTTCTCGAAGAAGGTGTGGGACGGCTTGAGCCCCGAAGACCAGAAGGCGATTCGCCAGGCCGCCAAGGAATCGGTGGCAGTGCAACGCAAGGCCTGGGACGAGCGTGAAGACAAGTCGCTCGCGACGGTGAAGGCGGCGGGCTCGCAGATCATCGAGGTGGACAAGGCCTCGTTCCAGGCGGCGATGAAGCCCGTCTACGACAAGTTCATCACCGACCCGAAGCTGAAGGAGATGATCAAGCGGATTCAGGATACGAAGTGAGAACCCTCACCCCAACCCTCTCCCGCAAGCGGGAGAGGGAGCTGGCCCAGACAACCCAAACCTCTGATCTGAACGACCTGCCCCGCCTGACCAACCCTCTCCCGCAAGCGGGAGAGGGGGCTGGCCTAGACAACCCAAACCTCTGATCTGAACGACCTGCCCCGCCTGACTCCCTCTCCCGCTTGCGGGAGAGGGCTGGGGTGAGGGCCTCGCCACCCAACACCAGCCCGCATGTTTACAACCGCCTGCGCCCGGATCGCCAAGACCTGCCTGCAACTGGGTGTCTTCGGGCTTGTCCTTCTCTTGGCGGCCGTGTCCTACCAGGTCTTCGGCCGCTACGTTCTCAACAACACGCCGACCTGGGCAGAGAGCCTCGCCCTGATGCTGGTGCTGTACGTGACCATGCTCGGCTGCGCCGTCGGCGTGCGCGATGCCGGGCACATCGGCATGGAGCTCTTGGGCGACCTGATTCCCGAGAGCTGGAAGCGGCCGACCGAGATCTTCATCCACATGCTCACGCTCGGCTTCGGCGCGCTCATGGCCTGGAACTGTTTCGCGATGCTGCTGTCGGTGCGGGCGTACATGATCCCGACGCTGCATGTGTCGGAGTCGTGGCGCTACGTGCCGCTGGTGCTCGCGGGCCTGCTCATCGTCCTGTTTTCCATTGAACACATCGTCGCCTTGCTGCGCGGCCAAGAGGTGGTTCCAGCATGGCACTGACCACGCTCAGGGCCATGCTGCGCCCCCTCGGGGGGCCGGGCGCGAAGCGACCTTGGGGGAGAAACCTTTGGCATTGACGATTCTTTCTGTCACGTTCTTCGGCTTGCTGATCCTCGGCGTGCCGGTGGCGTTTTCGATCGGGCTGTCGGCGCTCGCGACCATCTTGTACGAAGGGCTGCCGATGGCGGTCATCTTCCAGCAGATGACCTCGGGGATGAACGTGTTCTCGTTCCTTGCCATTCCCTTCTTCATCTTCGCGGGCGAACTGATGCTCTACGGCGGCATCGCCGACAAGATCGTCGACTTCGCCAAGGCCATCGTCGGCCACATCCGCGGCGGGCTGGGCATGAGCAACGTGGTGGCCTGCACGCTCTTCGGCGGCGTGTCGGGCTCGCCGGTGGCGGACGTGTCGGCCATGGGCGCGGTGATGATCCCGATGATGAAGCGCGAGGGCTACCACGCCGACTACGCCGTCAACGTGACGACGCATGCCGCGCTCGTCGGCGCGCTCATGCCGACCAGCCACAACATGATCATCTACACGCTGGCGGCCGGCGGCAAGGTGTCGATCGCGAAGCTGATTCTCGCGGGCCTCATCCCGGCGCTCGTGCTCACGATCTGCAATCTCGCCGCGGCGTACTTCGTCGCGGTGCATCGCGGCTACCCGGCCGGCAAGTTCCCGGGCTGGGCCATCGTGGCGCGCACCTTCGCGGCGTCGCTGCCGGGGCTCTTCGTGGTCGTCCTCATCCTCGGCGGCATCTTGTCGGGCGTGTTCACGGCCACGGAATCGGCGGCGGTGGCGGTGCTGTATGCGCTCTTTCTGTGCGCCGTGGTGTACCGATCGCTCAAGTGGGAACAGTTCCTCAAGGCGGCGAGCAAGGCGGTGAAGACCACGGGCGTGGTGCTGCTGCTCATCGGCATCTCGGCGTCCTTCGGCTACATCATCAGCCTGTACGAAGTGGCCGACCTGACGGGCAAGGCGCTCTCGGCGGTGTCGTCGAGCCCCTGGGTGATCTTCCTGCTGGTGAACATCATCCTGTTCATCCTCGGCACCTTCCTCGACATGGCCGCGACCATCCTCGTGTGCACGCCGATCTTCCTGCCCATCTGCCAGGCCTATGGCATGGGCGAGATCCAGTTCGGGATGGTGATGCTCATCAACTGCGCGCTCGGCTTGAACACGCCGCCCGTGGGCACGACGCAGTTCGTGGGCTGTGCCATCGGCGGCGTGTCGGTGGGCACGGTGATGAAGACGATCTGGCCGTTCTACGGTGCACTGATCGCGGCCTTGATGCTCGTGACCTACGTGCCGTCGTTCTCGTTGTGGTTGCCGAGTTTGATCTGGAAGTGATGGGGCGACGCGCCCACGAGCCCCCAAAGGAGTAAACACATGGACCGCAGAACCCTGCTCGCCGCATTGGCAGCCCTGTCCGCCACCCCCTGGGCGCGCGCTGCCAGCTGGCCGATCAAACCGATCCGCTACGT
>Ga0075366_10001568_pt1 | contig 11427 bp, 11 predicted proteins | sample EndMethybrTD3031_FD_72351 | JGI IMG/M metagenome (GOLD analysis project Ga0075366, IMG submission 72351) | Populus endosphere microbial communities from Tennessee, USA - Endosphere MetaG P. TD hybrid TD303-1 | ecosystem: Host-associated > Plants > Roots > Endosphere | place: USA: Tennessee... | reverse complement strand
GCGCTGATCATCGCGGGGCTCGTCTGGAGCATGCGCGCCGAGGCTCAGCGCAATGGCGCGCTCGCGGCCACGCCGCGCGGCGCGAGCCCGATGCCGGCGGAATAGCCGCCACGCACCGCCGGCCTCAGGTCTGAACCAGCGCCGGACTCAGGAAGTTGGAGCGGAATTCCGTTACCTCGCAACGCGCAGACCCTCGCACCAGAAACGGATCTTCGGCGAGCATCGCATCGAGCTCGGCGCGCGGAACGTTGGCAATTACCATCATGCCGCCGGTGCGCGGCACCTTTGGCCCGGCCGCAACGATGATGCCGCGCTCGACATATTTGGCCAGGAAGGCCCGGTGTTCGGTCAGGGCTTCGTCGACCTCGTCGTTGGGCTTCAAGTTGTGAAACTCGACGATGTACATGGGCGGCGCTCTCGTTTTGAAGGGAGTGTGATCTCGATGTGAGGCGGCTCGGACGACGACCGCGGCCTATTTTGCATCGTCCAAGGTCATGTTTGCGGCCCGCGCGGCTTCGGCGTTGCGCACAAGGTCGCCGCGTACGCGCTCGGTAGCCTGTTGCGGCGTGTCGGCAACGACTTCGGCAGCAAGCGCGGAGAGCTTGTTGCGGAAGTCGGGCTGCGCCGCCGCTTTGACCATCAACTCGTTCAATGCTGATACGATCGGCGCCGGCGTACCGGCCGGAGCAAACATGCCAACCCAGGCGTCGAAGTCGAAGTCCGCCAGCGCCGGCGTCTCGGCCAGCGCCGGAATGCCCGGCAGCGCGCCCTGACGGCTTCGGCTCGTCACGCCCAGAATGTTGATCTTGCCGCCGGCCTGGTGCCCGATCAGCGCGGTCGCGTCGGAAATCACGAGCTGGACTTCGTTGGTCAGCAGCGCCTGCGACGTTGCCCCACTTCCCTTGTAGAAAATGCGATTCAGCGCGACGCCAGCCTTCTGCGCAAACATTTCCGTCGCAAGGCGGGTCGGCGGGGCCGCATCGCCATAGTTGAGTTTGCCGGGATTGGCTTTGGCGTGCTGGATCAGCTCATCGATCGTCCGCGCCGGTACGGCACTATTCGTTGCCAGCACATAGGCAAATCGCGCGATCGTGCCGACGGCCACAAGGTCGTTGGCAGGATCGTATGGAAGCTGCCGGCGATACAACACGGGCGAGATCGTCAACCCGCCCATGCCGGTGACCAGCAGCGTGTATCCGTCTGCCGGCGACTTCGCCACAAAGTTGGTGGCGATCGTGGAGTCGGCGCCCACCTTGTTCTCGACCACGAACGGCTGCCCGGTCACCTCCTGGAAGGTCTTGGCGAGAAGCCGCGCAACGACATCGTTGCCGCCGCCTGGCGTGTAACCAACGACAATCTTGACCGGCCTCACCGGGTACTGCTGGGCGACGCAAGGGCTTGAAGCGATCGCGAGCACGGCCACCGTCACCAGCGCCGTCGCTCCTCTCCGTGCAACCAGCGACAAGACCGCGAAGGCGATTGCGTGCATGGGCTCTCCAAAAACCTTCCGGCCGAAGCGGCCGACATGAGAGCGCACTGTCCAAGCCCGGATGGATTGCGTGCGTCGTGGTGACACTCTGCAAGCTACGTCTGCGCACAACGCTCAACAAGACGGGCAAATGACGAAATCCATATCCTTAGGTTATGGATTGTTCGAGGTGCTCGGCACGCATGCTGTTGGCTTGCTTGCAGAGACGCGAGCTCGGCGCTGCCGCCGTCAACGCTTCAAAAGAGTTTTGCGCACACGCGGCAGACCTTCGGCGACGATATCCTTGATTTCGTCGCGGAATGCGGCACCTGCTGGCGACAGAGCGCCGCGCCGGCGGCGCGTGATGCCGACCGATCCCGACCATCGGGGGACCTCGGTCTTGAGCTCGACGACCAGCCCCTGCTCCGCTCCCTGAGACAGCAGATCACGCGGAAGGATGGTCACAAAGTCGCTGGAGGCGACCAGCGACTGCATCAGAACGGTGGAGTCGGTCTCCACTGTGACATCAGGAGGATCGATGCCGCGCGACAGAAAGATGTTCTGAAACCACAGCCGATCGAGCGGAAGGCTTTGCGACAGCACCCACTTGCAGCCCGCCAGCCTGGCGGTGCTGACACTTCGCGTGCCCGCCAAAGGATGGTCCTTGCGCGCAACAATACAGCCGATCTCGTTGTACAGCGGCTCGTAGATCAGATCTGAATCGCCGGAAAACGTCGGCGCAAATGAAAGCGCGAACTCGATGTCCCCGCTGCGAACCCAGGGCAGCAGCGACCGGTTCAGCCCGTACAAAACATTGAATTTCACATCGGGGCGCTTCTTCGCAAAGCGCGACAAGGCAACCGGGATCAGCGCCGTGGCCGCACTGGCGCCGCATCCGATGCGCACGAGACCCGCATGGCCGCGCTTGAGGCCTTCCACCTGCGTCTTGAGACTTTGTGTCTGAGCCTCGATGGCTTGGCTGTGCATCAGCACAGCCTCGCCCATGCGCGTGAGGCGAACGCCGAAACGCCCGCGTTCGAACAGCACGGCTCCTAACTGTTGTTCCAGCAGCCGGATGCTCTTCGACAGTGCGGGTTGCGAGATATCGAGCTCTCGCGCCGCCAGGGTCAGGTTGTGCAGGCGTGCCGCAGTCAGGAAGTGACGGAGCTGGTTCAATTCCATGGGAGCGAGGTTAACGGACCTCGCAATCCCATGTCTATAACCGGAGGTTATGAAAGGAACGATGTGGCAATCGCCGGAGACATCGCGCAAACAGTGGAACGTGCCCGTGCTCAGGGCTTCCCGCGTCAATCCCACTTCGGCGCCCAGCCGACGCTGACCACGCGGCCAGCGGGCTTGGCAAGCGCATCCACATCGGCCATCTCGGCGGGCGTGAGCTCGAAGTCGAAGATCGCCATGTTCTCGGAAAGCCGCTCGACCCGCGAGGTGCGCGGGATCACGATCGCACCCTTCTGGACGAGCCAGCGTAGCGATACCTGCCCTGCCGTCTTGCCATGCGCCTTGCCGATGCGCGTCATCACCTCGTCGCCGACGGCGCGGCCGCGTGCGATCGGGCAATAGGCCGTGACCGAAATGCCGTGCGACTTGCACGCGGCGCGCACCTTCTCCTCGTCGAGGTAGGGGTGCCACTCGATCTGGTTGGTGACGATCGGCTCGGGGCAGAGCTTCACCGCCTCATCGACCAGCGAAACCGTAAAGTTCGAGATGCCGATGTTCCTGGTGAAGCCCATCTGCTTCATCTTGGCCATCGCGCCCATCGTCTCGGCGAGCGGGATCTGCGGGTTTGGCCAGTGGACGAGCAGCAGGTCGACCTCCGTCATGCGCAGATGCGCGAGGCTTTCCTTCACGGAGCGCTCGAGCGCCTCCGGCGCCAGTGACGTGTGGCGCACCTTGGTGGTGAGGAAGATCTCACTGCGCTTCACGCCCGAGGCGCGGATGCCCTCGCCCACCTCGCGCTCGTTCTCGTAGGCCTGTGCGGTGTCGATATGGCGGTAGCCGAGCCGCAGCGCTTGTTCGATGATGCGCGTGCCGGCCGCCCCGGTGAGCTGCCAGGTGCCGAGCCCGAGTACGGGAATCTTTGCGCCATTGGCTTCGATGACGTTCATGACGTTGTCCTCGTGTTTTTGTCTGTTCGTTCGCTGCGGGCTTACACGTCCCACTTCGGTGCTTGCGGCGGATTGACCACGCGGCCATCCGGCCGCTTGAGCGCCGCGATCTCGTTCATCTCGGTCGGACTCAACGAGAAGTCCAGCACCTCGAAGTTCTCCGTCTGCCGCTCTGGCTTGCCCGAACCGGGGATCACGATGATACCCTGCTGCACCAGCCAGCGCAGCGCAACCTGGCCCGCGGTCTTGCCATGCGCCTTGCCAATGCGCTCAAGCACCTCGTTGCCCGGAACACGGCCGCGCGCAAGAGGACAATAGGCCGTGATGCTCATGCCATGCCGCCGCGTCGCCTCGATCACCTTGGTCTGGTCGAGGAACGGGTGCACCTCGATCTGATTGGTGACCAGCGGTTCCTTGGTGACGCTCATCGCCTCGTCGAGCAGGGCGACCGTGTAATTGCACACGCCGATGTGTTTCGTCAGTCCGTCGCGTTTCGCCTTGTTCAAGGCGCCGATGCTCTCGGCCATCGGCACGTTCGGGTTCGGCCAATGGATCAGCAACAGGTCCACCGCGGGGACATCGAGCAGCTTCAAACTGTTGTCGAGCGAGCGCGCGAAATCGTCGGCCTTGAGATTGTTGTCGCGGACCTTGGTGGTGAGGAAGATGTCCTCGCGCTTCACACCCGAGGCGCGGATCGCATCGCCGACCTCGCGCTCGTTGCCGTAGAACGCCGCGGTGTCGATGTGGCGATAGCCGCCACGGATCGCCGACAAAATCGCCTGCGCTCCGGCCTCTTCCTTCAGGCGCATGCTTCCGAACCCAACGATCGGGATGCGCGCGCCGTGCGCCTCGACGTACTGCATGAACAACTCCTGTCAGCACTCCGTTATATCGCCTTGGCGAAGCGGGACGACAGGAAAATGTTGGCGCGCCGCAGTTTCGGCGATGCGAAATTGGGCTACAGCCCCTGCATGGCCTTCAGGAACAGCGCGCGCTTGGCGGTCTCGGTGAGCATGCACGAGGCCGTCATCGGCACCGACATCGAGCCCTGGATCTTGTGATAGTAGAACTCGCAGGTCGCGTCGCGCGCGGCGACCCACGCCTTCTGCATCTCGGTGAGCTTTGCCTTCTGATCCTCGTCGAGTTCCTCGGTCAACTCCTTCTGCTGCTCGGTTAGCACGACGTTCCAGATGTCCTGCTCGATGCGGTAGCAATCCGCGCGCGAGAGGCCGCCCTGATTTTCCGGCTTCGCGGCGCAGCGCTTGGACACGAGCCCAATGCACTGGGCATCCTTGTCGGTGCCGCCCTTCTGCTCCACGCAGGTGCGGACCAGCTTGGTTTCCTGCGCGGTCGGCTTGCGGGTTTGCGCCTGCGCGGCGCTCGCCAGTGCGAGCGCCGTGGACGCGATCATAAGAATTCTACAAATCATGTCGTGGTTCGCAAAAATGGATCGGCGAGCCTTAGTCGCGCCCGCAACGCGCGCGGTTCATCGGCCTGCGGCGATTTGATCCACAATTCGCCGCAGTGTCATCCAAGCGTCACGCGCAGCCGCGACAGTCCGCCTCGTTCCACACAAAAGAGGCGACAATGTCCGATATTGCGTTGCAGGGCTCGCTCGAGCCTGCGTCACCGTCCATCACACGTCCCAATCTCGACAAGGGGTTCAATCCGATCGCCGCGATCCTGTTCTTCGGTCTGCTGGCGGGCGGGTTGCTGTATGTCGCCTACAGCCTCTATGCCGACGTGGACGCCACGGGCGCCAAGATCACGACCTACCTGCCCTATCTGCTGCTGTTCGTCGCGCTGCTGATCGCGCTCGGCTTCGAGTTCGTGAACGGATTCCACGACACCGCCAACGCGGTCGCGACCGTGATCTACACCCATTCCATGCCGGCGGAATTCGCCGTGATGTGGTCGGGCTTCTTCAACTTCCTTGGTGTGCTGCTGTCGAGCGGCGCGGTCGCCTTCGGCATCGTGTCGCTGCTGCCGGTGGAACTGATCCTGCAGGTCGGCTCGGGCGCGGGCTTCGCGATGGTGTTCGCGCTGCTGATCGCGGCGATCATCTGGAACCTTGGCACCTGGTGGCTCGGCCTGCCGGCCTCCTCCTCGCACACGCTGATCGGCTCGATCATCGGCGTCGGCATCGCCAACGCGCTGATGCGCGGCGCGGATGGCACCTCGGGCGTGGACTGGACCAAGGCGACCGAAATCGGCTGGTCGCTCTTGCTGTCGCCGATGTTCGGTTTCATCGCCGCCGCGCTGCTGCTCCTCTCGCTCAAGGTGATGATGCGCAACCCGGCTCTCTACGAGGCGCCGAAGGGCAGCGCGCCCCCGCCGCTGTGGATCCGCGCCATCCTGATCGCGACCTGCACCGGCGTCTCGTTCGCCCACGGCTCGAATGACGGCCAGAAGGGCATGGGCCTGATCATGCTGATCCTGATCGGCACCGTGCCGACCGCTTACGCGCTCAACCGCGCACTGCCCACCAGCGAGATCGCGACCTTCCGCACCACGTCGGCGGCGGCCGCGACCGTGATCCAGAAGAAGGCCGAGGGCTACAACGTGCTCGGCGATCCGCGTCCGGCGGTTACGGTCTACGTGTCGCAGCGCAAGATCAACGAGGGCACCTATCCGTCGCTCGCCGTGCTGGTGAAGGACATCGCGACCCAGATCGACCAGTACGGTTCGCTCTCCAAGGTGCCGGCCGAGGCTGTCGGCAACACGCGTAACGACATGTACCTCGCCTCCGAGGCGATCCGCTTCCTGATAAAGGACAAGGAAAACGACCTCAACAAGGAAGAGGTCGGCACGCTCAACGCCTATAAGAAAAGCCTCGACGCCGCGACCAAGTTCATCCCGCTCTGGGTCAAGATCGCGGTCGCGATCGCGCTCGGGCTGGGCACCATGATCGGCTGGAAGCGCATCGTCATCACGGTCGGCGAGAAGATCGGCAAGACGCACCTGACCTACGCGCAGGGCGCCTCGGCCGAACTGGTTGCCGCAGGCACCATCGGCGCGGCCGACGTGCTCGGCCTGCCGGTCTCGACCACGCATGTGCTCTCGTCCGGGGTCGCCGGCACGATGGCGGCGAACGGCTCGGGGCTGCAAATGGCGACCATCCGCAACCTGCTGATGGCCTGGGTGCTGACGCTCCCCTCCGCCATCATGCTCTCGGGCTTCCTGTACTGGGTGTTCAGCCACATCTTCTAAAACGAAGAAAGTCAGTACTCATGACTGCCCTCCACACGCCGGCGGCGGAGCAATCCCCGCCGGCGCCTTCTTTCCCGAACCTGCCGGGACGGGAATCCATCCCCGGCCTGATCTGGGCGTTCCGTGTGCACACCGACGGCACGCCCGAGGAACTCCCCGTCGAGCAGCCGATCGACGACCGCCATGACGGCTGGCTCTGGCTTCACTTCAACCTCGCGGATGCGCGCGCGCAGCTCTGGCTCGCGTCGGAAGCAGGCCTCGCGCCTGCCGCCGCGAACCTGCTGCTCTCCTCCGACCATCATCAGCAGCTTCACGCCAAGGACGCCTGCGTCTACGGCGTGATCTCCGACATCGTGCGCCAGTTCGATCACGCGACCGACCAGATCGGGCATCTGCATTTCGTGATGACCGACCGTTGGGTGATCAGCGGCCGCCACCACACCTTGCACGCCATTGAGGCGACCCGGCAGGCGCTGCGCGAGGGCCGCCGGCTGACCTCCATGGCAGCCTTGCTCGAAACCATCGTGGAGCATGTCGCCGACGCCATCGACGGCGTGGTCGACAAGCTCGGCGACGAGCTCGACCGCATCGAGGACCGCGTGGTCGACGATACGCTGCGCGACGAACGGAGCAAGCTCGGGCGGCTGCGGCGCACCGCGGTCCGCCTGCACCGTCAACTCGCAGGCCTGCGCAGCCTCTTCCACCGGATCGAGCGCAACGGCACATTGTCGTCCACCCCGCTGCTGCAGGTCGCCACCACCGCGCTGGTTCAGCGGCTCGACGGCCTCGATCACGAGGTGATCGCGATGCGCGACCGCGCACACCTCCTGCAGGAAGAGGTGTCGGGCAAGCTGGCGGAAGAAAGCGCACGCAATCTGCAGGTACTCTCGATCCTGACCGCGTTGCTGCTGCCGCCAACCCTGATCACCGGCGTATTCGGCATGAACGTGAAGGGCCTGCCGTTCACCGAGGACACCACCGGTTTCCTCTGGGCGCTCGTTTTGATCGCGCTGTCGTCGGCGTCGGCCTACTGGCTGCTGCGGCGCATGGGGATTGCGCGCCGCGACTAGGCGCTTCAGCCGTTGAGCGTGGCGGCCTTGTCCCGCACGGTCGCGGGAAACGCGATCGCACGGCGCGCGGCCTTGTCGAGATGCACGGCGGTCAGCACCGTGATCGCCGCGACCTCGCCGGTGTCCACTTTCCGCATCTCATGCGTGAAGCGAATCACCTTCTCCTTGATCTCCAGCACCGCCGAGTGAACTTCGACGATGTCACCGGCGAGCAGCTCGCGCTTGTACTGGATGTTCTGCTCCACTGCCGCCATGCCGCGGTTGCTGTCAGCCAGCATTTTCGGCGTCAGGCCGATTTCGTGGAACAGATGCCACGTGGCCTCGTCGAACTTGCCGACGTACCACATCACGTTCATGTGGCCCATGTGGTCGCAGTGCCACGGATAGACCGTGCCCTTGTAGGTGAGCATTGTCATGGGACTGTCGCTTCCTCGCCAATCCTCATTGAAATTTCTTCGAGCATGATCTTGCCCGAAAACCGGTCCCCACTTTTCGGGATCATGCTCAGGCCGTCTTCTCGAAGATCTCGCGGCCGATCAGCATGCGGCGGATTTCGCTGGTGCCCGCGCCGATCTCGTAGAGCTTGGCATCGCGCAGCAAGCGCCCGCACGGGAAGTCGTTGATGTAGCCATTGCCGCCGAGGCACTGGATCGCCTCCAGCGCCATCCAGGTCGCGCGCTCGGCCGCGTAAAGGATCGCGCCGGCCGCGTCCTCGCGCGTGGTCCGCCCGTCGTCGCAGGCTTTCGCCACCGCGTAGACGTAGGACTTTGCGGCATTCATCGTCACATACATGTCGGCGAGCTTGGCCTGCATGATCTGGAACTGCCCGATCGCGCGGCCGAACTGCTTGCGGTCGTGCACATACGGGATCACCACGTCCATGCAGGCCTGCATGATGCCGAGGGGACCGGCCGCCAGCACCACGCGCTCGTAGTCGAGGCCGGACATCAGCACGTTCACGCCGTTGCCGACCGCGCCGAGGATATTTTCTTCCGGCACCTCGCAGTCCTCGAACACGAGTTCCGAGGTGTCGGAGCCGCGCATGCCGAGCTTGTCGAGCTTCTGCGCCTGGGTGAATCCCTTGAAGCCTTTCTCCACGAGAAATGCCGTCATGCCGCGCGCGCCCGCGGTCGGGTCGGTCTTGGCGTAGATCACGAAGGTCTCGGCCACCGGGCCGTTGGTGATCCACATCTTGGTGCCATTGAGGACATAGCGGTCGCCCTTCTTGTCGGCGCGCGTGCGCATCGACACGACGTCCGAGCCGGAATTGGGCTCCGACATCGCGAGCGCGCCGACGTGCTCGCCCGAGACGAGCTTGGGCAGATAGCGGCGCTTCTGCTCAGCGGTACCGTTGCGGTGGATCTGGTTCACACACAGGTTCGAGTGCGCGCCGTAAGAGAGACCGACCGACGCCGAGCCGCGCGAGATTTCCTCCATGGCGACGCAGTGGGCGAGATAACCGAGCCCTGCCCCGCCGTATTCCTCCGCCACGGTGACGCCGAGCACGCCGAGTTCGCCGAGCCTCGGCCAGAGATCGCGCGGGAATTCGTTGTCGCGGTCGATCGCGTCGGCGCGCGGGGCGATCTGTTCGTTGGAAAAACGCGCGACGGTCTCGCGCAGCGCATCGACGTCCTCGCCGAGCGCGAAGTCGAAACCCCGCCAGACGTTCGGGATCATGGGACACCTCCCGGATATTTTCCGCCAGCTTAGTCGCTGCGGATAACCATACGTTACCGTATGTTTGACATACGCTAACGTATGGTGTCAAGTTCGCGCATGTCCCGCTCCCGCCCGAAGGAAAAGGTCGTCCGCCTCGACGCGCAGGCATGGATCGCGGCCGCGTTCGACGCGCTGGCCGACGGCGGGATCGACGCGGTGCGGGTCGAACCGCTCGCCAAGTCGCTCGGCATCACCAAGGGCAGCTTCTACTGGCATTTCGCGGACCGGCGCGCGCTGATCGACGCCCTGCTCGCAGTGTGGGCGGAAGGTCGTATCACGGCGATCCGCCAGCAGGCGGCCGCGCCCGGCGAGCCCGCGGCGGTGCTGCGTGAGCTGGCCGACCTCTATACGCACCGCGCCAACGTCCGCGGACTTGCCATTGAGTTGGCGATCCGCTCCCTCGCCCGCACCGACGAGAGCGCCGCGAATGCGGTACGCGCGGTCGACCGCGAGCGCCTCCAGCTTGTCGGCAAGCTGTTCGCCGGGCTCGACTGGCCGCGCGGCGACGCGCAGGCGCGCGCGATCCTGTTCTACAGCTATCTATTCGGGCAGAGCCTGATCGACGGCGACGCGGTGCCGGCCGCCGCGCGCGACAAGGCGGTGCGAGCCCTCATCGCCTCTCCCTGATTTGTGGGGCTACTTCAGCCCGAACCACAGCGTCGCGATCGCCAGGAACGAGAAGAAGCCCACGATATCCGTCACTGTGGTGACGAACGGGCTAGAGGCCACCGCCGGATCGCGCCCAAGCCGGTGCAACGCCAGCGGAATGAGGATGCCGCCGAGCGCCGCGGCGACGAGATTGCAGATCATCGCGAGCCCGATGACCACGCCGAGCCCCGGCACCTTGAACCACGCATAGGCCGCGACTCCAGTGATCACCGCGAACGCGAGCCCGTTGATGAAGCCGACCATCAGCTCGCGCATGATGACGCGCGAGGCGTTCGAGGCGCTGAGTTCCCGCGTCGCCAGCGCACGCACCGCGACCGTCATGGTCTGCGTCGTCGCGTTGCCGCCCTGGCTGGCGACGATGGGCGCCAGCACCGCCAGCGCCACCATGCCCTGAAGCTGCTCCTGGAACAGCCCAAGCACCGAGGACGCCAGGAACGCCGTGCCGAGGTTGATCAACAGCCAGTTGAAGCGGCTCTTCGCGGTGGTCCACACCGAGTCCGAAAGCTCTTCCTCGCCTTTCACGCCGCCGAGCGCCTTGATGTCCTCTTCGGCCTCCTGCTCGATCACGTCGACGATGTCGTCGAAGGTCATGACGCCGACCATGCGGTCCCGCGCGTCGACCACGGGCGCAGCGACAAGGTTGTAGCGCTCGAAGCGGCGCGCCACGTCCTCCTGATCGTCGTCGGCGCGCACCACGTGGCGCTCCTCCTCCTTCAGGTCGGCGAGCAGCACCGGGCGCTTGGCGCGCATCATGCGGTCGAGCGACACCGCGCCGAGAAACTTGCCTTCGCCGTCGACCACGTAGATCTCGAAGAAGCGTTCGGGGAGGTCCTCGGTTTCACGCAAGAAATCGATGGTCTGCCCGACGGTCCAGGACGGCGCGACCGCGATGAACTCGGTCTGCATGCGCCGTCCGGCGGACTCCTCCGGGTAGTCGAGGCGCTGCGCGATGGCGGCGCGCTCGGTCGTCGGCAGCTGCTCGAGGATCTCCTCCTGATCCTCCTTGGGCAGGTCCTCGAGAATGTAGACCGCATCGTCGGAATCGATGTCACGGACGCCCTCGGCGACGGTCTCGTTCGGGAGCTCCTCGAGGATCTCCTCGCGCACCGTGTCGTCGACTTCGGTCAGCGCCGTGAAGTCGAAGTCCTTGCCCATCAGCTCGATG
>Ga0075366_10001567_pt1 | contig 11428 bp, 10 predicted proteins | sample EndMethybrTD3031_FD_72351 | JGI IMG/M metagenome (GOLD analysis project Ga0075366, IMG submission 72351) | Populus endosphere microbial communities from Tennessee, USA - Endosphere MetaG P. TD hybrid TD303-1 | ecosystem: Host-associated > Plants > Roots > Endosphere | place: USA: Tennessee... | reverse complement strand
CGGAAGAATGACTTCCAGCACCTCGCAGTCGTCCGAATAGTCGAGCACCTTGTGCTTGATGCGCGGCGGCTGCAACCACGCGCTGCCCGGGCGCATCACGTGCACGCCCTGCCCTTCGAGTTCGGTCTTGAGCCAGCCCTTGAGCACGTAGACCATCTGGAACTCGACGTCGTGCGTGTGCAGCTTGGACACTTCCTCCGGCCGGCACGGGCCCACAAAGCGGATCACGTGCGCCTGCACCATACCGCCGGTCGCTTTTTTCATGCCGAGGTCGCGATACTTCGCGTAACGGCGCAGTCCTGTCTCGAAATCCTCCTCGCTGTGATGACTCACGCGGAAGAATTGCGACGGGCGCTTGGGTTGTTTCGCGGCCGCGGTCACGGCGCGCTTGGCTTGCGCGGGACGCGCGGCCTTGGGACGGGATTTCGTGACGGCCTTGCGCGCGGGCGCGCGCCGCGCGGTCGACTTGGTACCAGTTCTCGGCATTGTGTCCTCCGCCCCCTCCCCACCTGCTCGTGAGTAGATTGCGCGGTCGGACTTGTCCGGTCAACGCCGGACTTAAGCTATTGATGAAAAAGGTAAATCAGTGGAGCCGGAACACCCCCTCGGCGACCCGCAATTCGGCCGGTTTGATCAGCCCGGAGTGCGCCACCGTGACCGAATGCAGCATCCCGTCGAGCGATTTGCGCCAGAACCCGAGAAACCGCTGCAACTCCGGGAACTTGGGGCAGAGGTCATACTCCTGCCAAACGTAAGACTGAAGAAGCCAGGGATGATCGGGGCGGCGGTAGAAGATGTGCGCCGTGGTCAGCCCGTAGCCCGCAAGCTGCTTACTGAAGTCCGCACTCGCCATGGAATCCTCCGTTGGTCGGACTCAAAGTTTCATGTGCGTCGCTGTTCCATTGCAAGCCTACAAAGTGAATAAATTGTTTACTATCAATGCATTAGCAGCACTGCGTAGGTAGTGCTGATAATCCCGCGACGGCTGTTAGCAGTCTGCGTTAACGAGTGCCAAAAAAATCCTGTCGGCCCCTTGCCCCTGAAATTTGAGCAGCTTAGATAACCACCAAGCGGCCGGCGGGGGATTTGACCGCGGGTCGCTTTTTCAAAAATCAGCGCCTTCACAAGCACTTAGGAGGATCTCATGAAATTCCGCCCGCTTCACGACCGTGTCGTCGTCAAGCGCATCGATGCCGAGGAGAAGACCGCCGGCGGCATCATTATTCCGGATACCGCCAAGGAAAAGCCCTCGCAGGGCGAAATCGTCGCCGTCGGCCCGGGCGGCCGCGACGAAGCCGGCAAGCTGATCCCGATCGACCTCAAGGTCGGCGACACCGTGCTGTTCGGCAAGTGGTCGGGCACGGAAGTGAAGATCGACGGCCAGGACCTCCTGATCATGAAGGAGTCCGACGTGATGGGTGTCATCGAAGGCACCACGGCCTCCAAGAAGAAGGCCGCGTAAGCGCCCTCACCTCACCCAGTCAATTTCAGGAGCAACATCAATGGCTGCCAAGGACGTCAAATTCTCCGTTGACGCGCGCGATCGTATGCTGCGCGGCGTCGACATCCTCGCCAATGCCGTGAAGGTCACGCTTGGCCCGAAGGGCCGCAACGTCGTGCTCGACAAGAGCTTCGGCGCCCCGCGCATCACCAAGGACGGTGTGACGGTCGCAAAAGAGATCGAGCTCGAAGACAAGTTCGAGAACATGGGCGCTCAGATGGTGCGCGAAGTCGCCTCGAAGTCTTCGGACCTCGCCGGTGACGGCACCACGACCGCGACGGTTCTCGCCCAGGCCATCGTGCGCGAAGGCGCCAAGTCGGTTGCGGCCGGCATGAACCCGATGGACCTCAAGCGCGGCATCGACCTCGCGGTCGAGGCCGTGGTCGAGCACCTCAAGGCCAACTCCAAGAAGGTCACCTCGAACGACGAGATCGCCCAGGTCGGCACCATCTCGGCGAACGGCGACAAGGAGATCGGCGACTTCCTCGCGAAGGCGATGGCGAAGGTCGGCAACGAAGGCGTGATCACGGTGGAAGAGGCCAAGAGCCTCGAGACCGAACTCGACATCGTCGAGGGCATGCAGTTCGACCGCGGCTACATCTCGCCCTACTTCATCACCAACGCCGACAAGATGCGCGTCGAGTTCGACGACGCCTACATCCTGATCTGCGAGAAGAAGCTGTCGGGCCTGCAGGAGTTGCTCCCGCTGCTCGAGGCGGTGGTGCAGACCAGTAAGCCGCTCGTCATCATCGCCGAGGACATCGAGGGCGAAGCCCTTGCGACCCTCGTGGTGAACAAGCTGCGCGGCGGCCTCAAGGTCGCGGCCGTGAAGGCTCCGGGCTTCGGCGATCGCCGCAAGGCCATGCTGCAGGACATCGCGATCCTGACCGGCGGCCAGGCGATCTCGGAAGACCTCGGCATCAAGCTTGAGAACGTCACGCTGAACATGCTTGGCCGTTCCAAGAAGGTGATGATCGAGAAGGAGAACACCACGATCGTCAGCGGCGCCGGCAAGAAGGCCGACATCGAGGCGCGCATCTCGCAGATCAAGGCGCAGATCGAGGAGACCACCTCGGACTACGATCGCGAGAAGCTGCAGGAGCGTCTGGCCAAGCTTGCGGGCGGCGTTGCCGTCATCAAGGTTGGCGGCGCGACCGAGGTCGAGGTGAAGGAGCGCAAGGATCGCGTTGATGACGCGATGCACGCGACCCGCGCCGCGGTCGAGGAAGGCATCCTGCCGGGCGGCGGCGTCGCCCTGCTCCGTGCCGGCGAAATCCTCAAGAAGCTCCGTGGCACGCAGAACGACGATCAGAAGACCGGCGTCGAGATCGTGCGCAAGGCGCTCTCCGCTCCGGCCCGCCAGATCGCCCTCAACGCGGGCGAAGACGGCTCGGTGATCGTCGGCAAGATCCTCGAGAAGGATCAGTACAGCTACGGCTTCGACGCGCAGAACGCCGAGTACGTCAACATGCTCTCCAAGGGCATCATTGACCCGGCCAAGGTCGTGCGTCAGGCGCTGCAGGGCGCCGCGTCGGTTGCCAGCCTTCTGATCACCACCGAGGCGATGGTTGCCGAAGTGCCGCAGAAGAAGGGCGCTGGCGGTCCGGGTGGCGGCATGCCCCCGGGCGGCGGAATGGATTTCTAAGGAAATCCATCAAGACGAAATGCGGAAGGCCCGGGAGACATCCCGGGCCTTTTGCTTTGGCGCCCCGCGCGCCATCATGCCGGGCACAAGACCCAAAGCACCGGAAGCTCTGCGCGATGCAGGACAGCCCGAACGTTCTGTCTCCGAAATACTGGCCAACCGAAGCGTTCACCGACGCGAAGGCGGCCGTCGCGCGCCTTGAAGACATCTATCGGCGCAACACCAGCTTCCTGCGCGAGCGGTTCGAGGCCTTTGCGGCCGGTGAGCCGCTCGCAGAGCGCGTGCGCGCCACGTATCCCTTTGTGCGGCTCACGACCGACACTTATGCGCGCGTCGACTCGCGTCTCTCCTACGGTTTCGTTTCGGGACCCGGCACGCACGAGACCACGGTCACGCGTCCCGATCTGTTTCGCGACTATTTCACCGAGCAGATCGAGCTTCTGCTCGGCAACCATCGCGTTCCGGTCGAGATCGGTGAGTCGAGCGAGCCGATCCCCGTCCACTTCGCATACACGTCCGACATCGGGATCGTCGCGAGCGCCACGTCCGGCGGCTTTCAGGCGTCGGCGCCGCCGCTGCGCGACCGCTTCGACACACCCGACCTTGCCGCGATGGATGACGCGATCGTCGACGGCACGCTGCGGCTGCCGCCGGGAGCGCCGGCGCCTTTGGCGATGTTCCGCGCAGCGCGCGTCGACTATTCGCTCCACCGGCTGCTGCACTACACCGGCACAGACCCCGAGCATTTCCAGAACTTCGTGATCTTCACCAACTACCAGTTCTACATCGACGCCTTCGTGCGCATGTGCCGCGAGCGCATGGCGGCGGGCGATCCCCACTACCAAGCGTTCATCGAGCCCGGCAACGTCATCACGCGCAATGCCGGGCTCGCGCCGGCCGAAGCCACCACACCGCCCACGCGCCTGCCGCAGATGCCGGCCTATCATCTGGCCGCGCCCCGCAGCCGCGGCATCACCATGATCAACATCGGCACCGGCCCGTCGAATGCGCGCAACATCACCGACCACGTGGCAGTGCTGCGGCCGCACGCCTGGCTGATGCTCGGCCACTGCGCCGGCCTGCGCAACTCGCAGAAGCTCGGCGACTACGTGCTGGCCCACGGCCACGTGCGCGAGGACCATGTGCTCGACGAGGAGCTTCCGCTCTGGGTGCCGGTCCCGGCGCTTGCCGAGATGCAGGTCGCGCTCGAGCAGGCGGTCGGCGAAGTGACCGGCCTGACAGGATATGAGCTCAAGAGCGTCATGCGCACCGGCACGGTCGCGAGCGTCGACAACCGCAACTGGGAGCTCGGCAATCACGCCGCCGTCATCCAGCGGCTCTCGCTTTCACGAGCCGTCGGGCTCGATATGGAATCGGCGGCGATCGCCGCCAATGGTTTTCGCTTCCGCGTGCCCTACGGCACCCTGCTCTGCGTGTCCGACAAACCGCTGCACGGCGAGATCAAGCTTGCCGGCATGGCCGCCGACTTCTACCGCCAGCGCGTCAACCAGCACCTCGACATCGGGCTGTGCGCCATCGAGAAACTCAAATCGCAGGAGTGGGAGCGCCTGCATTCGCGCAAGCTGCGCAGCTTCGCCGAGGTGGCGTTTCAGTAGCCACGCGCGCAGAAGGGGCCACGGATTGCTCCGCGGCCCCTCCCCGTCATGCGCTCTCGCTCGCCTTCAGGCGAACGAGCTTGGTCAACAGCGCATCGAGGCCCTGCCCCTCGCCGGCGTGAAGGTCGATACGGCCGACCTTCTCGACGAGGCGCTCGAGCGACTCGAGCTCCTTCAAGCGAAGCAGCAGAGGGTTGTCCTCCATCAGCTTCGCGGTGTTCAGAAGCGAACGCGTCGCCGCGGTCTCTTCCTGGCGGCGGATCAGGTTCGCCTTCGCGAGCCGCTCCGCCTCCACCACCTTGTTGACGAGCTCACGGATCTCGCCGGGCAGGATCACATCCTTCACGCCGAGCTCCGTTACCTCGATGCCGCTCTCCGCGACGCGCTCGCGCACGAAGGCGCGAAGCTCCGCGTCGAGCGCGCCCTTGGCGCTCAGCACCTCGTCGAGCGTCCGCGAGGCCACCGCCTCACGGATCGCGAACTGAACGAGGCGGTAGAGCCAGCCGTCGACGTCCGCGATGGCCGTTGCGACACGCTCCGGATCAACGATCCGGCGCATGGCCGCGAGCGTCACACGCAGCGAGATGCGGTCCTTGGTCAGCATCTCCTGCGCGGTGATCTCGACCGCCTGCGGACGCAGGTCAAGGCGCTTGACCTCGACCTTGCGGCCCGCCGTCCAGAACGCGTGACGCCCAGGCGAGAGCCGCTCGACAAGCTTGCCCTCAATGTGGAGCAAGCCCGCCTCGTGGTTCTCGACCACGTGCTCGGCGACGAGCGTGTTGCGCTCGCGCGAGAGCATCGCGAGATGGCGCGGCGTGACCCTGAGGTCGTGCGAAATATCGATCCGCTCGACCTCAACCCTGGTCACGACCTTCCAGAAGACGCGCGTCTGCCACGGCGCCATAAGGTGCGCGGGACGTCCGTCCAGCGAGACGATGGCGATTTCATCCGCCTTCGTCTCGACCGGCTCGAACATCTCGGCCGCCAGATCCGGCCGCGCGGCCTTGAGCACCGCGAAGCGCTCCGCCGGGTACTCGGCGCGAACCGCGTTGTGCAGTTCGACCGCGAGCCCGCGCAGGGGATCGAACAGCCGGTGACGACCCGGGCCGAGCACGCGCTCGAACCGGCCGTTGCGCTGCAGGAAGGCGCGCTCGCCGTCCTTCACCGTCAGGCGCAGCATCAGGAAGTGGCGCAACATGACACGTCTCCTTCGTTAGCCGCGCGGCATCGCCGCGAGGCTTGGCTTCGGTGATCGAGGACAGGTCCCGGACGCGGCTTCCCGATCAAACGGCGGGCCGCGGTTTGAGCGTGTGCGAGAACCGGGCGCGCGCGGGCGCTCATCGCAACGTGCGATGTGCGTCGGGCGGACCCGGCCTCGCGCACGCGGTATCCGCCGCGGCGCAAGCCGGTCTCACGGTGTCTGGTTCAGCTGAAAGCCTTGCGGCAAACGGCCGGACCGCGACTGAAGCGCGCGTCCGGTCCCCTCAGGGGTATTCAGCGTGTAAGGCTGAAACGGAGCGCTATAGGAGCGGGATTTGAACCCGCCACACCATGATTCACAGTCATGTGCTCTACCAACTGAGCTATCCTCGCGTTGAAACTGACAGGATTTGAACCTGCGACCTCCGGAATCTTTCGACGCCGGCGCTCTGCCACTGAGCTACAGCCTCACCTTCGTCCAGCGGAACACGAAACCACAGAGTGGCCCGCGCCAGCCGGAGTTTAAATCCGGACACAAGGCCGAGCGAAGGGTGCGGGCTTATGATCGAGTTACGTTGCGGACGCAAGAGGCCACAGCGTGCTCTATGAAAAAAGCAATGAAGCGTTCAGCCGGAACATCGCGCGCGCAATTTTGGTGACGCGTCCCGCACCCGCGCCACGCCTTTTCTTGCGTGGCACTCCGCATCGCCGAGTGCTGCTGCGCTCAGCGCCAGCTACGCACGTCGACGAACCGGCCCGCGATCGCGGCGGCGGCCGCCATCGCGGGCGACACGAGATGCGTGCGGCCACCCGGGCCCTGCCGGCCCTCAAAATTGCGGTTCGATGTCGATGCGCAGCGCTCGCCGGGGCGAAGCGCATCGCCGTTCATCGCAAGACACATCGAACACCCCGGCTCGCGCCAGTCGAATCCGGCCTTGATGAAAACCCTGTCGAGCCCTTCGGCCTCGGCCTGTGCCTTCACCAGCCCTGAGCCGGGCACGACCATCGCGGCGACATTGGCGTTGCGCGACTTGCCATTCACGACACGCGCCGCCTCGCGCAAATCCTCGATGCGCGCATTGGTACACGAGCCGATGAACACGCGGTCGATCGGGATATCGACGATCCGCTCGCCGCCGCTGAGCCCCATGTAGGCGAGCGAGCGCTCCGCCGCGCGGCGTTTGCCCTCGTTCGCAATGTCGCCGGGCCTCGGAACGCGGCCGGTGATCGCAATCACCTGCTCGGGGCTCGTGCCCCAAGTCACGAGCGGCGGCAGCGCGTCCGCGCGCAACTGCACCTCGCGGTCGAATTCCGCATCCGCATCCGAAGACAGCGTCTCCCAGTAGCGTCGGGCCGCGTCCCACATCTCGCCGCGCGGCGATTTCGGCCGATCCTTGAGAAACTCAAGGACCTTGCCGTCCGGCGCCATGATGCCGGTGCGCGCCCCCGCCTCCACCGACATGTTGCACACGGTCATCCGGCCTTCGACCGACAGCGCGCCAATCGCCTCGCCGGAGAACTCCAGCACGTGGCCAATGCCACCGGCTGCCCCGATCTCGCCGATTACGCTCAAAATCAGGTCCTTGGCGGTGACGTGCTGCGGCAGCGTGCCGTCGATCGTCACCCGCATGGTCCGCGACCGGCGCTGAATCAGCGTTTGCGTGGCGAGCACATGCTCGACCTCGGACGTGCCGATGCCATAGGCGAGCGCGCCCAGTGCGCCGTGGGTCGAGGCGTGGCTGTCGCTGCAGACCAGCATCACGCCCGGCAGCGTGAAGCCCTGTTCGGGACCGACGACGTGACAAATGCCCTGCCGCGGATCGCCTGCGCCGTAGTGTTCGAGGCCAAACAGCGCGGCGTTCTCCGCCAGATAGGCCATCTGCGCGGCGCCCTCATGGTCCGGATTGGGGCGCGTGCGATCCGACGTCGGAATGTTGTGATCGGCGACCAGCAAGGTCTTGTCCGGCGCCTTCACCGGCAGGCCCGCCTCGCGCAGGCCGGCAAACGCCTGCGGACTGTCCACCTCGTGCACGATGTGCCGGTCGACGTAGAGCAGACAGGTACCGTCCACCTGCTCGTCGATCAGATGCTCGGTCCAGATTTTCTCGTAGAGGGTCCGGGGCTTCATCCCCTGAGCTTAACCCGGCGACCAGCGTGTTCGCTACGCGGGTTTCCTCTGCGCCGGGTCGTAGTAAAAGCGCTCGGTCGCGATCAGGTCGCCGCGCCAGGTCTGGTAGGCGAGTTCGTCGAGCACGAACGCCTTGCCGTCGGCGAGCGCGATGTCGAACACCCAGCGCACGATCACGCGGTCGCCGTCGATCGCAAACGTCGAACCCGGCCGCGTGGTGATCGACTTCACGCGCTTGAGGACATCCTCCTCGTGCGCCGCCATCGCGTCGCGCCCCGTGCGGATCTCGCCGAGGTTCTCCTGCATGGTGGCATCTTCGGTGTAGAACGCGCGGATCGCCTCGACGTACTGACCCGCCTCGACCATCGCGACAAAGGCTTGCACGCGTTCGCGCTTCGGCATGATCCGCTCCCGGCACTTAGGAGCAAAGAGAGTGCCAGCCTTAGCGCAGCACGTCGAGCAGGGTCTTCTGCATGTCGGCCGCCGCCTTGGCGACCTTGGCGTTTGCCGCGAATGTGTAGCCGGCGATCACCTGCTGCACGGCTTCCTGCACGATATCGACTTCCGTTCCGGCCGGGGTCTGCCGCACCTTGGTCGCTGTGCCGCCGCCCGTAACCTCAATCTGATCGATGCTGAGTGCGCGGAAGGCCGCGACCACCTCGTCGCTGGCATTGGCAAAAAGCTCGCGGTCCTTGAACGGTCCGCTCGTGCCGGCATTCGCGACGTTGCGCGCGGAGACTTCGAGGCGCGCCTGGGCGGCCGCCATGCCGGATACGGCGATCGAGAGTACGCTGCTCATCCGCATAACCTAGCGGATGCGGCCGAAAGGTCCGTTCAGCGGAACCCTGCAATTGTCCGCGCCGCGTCAACGAACCGTTAGCTATGCGTCTTCGGCAAAATACTCGCGATGCTCGGCGAGCAGCGTCTGCGCCGTGATGAACACCATGCGCAGGTGCTGGCGCATTGCCGCCGCGGCGGCGGCCTTGTCGCGCGCGATCACGGCGTCCACGATCGTCGTGTGCTCACCGACGATCCGTTCGGGCTTGCGCGGCATGAACACCGCAAGCCGGCGCACGCGGTCGAGCTGAAGCTTCGCGGATTCCACCAGCCGCCACGTCTGCTCGTGCCCGGCGATCTGCATCAGGGTCGCATGCAGCGTCTCGTCGGCCTGGAAGAACGCCTCCTCCTCCTTGGCACGCATCAAATTGCGCTGTAGCGCCAGGATGCCGCGCAGCTTCACGGCGTGCTCGTCCTGCATGTTGTCGATCGCGCGCTCGAGGGCAGCGCATTCGAGCGCCTCGCGCACGAACTGCCCGTCGTGAAGCTCGCGGATGCTGATGGGCGCGACGGCGGTTCCGGACTGCGGGCGGATCCACACCAGCCCCTCGTCGGCAAGCTTCAGCAGCGCCTCGCGGATCGGCGAGCGACTGACGCCGAGTTGCAGCGACAGCTCTTTTTCGGAGAGCCGCTGGCGCGGCGTGAGCTTGAGCTCGACGATATCCTTGCGCAGCGACCGGTAGACCCGCGACGCGATGGAATCGCGCCGATCGGCATCGGACGCATTGCGCCAATCCACGGTGCGGATTCCGGACATCGGGCCCCCGTCAGGAATTCAACTGACATATCAGTTGATCGGTGCCACCGCGCAATGTCAACGGCGTTCCCGGCGTGCCGAAGGGGGCCCAAAACGCCAACGACCACAGTCCGGCGCGCTTACATCCGGCGTCGCCCTGTGGTCGTTCTCGCAGGCTGCCTGGCGGCAGCGACCGCGCACCAGCACGTGTACTGTAGCGTCGTGACAGCCGTGTGTCGGGGCTGAAAATCGGCCCATCCAGGGTCCGAAAATGTTAACGGCCACGAAGGAGGCGATGCGCTTACATCCGGCGTCATCAACTCTGATCGTGACCGTCCAGGCGACGGAACCCTTGCGGGCTCAACACCGCCGTCTGTAGCGATATGGTGACTGAGATTGGTTATTCAAGTCTTAACGACGGGACACAATCCACATGGCGGCCGCGGGAAAGATTCGAATCGGTATCGGGGGATGGAACTTCGCGCCGTGGCGCGGCGTGTTCTACCCAAAGGGCCTCACACAGGGGAAGGAGCTCTCCTACGCGGCGAGCAAGCTCACCGCGATCGAGATCAATTCCACGTACTACGGTTCGCAGAAGCCCGAGAGCTTCCGCCGCTGGGCGAGCGAAGTGCCGGACAACTTCATGTTCTCGGTGAAGGGCTCGCGCTTCTGCACCAACCGGCGCGTGCTCTCGGAAGGCGCGGACTCGGTGAAGCGCTTCCTCAACTCCGGCGTCACTGAGTTGGGCGACCGTCTCGGCCCCCTGCTCTGGCAGTTCGCGCCGACCAAGAAATTCGACGAAGCGGACTTCCGCTCGTTTCTTGAACTGCTACCCGAGAAACAGGACGGCCTGAAGCTGCGTCACGTCGTCGAGGTGCGCCACGACAGTTTCCGTGTGCCGGAGTTCGTCGCGCTCATTCGCGAATTCAACATCGCGGTGGTCTATTCCGAGCACGCAACCTTCCCGGCGATCGCCGACATCACCAGCGACTTCGTCTATCTCAGGCTGCAAAAAGCGAACGACAAGCTTAGCACCGGCTATCCGCCGAAGGAGCTTGACGCCTGGGCCAAGCGCCTCGAACAGTACGCCACTGGCGTGGTTCCCAAGGACTTGCCCCAAGTCGATCCGAAAACGGCCCCGAAGCCGAAGGCCCGCGACGTGTTCGCTTACGTCATTCACGAGGGCAAGATCCGCGCACCGGCCGCCGCCATGGAGCTGATTTCCCGGCTGAAAAGCTGACACATTGACAATCGCCCCCGGACCCGGGGAACCTCTGCCCAACGCACGGGCCGGGGTGGCGCAAGCCTGCCGCCGGGTCATGCGAGATCACAAGAAGCGCCGGCGCCCTGCCGGCTCCAACGGGGATTCCATGATGAAACTTCGCTCCGCCCTCCTGACCGCCGGCCTGCTCGCGCTCAGCAGCGCCGCGCAGGCCCAGCAGCTCGCGCCGAGCCCGACGCTCGACGCCATCAAGGCGCGCGGCCACGTCGAATGCGGCGTGCACCTCGGCCTGCCCGGCTTCTCCTTCGCCAACGACAAGGGCGAGTGGAGCGGCATCGACGTCGACTATTGCCGCGCGCTCGCCGCCGCCGTGCTCGGCGACGCCACCAAGGTGAAGTTCACGCCGACCTCCGTGCAGCAGCGCTGGCCGATCCTGCAATCCGGCCAGGTGGACCTGCTCTCGCGCAACACCACCATCACGTTCTCGCGCAACGCGACACTCGGCATCAACTTCCAGGGCATCAACTTCTACGAGGGCCAGAC
>Ga0075366_10001566_pt1 | contig 11431 bp, 11 predicted proteins | sample EndMethybrTD3031_FD_72351 | JGI IMG/M metagenome (GOLD analysis project Ga0075366, IMG submission 72351) | Populus endosphere microbial communities from Tennessee, USA - Endosphere MetaG P. TD hybrid TD303-1 | ecosystem: Host-associated > Plants > Roots > Endosphere | place: USA: Tennessee... | reverse complement strand
GCAGAAAGCACGCAGATTAGCTGCACCTGCGTACGCGTGGAGAACATGTCTTCGAACAGAGGCATTGAGTTGGCCCAGTCACGCGGAGCTTGCGCGCACTGATGTCTCATCGAGAGAGGCCATGTCTACTCAGCACATCTACCGATACGCGCAGCGTCTATCGGCGTCGTCGTTGCTCCGATGATGCGGCGGGAGCTTTGGCCGCCCAACGCTGCTTTCCTCGGGTTAGCGCGCGCAAACCTAAGGAACCCTGCGCGAAATTTGCAAGACGACTTCATGCCGACCGGGTCGGCTGGGGATCCCTCTATCGCTACTCAAGCCCGCAGCCGAGCAGGACAAGTTGGCAGTCCGTCCAGGAGGAACTTTCTCCCGTTTTGCGAGTCTTCCTAACAAACCTGGGAGGACGTCATGGGTCTGTTCACCAAAGACATCAAGACGATGGAAGACCTGTTCGTTCACGGTCTTCAGGACATCTACTACGCCGAAAATCAGATCACGAAGGCCCTGCCGAAGATGATCGACATGGCAACAAACCGCGACCTGTCCAAGGGTCTGTCGGATCATCTCGAGGAGACCAGGAAGCAGATCGAGCGACTGGACAAGGTGTTCGAGAAGCTCGGCAAGTCGCCTAGCGGCACCAAGTGCCCAGCGATCGACGGCATCATCGAGGAAGCGAACAGCACTGCCGGCGAGGTTGAAGACAAGGCGGTCCTCGACGCTGCACTCGTCTCTGCTGCGCAGGCCGTCGAGCACTACGAGATTTGCCGGTACGGGACACTCATCGCCTGGGCTGAAACACTCGGCCATGACGAGGTCGTGCGCTTCTTGACCACGAACCTCAACGAGGAAAAGGCAGCCAACACGAAGCTCAACACCGTCGCCCTTCGCAAGGGCGTCAACACGAAGGCGGCGTAGCCATGGGACACGGAATCTTGCTCTGGCTCCTGGGTGTGCCAATCCCGATCATCATCCTGCTCGCGCTGTTCTGGCGCTGATGGAAGCCCCGAAAGGGGGCTTCACGCTATTGAGATACCCCATGAGAACACGGGGGGAACGACGTCGTCCGTCGATCTCACCCCGCTTGCGGAAGGTTCATGATCAGGGGTAGGCGCGCCTCGACTCGGGCTCCGCGGAGTTGATTGTACCCGCACTCTGAGTGTGGGCCTTGTCGGAGCTTCCGCCGGCGTCCACCAGCCTATTTTGTCCAATGCAATCGCCGGCGTGACCTCATACGGCGGCTGGCACCGCGGCCGAAGTATCAGTCTCCGGGATCATGAGACCTTCGACGGCGCGATGCTCCTCGGCCATTCGCCGATGGATATACGCCCGCTCGGTTTCAGTTAGCCCGGTCGCGAGTAATCGCGCGTAGCGCTTGATGTTGTTGCGATGAGCTTCGATCATCGCCGCCTGCGCACCGTTCATTGTCATCCAAGCTCCGCGAGTGGGCCGCCCTGATCTCCTCCGCGCGGCGAGGACCGGTGGCGCATGGAGGCGCCTCCCGGCCGCGGGGGAGTCGGATCGTCATCCAGGCTGCGTAAAGCGTCGACGATGTCGTCAAACGACACTGGGGCAGCACCGCCGGGCGCCTTACGCAGAGCTGGGGCAGATTCGACAGCGCAAGCGTCGGATGCCCACGACGACAGGATCGCCCGCTTTTCAGCGCGCGTCAGGTCCGCGTCCGCGAGAACGTCGCGAGGATGCTTGAAGACAGCGGCAGGGTTGAGAACGCGGTCAAGTTCGAATTCGAGGCCACGCATATGTCCCTCCCGTTCCTAAATGCCCACGTGCGCAGGGCCAGCCGCCGCCGACTGCGTATAGCGCTCGGGCCAGATGGCCGCAGGATTTGGCGCGAACAGCAAGGCACTCGCCGTGCCCGCCTTCGGCAGATCGACCATCGACCGCACGCCGGCGCCGACGCGCAACCACGGCACCTCTTCGATCGGGGACAAATACCGGGTAAGTTCGATCGTATGCGGACCTGTCCTCTTCATCAGACTACCGCCAAAGCTAGACTGAGGCAGCGCGACCGCCGCAACCGTGACGGCGAGTACTGAGGCGGCACGTGCAAATTTCGTCATGACACATCCCTCCATGGTGCGACATGAGTTCGAGGCAAACGGGGTTAAGTAACCCGCTCGCGGCGCGAGCGGGGTTCTCCTGTGCTGCAGCTGCGATCAGGCGGCGCGCTTCTGTTCGAGCTGTGCTTGGTTCGTCCCTGCCGGCGCAATCACGATACGCCGCGGCTTCATCGCTTCCGGAATCTCACGCTGCAATTCGACTTTCAGCAGCCCATTCTCGAGGATCGCGCTCGTGACCTTGACGTGATCGGCGAGCTCGAACCGGCGCGTGAATGCGCGGTTAGCGATGCCGCGATGGAGATAGTCGCCGTTGCTGTCAGTTGACTTTTCACCGGAGACGATCAGCAGGTTCGGTTCCGCAGTCACCGACAGTTCGTCCTCACGGAAGCCGGCCACCGCGATCACAATGCGGTACGAGTCGTCCCCCGTTTTCGCGATGTCGTATGGGGGAAAATTTTCGATGGTCGAGACCCGCGTGGCGTTGTCCAGAAGATCGAAAACCCGGTCGAACCCAATCGTCGAACGATAGAAAGGAGAGAAGTCGAAGTTCGTCCTCATAGCCACATCCTCCGTGTGAGCAACATGGTGTCTGAGCAGGCGCGCCGGACTGCCGCCGGCGCCCGCACCAAGCCCTATCGGCACTTGGCGACAAAAAATTTCGGTCCAGATCTCGTGATTTCAAGAGGCGCGTTCAAAAAATTTTCACACCCGATGACCAAATTAAATCAACGGCTTACACAACCGGGCCGTCCGGCGGACGTCAGGCTTCACTGCAACGGCGTTGCGATGAGTTGTCCGCACTCGCACTGGAAGGTCAGGAGTTGGCCTGTGCTGCCCGGAACGGTCTCCCGGCCGACAAGACGCATCTCGCGCGGGCATGAGGGGCACCGCCGGCGGGCTGCCAGCGACCCCTGTTGTTGTTGCTCAGGTTGTCGCATGTCACGACCTGTCCAAGAGTCTTGAGACGGAATTGATTGCGGCCACGGAGGCCTGTCAGCGACCGTAAACAGACACCAATTCGACCAATCATCGTTCGTTCCAATTTAAGAAGATTGAACGCCGACGTCGGGTCACCGCCGTCTCGAAGAAACTCCAACCGCAATAAACCTGTCACTGTACAGGTCTTGCAGAGCTTCGTTCGCATTCTAAATCTTTTCCTGACAACGCCGCTGCCTGTGCCACGGCGTTGCATTCCACAGAGATCGCCTTGGCGTGGAGCACAACGAATGCACCGAGACCAGTTCGGCAGCCCGAACGGGCACCTGCCGCACCTGTTGGACTGGATCATGCTGGCCGGCAGCGTTGCAATCGTCGCTTGGCTTGCCCTTCCTCGTTGAACGAGGGAATTCACTTAGAGCACCATGGAAACTGTTACTGTAACTCTTGAGCTACCCGTTTCCGCGCCGCTGAGCGCCACTGTTCGGGCCCTTGAAAGGGCGCGTGACGCCCAGACCGAACACTCGAACCCGCCAAGCCTTGGCTGCAATCACTGCGCTCGCCAGCCGAGGTCTCGTTGAGAGCCAAGCAAAATTATTGAGAGAGGCTCAATGACCGCAAAGGCCAGTGCTCGCCGGGGCACCTCATCCAAGACCTCGATCACGCCGGCTTCAGCTGCCGTCATTGGCCATAAGCCCCTGCCAAGATCAGTGCCGTGGAGGGCATCACGCTCGCCGCCGCGCTAGCGGAAATTCGGGGGCAACGAATTGTGGATCGCAGTAGCGGCAATCGTTGCATGGCCGAATGCGACGCTCAATTGATGGAGATCCGTCACCACATGAGCCTTCATCGGTGCTGCGCTTGAGCGCGTGAGCGAAATCGGCGACGTGATCATGAAGGACCCCGAGCCTTTGTTGGAGGCGCCAACTGAGCCTGTTGCCACGTCGTCCCGGCGCTACCGCTTCTCGATTCCGGCGTCCTTGACGACGCGCGTCCATGCGCCGATCTGCCGCGTGATCAACTCTCGCATTTCGTCGCCGCTGGAGGGAGCGGGTTCGCTGTCGAGCGCGCGCATGCGCTCCTGAACTTCCGGGACCGCGAGCGTGCGATGGATTTCCGCGCGCAACTTCGCGACAACCGGCGCCGGCGTCCCGGCCGGCACCGCAAGGCCGGTCCACGAGACGATGTCGAAGCCGGGCAAGACTGTTTCGGCAACGGTCGGAATGTCAGGCGTGCGGCTCCAGCGCTCCTTCGATGATACGCCGATCATTCGGATGGTCCCCGCCGCAGATTGGCCGGCGAGAGCCGCGCCCGTGTCGACGAGCACGTCGATCTCCCCGCGCAGCAATGCGGTCGTGGCCGTGGCGCCCCCGCGATAGGGCACGTGCGTGAATCTGGTGCCTGATTGCAACGCCAGCAATTCGCCGGTGAGATGCTGAGTGGTGCCGACGCCCGCGCTGCCGAAGGTCACGCCGCCCGGCTTGGCTTGCGCCTTCGCGATGAGTTCCTTCAGCGAGGCGGACGTATTTGGCGGCACCGCAATGAAGAAAGGAAACTTCGTGACCGTGGAGAGAAAGACATAGTCGTCGACGGGCTCAAACTGCAGGGCGTTGTAGAGCGCCGCGGAAACGGTGTGACCGCCGGTCAGCAGGACCAAGGTGTAGCCGTCAGCAGGCGATTTCGCCGCCGCGGCCGATGCGATATTGCCGCCTGCGCCGGGCTTGGCTTCCACGATCACGGACTGGCCCAACCCACGCGACATCTCGTCAGCGATGATGCGCGACACCGTGTCGGCGTTTCCGCCGGCCGCGAAACCGTGCATGAGACGAAGCGGGCGAGACGGATAAACCTCCTGTGCGACAGCGGCCGTTGCGATCGGCAGAAGCAGCGGCAGAAGGAGTGAGTGCTTCCAGACCCCCATGTCTTCCTCCCTGAAACAGTTTGTCTTCTTTGTTTGGTCGATAGAGCAGCGGCCGCGGCCTATCCAGGCGATGTCAGCGCGGCCGGCGTTGCGATCCTGTACGTGTCCCCTAGCGCGGCGAGCCGCTTGAACGTGCCGACTGAAAGCGGGATTCCCTCTTGCCGGCGCTTCGCTTCCACGCCGAAGCCGCGCTCACCGGGCATCAGGATCGACTCCACGCCGGCGGCGCGCGGCAATCCCCTCACGGCTGTCGCGAGGCGATCGACCTCCGCGCGAAACGGGTCGAGATCGCAGACCGCGCCGATCTGAATCGCAAGCGCCACGCCGTTCATGCCGGGGGATTTGGCGCCTTCGAGCGCCGGCGCGATGACCGGATTGCTGACCAGAAGGCTCGCGATGATCTCGATCATCAGCGACAGGCCCGAGCCCTTCGGACCGCCGAGCGGCGTGAGCGTCGCCACATCCTTGGGATCGGTTGTCGGGGCTCCTTCGTCGTCCAGCCCCCAGGTATCGGGAATGGCGGTGCCCGCGTCGCGCGCCGCCATGATCTTGCCGAGGGCAACGGTTGCGGTCGACATGTCGAGCACGATGGGTTCGCCGGTCGACGGGACCGCAATCGCGATCGGGTTCGTGGACACTCCCGAGACGCGCGCGCCATGATAGGCCATGAGCGGCACGGACGCGGTCATCACAATGCCGATGCATCCGCGGCGCGCGGCCTCCAGCGCATAAAAGCCGACCGCGCCCGCGTGCGTGATACTGCGCGTACAGCACCAGCCGATGCCGAACTGTGTGGCCCTATCGATCGCCTCCTCCATGGCGGCGATCATGGCGGTCGCGCCGGGGGTGCGGCGGGCGTTCAGGAGCGAGACGGCGCCATCCCGCCGCTCGATCGAGGGCGTCGCCGCGGGGTCGATCATTCCGTCCGCGACCATCTCCAGATAGCGGGGGATGCGAAGCACGCCGTGGGAATCAACGCCGCGCAGATTGGCCCATACGAGCACTTCGGCGGTCTGTCGCGCCTGCGGCTCGGTGAACCCGCCGGCTTGCAGAAGCGCCGCTGCATAGCGCCGCAGATCGTCGGCGCCCAACAGTACACGTCCGGCGTTCTCCCCGGTCATGTCGATGCTCACAGCGGCGTTGGGAAGAATGTGTCGAGCCAGGAGCGGATCAGCACCTGCGTGCGCGGCGCATCCTTCTCGGAGAGCGGAAAATGCGAGGTGCCATTGACGAGCATCAGCTCGGCCGGCTGCCCCGCCTTCTCAAAGAGACGGATCGACTGCTCCGTCGGCGTGATGATGTCATTGGCGGTGTGGAACAGCAGCAGCGGACGCGGCGCGATGTTCGCCACCACATCCTCGGCGCGGAAGTTGTACATGCTGATCGCTGTCTCGACTGGCACCTCGAACAGCGCCTTGGGTGAGAGATTCTTGCGCAGCGCCTCGGGTATCGGCACGACATCGAAGCGTGAGACCCACATGCTTTCTCCGGTCTCTTCCTTATGCCGCCGGCCGCGTTCGAGGATATCGGCGAACTTCGCCCAGGCTTCCGGTGTCGGATGTTGGCCGCGGAACTTGCGCTCGCCATGCCCCCATCCGCAGGACGAGATCACACAGGCGACACGTTCATCGATGCCGGCGGTGTAGACCGCAACCGCGGCACCGAAGCTGTGGCCGATCACGCCGATGCGCTTGGGGTCGACTTCTTCTCTCGTCGAAATGAAGGTTAGGGCATTCTTGGTGTCGGCGACCTGGTCGAAGCAGCGAATCTGCCCGCGCTCTCCCTCGCTCTCGCCGCAGCCGCGCATGTCGATGCGGAACGCGCAGTAGCCGAAATTCTCCAGCATGCGCGCCTGCAGCTCGGCATGAGACTCGTCCTTCGAACCGACGAAGCCGTGCAGCACGATGAATGTCGGCAGCCGCTCGCCCTCGCGCCGCCGGTTGGGGACGTGAAGCACGCCGGACAAGGTCAAGCCGTCTGACGGGAAACTCAGCTTGTGTTGCATCAGGCCTCCTGCGGCGAATTCAGCGGCACCTGGGTATTTCGACGTTTCGCGCTGCGGTGCTCAGCCCGCGGGTACGGGCGCATAGGGGAAGTGATGCTGCAGCCAGGGCTGTGGCGCCGGCGTCCCCCAGACGTTCATGACCCTCACATTCTCGGGCCGTTTCAACGTGGTGATGATGTTGGGCTGATAGGCGTCGTCGTCTGCCACCGAAGCCATTCCGCTGGCGCACTCGACCATCACGCCGGCGGAATCGAGATAGTAGGCATAGAGGTTGTCGCCCGGCCGATGGCGTCCCGGTCCCCACACGAACTCACGGCCCGCACGGTCCAGCAGATCGCCCAGCTTTTCGTAGTCGCTGAAGCTGTGCAGCTCGAAGGAGTAGTGGTGCAGACCCGTCTTGCCGCGCACGATGCCGAGGATGTGGTGCAGGCGGTTGGCCCCTCGCATCCAGATAAGACTGTCGTCCACCATCTTCTCGGACAGCTTCAGCCCCATGATCATTTCGAGCTGCCGCTGGGTCTCGGCGGGCGCGGGGGATGTCATGTTGACGTGGTCGACCCGGACGGCGCCGACGCCGGGAGCAAAATGGCGCCGCCCGTAGATCTCGTCGGGGATTGCGGTGTGGACCTCGAGCACGTGGCCTTGCGGGGTCGCGAACACAACCCCGGCGGCACAGCAGTCGAGGCTGGGCCGCTCTGATAACACGCGGCATCCGGCTTGCGGGACCCGCCGCGACACCTCCCGCACGGCCTCGGCCGAGACGGCCTCGAACGCGATGCTGCGCACCGCATTGGCGTCCGCCGCATGCAGCACCAACTCGACTTTTCTGCCGTTCGAGGTGAGCCAGGTCTGGCTCTGCTCCGTACGAGTAACGTGCAGGCCGAGGATATCCGTCGCGTCGCGCACGGTGGCGACCATATCAGTCACATTGAGCTGAACGTGACCAATCGAGTTCACGAGATATGACATCGCTTCCTCCCGCGCTTTCCGAGCGCTTTTTACAGCTCTAACGCAAATATTCATTTATTGCAATATTTTCGAAAATTTGCTTTTCGACGCGATTCCGACCTATTATCGACGGGCGCATCGCGCGGCATGACGGCTATCGACGGGAGGACGTCCTGAACATCCAAGTGAGCCGAGCGCTGAAAGGTGCCGAGCCAGCGGACGGGCCGACCGCGACGAGCGCGCAAGACCTGCTCGCGCGCCTTCGCACGGATATCGTCAAGAATACGTTCGAGCCCCATGCCAAGCTCAAGTTCGCCGATCTGACCTGCCGCTATGAGCTCGGCATCGGCACGTTACGTGAAGCGCTTTCGCAGTTGGTCTCGGAAGGGTTGGTGATCCTGGAAGCCGGCAAGGGATTTCGCGTTGCGCCGGTCTCTCGCGGCGATCTTGAGGAGATCACCGAGCACTATCTGGATTTCGAGAAGCGCGCGCTCGCCGCGTCGATCACGTGCGGCGACGACGACTGGGAAACACAGATCGTCGCCAGCTTTCACCGGCTAAGTCTCATCGAGGACTTGGCGTGGAAGGAACGTATGCGTCGTCACGGGGATTGGGTGGAGCGTCACCGCGAATTCCATGACGCGCTCGTTGCGGCCTGCGGGGGGCCATGGCTGCTGCGCCTGCGCTCGCTGATGTTCAATCAACTTGAGCGGTACCGCTTTCTGTCCAAGCTGAGCCGCGAGAAAAGCCATCAGTCGAAGGGCGTGCAACATCGCGCCATCGTGGAGGCGACGCTGACGCGGGACGCCAGGAAGGCGACGCAATTGCTCGAACAGCATATTCGTGAGACGTCGGAAGCTGCCCTACTGAGCTTGGCGTAGCGCGGCAAGGCGGTGTGGCATTCTTCCGTCTGGGTTGATCGCGCTCGCTATCCTTTGAGCGGTGCTTCCTGCTTGATAGAAGGCTATTGGCTGGCAATGCGAGCTGACGCTGAATCTTGTCATCGCACGATAATGCGAACCTGCCTCTGATCGGCGCACTCCTCCGCGCAGCACGTTCACGCGCGGTTTGGAACAGGAGCGACCGTCGAGATCGTGTTCGCCGCTCGGCCGGTGTGCACAGCCGTGGCTGTGTACACAGCCTAGCGTTGCGTACATCCTATCAATGCGCACGCCGCAGGCGAGTACCTCGGCGTCTCGCGTCTCAGCCCCACTTCATCTCGCACTTGGCGACCTTCGAGCCGATATCGAGCGCCACGCCTATGCCGAGATTTGGGAAACGGTCTTCGATGGCGGCCTTCAGTGCCGCGGCATGCCTTCCACTCCAACAGGGGCACGCAGAGACCACCACAAGCCCGGTCCACCGGCCCAGGCCCCACACTGCTTTCCAGGCAACTTGAGCGAAGTGGTCCGTCGCGTTGTTCGGGTCGTCGCCTCCGCTCACCGTACGATGCGGGCTGTGCGCAAAATTGGGTGGGGAGAATTGTGGAGATGGACCGGAAAGGCCGCCGCGGACCTGTCCGACTTCGAGTTTTTGGCCTCGCCGTCTACTCTCCGTTTGGGGAGGTGCGCGCCGCTGCGCGGTCTGCGTAGATAGGAGTTAGTCGGCAATGCGTATGTACCGCCATGGCTTTCGATCTCCATTTCGCAATCACCTGTGAGATTGGAATGTTGCCGCGAACGGCACGATCCTTCGGATTTTGAAGGGGGCGTCGCTGCTGGGCCCTCTGAGAGTCTCTCGTGTCCGGTCCTCGTTCGCGAGCGGCAGCAGCACAGAACCGGGATCTAAATGCGCTTTATTATTGGGACGAGCCGCAACAACCAACTGACCGGGGGGCGCAACAACGACATCCTGATCGGCCTCGGCGGGCGTGATGTGCTGCGGGGCGGGGGCGGTAATGACCTCCTGATTGGCGGGTCTGGCGACGACATCATCTATGGCGACGCCGGCCATGACATTCTCCTGGGCGGCAGTGGGGCTGATCAACTCGCCGGGGGTGCCGGCAACGATCTCCTGGACGGCGGTACCGGGGCCGACAGGCTCGATGGCGGGTCCGGCAGCGACGTGGTTTATGGCGGTTCGGGCGACGATGTCGCCATCTATGTAATGGCTGAAAATGCTGGCGCTCAGGACACCTATTCCGGAGGCGCGGACAAGGACACGTTGCGGCTCTCGTTCACTGGCGCTGAATGGGCGCGAGCGAGCGTTCAGCAGGACGTCGTCGCCTACTTGAATTTTCTGACTGCACACACCCGGCCCGCGACTGGCGAAGCCGACGCAGCGGTGTTCCAGTTCTTGAGTTTCGGCCTGCAGGCCAGCGGCTTTGAGAAGCTCGAAATATATGTCGACGGCAACCTGGTAAGTGTTGTCGATGATCCGGTGACCGCACGGGCGGACGTCGCGTCCGTCGGCGAAAAAGCCAGTGTTGTCATCAACGTGCTGGCGAATGACAGTGTGCCGGATCTTGTCGCGTCGGTCGGCGTCGTCACCGGTACGACGAAGGGGACGCTGACCTTGCGCCCCGACAACACGTTTCTCTACACGCCGGGCGCCGCGATCAAATCGCTCGCGGCTGGCCAAACGACCACAGATACATTTACCTACCGCGTTGCGGACAATGACGGCGACACCGGAACCGCCACAGTCACGATCACGATCATCGGCGAGAACGACGCGGCGGTGATCGGCGGCACCGCGGCAGCGAGCGTGGTCGAGAACTCGGGCGCAACCGTCGGCGGAACGCTCACTGCGACCGACGTGGATAGCCCGGCGACGTTCGTGCCGCAGACGAACACGGCCGGTAGTTACGGCAGGTTCTCGATCACGACGGCCGGTGTGTGGAGCTACGTTCTCGACAACACCAACGCGACCGTGAATGCGCTCAACGTCGGCAGCGCGCCGCTGACCGACAGCATCGTGGTCACGACGGCCGACGGCACCCCCAAGACCCTTACGGTCACGATCAATGGCGCGAACGACGCAGCGGTGATCAGTGGAACCGCAACTGCGAGCGTGATCGAAAATTCGGGCGCGACGGTGGGCGGCACATTGACGGCGACGGATGTCGACAACGCCGCGACCTTCGTGGCCCAGAGCAACATGGCGCGCAGCTACGGCAAGTTCTCGATCACCACGGCCGGCGTGTGGACTTATGTGCTCGACAATACGAATGCGACCGTGAATGCATTGAACGTCGGCAGCACGCCGCTGACCGACAGCATCGTGGTCACGACCGCCGACGGCACGCCCAAGACGCTCACCGTCACAATTAACGGCGCGAATGACGCCGCGGTGATCGGCGGAACCGTCGCCGCAAGCGTGGTCGAGAACTCGGGCGCGACCGTGGGCGGCGCATTGACCGTGACGGATGTCGACAACGCGGCGCCGACCTTCGTCGCCCAAAGCAACGTGGTCCGCAGCTACGGCACGTTCTCGATCACCACGGCCGGCGTGTGGACTTATGTGCTCGACAATACGAATGCGACCGTGAATGCATTGAACGTCGGCAGCACGCCGCTGACCGACAGCATCGTGGTCACGACC
>Ga0075366_10001564_pt1 | contig 11440 bp, 9 predicted proteins | sample EndMethybrTD3031_FD_72351 | JGI IMG/M metagenome (GOLD analysis project Ga0075366, IMG submission 72351) | Populus endosphere microbial communities from Tennessee, USA - Endosphere MetaG P. TD hybrid TD303-1 | ecosystem: Host-associated > Plants > Roots > Endosphere | place: USA: Tennessee... | reverse complement strand
GCACACGGCATGCGCAAGGCGGGTTCGTGCGGCATGCCGCTGCCGGGCATCGAGCTCAAGTTCCTGAGCCTGAGCCAGCCCGGCGCCGATGCGCCGCCCGGCGAGCCGGGCGAGCTGTGCATTCGCGGCCCGAACGTGATGCGGGGTTACTGGAAGAAGCCGCAGGCGAATGCCGAGAGCTTCACGAGCGACGGCTTCTTCCGCACCGGCGATGTGGCGTGGATGGACGGCGACGGTTTCGTGCGCATCGTCGATCGCACGAAGGACATGCTGCTGTGCGGCGGCTTCAACGTCTATCCACGGGTGATCGAGGAGGCGATCTACGAACATCCGTCGGTCGAGGAGGTCTGCGTGATCGGAATTCCCGACGCCTACCGAGGCCAGTCGCCGAAGGCGTTCGTGAAGCTTCGCGCGGGCGCCGCCGAACTCACGCTCGCGGAGCTGCAGAACTTCCTGCGCGAGCGCATCGGCAAGCACGAGATGGTGCAGGCGCTCGAGCTGCGCGCCGAGTTGCCCAAGACGGCTGTCGGCAAGCTGTCGAAGCGCACGTTGATCGAAGAAGAAGAGCGCAAACGCGCCGCATGAGCTGACACCCAAGGAGACAGACGATGAATCACCTGAGCGGAATGGACGCCTCGTTCCTGCACCTCGAATCGCCCGAGATGCCCATGCACGTTGGCAGCCTGCAGATTCTCGACCTGCCCGAAGGCTATGACGGCGACTACTACGAGGACGTGAAGCGCTACATGGGCTCGCGCATCCATCTCGCCTCGGTGTTCCAGCGCAAGCTCGCGCTGATGCCGTTCGACCTGGCGAACCCGGTCTGGGTCGACGATGAAGACGTCGACCTCGACTATCACGTTCGCCACGTGATCCTGCCGCGGCCCGGAACCTACGAGCAGCTCGAGAAGTACGTTGCGCGGCTGCACTCGAGCCTGCTCGACCGAAGCCGGCCGCTCTGGGAAACCTATGTGATCGAAGGGCTCAACAACGGCCAGGTCGCCGTCTACAACAAGGCGCATCACGCCGGCATCGACGGGCAGGCGGGCGTCGCGATCGCGAAGGCGCTGCTGTCCGACAGTGCGAACCCGCCGCCCGTGAAGCCACCGCGGCCGCGTCTGCGCACGAACCAGTACCAGCTCGGCGTGGCCGAGCTGGCGGGCGCTGCGCTGAGCAACTCCTTCGTGCAGGCGGTCAAGCTGGTGCGCTCGCTGCCCGAGGTGGTGGAGGCGCTGGCGAGCGTGCTCTATCCGAAGTCGGAGAGCGACGGCAAGCGCCGTCTCAGCTTGCCGACGTTCCAGTTCGGCCCGCGCACGCAGCTGAATGTCGCGATCACGAACCAGCGCTCGTATGCCGCGCGCACCTTGTCGCTCGCCGAGGTGAAAGGCATGGCCAAGCGCTCGGGCACGAGCCTGAACGACATCGTGCTCGCGATCTGCGCCGGCGCGCTGCGCCGCTACCTCAACGACTACGACGTGCGGCCCGACAAGCCGCTGATCGCCGGGGTGCCGGTGTCGTTGCGGGAAGCGGGCAACACCGATGCGAACAACCAGGTGTCGATGATGCTCGTGAGCCTTGCGACCGACATCAAGGATCCGCTCGAGCGGCTGCAGGCGATCAACACGTCGGCCAATCAGGGCAAGAAGTTCCAGGGCAGCGTGAAGGGCGTGATCCCGACCGACTTTCCGTCGCTGGGCGTGCCGCTGCTGATGAGCGGGCTCGCGTCGCTGTATGGCCGCTCACGTATTGCGAACCGGATGCCGCCGTTGGCCAATGTCGCGATCTCGAACGTGCCGGGGCCGCAGTTCCCCCTGTACTTCGCGGGCGCGAAGCTCGCGCACTTCTTCCCGGTCTCGATTCCGGGGCACGGCATCGCGCTCAACATCACGGTGCAGAGCTACAACGGGCTGCTCGAAGTCGGCCTCACCGCATGTCGGCGGGCGCTGCCCGACGTGGCCGACCTCGGCAACTACATCGTCGACGAGCACAAGAAGCTGCTCGCGCTCATCGCCGCGCAGGAGCCGGTGGCGTTGCCCGCTGCCGTGGCCGCCGGGCCCGCGAAGGCGCACAAGCCGGCGGTTGCAGCGAAGAAGGTCGCGACGAGAAAGCGCACTCCCTCAACTCCACGCCGCACTGCTGCGACGAAGGTTGCGCCGGTCGCGCCGGTCGCGATTGCGCCGCTCGCAGTGGCACCTCCAGCGCGCAAGCCGGCGCGCAAGCGTGCCGCGAGCGTTGCGAAGGCAGCCTGACGATTCACTCTCCCAACTCCAGAACAATCGAGACGATGAGTTCCAGCCCACCCGATTCGGCGACGATCCGCGCCCCAGGCGCGCACCTGATGGCGCTCGAGTGGCGTGCGCCGTTCGAAGCGATGAGCACGCTCGCGCTGTGGCCGCTGCTGATGCGCGGCCAACGCGGCGACGGGCACTCGGTGCTCGTGCTGCCCGGCCTGGCGGCGCCTGATTCATCCACCGGCGTGCTGCGCCGCTTCCTGGCGCAGCGGGGCTATCGGCCGCATCGCTGGCAGCAGGGTTTCAACTTCGGACCGAAGCCCGGCGTGCTGGAAGCCTGTCTCGAGCGCGTGCACGCGCTGCATCGCAGCTCGGGCCGCAAGATCAGCCTGGTCGGCTGGAGCCTGGGCGGTGTCTATGCGCGTGAGCTGGCGAAGATGGCGCCCGAGGCCGTGCGCTGCGCCATCTCGCTCGGCACGCCGTTCGCCGGGCCGCCGAAGGCCACCAACGCGTGGCGTGTCTACGAACTCGTCAGCGGGCAGCGAGTGGGTGAACATGCGTTGCACGCGGGATTGCACGAAGCGCCGCCGGTGCCGACGAGCTCGATCTACAGCCGAAGCGATGGTGTGGTGGCCTGGCGCTGCAGCATCCAGACGCCGGCGCGCAACACCGAGAACATCGAGGTGCGCGCCAGCCACGTCGGCATGGGCGCACACCCGGCCGTGCTCCATGCGGTTGCCGACCGGCTCGCGCAGCCCGAAGGCGAATGGCTGCCGTTTCGCCCAGCCGGGCTGTGGCGACCGGCTTTCGGCACGGCCGCTGCCGGCACACGCTGACAAGGAGACAGTGTCGTATGGCCACTGCAGCGAAGAAGCGCGCTCCGGCGAAGAAGGCGCCGAGCAGCGCCGCGATGCCGGCACTCACGCTGCCCGCGTTGCCGACGCAACCCGGCGGCGACAAGGGGCTCCTGACACTCGCGCGCGATCTGCGCTCATGGACCGATTTCGTGCTCGGCATCGCGAATACGGCCGCGGATCTGTCGTTCCGCGTGGCGTCTTCGCGCTTGACCAAGCCGTCGCACAAGGCGGCGGTCGAGAAGGCGGGAGGGCTCTTTCGCGATCTGCGTGAAGGCGCCGGCCTGACGCTCGGCGACCTGGGCCGCGCGATCAACCTGAAAGACGTGTCGCTGCTGGAGCAGGTGGAGGGCGGGAAGGTCGGCCTGCCGTTCGAGATCATCCTGCGGCTGGCCGGCGTGCTCGGCCGCAACGACCCGATCCCGGTGGCGATGAAGCTGACGCGCACGTACAACCCGAAGCTGTGGGCCACGCTCGAAAGCCTGGGCGTCGGCCGGCTCGCGGTGCAGGCCGGGCGCGAGCGCGAGTTCGCGAACATCTATCGTGCGAGCGATGCAGCGCGCCAGCTCAGCGACGAGGAGTTCGCGGCGGCGCTGAAGTTCGTGCGCGCGTCGTTCGAGTCGGCGCTGGTCTTTCGGGCGGAGGTCGTCGGCAAGGCCGGGAAAGCGGGGAAGGCCGCGAATACCGATGATGGGGCGAAGGCGTAGCCAACGCGACAGACGCCCGCGCCCCGGCGCGCGACAATCCCGCTATGTCACGCCCCGTGATCGCCCTCGACGCCGACGGCGTCCTGCTCGACTTCCATCTCGGCTACGCCGGTGCCTGGCAGCGCGCATTCGGCTGGCACCCGCCGGAGCGCGACCCGTTGGCCTACTGGCCGATCGATCGATGGGAGGTCGAGCGGCTCGACGAAGTCGGACGCGCGCGTTTCCGCGCCGCGTTCGACGAGCAGTTCTGGACAACCGTGCCGGCGATCGGCGGTGCCGTCGACGCGTGTCATCGCCTGCACGATGCGGGCTTCGACTTGGTGTGCGTGTCGGCGCTGGAGCTCGAGTTCGAGTCGGCGCGGCTGCGCAATCTGCGTGATCACGGTTTCCCGATCGAGCGCGTCATCGCGACCGGCAATGCCTCCGGCGAGCGCAGTCCGAAGGCCGATGCGATCGAGCGGCTGCGGCCGCTGGCGTTCGTCGACGACTACCTGCTGTACCTGCGCGGTCTACCTGCCGACGTTCACACGGCGCTGATCCTGCGCTCGCCGAACGGCAGCCCGAACACGGGCGAGGAGATGGCGCTTGCCAAGTCGACCCACGAAGACCTGGCGGCGTTCGCGGACTACTGGCTCTCGGCCGGGTCGTCTGCCTCGCGGCCCGGAGGGGCCTCGACCGCATAGCGCTCGGTGGCCCAGGCGCTGAGGTCCTGTGTCTTGCAGCGCTCGCTGCAGAAGGGGCGGAACGCGTTGCTCGGCGCGTAGACGCTCGGCCCGCCGCACGCGGGGCAGCGGACGATCCGTGGGGAAGGTGCTTGCGGTTCCAACTCTCTCGCGGGCCTTGTTCAAGCGCAGGTCATGAGCACAGCGTCAGCTCGAAACTCGCATCCGCCGTGCTCGGTTTGAGGCGGCCCTCGGCGTCCTGCCGCATCATGCGTACAGACACCATCAGTCGATGGCCGCTGATCTCGGGAACGATCTCCGGGTCATCGTTCAGCCGCACCCGCATCAGCTGATAGACGCGGCCCTGCGGCAGGCTCTGCTGGTATTGGCCGGCGGGCGCAACCACCTTGTGCGGGGTGCCGGAGTCGCGAAGCAGCCCGAGCAGGACCTGCAGCGCCTCGGCCAGCGGCATCAGCGTGCTGACCCATTGCAGCAGGTCGGTGCGACGGCGCGATGCTTCGAGTTTCTGCCATGCGTAGTAGGCGGGCAGATCGAATTCGCAGGTGCCGCCCGGAATGCTGATGCGGCTGCGCACGCTCATCAGCCATTCATTGCTCGTGAGAGCGGCGCCCGCCTTGCCGGGGACCTGGTTCAGGCCGTTGAAGGCGTGGTCGATCCGCACGGTGATGTCGTCGAGCGCCGCCTCGGAGATCGAGGGGTTGCCGCGGTAGCTGTTGAACTGAAGCTTGTGCTTCTCGAGCTCCTTCAGGAGGTCGGACTTCAGGTCGGCGCGCGAGGCGACGTCCATCACTTCGAAGATCGTGGCGAGCGCGAAGTGGTGGTCAACCGCTTCGTCGCGGGCGATCAGTTGGCCCAGGCGGTCGAACAGGTATTCGAGCCGCAGCATCGTTCTGATGCCTTCGTTGAACGGGTATTCGTAGAGGATCACGGTGGCGGTTGTCCCGGCCGCTGCGCTGCGCCGCGGTCCGGCAATTGTTTCACAGCCTCCGCAGCAGAACGTATCGCTTCGTCAATGCGCCGATCCGCGCCAGCGCTCCCACAGGGAGGCGACCTCCGTCGCGAGCTGTTCGAGCGAGATGCCGTCGTTGTAGATCACCGCGTCGGCGCATGCGCGTCGCGCGGGACGGGAAGCCTGCTGCGCGACAACGGCGGCGGCGGAGTCTCGCGTCCAGCCAATGCGCCCAGACACGCGCTCGACCTGCGTGCTCTCGAGGCAGTCGACGACCAGGACCGAGTCGACCTTGCGTCGCCAACGCGCACCGGACTCGACGAGCAGAGGCACGTCGAACACGACGATCGGGTGGGCACTGGTCTCGAAACGGCGTTCGGTTTCGTTGCCGATGAGCGGATGCAGGATCGCCTCGAGGCGGCGCTTCGCGGTGGCGTCATTGAACGCGAGTTCGCGCATGCGGGCACGATCGAGCGCGCCGCTTGCATCGATGAACGAGGCTCCGAAGGCTTCACGAAGGGCGTCGATCGCCGCGCCGGCGGGCAGGGTCAGCTCGCGAGCGATCGCGTCGGTGTCGATCAGAAGTGCGCCGTGCTGCACGAGCAGCCCGGCCACGGTGCTCTTGCCGCTGCCGATGCCGCCGGTCAAGCCGATGCGCTGCCGCGAGGTCACGCGGGGAACCAGAGTCTGGACAGTTGCTCGCCGAAGAACAGCGCCGCGACGCCGCCGCCAGCGAGGTAGGGGCCGAACGGGATCGGGACGTCGCGGTCGTGGCTGCGAAGCGCGATCAGGACGATCCCGACGACGGCACCGACCGCAGACGACAGCAGGATGATGGACGGAATGGCGAGCCAACCCATCCAGGCGCCGAGTGCGGCGAGCAGCTTGAAGTCGCCCGCGCCCATGCCCTCGCGGCCGCGAATGATGCGGTAGGCGTGGAACACGAACCATAGCGACAAGTAGCCCGCCATCGCGCCGAGCACCGAGTCTTTCAGCGACACCGGGATCCAGCCGAATGCAGCCGAGGCGATGCCGGCCCACAGCAACGGCAGGGTCAGGCTGTCAGGGAGGAATTGGGTGTCCAGATCGATGAACGCGAGTGCGACCAGGGTGGCGACCAATCCGCACCACAGCAGCGTCGCGGGCTGGGTGCCGAAGTGCACGCCGCAGGCGGCGAACAGCAGCGCGGTCAGGATTTCGATCGCCGGGTAGCGCTTGCTGATCGGTGTCTTGCATTCGGCACACTTGCCACCGAGACGCAGATAGCTCAGCACCGGGATGTTCTCGTGCCACGCAATCTGATGCCCGCACGATGGGCATCGCGAGCGCGGAGTCGACAGCGTGATCGGTGCAGGCTCGTCGATCTTCACGCCGAGCAGCTCGGCACTGTCGAGCCTCCACTCGCGCTCCATCATCATCGGCAGACGATGGATCACGACATTCAGGAAGCTGCCGATGCAAAGGCCGAACAGCGCCAGCACCCACGGCGACAGCAGTGCCCCGATCACCTGCGCGCCGAATTGCGCGTCGATGCCCGAGGGCAAGGTCAGACCACCTGGCCGAGCTTGAAGATCGGCAAGTACATCGAGACGACGATGCCGCCGATGAGCACACCCAGAATCACGATGATGAACGGCTCCATCAGGCTCGACAGGCCCTTGACCGCTTCGTCCACCTCGTCTTCATAGAACTCGGCAGCCTTGCCCAGCATCTGGTCGAGCGAACCCGATTCCTCGCCGATCGCGCACATCTGCACGACCATCGTCGGGAAGACGCCAGTCGTCTGCATGGCGGTGGTCAAGGCGGAGCCGGTCGAGACGTCCTTCTGGATCTGCTCGGTCGCCTCCTGGAACACAGCGTTGCCGGAGGCGCCGCCGACCGAGTCGAGTGCTTCGACGAGTGGCACACCGGCCGCGAACATCGTGGACAGCGTGCGGGTCCAGCGCGCGATGGATGACTTGTTGACCAGGTCACCGAAGACCGGCACGCGAAGCAGCAAGCGGTCCATGAACTTCTGCATCTTCAGCGAGCGCTTCCATGACTCCATGAAGAAGTAGATGCCGCCGCCGAGGAAACCGAAGATGAGGTACCAGTACTTGACGAAGAACTCCGACATCGCGATGACAACCAGCGTTGGCACTGGCAGGTCGGCGCCGAATGACGTGAACACTTCCTTGAACGCCGGAATCACGAAGATCATGATCACCGCGAGCACGACGAACGCGACGACCAGTACGGCGACCGGGTAGATCAAGGCCGACTTGATCTTGTTCTTGATCGCCATCGTCTTTTCCTGGTAGATCGCCAGGCGATCCAGCAACGCCTCCAGGATACCGCCGGCCTCGCCGGCCTCGACCAGGTTGCAATACAGCGCGTCAAAGTGCAGCGGGTGCTTGCGGAATGCGGCCGACAGGCTCGTACCGGTTTCGACATCCGCGCGGATGTCCGTCAGCAGCTTCGTCATCCGCGGGTTGGTGCTGCCACGTGCAACGATGTCGAACGACTGGATCAGAGGCACGCCGGCCTTCATCATCGTCGCCAACTGGCGCGTGAAGATCGCGACATCCTTCTGCTTGATGGTCTTGCCGCCGCTCATGCGGCGCTTCTTGACCTTGTTGACGAGGATGCCCTGGCGACGCAGGCTTGCGCCCACCATCGCCTCGCCGCCCGCGCGCATTTCGCCGCGAACGAGCTTGCCGTTCTTGTCCTTGCCTTCCCACTCGAAGACGATGTCTTTGATGTTTCTCGCGGCCGCTGCAGTCGCCATGTTGACTTACGGGGAGTTTGTCCCCGTCCCTTCGATGGTCGTTTGGTTGTCGTCTTGTTGTCTTGTCGAATTCCGGTGGCGACTCATTCGTTGGTCACCGAGATCACTTCTTCGAGCGTCGTGACGCCGGCTCGCACCTTGATAAGACCCGACTGGCGCAGGTCGCGCACTTCCTCGCGCTGTGCCTGGGCTGCGATGTCCATCGACGTACCTTCGTTCAGGATGATTCGCTGGATCTCCTCGGTGACCGGCATCACCTGGTAGATGCCGACGCGGCCCTTGTAGCCATTGGTGCAAGCGGAGCAGCCGACGGCGCGATAGGGGCGCCATGTGCCGTCGAGATCGTTCTCCTTGAACCCGGCCTTGAGCATTGCCTCGCGCGGATAGTCGGCTTGCGTCTTGCAGGTCTCGCACAGTTTGCGCGCGAGGCGCTGTGCGGTGATCAGCAGCACGCTCGATGCGATGTTGAACGGGGCGACGCCCATGTTCAGCAGACGAGTCAGCGTGGTCGGTGCGTCGTTCGTGTGCAGCGTCGACATCACCATGTGGCCGGTCTGTGCGGCCTTGATCGCGATGTCGGCGGTTTCCAGGTCGCGAATCTCGCCGACCATGATGATGTCGGGATCCTGGCGCAGGAACGACTTCAGCGCGACCGCGAAGTTCATCCCGGCCTTGTCGTTCACATTGACCTGATTGACGCCCGGCAGGTTGATTTCCGCGGGATCCTCGACGGTCGCGATGTTGACGCCCGGCTGGTTCAGGATATTCAGACAGGTGTACAGCGAAACGGTCTTGCCGCTGCCGGTCGGCCCTGTGACCAGCACCATGCCGTACGGCCGCTGGATGATCTTGAGAAGACGTTCCTTCTCGATCTTCTCGTAGCCCAGTGCCTCGATGCCGACCTTCGCGCTCGACGGGTCGAGAATCCGGATCACGATCTTCTCGCCGAACAGCGTCGGCAACGTGCTGACCCGGAAGTCGATCGCCTTGTTGCCGAACTTGAGCTTCATGCGCCCGTCTTGGGGGACGCGCTTTTCGGAGATGTCGAGTCGCGAAATGACCTTGATGCGCGAGGACAGCTTGTCCTTGATGGCGATCGGCGGCTGCGTGATCTCGCGCAACTCGCCGTCAATCCGGAAACGCACGCGGTAGTGGTATTCGTAGGGCTCGAAATGCAGGTCCGACGCGCGCATGTTGATCGCGTCGATGAGCATCTTCTGAAGGAAGCGGACGACCGGAGCGTCTTCGACGTCGGACGTGCTCTCGGCTTCCTGCGGAGCCGTGACGTCATCCGTGACGTCGAACTCGAAATCTCCGGAAGACAGCGCCTCGAGCGATTCGCTGGCACTGACGCCGGCGTTCTCGAGCATGCGGGCGAGCTTGTCGTGTTCGACGATCACCCACTCGGGAGACAACTGAGTGGCGAACTTGATGCGCTCGACTGCTTCCTGGTCGGTCGGGTCGGCGCCACCGATGAAGAGGCGGTTGCCACGTTTGCCGAGCACCATGATCTGGTACTGCGCCGAGAGCTTTCCGTCGATCACGTTGCGCGGCAGGCGCTGCGGGTCGACGGACGACAAGTCGAGCAACGGCAGGGCAAGCGCCGTCGACAACGTATGCGCCAGATCGGACGGCGACACTGCGCCGGCGGCAATCACCGAAGAGACGAAGCTGCTGCGCTTGTCCTTCGAGCTTCGAACGAGGTCTTCTGCGACCTTTGCATTCAGCTTGCCGGCATGCACCAGCACCCGTGCCACGCCGGACAGGGCGGATTGCGGAGCGTCAGCCAGGGTATCCACAGAAGCTCGTCGGTATCAGCTCAGGTTGCCGAAGGAAACGAATGATCTTCGGCGATTCGCCGCAGACTGTAAACGCGCCTCGCTAACCCACACGCGAACAATTCACGTGTGTGTCGCAGGCAGTTGCAACAGATTGAAAACGCCTCGTAAAAGGCGACTTGTCTCAAACGAATCAACAGCTTAGCACGCGTTGTGCAGGAAAGGGTTGCACTCGCGGCCGTGTGTGGATTCCGCACCAATTTGAACGCGGATCACGAGGCATGAAGGGCTGAACAGCCTCGACAACGCCCTGTTGTTCCTCGCGCAGGTGCGCCACCTCGCCGAGGCAGACGAGGCGCAACGTGCGCTTTTGCAGGGAATGGGGGATTCGATGGTCGGGGTGAGAGGATTCGAACCTCCGGCCTCTACGTCCCGAACGTAGCGCTCTACCAGGCTAAGCTACACCCCGATGCGGTGGTCGCCATGCCGGGAACGGCTGCGAGCCTTTGAAGAGCTGCCCGGCCGTTTAGGACGAGCGCTCAACCGATCGAACACATAATTCTAGCAGAGCTTCTCGGTACGTCGACGCGGGAAGAAGAGAAAGGCACTGCTCAGCCTTGTGCGCCTCCGCGCGCGCTGCCTCGCGTGTTGCATCGATCGCACCGGTGCGTCGCACGATTTCGACGATGTCGGGCAGCCGGGCCACTTCGCCGTGCTCGATCGCGTGACGAATGAGTTCGCGCTCGTCGGCAGTTCCGCGCTCCAACGCAAGCAGCAGCGGGAGCGTTGGCTTTCCCTCGCGCAAGTCGTCGCCGACGTTCTTGCCCAGTTGTTCTGTTGCACCTTCGTAGTCCAACAGATCGTCGATGAGCTGGAACGCCGTGCCGAGGCCCCGCCCGTAAGCAGCACACGCTTCTTCGACCACCGCATCTGTCTTCGCAAGCACCGCGCCGAGTCGAGCGCTCGCCTCGAAGAGCTTGGCTGTCTTGAATCGAATCACGCGGAGGTAGTCTTCAACCGACAGATCGGGGTCGTGCATGTTCATCAACTGCAGCACCTCGCCCTCGGCAATCACGTTGGTCGCGTCGGCGAGCACCTCGAGCACGCGCATGCTGTCGACCGAAACCATCATCTGGAAGGCGCGGGAGTAAACGAAATCGCCGACAAGCACACTCGCGGCGTTGCCGAACAAGGCATTCGCGGTCTGGCGGCCACGGCGCAGCGCCGATTCGTCGACCACGTCGTCGTGCAGCAACGTCGCCGTGTGTATGAACTCGACGGTCGCGGCCAGTTCGTATCGCGCTCGGCCCTCGAACCCGAGGGCCGCCGAGAAGAGCAGCACCAGCATCGGGCGAATCCGCTTGCCCCCGGCGCTGATGATGTAGTGGGCGATCTGATTGATCAGTGCGACATCCGATGCCAGCCGATCGCGTATCACGGCGTCGACCTGCTGCATGTCGGCCGCCATCAG
>Ga0075366_10001563_pt1 | contig 11450 bp, 6 predicted proteins | sample EndMethybrTD3031_FD_72351 | JGI IMG/M metagenome (GOLD analysis project Ga0075366, IMG submission 72351) | Populus endosphere microbial communities from Tennessee, USA - Endosphere MetaG P. TD hybrid TD303-1 | ecosystem: Host-associated > Plants > Roots > Endosphere | place: USA: Tennessee... | reverse complement strand
CGGCACGCCGTAGAACGGGTTGAGCACGAGCGCCACGGTGAGCGCCAGCCCGATGGCCCAGCCCACGCTGCCGTGGTTCAACTCGCGCAGCACGCGGCTCGCGAGCGATGCATCGCTCGCCTCGATCGGGGGCCTCGCCGTGTGAGCCATGCTCACACGATAGCGCCGGCGCGCAGCGCGTCCAAGCCGCAGTCGCGGGCCGTGCGACGAACGACGGCCCGCGCGGTGCGAGCGCCGGCGCACACGGCGCGGCCCAAGTGCAGCGTCAAGTGCCCTGGCGTTGCAGCGGCGCGGCCAGCGTCTGGCGCAAGGTGTCGGCGCTGTCCAGCAGATGCGCCTTCGCCTCGGCGCTCAGGCCCTTGCGCTGCGCGCTGCTCTGAATGCGCGCCAGCAGCTCCTGCGCCTGCGCGCGCACCAGCGAACGCGCATCGGCACGGCTCAGCGACGACGGCCGCAGCACCAGACCAGCCAGGCGGTTCAGGTGCTCGCGTTGCAGCTCGCGGCGCGACGCGCTGATGTCGCCGTTGGCGCCCTTCAACTCGCTCCACACCTCGCCGCTCAGGCGCTGGTACAGCTCCGACAGGCGCAGCGGCGGCGCACTGGCGTCGCCCTTGCCTTCGCTGTCGAGCAGGCGCTGCGCCACCGTGTCGTTCATCAGCGCGCCCAACAGCGCACGCTGCATGTCGAGCACTTGCGACGCCAGCGAGTAATCGGTGGCCACCGGTCCATCGCCGGCGAACAGCGCGTCGCGCCGATCCTGGAAGCTCGGCGCCATGCGGCGCTGCAACGTCGGCGACAGCACGAAGCTGTCGGCGGCGAGCACGCCGCCGGCCAGCAGGTCGAGCGCCTCGCGCTGCGCCGCCGCGCTCACCGGCAGCAGCGGGTCGCGCCCGCTGCCGGGAAAGTCGCGCAGCGTGCGCACGCCGCCAATCTGGCGCGCCAGGATGCCCGAGGCGCGTGCCGCGTCGCGCAGCGCGAAGCCGATCGAGCGGCGCAGCACCGAATAGTCTTCGCTCGGCTTCAAGTCGCGCGTTTCTTGCCGGCGGATCAGGTCGCGCGCGATGTCGAGGCGCTTCTTCGCGAACGCCACCGGGTCGCTGCCGAGGTCGAAGTGCAGCGATTCCGGATCGATGCCGAGGAAATTGTCTTCGTCGGTGCCGTAGGCGAGCTGCGGCTCGTTGCTGCGCGCGGCAATGCGCTGCAGCTCGTCTTTCTCGTGCTCCGGCGCGATCGGCTTGTAGCCGTACTCGATGGCCCAGTAGTCGTACGGACCGAGCGCGAGCTGCCACGCCATCGTGCTGCGTTCGCCCGGGCGGCTCAGGTTGATCGGTGCGTACTCCATCACCGAGCCCGCCAGCCCGTTGCTGCGCACGAACTCGGGGTCGGCGAGCTGCGCTTCGGTGTAGATGCGCGAGCTGCGGAAGTTGTGGCGCAGGCCGAGCGTGTGGCCCACCTCGTGCATCGTGGTGTCAGTGAGGTAGTCGAGCACCCATTGCTGCGCCTCGGGGCTCGACGGATCGAGCTCGCCGCGCGCCTCGAGCACGTCGAGCGCGTAGCTCAGCTGCTCGGCCGCCATGTCGGCATGGTGGCACTCTTGGATGTCGAGGCCGCCGGCCATCGCGCGCTGCGCGCTCCACTGCGCCACGCGCTCCTCGCTGCTCGATTGCATCAGCGCCGGCCAGTCCACTGCCACCTTCGAGGCCAGCACCTGCGCGCGCAGCGCACGCACGCCGCGCGAGCTCAGGCTCTCGAAGCCGATGTCGGCATCGAGGATCTCGCCGGAGCGCGGATCGATCTGGCTCGGGCCGATGGCGCCGAAGAGCGGCTGCGCGTTGATCATCCAGCGTACCGATGCCACGCCAACGTCGAGCGTGTCGAAGTCGGCGTCGTCGGGCTGCACCTTCACGACCACCGCATCCTTGAAGCCGATGCGCTCGAACGCGCTGTTCCACGCCAGGATGCCCTTGCTCATCGCGTCGCGGTACTTGAGCGGAATCGTGCGGTCGAGCCAGAACGTGATCGGCTTCACCGGCTCCGACAGCGCGGCGCTCGGATCCTTCTTCTCGAGGCGCCAGCGGTTGATCTGGTGCACGCGCGGCGTGCGCGCCAGGTCGTCGCTGAAATCCTGCCGCACGGTGTCGAAGAAGCCGACGCGCGGGTCGGCCTTGCGCGCCGCCATCGGCGTGTCGGGCAGCTTGGCAAGCGAATAGTGCAGGCCGAGAAACAGGCTGCGCGCGTCGGGCACCGCCTGCGGGATCGACGGCGCCGGCCCCGGCGCGCCGGGTTGTGCCACCGCGATGTTGACGGTGGCGTAGTGCGCGTTGACCTCGAACACCACCTGGTCGGGCTTGCCACGCACCGACGTGAACGACGAGTTGCGGCCATCGAAAGAATAGCCCTGCCGGTAGTTGCGCTGCAGCACGATGCCGAGGCCGAGCAGGTCGGTGATGAACAGGTTGTTGGCTTCGATCAGGATCGACTTGCGTTCCGGATGCGGCTGGCTCGCCACCGACGTCGAGCCAAGCAAGCTGGGCGAGAAACCGGCCTCGATGGCGCGTGCCTCGGGCGTGTTGTCGCGCGCCGTGAACTCGGTGTTGCGCGCCAGCAGCTGCACCATGTTGTGCACGCGCTTGAACTCGACGAGCTGCTGCCGGCCGTAGCGGCCGTACGGCCCGATCATCGAGCCGCCGAAGAGGCCCGCCTCGCCGATGCCGCGTGCGATCTTCGGCGCGAACAGCAGCGCGCGGCCAAAGTCCTCGGGCATCAGCTCGATCCAGACCTTGTCTTCCTTCTGCCAAACGGTCAGTGCGCCATCGATCTTCTTGGCGTCTTTGATCACGGCGGCAAACGGCTGCGGCTGGCCGGGCAATGCCGGCGGCGCGGGCGCGGCGCCGGAGGCCGGCCGTGCGGCCGGCGCGGCGGCGGTGGCGCCCGGTGTCGCGGCCGAGGCTGCGGCGGCCGGCCGCGCCGCGCTCGGCGCGGCGGTGCCCGGTGCGCCGGCCGGTGGGGTGGCGCACCCTGCGGCGACCAGCACCCATGCGGCGGGAACGACGAAACGAAGCGGTTGCACAAGGGTCATGCGCATGGGGAGCACCACAGTGAGCCGTGAACGGATGGCGGCGGGAGAGGTCTTGCGGGCTTTTGGCGCGCAGGGCCCGAATTGTGCGGCAACCGAACGCCATACGCGACGCGCGCTTGCCCCGATGCACGCGGCGTGTGTCACGCCGCGCCCCGCTGCCGCGCACGCGGCGAAATGGCCTATTTCAAGGCCTTGAAACGCAGCCGGTGCGGCCGTGCACCCTCTTCACCGAGGCGCTTGACCTTGTCGGCCTCGTACTCGTGGAAGTTGCCGGCGTAGAACACCCACCGACCTTCGTCTTCGCAGGCCAGGATGTGGGTGGCGATGCGATCGAGGAACCAGCGGTCGTGGCTGATCACCATCACCGAGCCGGCGAACTCCAGCAGCGCATCTTCCAGCGCGCGCAGCGTCTCCACGTCGAGGTCGTTGGAGGGCTCGTCGAGCAGCAGCACGTTGCCGCCCTGGGACAGCGTCTTGGCCAGATGCAGCCGGCCACGCTCGCCGCCGGAGAGTTGTCCGACGCGTTTCTGCTGGTCGTTGCCCTTGAAGTTGAAGCGGCCCAGATACGCACGGCTCGGCATCACGAACTTGCCCACGGTGATGTTGTCGAGGCCGCCGGAGACGTCTTCCCACACCGTCTTGTCGTTGGCCAGCGACTCGCGGCTCTGGTCGACGAACGCGAGCTGCGCGGTGTGGCCGACGGCGATCTCGCCGGTATCGGGCTTCTCCTTGCCCTGGATCATGCGAAACAGCGTCGACTTGCCGGCACCGTTGGGGCCGATGATGCCGACGATGGCACCGGCCGGCACCTTGAACGAGAGATCCTCGATCAGCACGCGATCGCCGAAGCCCTTGCTGACGTTCTTGAACTCGATCACCTCGTTGCCGAGGCGCTCGCCCACCGGGATGAAGATCTCGTTGGTCTCGTTGCGCTTCTGGTACTCGAAATCCGACAGCTCCTCGAAGCGTGCCAGCCGCGCCTTGCTCTTGGCCTGGCGCCCCTTGGGGTTCTGGCGCACCCATTCGAGCTCCTTCTTCATCGCCTTCATGCGCGCGTCTTCGGTCTTCTGCTCCTGCTCCAGGCGCTGCTCCTTCTGATCCAGCCAGTTGGAGTAGTTGCCCTTCCAAGGAATGCCCATGCCGCGGTCGAGCTCGAGGATCCACTCGGCCGCGTTGTCGAGGAAGTAGCGGTCGTGCGTGATCGCGACCACGGTGCCCGGAAAGCGCTTGAGGAAGATTTCGAGCCACTCGACCGACTCGGCGTCGAGGTGGTTGGTCGGCTCGTCGAGCAGCAGCATGTCGGGCTTGCTCAGCAGCAGCCGGCACAGCGCGACGCGGCGCTTCTCGCCGCCCGACAGCTTGCCGATCTGCGCATCCCACGGCGGCAGGCGCAGCGCGTCGGCCGCGATCTCGAGCTGGTGCTCGGTGTTCTCCGAGCCTGCTGCGGCGATCACCGCCTCGAGGTCGGCCTGTTCGGCCGCAAGCTTGTCGAAATCGGCATCGGGCTCGGCATACGCGGCGTACACCTCGTCGAGACGCTTTTTGGCCTCGAGCACACCGCCGATGCCCTGCTCCACCGCCTCGCGCACGCTCTGGTCTGGATCAAGCTGCGGCTCCTGCGGCAGGTAGCCGATCTTCAGGTTCGGCATCGGCACGGCCTCGCCCTCGATCTCCTTGTCGAGGCCAGCCATGATCTTCAGCAGCGTGCTCTTGCCTGCGCCGTTCAGGCCCAGCACGCCGATCTTGGCGCCGGGGAAGAACGACAGCGAGATGTTCTTCAGGATCTGCCGCTTCGGCGGCACGATCTTGCCGACGCGGTTCATGGTGTAGACGTATTGAGCCATTGCTGTGGAGCGGTAAAGGGGTGACAAGCCGGCGCGCAGGCGCGGCGGAACCCCGTATTGTCGCCGCTAGCGCGGATGCAGGCAGTCGCGGATGGCGGCCAGCAATGCCTCGGGCTCGATCGGCCGCACGAGGTAGCGGTTGGCGCCCAGGCTCAAGCCGATCGAACGCGACTGCTCGTCGGTGCACGACGAGGTGAGCAAGATGAACGACGTGTCGCGCAGCGACGGATCGGCGCGCACGGTGCGCAACAGCTCGAAGCCGCTGCCGCCGCGCATGACCACATCGGACAAGACCAGATCGAATGGCTGCTGGCGCAACAGCGATAACGCGGTCGCGGCATCGCCCGCCGTCGCCACCGAATAGCCGGCCGGCTCGAACAGCGTGCGCTTGAAATCGAGGTTGAACTGGCCGTCGTCCACCAGCAGCAGACGCGTGCGCGGACGCAATGCACCCAGCTCGCTGGGCAAGGCCCGCGCCGGCCCCGGCGTGGAGTGATCGACCACCGGTGGCGGCCCCTTCTCGGGCAGCACGGCCTCCAGCGCCGCCATGAACGCCGCCGGCTCGATGGGTTTGGAGAAGTAGCGGTCGAACCCGGCGGCGCGCGCGCGTTCGCGATCACCGACCATCGCGTAGGCGGTCAGCGCCATCAGCGGAATGTCACGCAGCAGCGGATCGGCCTTGACGGTGCGGGCGAACTCGTAGCCATCCATGCCGGGCAATTGCACGTCGCTGATGATCAGCTGAGGCGGGTCGCGCCGCGCCATCTCCAGGCCCTGAGCCGCATGGCTGGCAGTGACGACGTCGTGCCCCCACGCTCGCAACATGTAGAGCATCAGCTCCATGTTGATGGCGTTGTCCTCGATCAGCAGGATGCGCGTTCCGGCCATGGGCTTGTCACTAGGGCGCGCGGCGCAGCACCAACGTGAAGCAGCTCCCGCTGCCGATGGTGCTGGACACCTCGATGTGCCCGCCCATCAGGTCGGCCAGCTTGCGCGACAGGTGCAGGCCCAATCCGGTGCCGTCGCCCTTGCGCTGAGCCGCGTCGCCCACCTGCGTGAACGCCTCGAACAAGCGCGTCAGGTCGGCTTCACTGATGCCGGCGCCGGTGTCCTCCACGCTCACGTGCACCGCCGACGCGTCGCCGGGTGCGGTGCGAGCGCGCACGCGCACCTGGCCCGCGGTGGTGAATTTGATCGCGTTGTTGGCGAGATTGAGCACGATCTGCTGCAGCCCCCGCGGATCAGCGAGCACGCGCAGCTCCGGGTCGACAGGGTCGAGCAACAGCGGCAACTGTTTGGCACTGGCCATCGGCTGCAGGGTCGACACCACTTCGTGCAGCACCGGCTTGCATGCCACCGCTTCCAGCTGCAGCTCCACCTTGCCCGACTCGATGCGCGCGAGGTCGAGCAGGTCATTGATCAATGAGAGCAAGTGCTTGCCGCTGGACTGCACCATCGCCAGCTGGCGCTCCTGGTCGGCCGTGAGCGGCCCGTGCAGCTTCATCAGCAGCAGGCCGGTGAAACCAATGATGGCGTTCAGCGGCGTGCGCAGTTCGTGGCTCATCGTGGCCAGAAAGCTGTCCTTGGCGCGATTGGCGCGCTCCAGCGCCTCGTTCTGATCCTGCAGCGCGGCCTCGGCGCGGCGGCGTTCGGTGATGTCGCGGATCGAAGCGCTGACCAGCGTGCCCCCTTCGGTCTGCAGCGGGCTCAAGCTGATCTCCACCGGGATCTCCGAACCGTCGCGCCGGCGCCCTTGCAGCGCCAGCCCCGCGCCCATCGGCCTGAATTTCGGGTCGGCGAAGAAGCGCGTGCGGTGCTCGGGATGGCCGGGGTGGTAGCGCTCGGGCACCAGGATCTCGATCGGTTGGCCCAACAGTTCGGAGCGCGGATACCCGAACAGCCGCTCGGTCTGTCCGTTGACGATCGCGATGCGCCCGTTGCGGTCGACGATCACCATCGCATCGGGTGCCGACTCCAGCAGGCTACGAAACTTCTGCTCGGCGGTCTTGCGGTCGCTGATGTCGCGGATGGCACTCATCGCCAAGCGTCCGCCTTCGACCTCGAGCGTGCTGAGGCTGATCTCGACTGGAAACTCGTCACCGCCGTGGCGCTGGCCGAACAACTGCAGGTCGGGGCCCATCGGGCGCACGCGCGGGGCGAGGATGTACTCGGCGCGGTGCTGCACGTGAGCTCCACGGAAGCGCTCGGGCAGCAGCATCTCGATCGGGCGTCCGATCACCGCGTCGCGCGCGTACCCGAACATGGCTTCGGCTTGCGCGTTGTACAGAACGATGCGCCCGGTCTCGTTGATGATGACGATGGAATCGGGTACCAGGTCGAGCAGGCCCTGGTAGCGCTCGTGCACCAGGCGGCTGTCGCGCTGCACGCGAAATGCGGTCACGTCGCACAGGCTGCTGATGAAGTGCGACACGCGCCCCGCTGCGTCGCGCACGGCCCGCACCGTGGTGCTGACGTGCAGCAGCGATCCATCGGCGCGGCGGCGGATCGCCTCGCCGTGCGAACTGCCCTCTTGCTCGGCCCTGCGTTGCAGCGCCGCGTGTTCGCCAGCGAGGTTGGGCGGCACGATCAGCTCGAGCAGCGTGTGACCCAACGCGTCGGCCACCTGATAGCCGAAGATCCGCTCGGCAGCGGCATTCCAGAACGCGACGGCGCCTTGCGGGTCGACGGCGATCAAGGCGTCGGGCGATTCCTCGAGCACCAGGGCCCGGAGACTGTCCATCGACTGCAGCCCTCCTCCTCGGAGCCGCACGATACGCCTGCTAGGCGCGTCACGCCACCGCGCGCAACCACAACGATGTCACGGCGTTCGGTGTGTCGCGCCGCAGTGGCGTGCGGGTCGACTACAATGCGCGTCGGCAGCGCCACCAGTCACGTTGCCAAAGTCGAATCCGACATCCCACAGCCCGATCGGCTGACCCGACTGGCGCCCTCGCAAGTTCGAGCGGCTGCAGGCCGGTCACCGGCGTCGCGTTCACCGCGGCGCAAATCACAAACAATGAAATTCACCGATCTCGGCTTGATCGAGCCGATTCAACGTGCCGTGCGCGAGCAGGGCTACGAAACCCCGACACCGATCCAGGCGCAGGCGATTCCCGCCGTGCTCAAGGGCGGCGACCTGATGGCCGGCGCGCAAACCGGCACCGGCAAGACCGCCGGCTTCGTGCTGCCGATGCTGCAGCGCCTGCAGGCCCATGCGGCGCCGCGTGATGCGCGCGGCCGCATCCAGATCCGCGCGCTGATCCTCACGCCGACGCGTGAACTCGCCGCGCAGGTGGAAGAAAGCGTGCAGACCTACGGCAAGCACCTGGCGCTGCGCAGCATGGTGATGTTCGGCGGCGTCGGCATGCAGCCGCAGATCGACAAGCTCAAGCGCGGCGTCGACATCCTCGTGGCCACGCCCGGCCGCCTGCTCGACCACCACGGCCAGCGCACGCTCGACTTGAGCCACGTGCAGATCTTCGTGCTCGATGAAGCCGATCGCATGCTCGACATGGGCTTCATCCACGACATCAAGAAAGTGCTGGCGATCCTGCCGCCGAGGAAGCAGAGCCTGCTGTTCTCGGCCACCTTCAGCGACGAGATCAAGGAGCTGGCCGACCGCTTGTTGAACCAGCCCGCGCTGATCGAGGTGGCGCGGCGCAATGCGCCCGCCGAACTGGTGGCGCAGCGGGTGCACCCGGTGAGCCGCGATCGCAAGAAGGACCTGCTGGCGCACCTGATCCTGCAGGGAGACTGGCACCAGGTGCTGGTGTTCACGCGCACCAAGCACGGCGCCAACAAGTTGACCGAGTTCTTGAACAAGTGCGACGTCACCGCGATGGCGATCCACGGCAACAAGAGTCAGAGCGCACGCACCAAGGCGCTGGCCGACTTCAAGAGCGGCGATCTGCGCGTGCTGGTGGCCACCGACATCGCGGCGCGCGGCATCGACATCGACCAGCTGCCGCACGTGGTGAACTACGAGATTCCCAACGTGCCCGAGGACTATGTGCACCGCATCGGCCGCACCGGCCGTGCCGGCGCCACCGGAGAGGCGATCTCGCTGGCCTGCGTCGACGAGGAGATCTTCCTGCGCGACATCCAGCGCCTGATCCACAAGGAGATCCCGCGCGAGGTCATCAAAGGCTTCGAGCCCGATCCCAACGAACGCGCCGAGCCGATCGTGCTCGGCCGCATGACGATCGGTGTCGGCGGCAACCGACGCAACGGCAACGGCGGCCGGCCCGCACGTCCGCCGCAAGGTCGGGCCCCGAAGCCGGCGCATCCGTCACGCGCGCACAACCCGCTGCAAGGCACGCACGCTCCGCGCGATGCGCGCGCACCGCAGGGCCAGAAGCCGCCAGGCCAGGGTCCGCGGCCCGGTGCCCGTTCCGGCACCGGTTCGCACACCGCGTCGGCCGGTGCACGCCCGCCGCGCGGTGGCCGCGGCCGCTGATCATCCGGCGCCGAGCGCACAGGTTCGAAAGCCCGCGAAGATGTCGTTGCGCTCGGGCACGAAGAAGTTGCGGTAGCGCGGGTGCTTCATGCGCGGCCGCGTGGCGAACGAGCCGCCGCGCAGCACGCGCCGGCTGCCGAACCACGGCGCCGAGTAGTCGCGGTACGGATGCGCCACGAAGCCGGCGTAGGGTTCGAATGCGCTCGCGGTCCACTCCCACACGTCGCCCCAGCGCAGCGCGCCACCAGCGTGTTGGGCGGCGCGTTCCCATTCGGCCTCGCTCGGCAAGCGGCGTCCTGCCCAAGCACAGAAGGCCTCGGCCTCGTGGCATGAGAGATTCATCGCCGGCAGCATCGGATCCACGTCGACCCAGCGGCCGAACTCGAGCCGCTGCCAGGCGCCGCCCGCCTCGCGCAGGTAGCGCGGCGCGGACAGCGCCGCGCGCTGCAACCAAGCCCAGCCCGCGTCGCTCCAATGCGCGCGCTGCCGGTAGCCATCCGCCTCGACGAACCCGAGGTAGCGCGCCCAGGTGACCGGCGCGGCATCGACGCGAAACGCCGCCACATCGACGTCGTGTGCGGCCAGCTCGTTGTCGAATGCGAAGCCGGTTGATGCAAAACCGAGCCGGTGCGCGCCGGCGTCGATCGCGAGCTCGCCGGCCAGCCCCACGGGCCGCGCCGCCCAGCCATGCAACGGCACGCCGAGGTGCTGCGCCATGTAAACCGCGGCCTCATGGTGCATGTCTTCGTGGAACAGGCAGAGGCGATAGAAGTACAACGCGTCGTCGCCGTGCTGCGGGCCACCGCGCAGCAACTCGAGCGACTGCTGCAGGCCAAACGCCAGGTCGTCGCGCAGCGCGTCGGCCGATGGAATCGGCAGGTGCCAGCGCTCGGTGTGTGCGACGCGACTCGAATCGAACCACGCGTCGACGCCGGCGCGGTGCGGGGCCGCGCGCATCACGTCGGGGTTGGCCGTGGCCCCGTGCATGCGCTCGGGGTTGCGCGCGATCCACCACTCCTGGAACCAGCCGACGTGCCCGAGCTCCCACAGTGGCGGGTTGACCTCGGGTGAATACGGCACCTGCAGCCGCGTGTCGCGCAGCGACTGCTCGTAGATTGCGAAGGTGGCCAGCGTGTGCTCGCGGCTGTTGCGCAGCGCCGCGGCCAAGTCTGCCGCGCGCGCGTCGCGTGCGCGATCCGCATCGAGCTCATGTGGCGAATTCATTCGGATATAACGCGCCCGTGCGCAAGCCCTCGATCGGCATCGTCACGCCGGCACGCAAGTCGTCGAACAACGGCAACTGGCAAACCGCGTGGCGCTGGTCGCGCCTGCTGGCCGAACGTTACCACCTGCGCGTGCTGGAGCGCTGGTCGGGCGAGCCGTTCGATGCGCTGATCGCGCTGCACGCGCGCCGCTCGGCCGACTCCATCCGAGCCTGGCGCGACGCGCAGCGCGGCCCGCTCGTGCTGGTGCTGACCGGCACCGATCTGTATCGCGACATCGATGACGACGCGACGGCGCAGCAGTCGCTGCGCCTGGCCGATCGGCTCGTCGTGTTGCAGGAGCTGGGGGCGCAGCGGCTGCCGCTCGCGCTGCGCGCACGCTGCACGGTGTGCTTTCAATCGTGCGCGGCGCGACGTGCGCTGCCCAAGACCGAGCGGCACTTGCGCGCCGTCATGGTGGGCCACCTGCGCGACGAGAAATCGCCCGCAACCTACTTCGATGCCGCACGCTTGCTGGCCGCGCGCGACGACATCGTGCTCGACCACATCGGCGCGCCGCTCGACGCCGCACTCGGCGCGCAGGCGGCCGCGTTGGCGCGCGAGCAACCGCGCTACCGCTGGCTCGGCGCGCTCGACCATGCGGCCACGCGGCGTCGCATCCAGCAGGCCCACGTGCTGGTGCACGCCAGCCGCATCGAAGGCGGCGCGCATGTGGTCGCCGAGGCGCTGCGCAGCGGCACGCCGGTGATCGCATCGCGCATCGACGGCAACGTCGGCATGCTGGGCGCGGACTACGCCGGTTACTTCGACTGCAACGACGCGGCGGGGCTTGCCGCTGCGCTGCAGCG
>Ga0075366_10001562_pt1 | contig 11450 bp, 12 predicted proteins | sample EndMethybrTD3031_FD_72351 | JGI IMG/M metagenome (GOLD analysis project Ga0075366, IMG submission 72351) | Populus endosphere microbial communities from Tennessee, USA - Endosphere MetaG P. TD hybrid TD303-1 | ecosystem: Host-associated > Plants > Roots > Endosphere | place: USA: Tennessee... | reverse complement strand
TGCTCTTCGAGAATGGCAGGCTGCATGCGCATCATCGTGGTGACGTTGCCGGCACCCCCGTTGATCTCGTTCTTCAGCCAGTCCATGTTGGTCTCGTTGCCGGGGAAGACCTTGATGAAGTGCTGACGCGACATGCCGGAGCGATCGACACACAGTTCGAGAATCTTGCGCTCGTGCTTGCGCACGTCTTCGACCATGTGGCGCACGGAGTCGCACAGGCTTTCCGTGACACGCGCGGTGAAGCGGATGTTCAGCAGCTCGGCGCAGATCTGGTCGTGCGTCTTCTGGTAGGTCTTGTCCTGCGTGCCCTTCTTGGTGAGGGCCGTGATCATCTTGGCGTAGAGGCCCTTGATGACTTCGAAGCGTTCCAGTGCGTCGGTTTTCAGCTGCAGAAGCGATGCCGACAGGGCGCCAGCGCCGCCGTCGTCTTCCTCTTCTTCGCCTTCTTCTTCGGCTTCTTCTTCGACTTCTTCGGGCTCAGGGGCCGCCGCCGCTTGTTCAACCGCATTCGGGTCGATCAGGCCGTCGATGAGCTCGTCGATACGCATCTCTTCGCGCGACACCTTGTCGGACATCGCGAGAATTTCGGCAATCGTTGTCGGGCAGGCGGAAATCGCCATGACCATGTGCTTGAGGCCGTCTTCGATACGCTTGGCGATTTCGATTTCGCCCTCGCGCGTCAGCAGCTCGACCGTGCCCATTTCGCGCATGTACATGCGCACCGGATCGGTCGTGCGACCGAACTCGGAATCGACGGTGGAGAGGGCCTGCTCGGCTTCGGCTTCGACTTCTTCATCGACTACCGCGGCGGCAACGCCATCGGTGAGCAGCAGGTCTTCGGCAGCCGGAGCTTCGTCGAAGACCTTGATGCCCATGTCATTGAAGGTCGAGATGATCGATTCGATCTGCTCGGCGTCCACCATCTCGTCGGGCAGATGGTCATTGACCTCCGCGTACGTCAGGTAGCCGCGATCCTTGCCCAGAGCAATAAGTGTCTTCAGACGGGTGCGACGGACTTCGGCATCATCGCCACTTGCGACCAGGTCGGCGGCGATCCGTAGTTCTTTCTTTTCTTTCGCTTTCGACGTTTTGGCTTTGGGAGTGGCTTTACTGGCTACTGTGGCGGAGGTTTTTTCCTTGGCCATGCGGGTCCTCTGGGCGTGCGCTCAGGTCAAGTCTGAGATGCGGGTTAGGCAGCGCGGTTAAGCAAATTCTCAGCGCGATTGAGTGTGAGCAGGGAAACAGATAAGTATATGTTAGAGAGGGGGTTTCTGTCCAGACTTGAGCGTCTGTTTCTGCAGCAGAAGCTCGGTCAGGTGGCGTTTTTCATCAGGATTCAGGCTACCGCTGACGGCGCGCTGGGTCAGCATTTCGATCTCGCGCTCTACCGAATTACGCCGCAAGGTGCGCAGCGTGTCGGCGAGGACGTCAGGGGCATCTATTTCACTGACGTGCTCCTCGTCAGAGGTGGTGAGCAGGTCGGCGATGAGATTGCGCAGCCCTGCGTCCGTCTGGCTTTCGAACATGGCAGTCAGGGATATGACCGCGCCGGACTGCGCGCGTTCGCAAAGCAGCTGCAAGACTTCACGTTCGGTCTCCTCCGGCAGCAAGGCCGCAGCGTCATCGGGGATTTCGAGGCACAGTTCGGGGCGTGCGGTCAGCAGGCGCAGCAACTGCCGCGCAGACGTGACGACGCGTTGGCGCTCAAGGCGGCGTGGCGCAGGGCGGCCCTTTTTCGTGCCGGGCTCCATGCCCAGGGCCCGTTCGACTTCGGCGACGTCCATCTCTGCCATATCAGCCAGTGATCGCACGGTCTGCGCACGCAGGATGGGCGCTGACATGCGCGGCACCATGTCCTTGGCTTCGAACACGAGGCGGGCACGCCCTTCGGCGCTTGAGAGGTCGAGATCGCCCCGCAATTCGCGCAGCAGGAAATCAGTGAGCGGCGTGGCTTCGTTGAGGGCGCGCTGGAATGCGACCAGACCTTCTTCGCGGATATAGCTGTCGGGGTCGTGTTCTGCGGGCAGGAACAGGAAGCGTACGGCCCTGTCATCGGCAAGATGCTCGATGCTGGCTTCCAGTGCGCGACGTGCCGCCTTGCGGCCGGCCTTGTCTCCGTCGAAGCAGAACACGACGCGTTCGGCCTGGCGGAAAAGCTTCTGGATATGCGTTGCCGTGGTAGCCGTGCCCAGCGTGGCGACAGCCGAACCGAAGCCGAACTGGGCGAGGGCGACGACATCCATGTAGCCCTCGGTCACGACGACCACATTGCTTTCGCGAATCGACTGCCGTGCCTGATGCAGGCCGTAAAGTTCGCGTCCTTTCTCGAACAGCGGCGTTTCGGGTGAATTCAGATATTTCGGCTCGCCCTGGCCGAGCACGCGACCACCAAAACCGATGATGTTGCCGCGTTGATCGTGGATCGGAAACATCACACGATCGCGGAAGCGGTCGTAGCGTCGGCCGGTGTCATTGGTAATGACAAGCCCACCTTCGACGAGTGCTTGCTGCTCGTACTGCTCGCCGAACACGCTGCGCAGACCTTGCCAGCCTTCGGGCGCATAGCCGATGCCATAGCGAGCGGCGATTTCGCCCGTCAGGCCACGACTCTTCAGATAGTCGATGGCTTTGGGCGATAGCTTGAGTTGCTCGCGATAGAACTTCGCCGCACGCGCGGTGATTTCGAGCAGAGACTGGCTTTGCGCCTGCCTCGCCGGATCGGGACGATCTTCCTCCGGTACCTGTAGACCTGCTTGCTGCGCGAGTTCCTTGATGGCGTCAGGAAACGAGACGCCCGCGTACTCCATCAGAAAGCCGATGGCGGTGCCGTGCGCGCCGCAACCGAAGCAGTGATAGAACTGCTTGGTCGGGCTGACTGTGAAGCTTGGCGATTTTTCGTTGTGAAAGGGGCAGCAGGCAGAGTAATTTGCGCCGCCTTTTTTCAGCGGTACATGGCGCTCGATGAGGTCGACGATGTCGACGCGCGCGAGCACTTCCTGGACGAATGACTCCGGGATCATTCTGCGCTGCCCCGTTCTGGCGCTCTGTTCTTACTTCGCGAGCGCGGCTTTGATCTTGGCGGAAACTTGCGCCATGTCCGCGCGACCAGCCAGACGTGGCTTCAATGCCGCCATCATCTTGCCCATGTCGGCAGGGCCGGCGGCACCGGTTTCGGCAATGGCAGCCTGGATGGCCGCATCGATCTCGGCCTCCGACAGACCGGCTGGCATATAGGCGGAGAGCACTTCGATTTCCTGGCGTTCGATTGCGGCCAGATCTTCGCGCTTCGCGGCTTCGTATTGCGTCACCGAGTCGCGGCGTTGTTTGAGCAGCTTGTCGATGATGGCGACGGTCATCGTGTCATCGACCACGACACGCTCGTCGACTTCCTTCTGCTTGATCGCGGCGAGCAGCAGGCGGATGGCGGACAGGCGCACCGTTTCCTTGGCGCGCATGGCGGTCTTCATGTCTTCGGTAATGCGTTCCTTGAGGGACATGGCGAGTTTCCAGTAATCAGAACATAGGTGACAACTAAGTCGGGAAGCTCTAAACAACAAAACCCGGCCGCCCAAAGGGCGCCGGGTCTTGCATAAGCTAATGCTGCCGCGCCTTGACGGCGCAGGCAATCAGAACAGCTTTGGCGGCAGAGTCTGGCTGCGCAGGCGCTTGTGCAGGCGCTTCACGGCAGCTGCCTTCTTGCGCTTGCGTTCGGAAGTCGGTTTTTCGTAGAACTCGCGTGCGCGCAGGTCTGTCAGCACACCGGACTTTTCGATCGTGCGCTTGAAGCGGCGGATTGCAACTTCAAACGGTTCGTTTTCTTTGAGACGTACACCAGGCATTCGTCAGGTTCCTTGCTGGGTTGCTGGACTGCGTATTTGGGTTCGGACTGAACTGCTATTTCCGAAGAGTCGGCGATGTTACTACGTCCTTTCGCGTTTACCAAGTCCACTGCGAAAGTCGAACTTGCATAGTGTTGTAAACTCCGGGGCATGAATTCGCAACATCTTGTTTTAGGTATAGAAACCTCCTGCGACGAAACCGGCATTGGTCTCTACGATCTTTCGCAGCATCGCCTCGCAGCGCATCGCGTGTTTTCCCAGATCGACATGCATGCCGCCTATGGTGGTGTGGTACCGGAGCTGGCTTCGCGTGACCATGTGCGGCGTATCGTGCCATTGATACGCGAAACCCTGGCTGCGGCGAACGGCAAGCTGAGTGATCTGGCGGCCATCGGTTATACGACCGGTCCCGGTCTGGCGGGCGCTTTGCTTGTCGGCGCCAGTGTGGCGGAGGCGCTGGCGCTGGCGCTGGACATCCCTGCCATTCCTGTTCATCACCTCGAAGGGCACCTGCTGTCGCCGCTGCTGGCCACCGAACCGCCCAAGTTTCCTTTCGTGGCGCTACTGGTTTCCGGGGGACATACTCAACTCATGAGCGTCACGGGTGTCGGCGAATACGCCTTGCTGGGCGAGAGCGTCGATGACGCCGCAGGCGAGGCTTTTGACAAGACAGGCAAGCTGCTTGGCCTGGGCTATCCTGGTGGACCAGCGATGGCAAAACTGGCTGCCCAAGGCACGGCAGGCAAGTTTCGTCTGCCGCGGCCGATGCTCAAATCCGGCGATCTGCAATTCAGCTTCAGCGGCTTGAAAACGGCTGTACTGACGGTCACGCAGCAGTCGGACTACACACCTGACCAGTCTGCAGATCTGGCCGCAGAGTTTCAGGAAGCCGTTACGGACGTGTTATGCGCCAAGGCTTTGGCGGCACTCAAACAGACCGGTCTGAAGCGCCTCGTGGTGGCTGGAGGAGTTGGGGCCAACACTCGTCTCCGCGAGCAACTGGTGGCTGCCGTGATGCGCCGTGGTGGGTGCGTGTATTTCCCCGAGCTGGAGTTCTGTTCCGACAACGGCGCGATGATCGCTCTCGCGACGGCAATGCGCATTGAAGCCGGTGTTGCCTCGGCGACCGAAAACGGCGCGTTTGCAATTCGCCCGCGCTGGCCGCTCGATCAGGCCTTCGCCTGATCCTCAGCTGGCTTCTTCTTGCCGAGGCGGCCTTCCTGACCCGCCAGCAGCTTGCGGATATTGTCCTTGTGCCGCCAGATAAGGATCGCTGACATGATCACGGTGGCGCCCGTCCAGGTCTCGTTGTGCGTCAGCCACAGCGTCAGCATCGGCGTAGCCACTGCGGCGCTGAGCGAAGCGAGCGAGGAATAGCGCGAGAGCAGTACCACCAGAATCCAGACCCCCAGCACAGCCGCGCCGAGTTGCCACTGGATGCCCAGTAGCACGCCTGCCGCTGTAGCAGCGCCCTTGCCACCGCGAAAGCGCAGGAACACCGAAAACACATGGCCAAGAAACACGGCAATCGCAACGCCCGCCAGCACTTGCGCAGAAAAATCAAGGCTGGAGGCGAGTGCTTTCGCAAGAGCGACGGCAACCAATCCTTTGGCCGCATCGCCGAGCAACGTCAAGATTGCTGCTACTTTGTTGCCGCTACGCAATACATTGGTCGCGCCAGGATTGCCTGAGCCGTAGCTGCGCGGATCGTCGAGCCCCATGGCTTTCGGCACGATGACAGCGAAGGGAATGGAGCCAATAAGGAAGGCGGCGAGCAAGGCTAGAATAGGGAGCGCTGTATTCATCGAGGCGGCGTTTTTGTTGGGAGGGCCGACGGGCGTCGGCCGCGCATGGTAGCAAAACGTGGGAGTAGCGAAGTATGGATTTTATCTTTGTCGAGGGCCTTCAGCTCGAAGCGCGGGTGGGAATTTACCCGCGCGAGAAGGCAGCGCCTCAAACTGTCGAGATCAATCTCACTTTCGGCGTACCCGAAGCGGCTGCTGCCCGAGACCATATTGTCGATACCATTGATTATGACAAAGTCGTGACGCGGATTCGTGAGTTATTGCTGGCTCAACATTTCAACTTGCTCGAAACGCTGGGCGAGTTTCTCGTCAAGGTATTGTTTGATGAATTTGGTGCACCCTGGGTGCGGATTTCAATAGCAAAACTTGGCGTATTGCGTGGCGTGCGCAGGGTGGGTGTTTATATCGAACGCGGACGAGACGGATTCATGCCGCCGCTATGGCCATCGGGCGCCAGTCCGACCTGAACAGCAGAGCAGAAAAACATGAAAAGAAAAAGCCGCACAGATCAAATCTGTGCGGCTTTTTCTTTTAATTGCAATTACTTGATCAGCAAATCAGTAATGGACTTGCCCGATGCTACATGGCCGGAAACCCACAGAGGTTGACGACCACGACCCGTCCAGGTTTGTGCGGCGTCGGCAGGGTTGCGATATTTCGGTGCGACCTTGCCCTTGCTGCCGCGTGTCTTCTTGGGGGCTGCCTTGGCCGTCCTGGCTGCTTTGGGCGCTTTGCCGCCGCCAAGCAATTCGCTCAATGGCACACCTGCCTCGTTTGCCAGTTTCTGCACTTTCTTGAGCAGATCGCGTTTGGAATTCTGGGAACGACGGGCGATTTCCGCTTCGATACGCGCCTTTTGACGGTTGAGTTCCGTAAGCGAGAGCTTGCTCAGTACCATTTTGTTTTCCTTGTCTGATTTGAAAGATTGCGGGGAGCGATTCAAGATTTCGTCATGGCCACTTGGTCTATACAAAGACGATTCTGAAATATATTTGTGCGGGCATTGTCAGGTAATTGCCGGGAAAACGCAAAACATTCTCCGCAATAATGCAATCCTGTCGTCGCGATATTAACCGCGCGGATGATGTGCTGCGTGGAGTTTCTTCAGACGTTCGCTGGCCACATGTGTATATATTTGTGTCGTGGATATGTCGGAATGGCCGAGCAGGAGTTGCACGACGCGCAGATCGGCGCCGTGATTGAGCAAGTGGGTGGCAAATGCGTGACGCAACGTATGCGGTGAAATACTGGCGGCATCGATACCCGCCTGTACTGCGTGACGTTTGACGATTTGCCAGAACATCTGGCGGGTCATCGAAGTGCCGAAGCGGCTGAGAAATACGGCTTCGCAGGGCTTTTTCAAGAATACGACGCGTGATTCGGTGAGATAGCGGTTAATCCATTCGATCGCCCATTCGCCGAGTGGTACGAGTCGCTCCTTGCTGCCTTTGCCGATGATTCGCACGAGGCCGGACTGTAAATCCATTTCAAAGATCTTCAGTTCGACCAGCTCGGAAACACGTAAACCTGTGGCGTAAATTGTTTCAAACATGGCGCGATCGCGCAGCCCCTGCGGTGTGCTGATATCTGGTGCGGCGAGCAGGGCTTCTACCTGCGATTCACTCAGTGTCTTGGGAAATCTCTGTGGTGCGAATGGAGAGTCGGTCTGGATCGTCGGATCGCGCGTGATGAGATTTTCGGCCAGTTGCATGCGATAAAAGCGGCGCAGGGCGGCAAGTGCTCGACGCTGGGTGGTCGCGCGCTTCGTGTTGCTTAATTCCCCGAGATAATCCGCAATATGCGCGCTGTCCGCCTCCAGAAGTGAATGCTGGCGTTGTGCCAGCCACAAGGCGAATAATGACAAGTCAGAGCGATAGGCGTCCAGCGTGTTTTTCGATAATCCGTCTTGCAGCCACAAACCATCAGCGAATTCGTCGATGGCTGTCGAATCAACAACCGACAGGGTGATTGAAGCAACGGCCTTTTCAGTCACAGAACGCCTTCATGTTTGAGCAGCCAGCGCTTGGTTTCAAGCAGCCAGCCATCACGGGCGTTGGCAAAACCGCCTATTCCTGTCTTGGCTACTACGCGATGGCAGGGCACGATGATCGGAAAAGGATTCGCGCCGCATGCCTGACCGACGGCGCGCGCCGTGCCACCAATTTCTGCGCTCAATTCACCATAGGTGCGAATCTCGCCGGTCGGTATTTCCGAAATGGCCTGCCAGATGCGGCGCTGAAAAGGTGTGCCGTGATTTGCCAGGGGTAAATCGAATTTAAGCGCGGGGTTTTCAAGCCACGATGCCAAAGCGTGCTCGAGCGATTTGACCGGACCGTCATTTCCGGCAAAAGCGCGAAGGGGCGTATCTGGTGGCAGGAAAACAACTGCATCCAGATTTCCGGCCGCATCGGTGCGAATACCGAGGCGGCAGGGGGGGAGGGGCAAAATGGCGGCGAAGTTCGTGGTGGAGGAATTAACCATGAATCGGATTGCAGGTATTCAACATCAGCTTTTGCCGGAAAGTTTTTCCTTTATATCAGCTTGAACCGGCGTATTGCCAAGCCAGATGCGCAATAGCGCCAGATAGAAATCCTCGCCAGCAATATCGCTGCCTTTCTGTTCGCTGCCGACGGTCAGGCGCGTGCCGCTGGCGGGAAGATAGTCGAGACGGATCACCGTCTTGTCGGCTGCCTTCCCAATCGACAGCATGGTGGCGCGGAAACGCTCGACGCGTGCCGCGAGTTTGCTCATTTCCTGCTCGTTGTGATTGGCGTTGAGCGCTTCGATGAAGGCGTCGGTGAGCTGTTCCGCCGTCAGGTCACGCAATGTGACGATCTGAATGCGGCGCGCACCCTTGCTGGCGAGTACGGCGTCGGCACCTTCGGTCTTCTGCGGGAGATAAAGGCCGATGGCATAGACCTTGAAGAACAGCTTGGTGCGAATGCCAGCGCCATTGAGCTGCAGTTCGCTGCCAGCCAGGCTGGTCCTGTCGTCGAAGTGGGCGCCGCCAATATCGAGCGCCTGTGCCGGCAGCATGGCGACGAAGCTCAGCAGCAGCGCAAACAGGGCCTTGATCAGCGACGCTTTGCGTACGACTTGCAGAATACCTGGGCGGGCAATTGAAACTTGGGGCATGCGGGTCTCCTGCTGGTTTTCATGGGGGACAAGTGCTGTGTGGATTGTTGAGTAAAGCCCTTGTGCTGCCAAGTTGCCATACACCCGCATTTACCGTCAGCGCGCGGCCCAGCAGTTGAATATGCCTATACAGAGCAGCGCAATGCCGGTCCACCAGATGATGCCGCCAGGCGGCCGCATGTACTCATGCGCTTCGGTGAAAGGCGCGGCGGTGAAGAACTTGTATTCCTTTTTACGGAAGAGAGTCCAGGCCGAGAGCGGCAAGACCATTCCTGCAATGACGAGCACGACGCCAAGCGTTTGCGTATCAGGCATTTGTCGGACCTCTATTTGCGTACTTCGCCATTGCCGAACACGATCCATTTCTGCGAGGTCAGTCCTTCGAGGCCGACCGGGCCGCGCGCATGGATCTTGTCGGTCGAAATGCCGATCTCGGCGCCGAGACCATATTCGAAACCATCTGCAAAGCGCGTCGAGGCATTCACCATGACCGACGCGGAATCGACCTCGCGCAGGAAGCGCATGGCCTTGGTGTAGTTCTCGCTGACGATGGTGTCGGTATGCTGCGAGCTGTAGGTGTTGATGTGGTCGATGGCCGCGTCGACGTCATCCACCACTTTCACGGCGATGATGGGTGCGAGGTATTCCTCGAACCAGTCCTGCTCCGTGGCTGCGACAAGCTTTGCGTTGTCGATGCCCGCTTCACGCAGGATTGCGAGGGATTCTGCGCAGCCGCGCATTTCCACGCCCTTGTCGGCGAGCAGCTTCCCGATGGCTGGCAGAAACCGTTTCGCGACGCTGCGCGCGATCAATAGCGATTCCGCCGTATTGCAGGTGCCGTAGCGTTGTGTCTTCGAATTTTCGACGATGGGCAGAATCTTCACTTCATCGGCTTCGTCATCGATATAGACGTGGCAGTTGCCGTCCAGATGCTTGATGACGGGCACGCGCGCGTCCTTGCTGATGCGTTCGATCAAACCCTTGCCGCCACGCGGCACGATGACATCCACATACTGCGGCATGGTGATGAGTTCGCCCACGGCAGCACGGTCGGTCGTCTCGATGACTTGCACGGCTGTTTCCGGCAGACCGGCTGCAGCCAGCCCGGCACGCACGCAAGCGGCGATGGCTTGATTGCAATGCAGGGCCTCTTTGCCGCCGCGCAGGATGGCGGCGTTACCGCTCTTCAGGCACAGGCCCGCAGCATCGGCCGTCACGTTCGGACGTGCTTCGTAAATGATGCCGATCACGCCCAGTGGCACACGCATGTGACCGACCTGGATGCCGGAGGGGCGACGCTTCATATTGGCGATTTCGCCGACCGGGTCGGGCAGGGCCGCAATCTGTTCCAGCCCTTGCGCCATGCTCTCGACGCCCTTGGCGGTGAGCGTGAGGCGGTCGATCATGGCTGCGTCGAGGCCATCGGCGCGTGCCTGGGCAAGGTCGCGTTCATTGGCGGCGAGCAGCTCCGCCTTGTGTTCGCGGATCTGTGCGGCCATGGCATTGAGTGCGCCATTCTTGGCCTCTGTGGAGGCCGCCGCGATCAGGCGAGATGCGGCGCGCGCCTGCTTGCCGACCTGTTCCATGTATTGCTTGATGTCCATAATGCTCAACCAAAAGTGAGTCAGCGCTGACTTGACCCTCAATTAGAGCACTGCTGTCGCTTTGGTTCAAAATCTTCCGTGTTCGGGTAGGATCGCCGGCCGCGCTCATCGCTCGTTTCACATGCAATATTTCCGATTGCTCCTGCATCGTTTTGCACCCGCAGATAGTCTGTGGCGCGACCACGATTTCATGCGCCTGTTCCAGTCCAACACGCTCTCCGTGCTGGGGACAGCGGTCACGCAAATGGCTTTGCCGCTGACGGCTGTGCAATGGCTGCATGCTTCGGCAAGCGATATGGGCGTACTTGCCGCCTGCCAGTTGCTGCCCTTCATTCTGGGCTTGCCGGCTGGTGTGTGGATTGACCGCTCGCGCAAGCGTCGCCTGGCGATCGGTTTTGATCTGTTTGCGGCAGCGGGACTTGCCTTGGTGCCAATCGCGTTTCTCGGCGATTTCCTGAGTCTGCCGCTGCTCTGGTTGGTGGGTGCAATGGTGTCGACCAATGAAGCCATTGGTGGCTCGGCGCTGCAGGTATTCATCACCAATCTTGTGGGTCGCGAGCGGCTGGTACTGGCCAATAGCAAGCTGTCTGCAGCAGCGTCCGCGGCGATGGTGGTGGGACCGGCATTGGCGGCCGGACTGATTGCGCTAGTCGGCGCGCCGCTGGCAATCTCGGCGGATGCGGCCAGCTTTCTGGTCTCGGCCTGGCTCATCTGGCGCATTCGCTCAGCAGAAGTGCTCGGCACAGCAACGCAGGCGCGCGTGCTGTCGGAGGTGTGGGAAGGGCTACAGCTCATCTGGCGCACACCGATGCTGCGCGGGCTGGTGTGGGTGGTCGCGATATGGATTCCACTCAACGACAGCTTCAAGGCGCTCTACGTTCTGCGCGCCGCGCGCGATCTTCTACTCGATGCAAACGACATAGCGCTGATCAATGCACTTGGTGCCATCGGTGGTCTGGCTGGCGCGGCGCTGGCGCATCGCATGGAGCGGCGGGTCGGGATTCGCGGCGCGCTGGTATGCGGTGTCTTGCTCGGGGGCCTGGGCTACATGCTCTATGCCGTGCCCT
>Ga0075366_10001561_pt1 | contig 11459 bp, 9 predicted proteins | sample EndMethybrTD3031_FD_72351 | JGI IMG/M metagenome (GOLD analysis project Ga0075366, IMG submission 72351) | Populus endosphere microbial communities from Tennessee, USA - Endosphere MetaG P. TD hybrid TD303-1 | ecosystem: Host-associated > Plants > Roots > Endosphere | place: USA: Tennessee... | reverse complement strand
GAGCTCGTCAACATGGAGCCGGACGGCATGGGCCGCGTGCGCCTCGAGTACAAGATCCCGGCGCGCGGCCTGATCGGCTTCCAGAACGAGTTCCTGAACCTGACGCGCGGTACCGGCCTGATCAGCAACATCTTCGACAGTTACGAGCCCTACAAGGGCGAGATCGAAGGCCGCAAGAACGGCGTGCTGATCAGCCAGGACGACGGCGAGGCCGTGACCTATTCGCTCGGCAAGCTCGACGACCGCGGCCGCATGTTCGTGAAGGCCGGGGACCCGTTGTACGAGGGCATGATCATCGGCATCCACTCGCGCGACAACGATCTCGTCGTCAACGCGGTGCGCGGCAAGCAGCTGACCAACTTCCGCGTGAGCGGCAAGGAAGACGCGATCAAGATCACGCCGCCGATCATCCTGACGCTCGAATACGCGGTGGAGTTCATTGCCGACGACGAACTCGTCGAGATCACGCCGAAGTCGATCCGCATCCGCAAGCGCCACCTGAAGGAACACGAGCGCAAGCGCGCCTCGCGCGAGCTTGCCTGACAGCCGTCGCTAGCGTTCGAGCGCGTCGCGCCACGCGCTCGGCGCCCGCCCTGAGTGGCGCTGGAAGAATCGTGTGAAGTAGGCTGCGTCGGCGAACCCCAGCCCGAACGCAATCTGCTTGACGCTCATCGTCGTGTAGGCGAGCTCGCGCTGCGCTTCGAGCAGCAGGCGGGCATGCAGCGCGCCGAGCGCGTTGTGGCCCAATACCTGCTGACACGCACGATTGAGCTGGGTCGACGTGATGCCGATCTCGGCCGCGCATGCCGCCATCGACGGCTGCTCGCGAAAGCGCCGCGCAATCATCTGCCGAAACCGCTGCACGTGGTCGAGCGCGCGCTGGCCGTGCGGCTGGCCGCCACGCGCCACTTCGGTCAGGGCCCGGCCCGCCACCACGAGCAGATGCAGCAGCGTCACGTCGAGCGCGATGCCGCGCCAGTCGGCATGGCCGTGGTATTCGCGCAGCAGCGCCTGCACGGCCCGATCGATCCCCGTCGCGGCATCACGCGAGATCCCTTGCGCGTGCGGTTGCATCACGTGCTCCTTCAGTGCGGGGTCGCTGTCGAGCAGACCCTGCACACGCTGCTCGACGACGGTCGCCACGATGCCTTTCACATCGGGCGAAAAGTGAAAGCCATGCATGACCAGCGCAGGCACGGTGACGAGGCACGGCCCGCGCAGCTTCAAGCGCCTGCCATCGAGCGTGGCGTCGCAGGAGCCTGATCGGATCGCGAGCAGCTGGAACAGCGACTCGTGCCGATGCGCACCGATCTCCCAGTCGTGCAGGCGGCTGCGTTCGGCGATCGACTCGCAGTGCAGCCAGCCGATGTCGACTCCGAAGTCGGGCCTGGCGCCGGTTTCGCCGTACAGCGCATAGGTTGGCAAGCGGGCATTCATCGATCGATCTCTACGAGCGAAGGTGTTCGAATTGTGCAAGCCCTTGAGTCATCCGTCCATTGAGATCGTTCCGGTCCGCAGATACGCTTGCCGCCACGATGGACACCACCCGCACACGCACCCAGGTCGCGATCATCGGCGCGGGGCCGGCCGGATTACTGCTCGGCCAGCAGCTGCACCGCGCCGGCATCGATGCCGTCGTGATCGAGCAGCGCAGCGCCGAGTACGTGCGCTCGCGCATCCGTGCAGGCGTCCTGGAGCAGGGGACTGTCGATCTGCTCGACGAACTGGGCCTCGGCGCGCGCATGCACGCGCAAGGCCTGGTGCACGGCGGCATCAACCTCGGCCTGCGCAACACGCGCCATCGCATCGACCTGCACGAGTTCACCGGCGGCAAGGACGTGATGGTCTACGGGCAGACCGAAGTCACGCGCGACCTCATGCAGGCTCGCGACGACGAAGGCGCGGTGACCATCTACGAAGCGCAGGACGTCACGCCGCACGAGTTCGACGGCAACTCGCCGCGGGTGACCTACACGAAGGACGGCCGAACGCACGAGCTGGCGTGCGACTTCATCGCCGGCTGCGACGGCTACCACGGCGTCTGCCGCGCAAGCATCGCGCCGGAGCGCTTGCACGTCTACGAGCGCGTCTATCCGTTCGGCTGGCTCGGCGTGCTCAGCGAGACACCGCCTGTCGCCCACGAACTGATCTATTCGAACCACGCGCGCGGGTTTGCGCTGTGCAGCATGCGCTCGCCCACCCGCAGCCGCTATTACCTGCAGTGCCAGCTCGACGACAAGGTCGAGCAATGGTCCGACGAGGCGTTCTGGGACGAGCTGCGCCGCCGCATCGACCCTGAGGCAGCCGAAACGCTGGTCACCGGCCCGTCGATCGAGAAGAGCATCGCGCCGCTGCGCAGTTTCGTCGCCGAACCGATGCGCTTCGGCAGGTTGTTCCTCGCCGGCGACGCTGCGCACATCGTGCCGCCGACCGGTGCCAAGGGACTGAACCTCGCCGCGTCCGACGTGCGCTACCTCGCCGACGCGCTGATCCTCCACTACCGCGAGCACAGCGACGCGGGCATCGACGAGTATTCGCAACGCTGCCTGCGCAGGGTGTGGAAGGCGGTGCGCTTCTCGTGGTGGTTCACGTCGCTGATGCATCGCTTTCCGGAGGGCGGCGAGTTCGGTCAGAAGCTGCAGGAAGCCGAGCTCGACTACTTGCTCGGTTCACGGGCTGCCGCCACGGCACTCGCCGAAAACTACGTCGGCTTGCCGCTCGAGCGCTGATTCAGCCCCGTGCCGGAACCAGGCGCGGCTGCCAACCCCAGCCGGAGCGGGTGACGATCGCGCACAGCACCGTCAGCACGCCTTCGCCGTCCAGCGAGTCGAGGTAAGCGGCCGGCAGCAGCACGCTCGAGGCTTGCAACTGCATAGGCACGCCCATCAGGCGTTTCGGCTCGATCATCGTCGCCTGCCAGATCGATGACCAGACGCGCTGCGCATCGGGACGAGAGGCATCGAACGCCGATTCACCGAAGTCGCCCATGCTGGCTTCGTCGTCGTCGATGGGCGAAGCGCCGGACGCGGCGAGCTTCTCGCCAACCTCGACTGCGAGCTTGCGGGCGTCGAGCCGAAGCGTGATCTTGTGGCTGCGTCGCTGGGCGGTCCGCACCTCGAAGAGCAACGAGTCGGCATCCGGTGTCGACACGATCAGGCGGTCGCCGATCCGGGCGAGCGAGCTCAGCCGATCAGCCAGGGTACGCGGCGCCACGGCCACGGCACCTGCGAGCGCCGGCACCTGTGTCAGCGCCGAGCCGCCCCAGAAGACGAGGCCCGCGAAGAACATCAGGTGAATCGCAGCCGCGCCCACGTAGAACGGCCACTGCGGAAACCCGGTAGATGCAGCGGCCGCAGCAACTGCGCTCGAGACGCGCGCGTCCGCAGGGGGCGGAACATACTGGGCCGCAAGCCGCGCAAGTCCGCTTGCCTTGTCGCGCGCGCGCAGCTCGAGCAGATCGGCGCCGTGCTGCTCGACGATGATCAGCGTGCTGCCCGCAAGCGCGCCCTGCAGCCGCACTGCGCGACGCCCCTCTTCATTGAACGGCTCGCCGTGAAATGTCGAGGCCAGCATTTCCAGGTAGGCGGTGGCCGCCTGCGCATTGCCGTAGCGCGTCAAGCGCAGTTCGCTGCCGTCGGCGAAGGTGGCCGCGCGCAGCAGCGGGCCTTGGCTGTTGCGCAGGTCGCTGTCCTGCATCGCAACGGCGCCGTTGAAGAGTCGTTGCGCGTCGAGGGTTGGTTCGCTGCCTGCTGCCGGCATGGACGAGACAGCCGCGGGCAGATCGAATAAATCGGACCAGAACAGCAGCGCCACCGGCAGTGCCAGCGTCGCGACCAGCAGATGCATCGAGTACCGGCGCGCGTCGGCTGTGCTGCGCATCATCAGCGCGAGCGGCACTACCGGCACGAGCAGCCCCGGCCCGATCAACCAGATCGACGGTGCGACGCCGTTGAGCAGCAGCCACGCGAGCACCGCTGCGGTGAACGTGGCGACGTAGGCGCAAACGATGAACCCGAGCCGCCGCAACGGACGCGAGCGGACTTGCGTCGCGTCGACGAAGGTGGGTGCGAGGGCAGGGGACATGACGCGGCAGCTCCGGAGACGAAATGACGACGAGGCCGCGGGCAGGGCGGCGACGTCGTCAGTCTCGGCGCGCCGCGTCGCGGCGCCGTTTCGCGCCGGCGGCCGGCGCGTTGCGTTTGTTGCGGCGCAGCGCGCAGCAGTGGGCCGCGCCGTGTCGTCAGGCCCGCTTGAACGGCAATTCGCGCAGCGGCTTGCCGGTGAGCGCCGTCACGGCGTTGGCGAACGCCGGCGCGAGCGGCGGCAGGCCTGGCTCGCCCATGCCAGTCGGCGCGTCGGCACTCGGCACCGTGTAGACCGCGATCTGCGGCATGTCGGTGATGCGCGGGACGACGAAGTCTGCGAAGTTGCTCTGCTCGACAATGCCGTCCTTCAGCGTGATCGCCGCTCCAGGCAGGCACATCGACAAGCCCATCAGCGCAGCCCCTTGCACCTGCGCCTCCAGGCTCTTCGGGTTGACGACGAGGTTGCAGTGCACGCCTGCCGTCACGCTGTGCAGCGTGGGCGTTCCGTCCTTCACCGACGCCTCGACGACGTACGCCACCACCGAGTTGAACGACTCGTGCACCGCGACGCCCCAGGCGCGCCCGGCTGCCAGCGTCTTCTTCCCGTAGCCCGACTTGTCGACCGCCAACTGCAGCGCGGCCTTGTGGCGCGGGTGGTCGCTGCCGATCAGCTTCATGCGGTAGGCGACAGGGTCCTGCTTCGTCGTGCGCGCGATCTCATCGACGAGCGTCTCCATCACGAACGCCGTGTGGGTCGAGCCCACGCTGCGCCACCACAGCACCGGCACGTTCACCTTCGGGTGATGCACCGTCAGCCGCATCGGAATCTCGTAGGGCTCCTTCATGCCCTCGACAGCAGTGCCGTCGATGCCGTCCTTCACGAGCATCGGCTCGAAAGGCGTGCCGCCGAGGATGGACTGCCCGACGATCACGTGGTCCCATGCATCGATGCGGCCCTGCGCGTCGAAGCCGATCTTGGCGGTGTGCAGATGCATGGGCCGGTAGTAGCCGCCCTTGATGTCGTCTTCGCGGCTCCACAGCGTGCGGATCGGCGCGCTGATGCCCGCCGTCTGCGCCGCCTTCGCGACACCGCAGGCTTCGACGACATAGTCGCTCGTGGCGATCGCGCGGCGGCCGAAACCGCCACCGGCCATCTGCACGTTGATCTTCACGTTCTGCGGCGGCACGCCGAGGACCTTGGAGGCCGCCATGCCGTCGAGTCCCGGCATCTGCGAGCCGACCCACAGCTCGGCCTTGTCACCGGCGAGGCTGACCGTGCAGTTCAGCGGCTCCATCGGAGCGTGCGCGAGGTACGGGAAGACGAACTCGGCCTCGATCTTGTGTACGGAGCCGGCGAGCCTGGACATGTCGGCGTCGAATTTTCGCCGCCCGGGCGTGCTCGCGAGCTGGCGGTACTGCGCGAGCTGCTTGGCGCTGTCGACCTTCTCGACGCCGCTCGTGTCCCACTCGAGCTTGAGCGCGTCGCGGCCTTGCTTCGCGGCCCAGTAGCCGTCGGCAACCACGGCCACGCCTTCGCCGCCGCGATCGACCGGTACGCGCAGCACTGCCTTCACGCCCTTGATGGCCTTGGCGGCGCTGTCGTCTACCGACTTCAGCTTCGCCGCGAACACGGGAGGACGCGCGACCACGGCCGTCAACATGCCGGGCAGGCGCGTGTCGATGCCGTAGCTCTGATGGCCGCTGGACTTCGCCTTCGCGTCGAGCCGGCCGGTGGCCTTGCCGATCAGGCGGAAGTCTTTCGGATCCTTCAGCTTCACCGCTTCGGGCACCGGAAGCTTCGTTGCCGCTTCGGCAAGTTCGCCGTAGGTGAGGCGCTTGCCGCCCGGGCCGATGACGACACCGTCTTGCGTGCGCAGGGCAGATGCGTCGGTGTTCCACTGCGCGGCCGCGGCGCTCACGAGCATCGCGCGGGTGCGCGCGCCGAGCTCGCGGTACTGCGTGTACGAGTGCGCGATCGAGCCGGAACCGCCGGTGAGGTGCATGCCGAACACAGGGTCCACGTACGCCGGCGCGTTGCTGCCGTGAACGCTGCGGACCTTGGACCAGTCGGCGTCCAGCTCGTCGGCCAGGATCATCGGCAGAGACGTCTGCACGCCCTGGCCGAAGTCGAGGCGGTTGATCGTGATGGTGGTGGTGCCGTCCTTGTCGATCTGGACGAAGGCCGACGGCTGCTGCGTCGGCTTCAGGCCGGCCGGCTTGGCGGCGTCCTGAGCGAGGGTGCCGAGCGGGAACGCGCCGAGCGCGAAGCCCCCGGCGACGCTCAGCTTCAGGAAGCTGCGGCGCGGCAGGCCTTCAGGGCGGGAGTCGCCCCGCGTGAGCAGAGCCTGCAGATGGCGTGGCAGTTCGAAGGTGGCTTGATCGAAGTTCATGTCGTCTCCGTTCAGTTCAAGCCAACGACTTCGCGGCGTCGGCAATCGCGGCACGGATGCGCGCGTACGTTCCACAGCGACACACGTTGCCGGCCATGGCCGAGTCGATCTCGGCATCGGTCGGCTGTTTGCCGCGCGGCACGGACTTCAGGAAGGCGGTGGCCGACATGATCTGGCCGCTCTGGCAGTAGCCGCACTGCGCCACGTCGTGCCTGACCCAGGCTTCGTGCACCGCCTTGCCGATCCGGTCGCTGCCGTCGGTGACGGCTTCGATCGTCGTGATCTTCTGCCCCTCGGCAGCGGAGATCGGCGTGACGCACGAGCGGATCGCCGCGCCGTTCATGTGCACCGTGCAAGCCCCGCACAGTGCAGCCCCACAGCCGAACTTGGTGCCTGTCATGCCCAGCGTGTCGCGCAGCGCCCAGAGGATCGGGGTGGAAGGGTCGGCATCGACCTGGCGCTCGCGGCCGTTGATGTGAAGCGTGCTCATCACGGGGTTCCTTTGTTGAACATTTATTCGCTTAAACGATAGTCTCCCGCATGCGTCGAGTCAAGCACCTTCAAGCCATGTTGCTCGTTCCTAAGCCTTGATGCCGTCCCAGCACAACCCGAATGCCATCGCGAGATGAGCATCGGTGCGGGGCAGCACACCCGCTCGCAGCATGTTGGCGGTCTCGCGCACCGAGCCGCCGAATGCGTTGATCAGCATCGGCGTCGGCACGTCTTTCAGGATCTGCTGGGCGCGAGCCGTCTCGATCAGGTCGACCCAGTCCTTGAACAGACGCGTCGAGAGATTGCGGCTCTCTTCTGTGAACCACGGCGAGTTGTAGTACTGCTCCATGAACACCGCCTGCGCATAGGAGCTCAGCCGGTGTTCGAGCCAGTTCATCCACATGCGCTCGAAGCGGCTGCGAAACGGCGCGCCGGGCACGTCGCCGTGCATCAGGCTGTTGGCGGTTTCGGTCTTGGCGCGTTCGTACAGCGCCACCAGCAGCTCTTCCTTCGACTTGAAGTAGACGTAGAGCGTGCCGGTGGCCAGACCCGCTTCGCGCGCGATGGCGGCCATCGTCAGCCCGCTCAGTCCTGTCTGCTCGACGAGCGTGAAGGTGGCCCGAGCGATCGAGTGCAGTTTTTCGTCGTCTTTGGGCTTCACGTGGGGATCTTAGCTGAAGGGATGTTCGGCTAAATGGTCGAAATCATGTCGAGGAAACAACAGTCCAGCGACGCTTGGTGTTTGACCTGAAGCCGCTGGCGACCTATCGGGCGGCTGTCCAAGCAGCCGTGATTCGGGGTCAGCGGTCGGCGAACGCGTCGGTCGCGCGGATCAGCCGGTCGAGGATGCCGGGTTCCTTGTAGGCGTGTCCCGCATCGGGGATCAGATGGAACTCGGCCTGAGGCCAGGCCCGATGCAGCTCCCACGCTGTCTTGACCGGCGTGCAGCAGTCGTAGCGCCCCTGGACGATGACACCGGGAATGCCGTGCAACCTGTGGGCGTCGCGCAGCAGCTGGCCTTCCTCGAAGAACCCGTGGTTGACGAAGTAGTGGTTCTCGATGCGCGCAAACGCGAGCGCGAAGCGGGCGTTGTCGTGTGATGCGGTGATCTCGGGGTCGGGCAGCAGCGTGATCGTGCGGCCCTCCCAGTGGCTCCACGCCACGGCGGCATTCGTGCGCGCGGCTTCGTCGGAACCCGTCAGGAGTTTTCGGTACGCGCCCATCAGATCGTGGCGATCCAGCGGAGCAATCGGCGCCACGAAGTGCTCCCATTCGTCTGGGAACAACCAGGAGGCGCCCTCCTGATAGAACCAGTGAAGCTCTTCGCGGCGCAAGGTGAAGATGCCGCGCAGCACCAGCTCGCTCACGCGCTGCGGATGCTTCTGCGCATACGCGAGCCCAAGCGTGCTGCCCCACGAGCCGCCGAAGACGAGCCAGCGCTGCGCGCCGCTCAGTTCGCGCAGCCGCTCGATGTCTGCGACGAGATGCCAGGTCGTGTTGGCTTGCAGTGAGGCATGCGGCGTCGAGCGGCCACAGCCGCGCTGATCGAACAGCGTCACGCAGTACTTGGATGGATCGAAGAGCCGGCGATGGTCCGGACTGCATCCGCTGCCCGGCCCGCCGTGGAGGAACACGGCTGGTTTGCCCTTGGGGTTGCCGCAGCGCTCCCAGTAGACCTGGTGACCGTCGCCGGCATCGAGCATGCCGGATTCGAACGGTTCGATCGGCGGGTAGAGGCTTGCTTTCGTCATGCGAGTCGCTTTCGGTGCATGTGCGTTGAACAGGGATGAGCTGGATTCTGGTCCAGTTGCGCGTAAACCCCGAGCGAACGAGGCGGACCTGCCGCCTACTCTGTATACAGAGTACAGAACTCATTGACCGCTTTCAGTCAAATTTTCTTTCCGTCATACATCGCATGCCCGCCCAACTGCTCGAGCTCGCCACCGCACCTGACCTCGTCGAGCGCGCTCATCGCGCACTGCTCGGCGCCATCGTCGATGGAACCCTTGCTCCCGGCCTGCGCATCACGCAGGAAGATCTGGCGCGGCGCCTGGCCGTGTCGCGCCAGCCGGTGCTGCAGGCGCTGAGGCTGCTGAAAGCCGACGGCCTCGTGATCGACGCTCCCGGCCGCGGCCTGCAGGTCGCGCCGCTGGACGGCGAGGGCATTGCCGCCGTCTACCAGGTGCGTGCCGCTCTCGACGTGCTGGCCGCAAGGCTTGCCGCGCAGCACCGCGCACGAATCGATCCCGCCCTGATCGATCGCGGCCGGCGCGCCGCACGCGGTCGCGACGTGCGGGCGATGATCGACGCCGACGTGGCGTTCCACCGCGCGATCTATGCGGCTTCGCGCAACCCGCTGATCGAACCCAGCGCCCACGTGCACTGGCACCACATCCAGCGTGCGATGGGCGCAGTGCTGCAGCGCTCAACGTTGAGGGCGACCGTGTGGGACGAACACGCGGCAATCGCCGAAGAAATCGCCGCGGGCAATGTCGCCGGCGCCGCCGAGCTGATCAGTGGCCACGACCAGCGGGCCGCCGAACACATGCAGCGCGAGCTCGCGCCGCTTCCCTCGTCATCTGCAACTGCCGCACCCATTGCCTTCGGAGGACCGAATCGATGAAGCTCACCCCCGCCCAACTTGCCCAGTTCGAACGCGACGGCTATCTCTTCTTCCCCGGGCGCTTCACGCCTCAAGAGACCCGAATGCTGGTCGAGGCGGTGCCTGCGCTTTATGCAAGGCGCGAGGCATACAACGTGCGCGAGAAGGATTCAGACGCGGTCCGCACCAACTTTGCGGCGCACCTTTACAGCGAGCCGTTCGCGCGGCTTGCGCGCCATCCGCGCATGGTCGAGCCGGTCGAGCAGTTGCTTGGCGAGAAGCTCTACATGCATCAGTTCAAGATCAACGGGAAGATGGCGTTCGAGGGCGACGTCTGGCAGTGGCACCAGGACTACGGCACCTGGCTGAACGATGACCAGATGCCCACCGAGCGCGCGATGAACGTGGCGATCTTCCTCGACGACGTCAACCCGTACAACGGGCCGCTGATGTTCATCCCGGGCAGCCACAAGAAGGGCGTCGTACCGGCCGGCCACGACCTGACGACCACGAGCTACCCGCTGTGGACGCTCGATCACGAGCTCGTTGCGCAACTCGTCGAGCGCGCCGGCGGCAAGGAAGGAGGAATCGTCTCGCCGACCGGTCCGGCGGGTTCGATGATCCTCTTCCATTCGTGCCTGGTGCACGCGTCGAGCAGCAACCTCTCGCCATGGAATCGGGTGGCCGTGTACCTGAGCCTGTGTGCGCTCAGCAACCACATCCGCCGCCACAAGCGGCCCGAATACATCGCGCATCGCCAGTTCGACGCGATCGAGTGCCTGCCAGACGACTGCCTGCTGCGCGAGTCGCCGGTCGAGCTGCCCTGGAAGAACGGCATGCCCGCCAGCGCGCTCGTCACGTCGCAAGACGGCTTCGTCGAGGCGGCCTGACATGAGCCTGTACGCCAAGCTCCAGAAACGCGCCGCCGAAGGCAAGCCCGTGCGCGTCGGCTTGATCGGTGCCGGCAAGTTCGGCTCGATGTACCTCGCGCAGGTGCCCCGTCTGCCGGGCACGCAGCTCGTCGCGATCGCCGATCTCTCGCCCGCTGCGGCACGCCGCAATCTCGAGCGGGTCGGCTGGCCCGCGCAGCGCCTGGGTGCTGCATCGATCGACGACGCGGTCAAGGCCGGCAGCACGCACGTGGGCGACGATTGGCGCGCGCTCGTCGCGCATCCTGCGATCGATGTCGTCGTCGAATGCACGGGGCACCCGATCGCCGCGGTCGAGCACTGCCTTGCGGCCTTCCAGCACGGCAAGCATGTCGTGAACGTCACGGTCGAGGCCGACGCGTTTTGCGGCGCCTTGCTGGCGAAGAAGGCGGCGCAGGCCGGCGTCGTGTACTCGCTCGCGTTCGGCGACCAGCCGGCGCTGATCTGCGATCTGGTCGACTGGGCGCGCTGCTGCGGCTTTCCGGTTGTCGCGGCGGGGCGCGGTCACAAGTGGCTGCCGCACTTCTGCGAGTCGACGCCCGAGACGGTCTGGGGCTACTACGGGCTGACGCCCGAGCAGGCTGAACGCGGCGGCCTGAACCCGAAGATGTTCAACAGCTTCCTCGACGGCTCCAAGCCGTCGATCGAATCGACCGCGGTCTCCAACGCGACCGGCCTCGCCGTGCCGAGCGACGGCTTGCTCTATCCGCCGGCGAGCGTGGAAGACATTCCGTTCGTCACCCGCCCGAAGAGCGAAGGCGGCGTGCTCGAGCGAAAGGGCATGGTCGAGGTGATCTCTTCGCTCGAAGCCGACGGGCGCAAGATTCCCTACGACATTCGCATGGGCGTGTGGGTCACGGTCGAGGCCGAGACCGAGTACATCAAGAACTGCTTCGAGGAATACAACGCCCACACCGACCCGAGCGGCCGCTACTTCACGCTCTACAAGCGCTGGCACCTG
>Ga0075366_10001558_pt1 | contig 11460 bp, 15 predicted proteins | sample EndMethybrTD3031_FD_72351 | JGI IMG/M metagenome (GOLD analysis project Ga0075366, IMG submission 72351) | Populus endosphere microbial communities from Tennessee, USA - Endosphere MetaG P. TD hybrid TD303-1 | ecosystem: Host-associated > Plants > Roots > Endosphere | place: USA: Tennessee... | reverse complement strand
ACCCGGTGGTCGTCCATGGCGGCGGCCCGCAGATCGGCGCGATGCTCAAGCGGCTCGGCGTCGAATCGGAATTCATCGGGGGGCTGCGCGTCACCGACGCCGCGACTGCCGAGGTCGCCGAGATGGTCCTGGCCGGCAAGATCAACAAGGAAATCGTCGGCTGGATCGCCGCGCTCGGTGGCCGCGCAGTCGGCATTTCGGGCAAGGACGCCAATCTGGTGATTGCCGAAAAGGTCACGCGCACCGAGCCCGACCGCAATTCGGGGATCGAACGCCATGTCGACCTGGGCTTCGTCGGCGAGCCGGTGAAGGTCGATCCCTCGATCCTCAAGAACCTCGCGCGTGACGGCTTCATCCCGATCGTCGCGCCGGTCGCGCTGGGCGCGGATGGCGAAACCTACAATATCAACGCGGACACGATGGCGGGCGCGATCGCCGGCGCACTGGGCGCGACGCGCTTCTTCCTGCTGACCGATGTCGCCGGCGTGCTCAACAAGGCAGGCGAACTCCAGACCGATCTCGACCGTGCGGCGATCGAGGCGATGAAGGATGACGGCACCATCTCCGGCGGGATGATCCCCAAGGTCGACACTTGCGTCGCCGCGGTCGAGGCCGGGGTCGAAGCGGCGGTCATCCTCGACGGCCGCGTGCCGCACGGCATGCTGCTGGAAATCTTCACCCGGCGCGGCGCCGGCACCCTGGTTCGCGCCTGAGAAACTGTCTGGAAATGCGCTGCGGGCGCATTTCGCGGTTGAAACTCGCTCTACCGCGAGTTTTCAAACAGTCGCTGAGGGCTGTTCGCGGCCGGTTCGTTCCTATATCGATCCGGATAGGGCCGCACGTCCGGAGACAAACTTGATTACCATCCTCAGTATCCTGCAGGTCCTGCTGACCGTCGCGCAGTGGATCATCATCATCCAGGCGATCCTGTCCTGGCTCATCTCGTTCAACGTCATCAACACGCACAACGACACCGTGCGCGCGATCTGGACGGCGCTCGATCGGATCACCGAGCCCTTCTATCGGCCGATCCGGCGCATCATGCCCGATTTCGGTGCGCTCGATCTGTCGCCGCTGGTCGTGCTGCTGATCATCTGGTGCATCCAGATCGCGATCGGGCGGCTGGCGATATGGTGGGTCGGCGCGGGCGCGCTCTGAGCGGCTGGCGCACGACACAAGACGGTATCGAGATCGCGGTGCGCGTGACGCCGCGATCGTCCCGCAATGAACTCTCGCCGGGTCCCGGCCACGCCGTGGCGCGGCTCAACTCCCCGCCGGTCGACGGTGCCGCCAACGCTGCGGTGCTCGAGCTTGCCGCGAAGCATTTTGGGGTGGCGAAGCGCGCCGTCCGACTGATCGCCGGCGATCGCGCCCGGTTGAAGCGGCTAGCGATCGCCGGAGACGCCGAAGCGCTGGCGAAGATCGCCGCTGCGCTCTATCAGGCCGAGCCATGACGGCGAGCATCATCGATGGGAAAGCGTTCGCGCAGGGATTGCGCGAGCGCGTGGCGCAACAGGTCGCGAGTTTCCGCGCCGGGGCGGGCCGCGCGCCCGGGCTGGCAGTAGTGCTGGTGGGCGAAGATCCGGCTTCCGCAGTCTATGTCCGCAACAAGCACAAGGCCACTATCGGCGCGGGAATGGAAAGCTTCGAGCACAAGCTTCCCGCCGAAACGTCGCAGACTGACCTGATCGCGCTGGTCGACAAACTCAACGCCGACCCCGCGGTCGACGGCATCCTGGTCCAGCTGCCGCTGCCCGGCCATATCGACGAGCGCGTGGTGACGACGCGGATCGACCCCGACAAGGATGTCGACGGCTTCCACCCGGTCAATGCCGGACGGCTGGCGACCGGGCTCTACGGCTTCGTGCCGTGTACGCCGCTCGGCTGCCTGATGCTGCTCAAGGATCAGCTCGGCGATCTCGCCGGGCTCGACGCGGTGGTGATCGGGCGCTCGAACATCGTCGGCAAGCCGATGGCGCAGCTCCTGCTCGGCGAAAGCTGCACCGTGACGGTGGCACACAGCCGCACCAAGGACCTGCCGCAGGTCGTCGCGCGCGCCGACATCGTCGTCGCCGCGGTGGGCCGACCCGAAATGGTCAAGGGCGACTGGCTCAAGCCCGGGGCTTGCGTGATCGACGTCGGCATCAATCGCGTGCCCGGCGCCGAAGCGGGGAAGACGCGGCTGGTGGGCGATGTCGACTTCGCCTCGGCCTGCGCGGTGGCCGGTGCGATCACCCCGGTGCCGGGCGGCGTCGGCCCGATGACCATCGCCGTGCTGTTGCGCAACACGCTGGTGGCGGCACATGCCAATGCCGGGATCGCCTTGGCCGAGGGAGCGATCTGATGCGCGGCGCCGCCGCTCTGGCGCTCGCCCTGCTGGTGGCGGCGCCGGGGGCGTCGGCGCAGGACGACAAGCGCGGCCCGCCCCGCCGCCACGGCCACGCCGATCCCAGCGCCGTGCTTGCCGCCGATATCGCCTTGGCGCGGCTGGTCCAGCAGAAGGGCCAATGGTGGGCCTGGCGCAAGACCGCCGATGCCGAGGCGCAGGTGTTCGAACCGCGGCGCTCCGAGGCGCTGGCCTGGCTCAAAGGCCGGGACGAGCCCCCCGTCGCTCTGCGCTGGCAGGCGCAGGCGGTCTGGGCGAGTTGCGACGGCGAGATCGCCGTGACTTCGGGCCCCTGGCAGGTCGGCGACGCGGCGGGAGCCTATGCTACCGTCTGGCGGCGCCAGCCGAAAAAGGGCGACTACCGCTGGCTGCTGACGATGCGCTTCGCCAATGCCGCACCCGCGGCGCCCGACATGATCCCCGCGCTGGTCGCCGACTGCGACGGGCCGCGGCTCGGCGCCAATGCCGAAACGGCGTTGACGGCCGGCGACGACAGCGAAACCACCGTTTCGCGCGACGGTTCGCTGCGCTGGACCACCACGCTGCGCGCCGACGGTGGCCGCCGCTTCACGCTCGACGCCCGCCGCGACGGGCAGCCGGCGCTGGAGCTCGATCTCGCCGGCACGGCACCGGTGCCATAGGGGGGGCAGGGGCGGATGATCGATCTGTTCATTTCGGCGTTCGTCACGCTGTTCGTGGTGATCGATCCGCTCGGTTGCGCGCCGATCTACGCCGGACTTTCGGCCGGCGCCGACCGGCACCAGGCCTTCGTCATGGCCCTGCGCGCCTGCGTGATCGCGACGCTGATCCTGCTGGGCTTCGCCCTGTTCGGCGAAAAGTTGCTCGGCGCACTGCACATCGGCCTCGACGCCTTCCGCATCGCCGGCGGGATCATGCTCTTCCTCATCGCGCTCGACATGGTGTTCGAGCGGCGAACCAAGCGCCGCGAGGAACGGGCCGAAGAGCTCCAGGCGGCGCATGTCGAGGACGTGTCGGTCTTTCCCATGGCGATGCCGATGATCGCCGGGCCGGGGTCGATCGCCACGGTCATGCTGCTGATGTCGCGCGCGCAGGGGCTCGAGCCGTCGCTGGTCATTCTCGGCGCGCTGCTGTTGATCATGGTCCTGACCTTCGCCGCGCTCGCTGCCGCCGGGCCCTTGATGAAGCTCCTCGGCGAACGGATCGAAGCGATCATCACGCGGCTGCTCGGCGTGCTGCTGGCTGCGCTGGCCGCGCAATATGTCATCGACGGTCTGAAGACGGTGATCGGCTAACCCGCAAGCGCCGCCGTCAGTGCGGCCTGTGCGGCCGTTGCGATCGTCTTGCGATTGGCGAGCGCCTCGCCTTCGAGCGGAGGCAGGAAGCGGAGGGTCAGCAGCACTGGCCGCGACCGGGCCAGCATCCGCAGGAAGTTGGCGCCGCCGGATTCGTCGCCGACCCAGGCGATCGCCGCGCTCTCGGACCCATAGTCGAGCAGAACCGGCTGGACGGCGGCCCCCGGCGGCAGCGGGTCGATCGCCGAAAGCAGCGAGCTCTTGAGCGGCATCAGCGCAGTTCCGTCGCTGGTCGTCCCTTCGGGAAAGATCGCCAGGACCTGGCTGCGATCGAGGCCGGCGCGGACCTGTTCGACCTGCCGCGCGACGCTGCCGCGATCGTGCCGTGCGATGAAGACCGTGTCGTTCATTTCGCACAGCCAACGCAGCACCGGCACACCGGCCAGGCCGTCATGCGCGACGAAGGCGGCGCCGCATGCGCCCGACAGCGCGGGAATGTCGATCCAGCTGACGTGGTTGGCGATCAACAGCGTTCCCGATCGGACCTGCGCGCCGGTGCGCGTCACGCGCACGCCTGCCAACCGCGCGATGCCGCCGAGGAAGCGGCGCGGCCAGGGGTTGCGACGACGGGTCAATCGCCAGGCATAGTAGAAGACGACGCACAGCAGCAGCCAGGCCAGCATCGCCACCATCCGTGCGGCGATCCGCAGCGCCCCCGCGACGCCGATCGCCGCTCGGCGGCTCACTCCGCGGTGTCGTTCCCGTCGCGGCCGAGCCGCACGCCGAACAGTTCCATGCGGTGATCGACCAAGCGGAAGCCGAGTCGCTCGGCGATCTGTCGTTGCAGCGCTTCGAGCTCGGGATCGACGAATTCGAGCACCTTGCCGCTCTCGACGTCGATCATATGGTCGTGGTGGGCTTCGGGTGCGGCTTCGTAGCGCGCGCGACCGTCGCCGAAATCGTGGCGGTCGAGAATGCCCGATTCTTCGAACAGGCGGACCGTGCGGTAGACCGTGGCGATCGAGATGCCGGGATCGATCGCCGCGGCGCGCTCATGCAGCCGCTCGACGTCGGGGTGATCGTCGCTCTCGGACAGGACCTTGGCGATCACACGGCGCTGCTCGGTGATGCGCAGGCCGCGCTGCGCGCAGAGCGCTTCGATGTCGATCGGCTGGTGCACGATATGTCCCAAATGAAAAGCCTTGCAGGATAGTAGTCCTGCAAGGCTTCGTCTTCAACCCGCGCTGGGCGGGAATACGGTCAGACCTTGGCCTTGGCCGGCCGGCCGCGCTTGGCGCCCGGCTTGCGTCCGAGACCGATCTTCTTGGCCAGCTCGCGGCGCTTTTCGGCATAGTTGGGCGCGACCATCGGATAGTCGGCCGGCAGGTTCCAACGCGCGCGATACTGTTCGGGCGTCATCTTGTAATGCGTCATCAGATGGCGCTTGAGCATTTTCAGCTTCTTGCCGTCTTCAAGGCAGACGATGAAATCGGGCTTTACCGAAGCGCGGATCGACACGGCGGGTTCGGGCAGCGGCTCGGCGGCGGGCGCGGCATTGCCGAGGCTGGCCAGAGCGCCGTACACGTTGGTGATCACCGAAGGCAGATCGTCGACCGAAACGCTGTTGTTGCTCACGTGAGCGGCAACAATGTCGGAAGTAAGCGTGATTAGCGTTTCTTTGATATCAATTTCGGTACTGTCCATGGAATTCCTCACTTTATACCTAGCGACCATCATGTCGGCGTGTTGTGTACCGCGCTTACCCCAGCAACTTGTGTGCTTTTGCACAAATCATCCCAACTGACAAGGGTGTTTGCAGCAGTTATTGATAATTTTTGAGTGCCATTTCGAGAAGCGAATGGCTGCCCTGCCTATTGGGGTCCCCAAGCGAATGTAATCGCATCGATCCGCGAACCATCCTGCGCCCGGTAGTAGTTGGGACGCTCGCCGACGGGCACGAAACCGAAACCGCGATAGAGATGTTCGGCCGGATTGCCGCGCCGCATCTCCAGAAAGAGCCGCTGGGCGCCGCGCCCGCGCGCGGCCTCGGCGAACCGGCGCAGCAGCACCGCACCGATCCCGCGGCGACGATGCTCGGGAAGCACCGCGAACAGCAGAAGCTCTTCTTCCTGAAAGCCCGCGCGCGACAGGGCGAAACCCGCCGACTGCGTGCCATCGCGGTCATCCCTGCCGTCGATCCCGGCGAGCAGATAGTGACAGTTGCCCACCACCAGCGAATCCTCGACCTGACGACGGGTCCAAGCCTCGCCGAACTGGGGGTCGAACGCGTGCGCCATCACCGCCATGATGCGATCGACATCGTCCATCATGCGGCACTTCCCGCGACGATCAGCGGCCGCGCGTCGGGCGCCCGGCCGTAAAGCGGATGGACCGCCATGGTGAGCGCGGTTTCGGGCAGGAGCGCGAACGCGCGCGCATCGGGCCACAGCGGAAGCGCCTCGCCGCTCCCGCGCGCGGCGACGAGCGCCGCGGCCTGGCTCCCGGTGACAAGCGCTTCGGCGCCGGCGGCGGCTTCGTCCGGCGGAAGCGATGCCAGCGCGCGGACCGAACGGCCATCGCCGGCGAAGCTTTCTACGAACCATTCGCCATGCCCGCCGGTGGTCGCGACCGTCAGCGGCTGCGGGCCGCGCTGTGCGCGCGCCATGGCCGCAAGCAGCGCCATCGTCGGGTAGCCGACGACTTCGGCTCGCCACGCCAGCCCGAGCGCCCGCGCCGCGGCCAGGCCGACGCGAACGCCGGTGAAGCTGCCAGGGCCGATCGACACGGCGATCCGGTCGGCAAGGCCCTGGCCGGGCAGCGCGGCGATCATCGGGACGAGCTGTTCGGCATGGCCGCGACCGAGCATGCGGCAATCGCCGGCCATCCATTCGTCGTCATGGAACAGCGCGACCGAACAGGCTTCGGTCGCGCTATCGATCGCCAGGGTGCGCATCGACGCGCGATCAGCCTGCGGTCGGGCAACCGCCGAAGACCACCCGCGGCGTGCGGAACGGGTCTCCGGCGAAAGTGTCGTTCAACGGCACGTGCGAACTCCGGCAATCAGGGATCAGGCCGCGCGGACCTCGGTGACCTCGGGGACATAGTGCTTCAGCAATCCCTCGATCCCTTGCTTGAGCGTGGCGGAGGACGAGGGACAACCCGAACAGGCGCCCTGCATGGTCAGATAGACCACGCCTTCGCGAAAGCCCTTGTAGATGATGTCGCCGCCGTCATTGGCGACCGCCGGGCGAACGCGGGTTTCGATCAGGTCCTTGATCTGCGCGACGATGTCGGCGTCTGCCGGATTGTCGCCATCATCCGCGTCGTCCTCGGCCGGCACCGCGATGCCGTTGCCGCCGTTGGCGAAAAGCGGCGCGCCCGAAACGAAATGATCGAGCAGGATGGCCACGACCTGCGGCTTCAGCGCCGACCAATCGACACCCTCGCCAGCGGTCACCGCGATGAAATCACGGCCGAAAAACACGCCCGAGACATCGCCCAGCGAAAACAGCGCCGAGGCCAGGGGCGAGACTTCGGCCTCGGCCTCGTCGGTGAATTCGCGCGTGCCCGCGGGCATGACTTCCTGACCGGGGAGGAACTTCAGCGTCGCGGGGTTCGGCGTGGTTTCGGTTTCGATGAACATGATGCTCCGCATGTAGGAAATCCGCGGATTTGGTCAAGGGGAGCCCCGCGCGGATCACTTGAAATGTAACCTATGTTAAAACGCTGGTCTATGTAAACCGTTGGATGCGCAACGGGACGGCGACCATAATCGCGCCGAAATCGGACCGTATTCTTGCCCGCGGGGGAAACAGAATGACCAAGCCGTTCAATCCGTTGCAGGCCTTGATCCTCAAAGCATTGACCGAAGCGCTGTTCCACGACGTCGACATGGCGATCTCGCCACAGCGCGTGGTGGCCAACATCCAGTTCCAGTTCGGCCTGATTGACGGTCGCAAGCCGCAGGAGATCGGCTGGACGCTGTACGTGCTGTGCCTGGTCATGGGCGGGCCGCTGTTCCTGGTCCTACCGCCGGCGTGGCGCGCGAAGCGGGTGCGGCGGCGCCTGCAGCGCACGCGCAACGATCTGCTGCAGGACCTCGCGCGCATTCGCGGCGTGATCTACGCGGGCTACTACGGCCATTGGCAGGGCATCAGCCAGGACGACAACCGCGACAATCCGGTGCTGGCGCAGATCGGATATGTCTTGCCCAAGCACCGCCTGCGGGATCCCGGCGAGGAGCCGACGGTCTTCGCCGGTCGCGATCTCGGCCCGCAGGACATGCTTGCGCCGGACGCCATCCCGCAGGCGGTCGACGTGATCGTCATCGGCTCGGGCGCGGGCGGGGCGGTGGCCGCGGCCAACCTTGCGCGGCACGGACACGACGTGCTGGTGGTCGAGGCCGGGCCGTTCTTCCCCTCGACGGCGATCACCCACGAGGAGCGGCGGATGACCGCGCGGCTGTTCGTCGACGGCGGCATCCAGACCAGTCGCGACCACGACATCGTCGTCTTTCAGGGGCGCTGCGTCGGCGGGTCGACCGTGATCAACAACGGCATCTGCCTGCGCGTCCGGCACGCCGGCCTGGTCCATCCGCAGGCCGAAGATGTTTTCGCGCAGTGGGCCGCGCTCGGCGCGCCGGTCGACGAGGCGCGCTTCGCCGCGGCCTATGCGGCGGTCGAGACCCGGCTCGGGGTCGAGGAGGCCGATCTCAAGATGGGGCGTAACAACGGGCCGCATTTGTTGTGCGGCTGGGCCGGGCATGCCGGCGCCAGCACCGATCCGTTGGACACGGCGGCGCCGGCCACCTGGTTCCGCAAGAACTACGGTCCGCGCCAGAACGGTGCGGGTTGCGCCTATTGCGGCTATTGCAACACGGGTTGCCCCTATGGCCGCAAGCACGGCATGGCGCAGTCCTACCTGATCGACGCGCGGCGGGCGGGCGCGCGGATCCTCCCCGAGCGTCGGTGCGCTGCATCGTCTGGGCCGAGCAGGGCGGCGCGCGGCGTCACGCCAGCGGGGTCCAGATCGTGCTGCCCGACGGCCGCGGCATGGTGATCCGCGCGCGCAAGGGCGTGGTCGTCGCCGCGGGCACGCTCGCCTCGAGCCGCATCCTCGACGCCAGCGGCGTGGCCGGCACCGGCACCGGCATCTCGCTCAACCTGGCCTGCCCGGTCGTCGCGCTGATGCCGGCCGACGGGCCGATGCGCGCCTGGGACGAAGACCAGATGACCACCTACGTCGATCGCGGCGACTTCCTGCTCGAATCGCATTTCCAGCCGCCGATGAGCATGTCGACGCTGATGCCCGGCTGGCTGGGCGAGCATGCGCAGCGCATGCGCAACTACAACCGCCTCGCGTCGGCCGGCGTGCTCGTACCGGCAGACCGCTGCGGCCGGCTGGTGAACGGCGGGCTCAGCTTCAAGCTGCGCGGCGACGTCGAACTGCCGCTGCTGCGCCGTGCGCTGGCGACGCTGTGCCGCGTGCACTTCGCGGCGGGGGCAGAGGAGGTCTATCCGGCGCTCGCCCGCGGGCAGACGCTGCGGCCCGGCGACCCGGTCGAACGGCGGCTGGGCGAATGGATCCGCGAGCCCGACGACGTGACGCTGTCGTCGTCGCACCCGCAGGGCGGCAATGCGCGCAACCGCGACGCCAACCGCGGCGTCGTCGATCTCGACTGCCGGCTCCACGCCGCCGACAACGTGCTGGTCACCGATGCCAGCACATTCGCCAGCTGCATCCGGGTCAACGCCCAGCTGACCACGATGGCGATGGCGCATTACGCAACCGCGGATGATCCTTTCGCCTGAACGGACAATTCCCAAGCGCGCGCCGTGCCGATACAGACGCCGGCAAAGGAGATTCACTCATGGCGCGTTCGGTTGTCGTAACAGGCGGTTTCGGGGTCCTCGGCCATGCGGTCGCGGCGCATTTCGCGCAGGCGGGCGACAAGGTCGCGCGGATCGATTTCGCGGATTCGGCGGCGGTGCCGCTGGGCGGTGCACTCGACGTCGGCGGGGTCGATCTGACCGACGCCGCCGCGACCCGGGCGGCGCTCGACACGGTGGCGCAGGCGCACGGCGGCATCGACGTGCTGGTCAACGTCGCGGGCGGCTTCACCTGGGAAACGCTCGAGGGCGGCAGCCTGACGAGCTGGGCCCGGATGCAGGCGATGAACCTGACCACTGCGGCGACGATCACCCAGCTCGCGCTGCCCGCGCTCAAGGCGTCGGCGGCGGGCCGGATCGTCAGCATCGGCGCGGGCGCGGCGATCAAGGCCGCCGCCGGCATGGGCGCCTATGCCGCGTCGAAGTCGGGCGTGCACCGGCTGACCGAGGCTCTGGCCGAGGAGCTCGCGGGGACCAGCGTCACGGTCAACGCCGTGCTGCCCAGCATCATCGACACGCCGACCAACCGCAAGGACATGCCCGATGCCGATACGTCGCAATGGGTCCAGCCCGGCGCGATCGCCGACGTCATCGGCTTCCTCGCCTCGCCCGCGGCCTCCGCGGTGACCGGCGCGCTGATCCCGGTAACGCGCGGCGCATGAGCCCGAAGAAACAGTCGCTCGTTGCACTCGGCCTCGCGGTCGTGGCCTCGACCGCCGCGATCGCGGCCGGAACGATCAAAGATATTCTCCCCGTGCCGCTCAAGCCGGTGATCCCGGCCGAGCAGCGCAATTGCACGGCCAAGACGCCCTCCGGGCTCGGCTTTGTCGAGCTCAAGCCCGGCGTCGGGCGCACGCCCGAGGCGACCGACGTCGTGCTGATCAACTACATCGGTTACCTGCAGTCGACCGGCGCGGTGTTCGACCAGGCGGCGCCGTCGGCGTTCGGCGTATCCGACGTGATCCCCGGCTTCACCGAGGGCCTGAAAATGGTGCCCAAGGGTGCGACCTACCGCTTCTGCATCCCCGCGGCGCTGGGCTATGGCGAAAAGGGCGCCGGTGCGGACATTCCGCCCAATGCCGATCTCGTCTTCCAGGTCGAGATGGTCGACCTGAAGACCCAGACCGAGATCGCGGCGATGCGGGCAGAGGGCGGGCAGTAGGCGGCCCTTCGCGTCAGGGCTTGAGCGACAAGCGCCAGGTCACCGAAAAGCGCCATTCGGAGGCATAGTTCGGGTACGGGCTGTCGATCGTGTTCGCCGCTTCGAGCCCGATCATCGCGTCCTGCTTGTAGGCCAGCCGCACGCCGCCGCCGGCCGAGCCGAGATCGAAGTCGCGCCCGGTGAACCCGGGGCGGGCCAGCAGCCGGACCGCGGCATAGTCGACGAAGCCGTAGAGCTCGGTCTGCGCCAGCGGTCCTGCGCGCAGGGGGCGCAGGCCGAACTCGGCGGCACCGGCAAGGCCGCGATCGGCGCTGATCAGGGCGTTCTCGAAAGCGCGGCCGAAGGTGTCGCCGCCGATCGAAAACCGCTCGACCGCGGGCAGCGCGTCGCGCGTCCACTGTCCGCTGGCGTTGAGCCGCAGCGCGGCGCGCTGGCCCACCGCCTGGTTGATCTGGGCGCGGCCGTTGGCCTTGAAAAAGCCGACCCCGCCGCTGCCGCTAGCGATGCGCGCGCCCAACAGATCGAGCCCCTGGCTGACGGTCAGGCCCGCGCTAGTCACGCGACGCTTACCGACCAGCGAATAGCCGATGGCCGCGCGCGCCGCGCGGCTTCGTTCGGACGCGATCAGCGAGCCGAACACGGTGTTGTCGCTGTTCACGCCATCGACCGCGAGCGTGGCGCTGAGATTGCGGCGGTAGCCGCGGAGGATCGGATAGGTCAGCGTCAGCCCCGCGGTGTCGGCGGTGCCGG
>Ga0075366_10001556_pt1 | contig 11484 bp, 12 predicted proteins | sample EndMethybrTD3031_FD_72351 | JGI IMG/M metagenome (GOLD analysis project Ga0075366, IMG submission 72351) | Populus endosphere microbial communities from Tennessee, USA - Endosphere MetaG P. TD hybrid TD303-1 | ecosystem: Host-associated > Plants > Roots > Endosphere | place: USA: Tennessee... | reverse complement strand
ACCTGCGAGTTCCAGGTGTGGAACTCGATCACGTTCATCTGCGCAGCGGCGACGATGGCCGCCGCGCTCGGCACCTCGAGCAGCGAGTCGTGGCCGGGGAACAGCGCCGGGTCGAGTTCCTTGACCCCGGCGATGCGCAGCCGATCCAGATGCTTCTGGAAGAAGAGCTGGCCTTCGATGCCGGACGGCCCGCGCAGCAGCGAGCAGGCGCGCCCTTTCAGGTGCGGGACCATCCAGTCAGCGATGCTTTCGTAGTAGCGCACCAGGTCGAGCTTCGTGCTGCCCGTGCTGGCGTCGATGACCCGCTCCGGGTGGGTCACCTTGGTCGAGCCGACGACGCTGGCCGATGTCTTCTTCCCGGCCGTACCGACCTTCTTCGCGGCTGCACTGACCTTCTTTGCAGGCGTGCCTGCGCCAGCGCCCGCGGGCGTCACCGCACGCTCGCGCGTGATCGCCTTGGCAGGCTTGTCGGTCCGCAGGCCCTCGAACGACGGGTGGCGCAACTGCCCGTCCGGCGTCCACTCGCTGAAGCTGACCTCGACCACCATGACGGGCTTGACCCAGCGCTCGAGCGCGCCGGGCCTGCGCGACCTGCGCCCCTTCTTCGCCGCGTCGCCCGCGTCGAATGGAGACTGCTTCGCCTCGATCTTCAGCAACTGCCGCTTGAGGTCGGATGCGAGCGCCGAACTCCAGCCGGTGCCGACGCTGCCGGCGAAGACGAGCCGGCCTTCGCCGTCGTGATAACCGAGCAGCAGGCTGCCGATGGCAGGCGCGTTCGGGTCTCCCTTGCGGTCGGTGAAGCCGGCGATGACGAACTCCTGGCGCTGGTTGCACTTGAGCTTGAGCCAGGTCTCGGTGCGGCGCGATACGTAGGGCGCGTCGGCCCGCTTCGCGATCACGCCTTCGAGCTTCATTCGGCAGGCCGTGCGCACGACGCTGGCCGCGTCGGCCTTGAAATCCTCGCTGAAGCGGACTTGCCCGCCGCCCTTCGCATCGACCAGTGCCTTCAGCATCGCACGCCGCTCGCGCAGCGGCAGCTGGCGCAGGTCGTGGCCCTCCAGGAACGGCATGTCGAACAGGAAGTACTGGATGCTCTCGGTGCGCGCGCTGTCGAACGCGTTCTGCAAGGCGTTGAAGTGCGGCACGCCGTCCTCGCCCATCACGACGATCTCGCCGTCCAGCCACGCCGACTTGATGCCGAGCGCCTTGAGCTGCGCGACCAGCCCCGGCATCTTCGACGACCAGTCGTGGCCGCCGCGTGTCAGCAGCACCGGCTTGCCGCCGGCGATGCGCGTCATCACGCGATAGCCGTCGAACTTCACCTCGAAGATCCACTCGCCGGTGGACGGCACGCCGGTCGCGAGCGTCGCCAGCTGCGGCGACAGCGTCTGTGGCAGCGCGGCCTTTACGGCACCGCGCAGCGGCTTCGCGGCCGGTGCAAGGACTGGCGCAGCGGGCGGCAGGCGCTTGCCGACGGGTCGGGACACCACGCTGTCGGGCAGCGCGCTGACGACGTCGTAGGCATCGGCCGGGCGCTCGAACTCATCGTGCTTCTTGAACAGCAGCCAGGGCTCCTGGCGCTGGCCCGGCTTGCGCATGCGCACCAGCTCCCACAGTCCCCGCATCTTCTCGCCGTGCATCCGGAACGCGAGCTTGCCGTCCGCCAGGCCCTTGCGCGGGTCGCCGATCGGCTCCCAGGTGCCGCGGTCCCAGATGATCACGGTGCCGGCGCCGTACTGGCCTTTCGGGATCGTGCCTTCGAAGCTGTTGTAGCTGATCGGATGGTCTTCGACCTGCACCGCCATGCGCTTCACGCCCGGGTCGTAGCTCGGGCCCTTCGGCACGGCCCACGACTTCATCACGCCGTCCACCTCGAGTCGGAAGTCGTAGTGAAGCGTCGACGCGTGGTGCTTCTGGATCACGAATGCCGGCTGCTCCGTTCGCTTGCCGGGTGCACCGCGCGGCTCGGGCGTCTTGCCGAAGTCGCGCTTGGCCCAGTAGCGCTCCAGGCTGCCCGCAACCTTCGATTCGCCCTTCGCCGAAGGCTTCGCCCCGCTCTTCGTGCCTGCCGCCGCGCGCGCCACGATGTCAGGCCCTCTTGCGTGCAGGCGCCTTTCTGGCGGCGGCCTTCGCCGGTTTCGCGGGTTTCGCGGGCTTCGTGGCCTTCGATCTGGCGGCCGGCTTGCGGTGGCCCAGGCTCTTCGCGAGCAGTTCGCTCAGGTCGATGACGTTGCTTTGCGCTGTCGCCGCCTCCTCCATCGGCTCGACCGTTTCCGTCCGGCCCGCCTTCACGCGCTTGGCCACGAGCTCATGCACGGCATGGGTGAACTTGTCTTCGTAGCGCTCCGGACGCCACTTCTCGACCATGCTGTCGATCAGCTGCCTCGCCATCTTCAGCTCGCCATCCTTGAGCGCCTTCCTGCCTTCGGCGGGAAGCTCGATCTCCTTCCAGGGCCGAATCTCGCTGGCCCAGCGCAGGGTGTTGAGCATCAGCGCCGGCCCGGTCGGGATCAGGGCCGCGAGGTACTCCTTCGTGTGCAGCACGACACGCGCGATGCCGATCACGCCGGCATCGAGCATGGCCTCGCGCAGCAGCGCGTAGACCTTCTCGCCCTTTCCGATCGGCTCGAGGTAGTACGGCTTCTCGAGCTGCGTGAACGGAATTTCGACGGCGTGCGTGAACGATTCGATCGCGATCGTCTGGGTCGTCTTCGGATAGGCGGCCTTGATCTCGTCGTCGCTCAGAACGACGTAGTCGCCGCCGTCGACCTTCACGCCCCTGACGATGTTTTCCTTCTCGATCTCCTTGCCGGTGCGCTTGTTGATGCGCCGGTAGCCGACCGGGTCCATCGAGCGCTTGTCGAGCCAGTCGAAGTCGATGCCGGTCTCCAGGGACGCGGGGTACAAGGCAACCGGGACGTGCACCAGCCCGAAGCTGATGGCACCTTTCCAGATGGCGTGTGGCATGCGGTGTGTCCTCGCACGAAACTCAGGATCACATGCTGAACCTGTGGCCACGCGTGTGTGTAGGACGAGCCCGCGAGGGCCTGTCGGCATGCCTCATCGATTGCGCGCGCGAGGCGCGCCATCAGCGCCGGCGACCGCCTCGCCACAGATCGAGCGCCACCAGCGCGGCAGCGCCCGACAGCGCCAGCACGCCCCACACGGCGGTCTGCTCGGCGCGCCGCGCCGTTGCGACCATCAGGCCTTCTGCCTGAAGCTTCAAGGCACGATCGCTGGCGACAACCTGTGCCTCCAACCTGCGAAGACGTTCGTCGCTGTCCATGCGATCACCCCGGCGTGCCGCCGTCCTCGGACGACTCGGCGAACGAGAGCTGGCGCAGTGTCGCCGGCAGGCTGATCTGGCGAGCCAGGCGCAGTGCGGCCAGCAACGAAAGCGCCGCGCCGGCGGCGTTGATGGCGAAGATCAGCGCGACCACCACCGCCCAGTCCAGATCGATGCTGCGCAGCGCCATCGCGACCCCCAGCCACAGCACCGCCCACGCGGTGCCCACCAGGAAGAGCGCGATCACCATCAACGCCGCCGCTGCGGCCAGCTTGGCACCGGCGATCTGCAGCTCGAAGCCGAGCAGGCGCAGGCGGTTGGCGAGTGCGAGCAGCAGCAGCCGAACCAGCGCCATCGCCTCCGCGACGACGGATTGCGAGCGCGGGTGCAGGGCGTTCGGTATCACGGCATCGATTCCAACGGATGCGCCATCAACGCGACCTGCGGCGCCGCGCCGCGGGTTTCTGATCGTCGTGCGCCGAACGATCGATCTGCCGGGCCAGCTGTTCCGGCCTTGTTTCTTCTTCGAGAATCCGCAGGCCGGCGTCGTCGAGGTTACGCATTCCAAGGTGCTTGCCGATGGCGACCAGCAGCCTGAGCATGCGGGTGTTCTCCTGCTCGGTCAGCAGGTTGATCTGCAGGTCCAGTTGGTTGCGCCGTTCGCTCAGGCTCGCGCTCACGTTCTGGCTCATCAGGATGAAGGCCGACAGGAAAATCGCCTCGAGCGAGACGACGAGCGTCAGGAACGTGAACGGGAACGGATCGAAGCGCCAGGTCGGCAAGACCGTGTTCGCGACGATCCACGCTGCGAACCAGACGACGTGGATCCAGATGAACCGCGGGCTTCCCGCAAAACGCTCCACCCGCGAGGCGAGCCGGTCGGTCAGCGACTGCGGCTCCAACGCCTTTACGTCGAGCCGATGAATTGCATCCACGTTCGTCTGAAGCAACTCCTGAACAGTCCGTGCGCTGCGGCGACGCGGGTTCGAGGTCACGTCGGCTCCTTGCAGTTGATGGATCAGACTCGATCTCAGCCTACTGCAGCCGAAGCCGCCGCGCACGCTCGCGCGCAAGAACGCGCAAACGTCTTGCAGCGTCGCTGAATGGCATCCCGCGTGCGGGTTGCAAGTTGTCCTACAGCCTGGCCTTCTGCGGCATGTCCTACGCACGACTGCGCGGCGGTCCGATGGTCGATGCGAACCCGCTCGACGATAAAGAGACTCACGGCTCGTCTTCGCCAGCGGGCCGATCCATCCACGTCCTACGTCCGCCCCTTCGGGGCCAAGGAGATCAGTCGATGAACACCACCACTGCCACCCATGATGTCATCTCGTCCGAACGTGTCGAAGGCACCGCTGTCTACAACGAAGCGGGCGACAAGCTCGGCTCGATCGACGACCTGATGATCGACAAGCGCACCGGCGAGGTCCGCTATGCCGTGCTCGAGTTCGGCGGCTTCCTCGGCATGGGCACGGATCGATACCCGCTGCCCTGGGACGCGTTGAAGTACGACACCGAGAAGGAAGGCTACGTCGTGCCGCTCGACAAGGCGCGGCTGAAGGACGCACCGCGCTACCCGGAAGGCGAGGTGCCGGAATACACGCCCGAATACGGCCGCCGCATTCACAGCTACTACGGAGTCGACTGGTTCTGATCTGAGCCGGCCCGATCAGCGCGAAAGGAACGCGAGCGCCCTGGGCACGAAGTCGGCGTGGAACTGGAACACCGCGCCGTGCCCGGAATCGGGATAGATGACGAGCTCGCTGTTCGGGAGGCGCTGCGCCAGATCGTGCGTGTTCGTGCTCGGGACCATGCGGTCGCTGTCGCCGTTCGCGACCAGAACGGGATGGTGAATCGCTGACAGGTCCGCGGGCTTCTTCGCGCCCCATCGGCGCAGCGCCGTCAACTGCGCCTGCAGCGCGCGCACGGTGATCGCCTTGTCGCGGTTTTCGGAGCGTTCGGCCAAGCGCAGCAGAAACTCCTTGCCCGCCCGGATGCCGGCGGGCGTCCGGGTGAAGAACAGGAACTGCTTCGGGTCCTGGAACGTGAGCCAGCCGCGGATCATGTCGAGGTAAGTCACGCGGGCCACCTTGCTGATGCCTTCGCCGCCGGCCGGGCCCGTTCCCGTGATGATCATCCGGCGCACGAGCTGCGGCTCCATCAGAACGATCTCCTGGGCGATCATCCCGCCCATCGAAAACCCGAACAGGTCGACCTGGTCGAGACCCATGGCCTTGATGAAGGTGATGGCGTCGCTGGCCATCTCCTCGATCGACGCTGCCGGCGCGCCGCTCGACGCGCCGACGCCTCGACTGTCGAACGTGATCACGCGATGCCTCGCCGCGAAGCCATCGACGACTCGAGGATCCCAGTTGTCCAGAACGGCTGCCAGGTGGATGAGGAACACGACCGGCGTACCGGGGTTGTCCGCGCCGAGTTCCCGGTAGGCGAACTCCACGCCACCGACGGTGATCGTCCGCGTGGGAACGTCCTTCCAGGTGACTTTCGATGTCTGCGATGCGTTCATCCGAGGCTCACTTGATCTTGACGACGACCTTGCCCTTCGCGCGGCCGGCTTCGACATAGGCCAAGGCGTCGTTGGTCGCCTCGAAGGGGAAGACCTTGTCGATCACGGGACGGATGGCGCCTGCGTCGATGAGCCGGGTGATCTCGCGCAGCTGGCTGCCGTTCGCCTTCATGAAGAGGAACGAGTAGTCGATGCCCAGTCCTTGCGCTCGTCGCCTGACGCCCGAGCTGAGCAGCCGCATGACCAGCTTCACGAACCCGGGTGCCGCGATTTCGCGGCCGAACTCGGGGTCGGGCGGCCCGGAGATGGAGATCAGCTTCCCGCCGCGTTTGAGCACCCGAAGAGATTTGTCGAGCGTCTTGCCGTCCTGGCTGTTCAGGACCACGTCGTAGTCGCGCAGGACACCCTCGAAGTCCTGCGTCTTGTAGTCGATGGCGAGGTCCGCCCCCAGGCTCTTCACGAGCGTGACGTTGGCGCTGCTCGTCGTCGTGGCGACCATCGCGCCCACGTGCTTGGCCAACTGGATGGCAAACGTGCCCACGCCGCCCGAGCCCGCCTGAATGAAGACCTTCTGACCCCTCTTCAGGTCGCCCTTCGCGATCAGCGCCTGCCATGCCGTCAAGCCCACCAGCGGGATCGAAGCGGCCTCCTCCATCGTGAGGCCCTTGGGCTTGAGCGCGAGCGATGCCTCCTTGACCGCGATGAATTCGGCGAACGAGCCGATCCGGAAGTCATCCGGCCGCGCATAGACCTCGTTTCCCGGCTCGAACTGCCGCACCCGTCGTCCCACCTTGACCACGACGCCTGCCACGTCGTGCCCCAGGATGACGGGCAGGCGGTAGGGCAGGATCAGCTTGAACTCTCCATCCCGGATCTTCGAGTCGAGCAGGTTCACGCCGGCGGCATGCACCTCGACCAGGACCTCGTCATCGCGCAGCTCGGGTATCGGCATCTCGGCCGACCGCAACGCGCGCTTCTTTCCATATCGTTCCAGGACAAATGCTTTCATGGTCTTCCTGTCGGTGGGCTGTCGAGCCACTTTCGTATGATGCTCACAATGTGTAAAGGCGAGCGAACGGGCGGGCATCCATCGATGGATTCAGTGCCCGGCGGGAGTGAGGTGTTCGAGTGCGGCTTCGCGCAACGTGTCGGACAGGCCCGGATCATCGACCGCGCGAGCCAGCAGCAAGGTGCCCACCATCGTGGCGATGGTCACGAGTGCCCGCTGGTGGGCGCCGGGCTGGCCCCAGTCGGGTGACTGGCGCGCCACCAGGTCGACCATCTCCTTGATGTGCCGGGTTGCCACGCGGCGCACTTCAGGAGCCTGGCGCGACGTTTCGCAACCCAGTGCAGCCAGGGGGCATCCTCTGTCGGCGTGCTCAAGATGCTCCTTGGAGAGATAGGCACGAAGCATGGATGCCAACGCCATGTCGGTGGGCGCGCTGGCCACGGCTTGAGCTGCGGCAGCAGCGGACTCCGCGCACGCCCTCCCCGCCGCTTCAGCCAACATGGCCTCGCGTGACTCGAAGTGGGCATAGAAGGCGCCATGCGTCAGGCCGGCCTCCTTCATGATGTCGGCAACGCCGGTACCGTCGTAGCCGCTGCGACGGATCGCCCGGGCGGCCACGGAGACGATGCGCTCGTGCGTCGCATCCTTGGCCGCTGCCCTGGCGTTGGTTCTGCTGTTTCGCATGACGTACATCATACAACGATTTCGCGAGACGCTTGACACGACGCGGCGCGGTGCCTGAAACTCTAGTCCTATAGAGGACTAGATATGTCAGCGATCCGCATCGTCGAAACCGAACCCGGCCAGAGTCGCTATGCCGCACTGGCCGCAGCGATGCGCGAGCGCATCGTCGCCGGCGAATGGCCGCCCGGCAGCGCCATCCCCGCCGAGCAGACGCTCGCCGCCGAGCACGGCGTGGCGCTGGGCACGATGCGGCGTGCCTTGGACCTTCTGGCGGACCAGGGGCTGGTGGAGCGCATCCACGGCCGCGGCACCTTCGTCAGGCAAGGCCTGAGCGGCGCGCCGATGCTGCGCTTCTTCCGCTTCGGCGAAGCGCGCGGCGAAGTGCCGCAGTCGCGCATCCTGTCGCGCGACGTGATGGCCGCCACAGCCGAGGCTGCACGCGTTCTCGGCTGCGGCGCGGGCGAGCAGGCGCTGCGGCTCAAGCGCCTGCGCACGATGGGCGGCCAGCCGGTGCTGTACGAGGAGATCTGGCTGCCGCTGCCGACGTTCGCCCCGCTGGTCGGCAGCGACCCGGCCGACTGGGGCAACCTGCTCTACCCGCTGTTCGCCGAGCGCTGCGGCGTCCACGTGCACCGCGCCGTCGACACCATCGGCTTCGGCAACCTTGCTGCCGCGCATGCGCGGGCGCTGCGCCTTCCGGCCGGGCACCCCTGCGCGCGCGTGCAGCGCCAGGCCTTCGACCTCGCCGGCCACTGCATCGAGTGGCGCACGACGCTGGGCGATGCCAACGCCTTCCACTACACGGTCTCGATCACCTGAGGTTGCTCATGGGCCAGTCTTTCCTCTCCACGCGCCGCGGCATGCTGACTGCCGGCGCGGCCCTGCTCGTCGCGCCGTTCGGGCGGGCCCTGGCAGCCGGCGACATCGCCGGCGGCAAGCCGATCACGCTGCTGGTGAGCTATCCCGCCGGCGGTGGTGCCGACGTGATGGCGCGCCTGATCGCCCCGCGCATTTCCGACGCGCTGGGCCAGCCGGTGATCGTCGAGAACAAGCCCGGCGCCAGCGGCACGATCGCCGCCGCCCAGGTGGCCCGGGCCGCGCCCGACGGCACCACGCTGCTGCTCGATGCGTCGTCGTTCGCAGTCAACCCGGCGCTGTTCGACAAGCTGCCGTACGACACGGCGACCGCCTTTGCGCCGCTCGCGGTGCTGGCGCTGTATCCCAACGTGCTCGTCTGCACGCCGAGCTTCGAAGCGAAGACGCTCGCCGACGTGCTGCGCATGGCCCGCGCGCAGCCGGGCAAGCTGGCCTACGCCTCGTCGGGCAACGGGTCGGCGCAGCACCTGGCCGGCGCGCTGTTCGAGGCGATCGCCAAGGTCGAGATGACGCATATCCCGTACCGCGGCGGCGGCCCGGCCCTCAACGACGTGATGGGCGGGCAGGTGCCGCTGTTCTTCGCCAATGTCGCCTCGTCGCTGGGGCACATCCAGTCCGGCAGGCTGCGGCCGCTGGCGGTGACCTCCAGGCTGCGCTCGCGCGCGCTGCCCGAACTGCCGTCGATGGACGAAGCCGGGCTGAAGGGCTACGAGGTGCTCGAGTGGAACCCGGTGCTCGCTCCGGCCGCGGTGCCGGCACCGGTGCGCGCAAAGCTGGCAGGCGCGATCCGCAAGGCCATGGCCGACCCCGAAGTGCTCGCGCGGGTGCGCGCGTTCGGCGGCGAGGCCTTCGGCGGCGGCGAGGCCGAGGCCGCCGCCTTCCTGAAGGGCCAGCAGGCGCTGTGGGCACGCGTGGTCCGCGAACGCCGCATCACGCGCGAATAGGTCCGCGATGCTGCCATGCGACATGCCAGCCACCGGCTGGGATTGCCACGTTCACGTCTTCGACGCCGCGGCCCCGGTACGCCCGGGCCACTACATGCCCGCGCACCGGTCGCTGGACGAGATCGAGCGGCTTGCGGCCGCGCAAGGCGTGGCCCGCCTCGTGCTCGTGCAGCCCAGCGTCTACGGCACCGACAACTCGGTGATGCTGCGCGCGCTGGCACTCGGTGAGGGCCGCCATCGCGCAGTCGCGGTCGTCGACCCGGCGATCGGCGAGCGCGAACTCGATCGCCTCCACGCGGCCGGTGTGCGTGGCGTCCGCTTCAACCTCGTGTCGCCGGCCGGCCACGCCGGCGACCCCGGCGCCGACCTGCGCATGCTGGCGCCGCGGTTGCGCGAACGCGGCTGGCACGTGCTGTGGTACCTGCATGCCGATCGGCTGGCGCAGTTGCCGGTCTGGCAAGCCGAGACCGGCCTGACCTTCGTGCTGGATCATCTGGCGGGTCTGCACGCGGGCCTTGCCGACGACGCTGCGGCCTGGGCCGCGGCCGAGGCACTGGCCGGCGCGGGCGCCTGGATCAAGCTCTCGGGCTGGTACCGCCTCGGCGCGGTGGCGCCCTATGCCGCGCTGCTGCCGCCCATTCGCCGCGTCGCTTCGATGTTCGGACCGCGCATGGTCTGGGGCTCGGACTGGCCGCACACGAGCTTCGCGCCCGACCGACTGCCCGACTACGAGTCGACCCTGTTTCCTGTCCGCGCTGCCTTGGGTGAGGCTGCGCTCGTTTCCATCCTTCGCGACCACGCCCACTCGCTCTACACAGATTGCCTCAGCCCATCATGAACACGATCCCATTGAACCGCCGCGAGTGGCTCGCCCTTGCATCCTCCGTCGGCGCTGTACTGGCGCTGCCCGGCGCGGCGCGCGCGCAGGCCTGGCCTTCGAAGGCCATCCGCTTCGTCGTGCCGTTCGCGCCCGGCGGCAGCAGCGACGTCGTCGCACGCACCGCGGCCGTCGAACTGGGCAAGGCGCTCGGCCAGTCGGTCTACATCGACAACAAGCCGGGCGGCGCCGGCAACGTCGCGATGCAGGAAGTCGCTCGCGCCGATGACCAGCACACGCTCATCCTCGGCCACGTCGGCACGCTCGCGGTCAACCCGTACATCTTCGACAAGCTGCCGTACGACGCGAACAAGGACTTCAAGCCGATCTCGCTGCTGGCCAAGGTGCCGAGCCTGTACCTGGTGCGACCCGACCTGCCGGTGAAGGATCTCAAGGAGTTCATCGCCTACGCGAAGAAGAACCCGGGCAAGCTCAACTACGGTTCCGCCGGCAACGGCAGCGCCGGGCACCTGGCGATGGAATACCTGAAGATGGTCAGCGACACCTTCATGCTCCATGTGCCCTACCGCGGCACCGGCCCGCAGTTGACCGACCTGCTGGGTGGGCGGCTCGATGCCGCTTCGGTCGGCGCACCGGCGGTGCTGCAGTTCATCAAGACGGGCAAGCTGCGCTGCATCGCGACCGGCACGACGACACGCATCCCGCAGTTGCCCGACGTGCCGACGGTGGCCGAACAGGGTTTCGCGGGCTTCGAGATGACGCAGTGGTACGGCTTGCTCGCACCGGCCACCCTGCCCCAGGCCGCGGTCGACAGGTTGGCGCTCGCCGCAGCGGCCTCGGTCAAGCAGCCGAGCTCGGCCGAGAAGCTCGGCGCGGATGCGGCGATCGCGGTCGGTGGAACGCCCGCGGAGTTCGGCAAGTTCATCGCCACCGAGCAGCAGCGCTGGAAGGCCGTGATCGCGCGGGCGAAGATCAAGCCCGATTGAGGCCGACCCGACTGGCAAGACGCGATGAACCGGCCTACATTGGCCTTACCCCACCACGAGGAGCCTGACATGCCCATTCGCATCGCATCGCTCAGCCAGCGCATCGCGAAGAACGGCGAGATGCTGCATCTCGCGATGATGGAACGCATCCACTCGCTCGGGGCGGACCATGAGCCGTCCGAGGCCGAGCGCGCGCTGACCGAGGAACGCCGCGCCCTCAAGGAGGAACAGGCGAAGCGCCAGGCGCACGCGCTGGACCCGAAGCCCAAGGCCGTCGACAAGCTGGTGAGGACGCATCACCCGGAGGCGAAAGAGAAGCCCAAGGCCGTGAAGG
>Ga0075366_10001555_pt1 | contig 11487 bp, 8 predicted proteins | sample EndMethybrTD3031_FD_72351 | JGI IMG/M metagenome (GOLD analysis project Ga0075366, IMG submission 72351) | Populus endosphere microbial communities from Tennessee, USA - Endosphere MetaG P. TD hybrid TD303-1 | ecosystem: Host-associated > Plants > Roots > Endosphere | place: USA: Tennessee... | reverse complement strand
GTGTTCAATATCGCCTTTACCCGTGGATTTGTCGCTTCGCAGGCCTTTTCCAACTAGTTCAGTAAGGACGGTAAAGCTGCTACGGTTTTGCCGGGGACGACGATGCCCCACTAACCTAGAGATTATGATGAATGACACCACACCATTTCGGCGCAAGCCCTAACGCCCAAATTTTATAGATACTACGGATAAAATATGCTTCATTATGAAAATAGTTGTTTTATCTTATTTCTTAACTATATTACTCCTGAAATACTGTCCATTGTATTAACGTACCGATGCCATCACAAGAAAAAAATAATCATTTCGATCTGCTGAATGAAGTTGGGAAGGGAGGAACATACCAGTTGCTTTTTCCCCCGCCGCAGGCAGGCTTAGCCATTTTGGAACTCTACCATAAGGTTAAGCGTGGGGTATTTCAGCACGGTCGATTTAGGGAAGTCGATATTCATAATGCGCTTGAAAATTCAAAGTTCCTCATTAATGAAGATGAATATTACCGATTGCCGCAAACTAAGTTCCACAGTATTATCAGTGATCTTCAGGTATACTTTTTACGTTTTGATTCTGACGACCAGTGTTACACCTTAAAGGATTATGCAGATTCGTTTTGCAAACATGCAGAGGATACACTTTTAGCAAATTTCAACCCGACTAAAATAGAAATCATCTGCAACGACCTTCGCGCTAAGCTTGAATTATGTGCTGAAGAAAAAGAGGTCAGCCAGTGGATTGATACTTTCTTTTATGCGTTTAAACCGATAATGAAGAGCCAGGTCGACCGCCTCGAACGCCAAATAGATCAGTCAGTCCAGGACATCAGAGCCACGACTCAGTTGGAAAATACTTCTCTCATTGAAATATTGGTCACGATAGATGAAAAACTAAATACGATCCGGACACAAAACGTCGAGTTACGTTCTGCTTTCCGGGAAATGAAAACCATTAATACGCTATTAGAAGAAAAGTTACATAGTGTAATGGATGTCGCTATTGCAAATGAGATTGGCGAAGTAAGGCTGTTTTTTCCGGAAATTAAATACACACTTAATTTGATTGATAAGCGCCTCGACAGGATTCAGCCGAAATTGAGGCAGTTTTTCGGAACGCTGAATAAACCATCGTTCAACGTTAAAGTGGAGAAGTTTCTGAAATTTCTTTTGAATGGTTCAACGTTAAGGCAAAATCGATATATCGAGCTACCGGCCGGTGTGCCATTGTTACGGATGCGGGAAACGATTCCTAATTTCACAATCTTTGAGCGCAAGCCGGAACTTTTCCCCCCGGCCCCGAAACCACGGGTCCCTCATTTGGAAACACCTGCGGAAAAGCAAAAAGCAATCGCTCGGGCTAAAAGCCATCTCGATATGTATCGGGAAGTAAACCTATATATTGATCGAATTTTACAAGCCGCAACTGATGCCCCTGTAACATTCTCACCATGGTTTTTCGAGATCGTTTCCTCAAGCGATGGTGGTATCGAAATGGCGGCGAATGTCGCATATAGCCTGATCCGGCGAACCCGGCAAGAAGAAACGCTTCGTGTGGAAGCAACTAAGTTACAGATCTTTCATCCTGATTATCCAAATCTTTCGTTATGGGAAATGAACATAAGCTTTCAACAGTAGGGCCGCTGGCTTTCCTCGAGAATCCAGACGCTGTCGAATTATTCGCAAAAATTGATTACCAGCTTAAGGATGGTTTTCACTTCCAGGATCGCGGTAATCAGCGACCATATTTCTTTTTTATAGAGCAGAACGAACAGAGTTTGACCGCATATTATGACAAGTTTTTCGGGGTAATTCTCAGTCACGGTGGCGAAGGTATGGACCGATATTATTATTTAGAGTTTAACGGTACAGACCGCGGCGGAATTGACGGCGATCACCGTTGTTTTATGAAGGCGGAATATGTGATCGTAGGATTTCTGATTTACAAGATTATTTACATAGACAGGTATTTTGACTTGAATTCGATTAAGAAGCTCCAGGCAATCATTAAGACTGACTATGAGGAACTGACCAAAGATATTTACCGTTTGCTGGCGAAGCTTCGAAAAACGAATCCCACCACATTTGGTGGAGGAAAACTGGATGATGTCATCGAAGATGCCCTGAGAGAATTTAAAAAGCTTGGTTGGGTGTTGATTGAAGAGGATTTCTTTGACGTTATGCCTTCATTCCAACGGATGAACAAAGTTTACAGTGATTATATCAATAATGTTGAACAAATGATTAAAGATGCCATATGAAAAATTTCCCCCGCTTATATAGCTTATCCGCGCTGGGGATACGTCAACATCAGGAATTCGATTATAAACTGCACGGTTTCCGGACCGACTTTGTTGGAGACAGCGGTTGCGGAAAGAGTATGATTGCGGATCTGATCCAATTGGTCTTCGTGACTTCGGACGCTTTTCATTCTGCAACAGAGTCTATGGATGACCGAAATGTCGACACGATGGTTTTGCATTCAGCACAGGGACGCGGATCCGATATCGGCTATACCTGGGTGAACGTGGAAACTGATTTAAACAAATTTTTAGTTATTGGGGCTTACCTGGAATCAACGTCAAAGAACTCCAGAACTTTTATGATTCAACGGGCTTATGACCCGGAAGGATTATCACCGCTTGAGCGTCCTTTGCTTGTAGCCGATATCTATGTTAATGATCAAATACCAACCTTCGATATGTTGCAGCGATCGGTGGAAGAAAAAGGAATGGTTTTTCACTCCTTTGGCAATAGAAAGAAGTTTCACGCTTACTTATTCAAACATGAGCTGCTAACCATAGACCTCAGCCAAAACCTGCAGACACTGAGGGATTACGCTGCAATTATTCAGTCTTTTTCCCGCGGTAAGAGCCTGGAAGTTGGCAATAGTGCTAGTCTTAAAAGCTTCCTTTTCGGAGATTGGAAAGCCAAGGAAATAACGGCGAAGTACAGGAAAGCAGTTGCTGAATTGCAAAATACGTTACGTCAGTTTACCCAGAACCGGGCGGATATTGAATTGGTTACACGGAAATATAATGCCCTGAAGGCGTTACGTACATATTTACATGAGTTTGAAAAGTCCAGAGAACACTACCTATTATTAGCATGCGCTTACTGGCAACAGGTTGCTGACGAATCACACGAAGACTTAAAGGACAGTGGCCGGGAATATTTGGAAGGTATGGCCGCTGTGACTGCAGTGCAGCAAATCGTCCGTGCTACCCTTGATGGAGAAGAGCAACAAAGATTAGATTTAGAAGAAGCCAAAGAAAGTTCGCAGGCACAATACAATGATGCCTTGATCTTATATAAGAACTTGAATCCATTTATTAAACTACTGAACTCTTATCGTCGTGATGCAGCGGAACTGACAGCTATTTACAAGCGATACCAGGTTGATAAGTATAGAAATGAGCTCATCGATAAGGTAGAGAAAGCCTTTCGCCAAGACAATGTTTTTGAATTGATTGCTTTGTATGGCAAACAGCTGAGTTTATCCGAGATCCTGAATGAAGTAGATAATGATATTAAGAAACTTCGCGAAGAGTTAGGTCGAAAACTGGAGTTGCTAGCCTTTGCTGATATCGGCAACAGCGGTACTCTTGGCAACTGGGCCGTTAGAAAAGATCGTGCCTATACGTTGGAATTGGAAAGTATACTGATGTTTTACAAAAAACTACCTATCGTTGATGCGACTGAAAGTGAACGATACATACCGGTACCCGAGATCGTTCTTGATCCTAAGCTTATCCATGCTGCTGATGACAAAGGGTTTTGGTATCAGACCGGAGCCATTCGCCAGTATGTGCCCTTTGTTGAGAAGCAGCTGTTTACAGCTGAAAACGTCGGGCGGCTGACTGAAATACTTGAAAGTTTTAGTCGGGATCTTAAGACCGAAATTACGGAATTGGAGGAGAAGATCGCCAAGCTAGAAAACTTTAAAGCCAGGGTTTTAAAGACACCAGAGTTTGCGGCATATATAGAAATTATCCCCTTTGTTCAGGAACTGACAGATTTTAGGCTACAGAGTGAGTTGGAAATCCCAGAAGCTGTTTTTACGTCAGGCGTGGATTTATTAGGCAGGCGGGAAGAGGTTGAATCGGCTTATGAAACCGCTAACGAAGCCTGGACCCAACAGCAAATTAAATACGGGAATTTTGTACGCCTGATGGAATCGATCAAACGGGCAGATGAGCAAATCCGTAATAAAAAGGCAGGGGACAGTAACCGTGGTACGCTTCAGACGCTTACAGCTATATGCCCCGATTTACCGATAGATAATGCAAATACAAGCCAGTTGGAAAGCTACTATCGCTCGACCTTCTCTAAAGCGGCAAATAAAGAAAATTGGATAACCAAAACAGTTAGTGACAATTTGCAAAAGATTGCGAAAAATGATTTAACAAAACAGTTGGAAGAATTTGAATTGTTGCAGCAAAAAAAAGAAACAGCGTTTAAGGAAGCCCGGTTTCAGCTTGCGGTGGAACCTGATATTAGTCGCTGGGCTGGCCAGTTCATTGATTATCCCGAACAAGAAGAGAAGTTATTGTATAAGGCCCGAGGAATTTATGAGACTAAGTTCAATGATATTGTAGAAGAGCACGCGAAAGCAGAGGCTTTCAAATTTGAGCAGCATCGCAATTACCTCGAACTTTGCACGAGTATTTTACCAGAAGCTTTTGTATCGGAAACAATTGAAGAGAAGAGTTCGATTAGTCAGATCGAACACTATCTTTCCCAGATTAATGAAAAAAACAAAGATTTAAATACCCGAAAACTACAGCATATCCGGGAAATCCTGGAAGAGGTGGGTGAAGAAATCAGCCAGCGCCTGGATACAGTACGGAAAATTCATCAATTCCTTAACCATGAGGAGCGGGAGATTACGGGTGGTCACCGTGTTTCACTCCGCCCTGATAGCGTTCCAAATTTTCCAAGGACCTGGATAGAGGCGTTTATAGATAAACTGGAAAAGGAAAATACATTATTTGCAACAGGTGAGACGCTCAATGAATTATTGAAGGATAGTGTTAGTTTAGAAGACAAGATGATCAATGCTTTTCACTCTTTTGGTGGCAACCGAGGTATAAAGCCCAAGATCGAAGAGCTTTTAAATCCAAATACCTATTTCAACCTGAATTTTCGAATGGAATCCCATGCAACTGGCAAAACAAATAGCGGAAGCACAGGGCAAACTTATGCTGCAACGGCATTGTTATGTATCGCAAGACTTTCGCTGGTTAATCGAAGTTCGTTCAGTAAAAAGATCCCGCGGGGAATACGATTTATGCCGGTTGACGAGGCGGAAGGACTTGGTAGTAATTTTGATATGCTTTATGAGATTGCCCGTGAATTTGACTATCAGATCATGACTATGTCGATCAATCCATTGGGAAGGTTTAAAAATGGGGAACAATATATTTATATGCTTAGCAACAATAAAGAAACGGATGAGGATGTTAATTATCCTCCGTTCGGAATATTCAGCGATGCCAACGAACCTCAAACTACATAAGAATTGAATTTATTACAGATTGACATCAAATGGCCAGAGTTAAAGGCTTTGCACGAAGTATTTGAAAAAGGTCGGACTGGGGCCAATTTGTTAAAGAATCCATACTTCGAGCGATTCCGGGTTCAGCGGCGCTTATTGAAATTTAAAAGCAATAACCGCTCTGTTGTTGAGGGAACATCTGGCTTCAGGGATTTTTATCGGGAGCATTTTCTGGCGGCCTACAATCGTTATCAGCGCTTTTTTGCCGAAACCGGAGTCGCCGCCGATGGCCGCAGGCCTTATGATCTTTACGACCTGGAAACCTTGATCTATATTCATCAGCACCGTGACACGTTAAAAGAAAACCTGACAACCTTACGTACGTTTTCAGCTCAACTTTTTAAGGGTTCCAAGTATCTGGAAAACAACACCAGTGTTTGGAAAGCCGTATTACAGGTACTGGAAATTACGGCTTTCCCGGAAAACGATCCAAAGGAACAACAATGGCGGCTGGTTATTGACTGCTTAGAACCCAATTGTATACTTTTATGCGAGAACCTTGCAACTTTGAAGTATCCTGACGACGCCATGAAAATGAATGTAGAACTTTGGTACGTCGGAGGTAACAATACTCGTATTTTGGAAAACCTTTCCGTGGACAAACTTTGTCTTCCATTTTACTACATGTGCGATTGGGATTATGACGGATTGCGAATTTTTAGTAATGTTAAATCTATTATCGAAGATAAGGGGTCGAAAGTAACGCTTTTGATGCCCCATGACACCTCCAAATCCTTACCAGTAGATTCACCTTATCACAATAGCTATTGGAAACATGATCACGTATTTACAGGACTGAATAAGGAGAATTTTACAGAGATTCAGCAGCAACTCATTATGCAGCTCGTTGCGGGAAATAATTGGATTGAAGAAGAAAGTCAGAATCTAAGGACATTGCTGCTTTACAACAACCACATATTGAATTAGCTATAATAAGCTGAAGATAGAGAGCATTCCTTGATTTCGGTATGCGCTATTGTTTTCACCATTAGTAATACCCTTAATGATAGAACAGTCCACCTGCATCTAAACCTGGCATGGACGGTAGGCAATATCTCCGCGAAAGGCCCGGTGAATGGAAAGATTTGTTATTTTATAATGGTTGACCAGCGCGGCCGGAACTGGCGACAGGAAACCAGTTCGGATGATGGTCATAAGAAACGTGGATAAAGTCAAATTGTTATTAAAAAAAAGACGAACAGAATGTCGATAAATACCCAGATACGAGTTTAAGTCTAAACATTTTGACCAGTGTTACTTAGATTAAAGTGGCTTGCGGGTAATGCCGGACAAAGGCGATGGTTATGACCTTTATGATGTATTCAGGGAGGTTGGTATCGGCCGGATTTTGTTCGATGCGGATGATCACTGGATTTATGACGGGGATGTACTGACGGTAGACGAACAGGAAGATGTTGCCGGATTTATCAGCGGGCATCAGAAAGAGATGGATAAACTGGTCAGCGAATTATAAAAATGGCGGAGCAAAGTGAAGGCCTGCGTGTTGATTTTTAGCATACTTTCGGGGCATGCTCAGCCAGGAGGAGGGTGGCTTCTTCCTGCAAAAGTTTCTTGCGCAAGCACGCAGGCGCCAAACGGTGCAAAAAAAGTACGATAAGGAGGTGGTTACGCCCCGCTTAACCGCATGGTGCGGAGGCTTAGGAAAGGGTTACTCTCATCCCGGAAGAATCGCTAACTAAATCCCGTGGGCACTTGCATTCCTGGCGACTATGGAACGGATGGAACCTTATTCAGGTAACCGTTAAGAGCGTGTTATTAAACTATTATTACGATGGCGACGACTCTGTTGTCTGGCATAGACATAAGAAGGCGTTCTGGGAAAGTCGTGTGATTGCATCAGCGACCTTCAGGGATTTGTTTGTGGAGAGCTAGGGTTCAGAACCAAAGCTCTAATATGCTTATTATCAGTAATTTGCATTTTAAAAAGTTCCTTACTCTACGAATGACGCAAATAGCAAGTTTACTCTAATTGTTAAGCCAAATATAAAACTTTTCTCGTAAACTTGATGCTATTTTCAATCGTAATCAAATTAGCCATGCTTTTGGAATTAAGGCGTCATCATCTTCACCATCTCTCCATCGTTTTGACTTAACAACATTAGTATACTCTTTCCAACTGTCTTCTCCAGCGTGTTCTAAAACAATTACTTGAATCTTTCCCTTTGTATTAACGTTAAATGCTGACAACACCTCGAATATTTTTTTTAATTTAATTAAATCTTCTTCTTGAACTGATTTATCGTCATTAATTTCTGGAAAGTAGGCTTGACTAGGCTGATCAAAAATAATAAATGGAGGCACTTTATTGTCTTTTAATCCTATTAGATATTCATGAATTCCTAAATACGTAGAAAGATGATACGCCATGTGATTATGCCCGCTTCCAACTTCCCAAAATCCGGTTTCTCCTCCAACTTCATCGAAAAATTTTAACGTCAAGGCATCGCTAATATCAAGGTCAATTTTTTCCGAACTTTTTTCAGCCTCAAACATCAAGGCGTACTTTTTTATATTATCTGATATTTTATTCAGCGCATATCGCTCTCGGTTTTTTATCTTTTCATTACCAACTTCCTTTTCGATTTCCTTAATAGAATTCTCATATGCAGCAATTTTATCATCGTTAGTATCTATATTATTATTATATTCTTGAAATTGATTTAATGTCAATTCTACTTGACCTAAGTATCTATTTATAGCATTTTGATTTTGCTTTAACCTTTTGAATTCACCATCCTCCCGCTGAAGAGCGCTTATTTGATTCCTGATCTGGTTGATTTCATTTTCCTTTTCTGATATTTGTCGCTCCAGCTTCCTTCGTTCATTCATGTAGATTTTTGCGGAATCTGATACCTTATCTGACACCTTTTCGAATTCTCCGAGTAATTGGGTTAAGTTTTCATGATACTCTGATATATGATCCGTAACAGAGTTGCAAAGAGGGCACGGCTTGTTATAATCTAACTTATCCCGTAGCCAATTGACAGCGCCTAGTCTGCCCTTTTTTGTAAGGACGTTATCTCCAATTTCTTTATTGTTAGTTTGAATGCTTCTTATGATTGATAATCTTCTTCCAAAGTCTTGTAATTGATCAGAAGATTCCAATTCCCTTCTATTTAAAGTATATAACTGCTCTGCGGCTATTTGCGTTGCGTGTTCGGGTACTCTTATTTCTTCGATATCGGCGGTAGTGATTATTTGCAATTGTTGAATGAGAAAATCTTGATCCAAATCAACTATGTCTTTTTCTTGTTTGATTATTCCAAATTCTAGTCCAATTCGATAATAGTTAACTAGTTCTTGATTTAATCTGGACAATCTGTATTCTTTGATATCTTTATCCTTTATAAGTATTCCCAACTGCCGTTTAAGATTTTTAAGTTCTTCCCGTAATTCCAAAATTCTGTTGCTAATTACCCCAAGCAAATACGGAAAAAGAACTTTTAATTTTTCACGATGGGCGGTAGAGTCCGTCTTAAAAAACATTGTGGATTGGTTAGCAACCAAATATTGCGGCTGAAAATTTAAAGAAATCGCGTTTCTATAACTAGGCTTTTGAGTGTCAAACGATTGTATATAGTCATTTGTGACCAGGCCGACATCAGCAAATCCTAGTGTTGAATTAAGATACTGTTTTATCTGAACAACGCTAAATGGATATTCATCTACTTTTTTCGGTATAACTATAACTTGATCTTCAATTTTTAAAAATTCATTTGAAATTCCAGATATACCTGGCTCTTCTCTGGCAATCAAAATTTCCTTTCCCTCCATTGCAACTTTAATCCCAAATGCTTTTACCTTGTTTCTAATTATTCCAGCGGGTATTGTACATTTCGAACTTCCCAAGCAATAGTCAATTATTGAAATTATTGAAGACTTACCTTTGCCACTTGCTCCCGTTATAACGGAAACTTTTTCAATATTAAAATCAATTACACGAGGGAGCATATCCTCATTCTTGGGCCATAGTATTATTGACTTGATTCTAAAATCCATTATAATTCTAAATTTAAATACATTAAAAACTCCACGTCTGATAAATTTGCTAACCATCCGCCTAACTTTCTTGCTGTCCTAACCAATTCTCCGATTTCGGCTGAAGGTGGGCTAAACTTTTGTTTGGGAAAATTTAGACTGGTTATCGTATTTGCCTTAAAATTTATGTCGAGTAAGTTCGCCTTCGCACAAATAAGTAATGAAAACATCGTTTTGTCAAACATATTTCTTGTTTTTACTGGAACAAGGTCAAACAGCAGTCTATTATCTTCTAATACATTATAAAAGCCTTTGATATTATTTGATCTTCCTTTCGCGCTAGCAATAATATCTTTAGTAAAAAGAATAGGTAGAACGGGTAACAATCTTTCAATACTAGGAGACTTTTTTTCTTTGTTTATCCGTTCAAAAGAAATTACAAATTCATGTAATAGCAGTGCGCCAAGTGAACTATTTTGGTAGATATCAAAGACGTTGTCAACTTTCATAGTGTGGAGTTTTATTTAATTTCTGTTTTCCAATCTGGATGCCATCCAATTGAAAGCTTGTCTGACAAAATATGTAAGCTTCCTAATATGGTATAAGGTTGGATAACCGGATAGCCAGCCAGATTGTATCCGTTAGTATTTGATGAATCAATGAATATTAAATTTCCAACATCTACCTTTGTAAGAGTCGGCTTACTTTTCGCATCTATTAAATGTTTCTTTTTGTGTCCTTTCCAATTTCGCAAGATATCTGATTCCAAAATATTTATGTCGTCTTGGCATGGAATAGTTCCATTTTCTGCCCACCTATCACGCTCCTTTGATGCGCGCAAAAAATGATCTATTGCATCAACTACATCGTCGTCATCGGCTTCAATCAATGTTAATTGCTTGATAAAGATTTTGTTTTGTTGTTCCTTTCTTTCAAAGTCTAACACAGGAATTGCTGATACTGCCTGTTCAATGAAAGGTCTTTCTAATGATTCTTTGATATATATATCCTTTATATCAATTAATTTTGCAGATTTAATCGTTCCTTCTTCGCTTTTGGCCCACTTACCAATTATATCGTTAACTAACCACCCGAAAATTTTTTCGTAGACAGAATTGAACGGAACTTCCGAACCGATTCGTAAATTATTTTTTATTTCTTCTTTAAACTTTGCTCTGTCAGGGTAGAAATGATCTGCAGATAATATGATTTTAGAAAGCAAATTAATAAAATCGTCTTTCGAATACTCAGTGATAATATTATCATAAATCTCCTTTCCTTTTCCCTTAAGCTTTTTGCCAGATTCGTGTAGGTCATCGCAATATTCTTCTAGTAATTTTCGGTCTGTTGTATAGTTACTGACATAGTTTGCCTTATGAACTTTTGAAATAGTAGATGTAGTAGAAATTCTTTTATTGGTTGACAATACAAATCTTGCCTTTTCTTTGGGATGCCTTTTTTGAATAGCTAACCAAATTGATAGGGTCTTCCATAAATTAATGTTAGCATTTGAAAATGGGTTGCTATTTCCAAGTACACTTTTATCCTGTTCGTAAATTTTACTTATTTCTTGCCCCGTTTTTAATTGGGATACGACATCATCATCTGTTTCAATCGAAATAAAATCAATCTCCGATTTTGATAGCCAAAATATTGCGCGCTCAAACTGATATAAATATCCTAATGCTTGTCCAGATGCAGATTTACCTAACGCCATACCTTATAAGAAATCTTAATATGAAAATCTAATCATTTGTACTGTAAGTATAAATAATAAATACTTAAATAGATTATTTGCATGGCTCTTTGCGCTTTTTTAATTTGATTATTCATAATCAATTGCTGAATTATTTTACTATCCTTATTTTTTAAGATAGAAGAAATACTTTCTTCCCGCAGATAATATTAACCCCAAAAATTAAACTTAAGCAGTCGCTCTAC
>Ga0075366_10001554_pt1 | contig 11488 bp, 12 predicted proteins | sample EndMethybrTD3031_FD_72351 | JGI IMG/M metagenome (GOLD analysis project Ga0075366, IMG submission 72351) | Populus endosphere microbial communities from Tennessee, USA - Endosphere MetaG P. TD hybrid TD303-1 | ecosystem: Host-associated > Plants > Roots > Endosphere | place: USA: Tennessee... | reverse complement strand
TATCTGCCGTGTGCCAATGGTTAACGGTGACTGGATTTTGACCACCAAAGAAAACTTTGAGCGCGTTTCAGGATTTGTTGAAGGCGCTCTTTTGGGCGAAGACGCCGATTTTGGCATCCGGTCTATCAAAGCTGGTGCTGCCTACCGGTTTTATATGAATCCGCCCATTACTGGTTCTGACCGCCGGGTGCGTGAATTGGGCCATGCCAAGATGATGCTCTTATGGGCGCGCGGGTTTATACATGTACGCAAACACGGTCCTATATTTCCGAACGAAGGTTTTGAGTATCCATTCGGGCATTACCAGAAGGCCAAAAAGGACTAAACGCCGAGTAGCTCAAGTGCGCGGTGAACGACGAAACCTGGCCATACGAAGGCTTTGATGATTGCCCAGATGACACCCCAGAAGCCATCGGCGTGCTGGATGAAGTAGACTGCCGCGCCGACGATCGTTACGAAGTATGCTCCTCCAACTGGTCCGTGCGTCCGTCCCATTTCGCGGTGATTGTGTTTTTTGTCTTCTGCCATAGTTCCCTCCTGGTTTATGATTTTTTCCGGTCAGAGTTATTCATTGTGGTGCTAAGCGCATAGAATGGCTCTCGCGACAGCTGGACTTGGACATGCGTATTGGCGGTGAGTTTGACTGGCTCGCCGTCGAACTGGGCCCAACTTTCTTCAGTGGTGGTAAATGATGCGTAGCTTCGGAGTAGGTTCTGTGAAACACGCTTGCGGGCAAAATTGATGAAGCGCGGAAGCGCTGACAACAGCTTCTTGTCCTCAAACATGTTGAAGTAGAATAGTTCTTCGTTTAATTTGGCTGGCAAACGTTCGACTTTGGCCATTCGCGATCCGTTAAGGATGCTGAGTTCATACATTACCTTGGCTTTGCCGGCATCCTTGAGCGATATCGGCGGTGCGGCTACGATGGTGCTGAGCACGGTGATAATCTCGAGAAGTAAACGGCCGCCAGGTATGGAGTGTAGCGGGTGTTTGCGGTGGTCTGACTGGTTGATCCGGTGCGCGACCATGCCCGATACGCCAAAGCTAGCGTAACAGGCCGCCAGGCGCGTTTTCTTGCTTTTGTCTTTGGCGATCATCTCGCACTGCAGGGCATGGATTGGAACGATCTGACCTTTTGCGAGAATATCTTTAAGCTTGGCCCGGTAGGCTGGCCCATTGAGCATGTGCGCCAAGTCATTAGCGTTGCCTCCCCATAGCGGCAGAATAACGGCTTTGCGCGAGCGCGCTGGGATGTCGCCCGTCAGAAGTGCTTCGATAATCTGATTAGTGGTGCCGTCTCCGGCTACGATGCCGAGCAAGGTGTTCTCGTCCAGCTTGTAGGCGTGTTTTTTAATGAGGGCGGCGTTGGCTTTGCGGCCGCCGCTTTCGGTTTCGATAACCTCAACGCCGTCATTACCAAGAATAGCTTTAAGCTCGCCAATACGGCGGCGCCCAGCTGCGGCGTGAGTGCTGGCTGGATTGAAGAATATGATGGCGTGGCTAAAGACCATGTCCCCTTAATAATAGCTGGCTCATGGTTTAACGCAAATGGTCCGTGCTACTATGGTCTTGTGACATCTGAACAGATGATTTCTTCCAAGAGTCCCTGGCACTGGGTACCGAATGCACTTTCGGCTTCACGGGGTGTGTTTGCAGTACTGATGTTTATCGCTGCATTGCAGGGAGAATGGGTGCTTGGTTTCTGGTTGCTCATCACCGCACTGCTTACTGATTTCCTCGACGGATTGGCTGCCAAGAAGCTTCATGCTGAATCCAAGCTTGGCGCGCACATTGACCGGGTTTCTGATTTTACCTTGGCGACGCTCGGTATGCTGGGGTTGGCTATCGGCGGTGATGCAGTAAGCCTCCAGCTGCTTTGGATTGCTGTCCCGCTCTCACTGTTTATTGGCTACGTGAAGTTTTTCCGCCCTGAAGGCAGCCCGATCTACCGCTATACTTCTGTAGTATCTATCTTGGCATTATTCGGGACATGGATATTCGTGATATGGGGTTTTGTGAGCGAAGCCTATGGTTGGACGTGGGTGTACCCGCCAGCGACGTTTGCGATACTCGCAGTTGCCGCGCTTATGAAGCGCCACCGTTTGCGCGCCTGGTTCGGCTGGATCGTTAAAGCCTAGGTACCCCTATCTTGCTAAGTACGTCCCCTGCAGAATGAGCTTGCATGCGTACTTGCCTGATTTGCTCACCGGTTCCGTACAGGTCAACTAATTCTTCCCCTGTGTCCTCAAACCCAATAAGTCCCAGCCGCCTGTGTAGGGCGGGCATCTCGGAGGGCCAGGTATATGCTACTGGTCGTTGTAGCGGCATGGCAGTTCCAAGTATCGCTGTTCCGAGTTCTCTCGCTATGCCCAAGCCTTGGCCCGCCGGATGGACTGCAATTTCCCGCAGCCAAAAATAATTCTTCACGACTGTTAATCTCTTGGCCGCTCTCTCAAGGGCTGATTGGCCTGAAACATTGTTTGCGGCGTAGGCGAAGCCGACCGGTTCACCTAGTTCGGTAGCGACTGCTACCCTTGGTTTACTAAACGCCTGGCCATCACTGAAACGAAGCCCCACTTCGACATTAGGGTCTGTATGCGAGTGGTGGTAGCGGGTGGAATCGCGCCAGCTAACTAACTCGTCAGTTTCCTCACGGTCCCTGCTCATTCCCTGAAATAATGCTTCTCTTTGAATAAGCTGGAGATCCAACCAGTCCTCGCGGTCGAGTTCACGTGCATCGTATACCGTAATTTCTGCCATATATACTCCTCTCACAAAACCCATATTATAAGGTCATGATGTTACACTATATACAATATGTTAGCCATTATCGACGCAATTGTTTTGGGCATTATTGAGGGTTTAACGGAATTTCTCCCTGTTAGCAGTACCGGCCATCTCATTGTTGCCGGCCAAGCACTGGACTTTAAGGATTCACATGATATTTTCACAGTCGTGATCCAAGTAGGCGCGATAGCAGCTGTGCTCTGGTATTTCCGGGAAGATCTTATCGGCCGCCTCCAGGGACTTGTCAGGCGCGACAAAACAGCTATCCAGTTCTGGAAGTTGCTGGTGATCGCCAGTATACCCGCCGGCCTCCTAGGGCTTGCTATGGACAACGTTATGGAAAAGATTACTGTACCCGTCGTGGTAGCCGTAGCGCTTATAGTGGGTGGTATTATCCTGTGGCTTGTGGATCGCAAGCCGGTGCCTAAGCAAGATGTGAAACCTAATATAGACGGCATCAAGACCCGCCAAGCCTGGCTGGTCGGCCTTGGCCAGTGCGTGGCAATCATACCTGGTGTTTCCCGTTCGGGAGCGACTATTGTGAGTGCACTCGCAACAGGCATGGACCGGGCTACTGCTACGGCATTTTCATTCTATTTGAGTATCCCGATCCTTATTGCCGCCAGTGGCTACAAGCTGGTTGCGCATGGTGATTCGCTCGACGACATTTCTGGTGGCGTAACTGCCATTATCGTTGGCGCTGTATTCGCGTTCATTACTGCCTTGCTCGCCGTGTCCTGGCTGTTGCACTATGTGGCACGCCACAACTTTAAGCCGTTTGCGTATTACCGTATATTGGCCGGTATCACGATTCTAGTACTGGTCTGGACCGGAACCCTGTAATGCAACCTACGTGGCGTACTGCCGCATCAGCTACCCTGCACTGCCTCACTGGCTGTGCTATAGGTGAAGTACTGGGTATGATCATTGGTACAGCCATGCATTGGCACGGGGCTGCTGTCGTGGCAATCTCTGTCTTCCTCGCGTTCCTGCTCGGCTATACCTTATCCCTGCTGCCCATGCTGAAGGCCGGACTGACGCTTGCTGCTGCGATTCCTATCGCCCTTGCCGCTGACACGTTGTCGATTGTAACGATGGAAATTGTCGATAATGCTGTCATGGTACTAATGCCTGGCGCTATGGGTGCGGGTCTGGCCAATGCGACATTCTGGTTTAGCATGGCTATTGCCCTCGCTGCGGCTTTTGTGGCTGCTGTTCCCGTCAATTACTTCCTGATCAAACGCGGACTTGGCCATGCGATTGTGCATCGCTTCCATGACCATCAGGGCCATGAGGGACACGGCGATCACCACGACCAGTCGTAGCCTGCTATAATCCTTACTATCCAGGAGTTACCTATGAGCATGAACCGTGCTGCCTATTCTTATTTACTTCGTACTTATGGCCGCCATCCCGGCTACTGGGTTGGTATTGTTGCACTGGTAGTACAAACACTGATGATGCGTGTCGTGGCTACGCTGGTCATCGCCCGGCTTGCTGTTGACGTAACTACCGGCAATCTTGATGGCGCTCGTACGGATGTACTGATCTATTTGGGCGTTATGATTGTTGGCCTTAGCGCCCGTCTTGTCAAAGAACTCGTAGCGGTGCGGGCCGAGAATGATGAATATGGCAGCCTAATGGTGAAGTATTACCAGAAGCTGGTGAACAAAGACATGTCGTTCTACCGTGACCACCAGACCGGATATTTGGCCAGTACTTTCCGCCAGCACGTCGACTCGATGATGGAGCTGGCGCGCCTTGTTAGGGGCGAGTTGATCCAGACGCCGATCACGTTAATTGTTCCTGTTATCGTGCTCTTTGTCGCTTCCTGGCAAATTGGCCTGACAGTGCTCTGTATTGTTATTGTCCAGATGATTTATATCTTTTGGGCATCGTCGGCCGCCAATGAATGGCGTACCAGGTCGCATGAAATCTACCGCAAAATATCTGGTACCGTTTCGGATGATGTCACTAACATTGTTGCCTACAAAACATCCGGCCTGGCCAAACCGGCATTGGAGCGGGTCAAAAAACTGACTGCCGAAGAGATTGAAACATTCTGGCAGCGCCGTAAGACTATGGCCTTGCTCGACGGCCCCCGAGAGCTTATCACTGCCATTGGTGCATCAGTCGCTTTCTGGATTATTGTCTCTAACTCCGAAGGTGCTCCGCAGTCCGTCGGTCTGGTGCTGCTGACCATCACCTATATGATGCAAATCTATCAGACGATTGTCGGGTTGCCAGAGCTCATGACCCGCCACGACGACATTATCACCAAGTTGTACCCTACTCTCGACTATCTGACCGACAAACACCAGGCTATCAAAGACCCGTCTAAGCCTAAACGGTTTGGCGCGAGTAAGGGTGAGATACACCTGGATGGTGTTGGCTTTGCATACCGCGATGAAGACGGCAATGCTTCGCCTGTCTTCCGCGGTCTGACCCTGCATATCCCTGCAGGACAGCAGGTTGGTGTGGTTGGTCTCAGCGGTGCTGGCAAGAGCACGCTCGCTAGCCTCTTGCTGCGTTTTGATGATATTGATGACGGTATGATTACCATTGACGGTGTTGATATCCGCGATGTCCGGCAAACCGATTTGCGCCAGCGGATTGCCTATGTACCGCAGGAGCCGTTACTCTTCCACCGGTCAATTCGTGAGAACCTGCAGTATACGGGTGCCGCCAGCGAAAAGGCCAAGATGCTGCGGGCTGCCAAAGCCGCCCATGCGCATGAGTTCATATCCAAGCTGCCAAAAGGCTATGAAACATTAGTCGGTGAACGTGGTGTCAAATTGTCTGGCGGCCAGAAACAGCGCATTGTTATTGCGCGTGCTATCCTCAAGGACGCTCCGATTATGTTGTTTGATGAAGCTACCAGTGCACTCGATAGCGAGAGTGAAAAGATTATCCAACAAGCCCTGCCTGAGATTATTGGCAAGCGTACCGCTATTGTGATTGCTCACCGGTTGAGTACTATCGCTGGACTTGACCGCATCATTGTAATGCACGACGGCAAGATTATCGAAGACGGCACCCACCACGAGCTTCTCAAACAAAAGGGCCGTTACTACTCCCTGTGGCAGAAGCAAACGGCCCAATCGTAAACTGTTGCCCGGCTAGCCTGCGCAGGTACTTTCAGGCAGCGGCTGGAGCGCATTAAAGCGCGCCTTCACCTGGTCGGCAGATGGCTTATCCTTCTGGACGAAGATAACAACATTGCCGAGTAGGTTGTTGAGCTTTTCGAGGTGTTCTTCGTCGGTCGCAGACACCGTCGTGTTCTGCTCTGTAGTGTGGTCTACGCCATCATGGGCGTATGCCTTAGGAAATAGCTTGTCGATGAAGCTAACCTCTTCTTCTGCTGGCAGGTTACTCTGTTTGCCCATGAACTTCTCGAGGTCCTGGTGGGTGAACGCATCAAAGTCGCGTTGCTTGTAGCTCTTTTCATCTCCCGTGTATACGTAGAATTTAGCGTCCTTTGACACGCTTGGCAGTGCCTTGCCGTAAATAGGCACATCTTTGAGGCTTGGGAAATTCTCGAAACGGTAGCCAAGCGCATCATCACGGCCGCCTACGTAGTTCCAGCCGTAGTATTTCAATAACTGGCCGCCTGTCATGCTGTCCCAGTGGACATGTACCATCTGGTCTCTTTTATCATGGAAATGGAACGGTTCGGCAACCAAGTCAGCCGCACAGGCGCCCTTAGGTGTCTCATGCTGGTACTTTTTGCCGGCAAAGTTCTCGGCTTTACCGTTGACAAGGATTTGCATCCGGAAATGGAAGTGCTGGAACTTAGGGTTGCGAATGGCTGCCGGGCTGGACAAGAAGGCTATCCCCCAGTTGAGCAAGTTAATCACTATAACGCCAGCTACTATGAACAGTAAGAAGCGGGCCCTTTTTGATTGCGGTTTTCGGAATGGTAGTTTCATATATGCTGATTATACCAGTGTTAGCGCTCCACGGTCAGCAGGTGCGGGTAGAAGCGGCCAACGAGCGCAAAGAAGGCGTCGCCGAACTGGTGCGGAGCTTCCTGTATGCGCTGCTTGAGCTGTTCTTCGCTGAACGTGACGTATTCGACAGATTCGTGATTAAGCACTAAATCCTCATCGCTTGTGATCTTGAAGACGATGAAGTAGTGGTTCTCGTGCCTGCCAATCACATGGCGTTCAAACACAAACTTGCCGACTGTTTCGTAGGCAAAGTCAATCAGGCCTGTCTCCTCGAAGGCTTCGCGTAACAGCGCCGCCTCGTCAGACTCGCCTGCCTGCACATGGCCGCCTACCGGTGAGACGTACTGTCCTGCATCTTGCCTGTCGGGAGATTGTTTGACGAGCAGCCATTCCCCTTTGGAGTTGCGTATCTCGGCAATCACCGTGCGGTGCAGGAGGCCTTTTTTGTGGGCCTCACCCTTGGTAGTTTTATGTAATACCTTACAGTCGAGGTCAACGACGTCAATCATTTCGTCCATGCCCTTAACTATAGCAGCTTGCAATTTGCGCAATTAGCTGTGAACATAGGGTAATGAAACGAAGTTTGAGGGTATTCTTTGCCGGTAAGATTGATCCGAACTCATCCTTTGCGCCGGCTGGATGGCGTGACCGGCTTACGGAACAATTACGCGGCAAGGTACGCAACTTCAAACTTATTGATACGTCGTCTGTTAGCGAGCGTAACCAGTTCGTGCTCGGACAGGGTTTGCCGTTAGGCGCCATTTTCGCCCAAGACTGCTTTTATATCCAGCAATCCGACGTACTGGTCGTGAATCTTACGGATGACATCAGTGTCGGTGGCTCTCAGGAGATTTTTATTGCTAAGCAGTTCGGCATTAAGGTAATTGGCCTTGCTCCCCGTGGCGGCAAATTCCAGCGCCTGTTATTTGAACAGGGCGGCCAAAAACTCTGGAACTGGGTGCACCCGTTTGTGGCTGGACTCTGCGATGTCGTAGTGCAGGATGCTGACGAACTTGCTGTTGCCATCGACCAATACGAAGACCTACCCTCTAGCGGTATCCGGGCTGTTTCTGAAGCCATTGATTATTATCACAAGCGGGCGGGCGGCTATGACTTTGCCCTGCAGGACATTATTTCGTTCAGCGAACACAGATCATCGCGTCAAAAGCTGCGCACCTACTTTGCAGGCAAAATGGGCAAAGCCGACGGCTTCTCCAAGACAAAGTGGCGTGATGAGTTAGCTGCTATGATCAGCCGCGAAAGCCGTTTTGAAGCCGTTGATATGGACTTCTTGCGCCCAAGCCACCCATACATTGATGAAAGCGACGGCAAGCTTATCTTTGGCCGTGACTGCTATCTGATCCGTTCGGCTGACGCGGTAGTTGTGAATCTATCCGATGATATTAGCGTTGGCGGCGCGGTAGAAATGATGATCGCCAAACTCTACCACCGTCCGCTGATTGCCCTGGCCCGCCCTGGCGGTAAGTTCGTGCAGTCCTCAAGGCAGTTATTCGGCCGTAATGTGCCGGACTACGTGAATCCTTTTGTGCTCGCGACCGCCGACTGGCTATTGCATGATCCTACTGACCTGCCGAAGGCGATTGACCAGCTTCACGACGGCCCCGTTAAAACGCATCGCATTATCAATGACTCTGCAGCTTGGTACAAACAAACAAACCTGCGCTCCGATAGGCATGCGCAGGTTTTGTTTGCAGATCGCATAGATCAGTAGTTGTTGTAGTAGTATGTCTTGTTTCTGAAGACGTCGCTTATTTTAGTTGTCGTACCCGTCTTAACGTCTACAATGTAGTCGGCATTTTCATTGTTGTTGGAGGCGTTAAAGATCACGTAGCGGTTATCAACCCAGCCCCTAACTATACTGGCATTCATGTTCTTAGTAATCGCGTTACTGTTATCGCCAGTGCCGTTGCCGGTAATAACGGTGCCTTTTCCATCTCTTGTTTCAACCCAAGCTAGGGACTCCCTGTTATCGGACGATACGTAGACGGTCGTACGATCATCTGACCGGCCGGTGGGCTGTACCTTTTGGGTCTTCATGTTTACCTCATGCCATGCATCTTCCCAGTCTCTAAAAATAAAGGAGTATGGTTTTTTGTGTACGTAGATATTGCCTGGCACGCTGTGCAGACGCTGCTTTGCTTTAGTGGTGAGGTTATAGCTAAAAAGGCCGTAGTCGGGTTTTGTGTTATCGGTGAAGAAGACGTAGACACGCGAAGGGTCTTCATTGAAGAAGCTATAGGAGATGTCACTTGCTGAGACAATTGTTGCGAGCTTGGCGTTGGTGATATCTGCTGTCTTAATTTTGCTATTGTCTGCTTTCCGCCAGTCGTCGTAACTTACGAAATATGCAATTTTGCTATTGTCCATCCAGCCTAAAATGGTGAAGATTGGCGCGCCCTCGTCAATACGCTTGATAGTTTTGGCTTCAAGATCAATCGAGTATAGCGCTGACAGAGGGCGGCCTGAAGCATCTTTGATGTTGTCTCGTTTAGAGGTTAACGCTGCATGTTTGCCGTCTGGGGCTACCGAAAGCTCCGTATATTCGTTATCTGCAGTAGAACCCTCTATGACCAAAGATTGGTTTGCCCCATCGAGGTCAGCTGAATAAACGCCTACTTTGCCGTCGCGGTTAGAGAGGAAGTAGTGATTGCCTGCAGGGCTTATAGCCAGGGTCGCGGCTGTCTTATTCTTGTCTTGTACAATGTTTACCTCCTGCTGGGACGTATTGAACTTGTCAGCACTAACAGACAGGGTCTGTTTGCCAAGTTTGTCGCTGGGTACCTTTAGGATAGCTACGCCCTGCTTGTTGGAGCGTGCGGAGATCTTGGTGCCGTCGATGGCTACCGCGAAGTCAGTTACTGGCTCGTTGCTTAACTTGTTGGTTGCACGAACCTCGACTGGAACCCCATTTGAATGCACTTTAAGCGGGCCAACCAGGTTGGTGCCGGTTTTGACCTTAAACGTGGCCGACTTCTTGGTATAGGTTTCCTTTTCGATGCTGTAGGTATTGTTGCCGAAGTTCAGATCTTTAGCAGTGACCTTTCCGTTTTTGTCGGTCTTGTAGGTTTTGCCGCCCACGGTAATTTTAGCGTCGTTAACAGGTGCAAGCGTGGAATCATCTACCACGACAAAACTTGCCTTACCGCTGCTGACGACATTGAGCAGTGCAAATTTTACTGGTTCAACAAAGAAACAGACTGCCACGAGGGCTACGAGTACTGCTGGCGCACCAATCTTGAACTGCTTGGATCGTAGAACACGCTTCAGCCTGGCGAATTTGCCACTGGTTTGCGCTGGTACTGCTTCAGCGGCAGTTTCTGGCTCTTGTGCCTCTTCTGGCTGTATGTCTTCTGCTTCGACTGGTTCAAGAAGATGGTCGTCTTCTCCGGTTTTCTTTTTATCTAGTTTTGCCATCCTATTTCCCTCGCTGTTATGTCGTTTACTTGGCTAACATTTAAATTGAAATTACTGCACATTATGTCTTCTCCCGGTAGCGAGCCATTGTATCTGCCAAAGGGATCATTCTGACCTTTGCTAGCGCAGTCATTGTTACGGTATTTATCCGTGGCTCCGAACAAGTGCAGTGTCTCATGTACAAAAACTGGCAGCGTGTAGACGCCATGGTTAAAGTACGTAAAAGCACGGTGCTCTTGGGGCATCGCTACCCCGCCATAGCTAGACGTGAGGATAAAATAATGAACCATGTCGTACTTTTCCTCGGGCACCTTATTCTTCTGTGATGTTTGCTGGAAAACATTCATTAGCTGTTGGCTATCGCCGGAGTAGTCAAGGTGTACCGTCTGTTCCGTGGCTGCGTATGGACCATAGAAGGTCATATCGATCTGTGGCGGGTCGGTAACGCCATAGCGTTTGGCCTGGTTTTTCAGGTACGTATTGGCGTAGGATAGCGCATTTTGGTCGTTAGGATCATTACGGGATAATGTGCTGGTAGGAACACCATAACCAGTATCTATGAAGACTACTGCCATAGTAGTTTTGCCTACGGCTCGCAGTTTGTAATTGCATGTAGCATTCAGTATGACTACAGCTGCCCTGTTTTGGAGCCGGCCGCAACTTGGCGCCTTGAAGGTACTGTCGCTGACGTCAGTAAACAATGTGTCACCCTCACCTTCAAAGTGGGTCGGGGTTTTGGCAACTTGCTTACTCTTAGCTTCTTGCTGCTTAGTTAAGGCGGCAAGTGCTTTCCGCTCGGCTTCTTTGCGGTTCTGGGCATCGCGCAGGTTTAGGCCAATGCCTACGCCTGCGATAACCAAGGAAATGGCCAGCCAGCCGATCAGCGGCCGGTGAACTATGCGCAAGAAGTGCGTTACCCGCTTCATTTCCCCTCATTGTAAGCGATAGGGGTTATGTTTTAAACTGTTTTTTCGCGGAGCGGCAGTTGGATAACAAAGGTGCTGCCCTTCTTGGGCTTGGAGCTGACCTTAATCTTGCCGCCATGCAGGTCGACAATTTTCTGTGCCCAGTATAGGCCGAGCCCTGTGCCGCCTACGGCATCAGAGAGGACATTAGGCACTCGCGAGAATTTCTTGAACAGTTGGGGCAAGTCTTTCTCGTCAATGCCAATGCCTTCGTCGCGGACTGAAATAGACATGTGGTTGGATAAGCGGTAGAGGTCAATCGTAATACTCTTGCCTTCAGGCGTGTATTTACTGGCGTTATCGATGATGTTTTCGACTACCATGCGTATAAGCTGGGGGTCGGCTTTCACT
>Ga0075366_10001553_pt1 | contig 11489 bp, 7 predicted proteins | sample EndMethybrTD3031_FD_72351 | JGI IMG/M metagenome (GOLD analysis project Ga0075366, IMG submission 72351) | Populus endosphere microbial communities from Tennessee, USA - Endosphere MetaG P. TD hybrid TD303-1 | ecosystem: Host-associated > Plants > Roots > Endosphere | place: USA: Tennessee... | reverse complement strand
GGCGTGCCCAGGCGGATGCCCGAGGTGACGAAGGGCTTTTCGGGATCGTTGGGGATGCCGTTCTTGTTGCAGGTGATCGCGGCGCGATCGAGCGCCTTCTCGGCGAACTTGCCCTTGGTCTGCTTGGGACGCAGGTCGACCAGCATCAGGTGATTGTCGGTGCCGCCCGAGACGATGTCGAGGCCGTGTTCCTGCAGGCTTTTGGCCAGCGCCTTGGCGTTGGCGGCGACGGCGCGTGCATAGGCCTTGAATTCGGGTTGCAACGCCTCTGCAAAGGCCACCGCCTTGGCGGCGATGATGTGCATCAGCGGGCCGCCCTGGAGTCCGGGAAATATCGCCGAATTGATCTTCTTGGCGATCGCCTCGTCGTTCGACAGGATGATGCCCGAGCGCGGACCGCGCAGCGACTTGTGCGTGGTCGTCGTGGTGACGTGGGCATGCGGCACGGGCGACGAATGGACGCCGCCGGCGACCAGCCCCGAGAAGTGCGACATGTCGGCGAGCAGATAGGCGCCGACTTCGTCGGCGATCTCGCGGAAGCGCGCAAAGTCCCATTCGCGCGAATAAGCGGTGGCGCCGCAGATGATCAGCTTGGGCTTGTTCTCGCGCGCGATGCGGGCGACCTCGTCCATGTCGATCAGGTGATCGTCGGGGCGGACGGTGTAGGGCACGGGATTGAACCACTTGCCGCTCATGTTGACCGGCGAGCCGTGGGTCAGGTGACCGCCGGCGTTGAGGTCGAGCCCCATGAAGGTGTCGCCCGGCTGCAGCAGCGCCAGGAACACCGCCTGGTTCATCTGGCTGCCCGAATTGGGCTGAACGTTGGCGAACTGCGATCCGAACAGCTGCTTGGCGCGGTCGATCGCGATCGTCTCTATCTCGTCGACATATTCGCAGCCGCCGTAGTAGCGCTTGCCCGGATAGCCTTCGGCGTACTTGTTGGTCAGCACCGAGCCCGCGGCTTCGAGCACGGCCTTCGAGCAGATGTTCTCGCTGGCGATCAGTTCGATCTTGTCGCGCTGGCGGCCGAGTTCTTTGCCGATCCAGCCGGCGATCGCGGGATCGCTCTCGGCGAGGCCGGCGGTGAAGAAGCCCTGCGGGGTGACGGCGACGGTGTCAGTGGTGCTCATGCGGGCTGCCTGCTGATAGTGGGGTTGGAAAGCTTGTCGACGCGGCCGGTGTGACGGCCGCCGCCGAACTGGGTGGAAAGGAAGGCGTCGAGACAGGCCTTGGCCATGTCGATGCCGGTCAGCCGGGCGCCCATGGCCAGGGCGTTGGCATCGTTGTGCTCGCGCGCCAGGGCGGCCGACAGCGGCTCGGAGACGAGCGCGCAGCGCAGCGCCGGGTGACGGTTGACCGCGATCGAAATGCCGATGCCCGAGCCGCACAGCGCGACGCCGTATTCGGCGGTGCCATCGGCGATCACTTCGGCGAGCTTGTAGCCGTAATCGGGATAGTCGACCCGGTCGGCGGTCGCGGGGCCGAGATCGGCGACCTCGTGGCCGAGCGAGATCAGGTATTCGCGCAGCTCGGCCTTGAGGTCGACGGCGGCGTGGTCGGATGCAATGGCGATGCGCATGGGCGGCTCGTACTACGGCTAGTGGGGTGACTCGATGTCAGGCCCCATAGGCCGGGCCGCCACGGAACGCCAGTGTCGCAAAAGCGAGAGCCCCGCCGTATCGCTGCGGCGGGGCTCGGATCTGCGCGGCGTCACGACGGCGTAATCGCTGTCGCTGGGTCTATTGATCCAGGAACGAACGCATCTTGCGCGACCGGCTCGGGTGCTTGAGCTTGCGCAGCGCCTTGGCCTCGATCTGGCGGATACGCTCGCGCGTCACCGAAAACTGCTGGCCGACTTCTTCCAGCGTGTGGTCGGTGTTCATGCCGATGCCGAAACGCATGCGCAGCACGCGTTCCTCGCGCGGGGTCAGGCTGGCGAGGACACGGGTGACCGTTTCCTTGAGGTTGGCCTGGATCGCCGCATCGACCGGGATGATGGCGTTCTTGTCCTCGATGAAGTCGCCGAGGTGCGAATCCTCCTCGTCGCCGATCGGCGTTTCGAGAGAGATCGGCTCCTTGGCGATCTTCATCACCTTGCGCACCTTCTCGAGCGGCATGCTTAGGCGCTCGGCCATTTCCTCGGGCGTGGGCTCGCGGCCCTGCTCGTGGAGGAACTGGCGGCTGGTGCGCACCAGCTTGTTGATCGTCTCGATCATGTGGACCGGAATGCGGATCGTGCGCGCCTGGTCGGCGATCGAGCGGGTTATCGCCTGGCGGATCCACCAGGTGGCATAGGTCGAGAACTTGTAGCCGCGGCGGTACTCGAACTTGTCGACCGCCTTCATCAGCCCGATGTTGCCTTCCTGGATGAGGTCGAGGAACTGCAGGCCGCGGTTCGTGTACTTCTTGGCGATCGAGATCACCAGGCGCAGGTTGGCCTCGACCATTTCCTTCTTGGCGATGCGCGCCTCGCGCTCACCCTTCTGGACCATGTTGACGATGCGGCGGAACTCGGGAAGCGACATGCCCGTGGCGGCGGCGATGTCTGCCACTTCGGCGCGGATGCGCTCAACCGCTTCGCCTTCGTTCTCGGCGAAGGCCGCCCACTTCTTGTCCTTGCCCGCCATGTCGGCGAGCCACTGGTCGTCGAGCTCGCGCCCGACGTAGTTGTCGAGGAAGTCCTTGCGCGGGACCTTGTGGCGCTCGGCCAGACGCAGCATCTGGCCGCCCAGCGTCGTCAGCCGGCGGTTAAAGGCATAGAGGTTGTCGACCAGGTATTCGATCTTGGTCGCGTGGAACTGTACGCTCTCGACCTGCGCGGTGAGATCCTCGCGCAGCTGCTGGTAGGTCTTTTCCTTGCCCGCCGCGAAATCGTTGCCGGCGCCCATGGCGTCGAGCCGGTCGGCCTGGATCTTCTCGAACTTGCGGAACAGATCGGTGATCAGCGCGAACTTCTCGAGTGCCTCGGGCTTGAGCTGCGCTTCCATCTGCGCGAGGCTGAGGGTGTTGTCCTCCTCCTCTTCCTCGACAGGCCGGCGGGCGCGGCGCTCGACGCCGTCCTCGTCTTCCTCGGCGTCGGCGGATTCCTCCTCCTCGACGTCCTCTTCTTCCTTGTAGGACGGGCCGGCAGTGGCTTCGCTGATCTCGCCGTCACCCTCGGCCTCGCCGTCCTCGGACAGGTTCTCGGGCTGCGGTTCCTTCGACAGCATGGCATCGAGATCGAGGATCTCGCGCAGCTGCATCTCGCCGTTGTTGAGCGCCTCGGACCACTGGATGATGGCGTGGAAGGTAATCGGGCTTTCGCACAGCCCCAGAATCATCGTGTCGCGACCGGATTCGATCCGCTTGGCGATGGCGATCTCGCCCTCGCGCGACAGCAGCTCGACCGCGCCCATCTCGCGCAGATACATCCGCACCGGGTCGTCGGTCCGGTCGACCGTTTCCTTCTTCTTCTCGGCGACGGGGCGTTCGGACACGCCGTCGTTGTCGTCGACGTCCTCGTCCTGCTGCTTGTCCTCGGGATCGACGGCATCCTCGTCGCTCTCGACGATGTTGACGCCCATCTCGTTCAGCGCAGAGGTGATGTCCTCGATCTGATCGGAGGACATATCCTGCGGCAGCGCCTCGTTGAGCTCGTCATAGGTTATGATCCCGCGCCGCTTGGCACGGGCGATCAGCTTCTTGATCGAGGCTTCGTTGAGGTCGATCAGCGGCGCGTCGAGGCCTTCGCCCTTGCCGTCCTGCATGTCGTCGTTGTTTTCGAGATCCATCATTCCGCCATATTTCCGGGGTTCTCCTGTAAGGAACCCTCCCTGCGCGCGCTCGCCATGTGCCCGAGACGCGCTTCGAATTCCAGTATTCTCTTCAGCCCCTTGCCGGTTGTCCGCCAAATGTCGCGCGAGAGCCTGATCACGCGGCTACGTTTGAGACGTGAGCCGCTTCATGCGATCGTTTATTTCCAGTTTCCTCTTTCGCAGCCGTTGCTGTTCATCGATGTCGAAACGCTCGGTCGCCGCCTTCAGTTCACGATCGACGATCGGTTCGTCGATGAGCTTTTCGATCGCCGCCGCGAGGGCTTCCGTCGCTTCGTCGGGGTTCGCATCTTCGACCACGAACGGATAACGAAACTTGGCATAGTCTTCGGGACGGGGCGCCGGCTGTCCGTTCTTGGTCAATATGGAACGAAGATGTACGGTTTCAAGCCGATCGCCGTCATCGAGCATGGCCAGCATCACGTCGATGCGGGGATCGAGATGCGCGCCGCGCACCAGAGTCTCGGCATGACGGGCGATCTCTGCGGGCCAGCGGACGAGGCCGGCGACGACGGCGGTGACGAAGGCATCGTATTCGGTGCGCGTGCCCGCGCGACCCTTGCGGTTCGCGGGGTCGGGCAGGCGATTGCTCTTGAACCCAGTCGCGGCGCCCCGGCCGCGACCGCCCGATGGCGCGTCGCGGTCGCGCGGGGGAAAGGCAAAGGCCGAATAGCGGTCGTTGAGCTCGCGCCGGTAAAGCGCCTTGATGTCCGGATCGGCGATCGTGTCGACATGCGCCATCAACCGCGCCTTGAGCCCGGCCTTGTCCTCGGGCGAGGCCAGCGGCGCGGCATCGCGCTCGTGTTCCCACAGCGTATCGAGCAGGCTGCGCGGCTGGGCGAGCAACGCCTCCATCGCCTTGGGGCCGTCGCGCTTGATCAGGTCGTCGGGATCGAGTCCGCCCGGAAGGCGGACGATGCGCAGGCTGTGGCCGGGGCGCAGCAGCGGCAGCGCGCGCGTCACTGCACGCATGGCGGCGCGCTGGCCCGCCGAATCGCCGTCGAAGCACAGCAGCGGCGTCTCGACGAGCCGCCACAGCATCTCGATCTGGCGCTCGGTCAGCGCGGTGCCGAGCGGCGCCACGCTCTCGGCGAAGCCTGCGGCCGACAGCGCGATGACGTCCATGTAGCCTTCGACGACGACGACCCGGCCCGATTGCCGCGACGCCGGCCCGGCGCGATGGAGATTGTAGAGCGTCCGCCCCTTGTCGAACAAGGGCGTGTCCGGGGAGTTCAGGTACTTGGGCGCGTCGGTCTTGCCCTTGTCGAGAATGCGACCGCCGAAAGCGATCACGCGTCCGCGTGCGTCCTCTATCGGCAGCATCAGCCGGCCCCGAAACCGGTCGTAAGGCTCTTTGCCGTCGACCGCGATGCGCAGGCCCGCTTCGAGCAGCTGCTCTTCGGGGAACTGTCGTAGCGCCTCCTTGAGCGCCTGCCGCCCTTCGGGTGCAAAGCCGAATCCGAAGCGCGCCAGCGTATGGCCGTCGAACCCGCGCGTCGCGAGATAGGCCCGCGCCTTGTCGCCTTCGGGCGCGGCCAGCCGCTCGACGAACCAGGCCTGGGCCGCGGCCATTACGTCGTGCAGCGTGTTGCGCTGCTCGGCCGCCTTGGCCGCGCGCGGATCGGGGGCAGGGACCTCAAGCCCAACTTCGCCGGCCAGCTCCTTGACTGCGTCCATGAACGACAGCCCGCGCTGGTCGGTCATCCAGCGGATCGCGTCGCCGTGCACGCCGCAGCCGAAGCAGTGGTAGAAGCCCTTCGCGTCGTTGACGTAGAAGCTTGGGGTCTTTTCCTCGTGAAACGGGCAACAGGCGCGAAACTCGCCCCCCGCCTTGGTCAGCCGCGTCGTGCGGCCGACGACGGCGGACAGCATGACCCGCGCACGGAGTTCATCCAGCCATTGGGGGCTGAGTGACACTTCAGCCCAGCGCCGCCTTCACCAGCTCGCTGGCCTTGCCCATGTCGAGCTGAGTGCCGTGGCGCGCCTTGAGTTCGGCGATGACCTTGCCCATGTCCTTGAGGCCCGCCGCGCCGAGCTCGGCGACGATCGCCGCGATCGCCGCGCGGGTGTCGTCCTCGCTCAGCTGCTGCGGCAGGAAGCTTTCGATCACCGCCAGTTCGGCCTTCTCGACCTCGGCCAGTTCCTGACGGCCGCCCTGTTCGTAGAGCGTGATCGATTCGCGGCGCTGCTTGGCCATCTTCTGAAGGACGTCGACGACGATCGAATCGTCTTCGGGCACGGCGGTGGCGGTGCGCAGCTCGATGTCCTTGTCCTTGAGCTTGGCGAGGATGAGGCGGACCGCCGCGAGCCTCGGCTTGTCACCGGATTTCATCGCCGCCACCTGCGCGGACTTGATCGAGTCGCGAAGCATTCTTCTCTGATTCCCATGGATTGCCGCGAGATGCGGCCGAAGCGAGCAGACTAGCGGGGATTTTCCCGCTTTCCTAGGTTGACGCGTGGGGGCACGGGGTCTAGCTGCCGGCCCTTAGCACCATCGCCGGAAACTGATATCGGAGCGCCCTCTTCATGGCCGACGCCGCCCTTTCGCACGCACAACCTAAAGGCGCGACCGGCCTCCTCGTGTTGGCGGATGGATCGGTACTCTGGGGCCATGGATTCGGGCATGTCGGCAATGCCGTGGGCGAGGTCTGCTTCAACACCGCGATGACCGGCTACCAGGAGGTGATGACCGATCCCTCCTATGCCGCGCAGATCGTCACCTTCACCTTTCCGCACATCGGCAACGTCGGGGTCAACGACGAGGACCTCGAATCGAAGGTCGACGGCGCGGTCGGCTGCGTGGTGCGCGAAGACGTCACCGCACCGTCCAACTTCCGCTCGCGCGGGGCCTTCGGCGACTGGCTGGCGGCCAAGGGCAAGATCGGCCTTGCGGGCATCGACACCCGCGCGCTGACCCGCCGCATCCGCCAGTCGGGCGCGCCCAACGCGGTGATCGCGCACGATCCCGCAGGCAAGTTCGACGTGGCGGCGCTGCTCAAGCGCGCGCAGGACTGGCCGGGCCTCGAAGGCATGGACCTCGCCCGTGTGGTTAGCCGCGCCGGCGACGAGCTGTGGGAAGGCGGCATGTGGACGCTGGGTCAGGGCTTCGCCCGCAGTTCGCGCGATCCTCGCCCGCACGTCGTGGCCATTGACTATGGCGCCAAGGACAACATCTTCCGCAACCTAGTGAAGGCCGGCGCGCGCGTCACCGTGGTGCCGGCGCAGACGCCGCTCGCGGACATCCTCAAGCTCGAGCCCGCCGGCGTGTTCCTGTCGAACGGTCCCGGCGACCCGGCGGCGACCGGCGCCTATGCCGTGCCGACGATCAAGTCGCTGCTCGACCAGGACGTGCCGCTGTTCGGCATCTGCCTGGGGCACCAGATGCTCGGCATCGCCGCCGGCGCGACGACCACCAAAATGCACCAGGGCCACCGCGGCGCGAACCACCCGGTCAAGCGGCTGGCCGACGGCGTGGTCGAGATCACCTCGATGAACCACGGCTTCGCGGTCGACAACACCGCGCTGCCCGACACGGTTGAGGAAACCCACGTCTCGCTGTTCGACGGCACCAACTGCGGCATCGCGGTCAAGGGCAAGCAGGCCTTCGGCGTGCAGTACCACCCCGAGGCGAGCCCCGGACCGCAGGACAGCTTCTACCTGTTCGAGAAGTTCGTGGGTTCGCTGACGTGAGCCTTATCGGCATCGAGCCAGCCGCCCGCGCGCCTACCTTCATTCGGAAATCCTGATGCCCAAACGCACTGACATCTCCTCGATCCTCGTCATCGGCGCCGGGCCGATCGTCATCGGCCAGGCCTGCGAGTTCGACTATTCCGGCACCCAGGCGATCAAGGCGCTGCGCGAGGAGGGCTATCGCGTGGTCCTCGTCAATTCGAACCCGGCGACGATCATGACCGATCCCGACATGGCCGACGCCACCTATGTCGAGCCGATCACCCCCGAGATCGTCGCGCGGATCATCGAGAAGGAGCGGCCCGATGCGGTGCTGCCGACGATGGGCGGGCAGACCGCGCTGAACACGGCGCTGGCGCTGTTCAATGACGGCACGCTGGAAAAGTACGGCGTCAAGATGATCGGCGCCGACGCCGACGCGATCGACAAGGCCGAGGACCGCCAGCGCTTCCGCGAGGCGATGGACAAGATCGGGCTCGAGAGCGCGCGTTCGGGCGTGGCGCACAATGTCGACGAGGCCTTTGCCGTGCTCGAACGCACCGGCTTGCCCTCGATCATCCGCCCCAGCTTCACGCTGGGCGGCACCGGCGGCGGCGTCGCCTACAACAAGGCCGAATTCGAGACGATCGTCCGTTCGGGGCTCGACGCCTCGCCGACCACCGAAGTGCTTATCGAAGAAAGCCTGCTCGGCTGGAAGGAATACGAGATGGAAGTCGTGCGCGACCGCGCCGACAACTGCATCATCATCTGCTCGATCGAGAACGTCGACCCGATGGGCGTCCATACCGGCGATTCGATTACCGTCGCCCCGGCGCTGACGCTGACCGACAAGGAATACCAGATCATGCGCAATGCATCGATCGCGGTGCTCCGCGAGATCGGCGTCGAGACCGGCGGCTCGAACGTGCAGTTCGCGGTCAATCCCGTAGACGGCCGGCTGATCGTCATCGAGATGAACCCGCGCGTATCGCGCTCGTCGGCGCTGGCTTCGAAGGCCACCGGCTTCCCGATCGCGCGCGTCGCGGCCAAGCTGGCGGTCGGCTATACGCTCGACGAACTGACCAACGAGATCACCGGCGCGACCCCGGCCAGCTTCGAACCGTCGATCGACTACGTCGTCACCAAGATCCCGCGCTTCGCCTTCGAGAAGTTCAAGGGCGCCGAGCCGCTGCTGTCGACCGCGATGAAATCGGTCGGCGAGGTCATGGCGATTGGCCGCAGCTTCAAGGAATCGATGCAGAAGGCGCTGCGCGGGCTCGAGACCGGGCTTGACGGATTCAATCGCGTGCCGGCGCTCGAAGGCGCCGACCGCGACGCGCTGACCGCCGCGCTGGCACGGCAGACGCCCGATCGCCTGCTCAATGTCGCGCAGGCCTTCCGAGAGGGCATGACCGTCGAAGAGATCAACGCGATCACCCATTACGACCCGTGGTTCCTGCGGCACATCGCCGAGATCGTCGCCGAGGAAACGAAGATCATGGCGGACGGCCTGCCGATCGAGGCGGCCGAACTGCGCCGGCTCAAGGCGATGGGCTTCTCGGACAAGCGGCTCGCCAACCTGGCGGTGCGCTCGGTCCACGTCGCCGGCGGTCTCGGCGAAACCCAGGCGCGGCGTTCTGGCCTGCTCCACGATGCGATCAAGGCGATGGCCGGCGCGACCAGCGAGGACGAGGTTCGCGCGCTACGCGCCCGGCTCGGCGTCTATCCGGTGTTCAAGCGGATCGACAGCTGCGCCGCCGAATTCGAGGCGGTGACGCCCTACATGTATTCGACCTACGAAGCGCCGAGCTTCGGCGAGCCCGAGTGCGAGGCCGCGCCGAGCGACCGGCGCAAGATCGTTATCCTCGGCGGCGGGCCCAACCGCATCGGCCAGGGCATCGAGTTCGACTATTGCTGCGTCCACGCCTGCTTCGCGCTCGAGGAAGTCGGTTACGAGACGATCATGATCAACTGCAATCCCGAGACGGTGAGCACCGACTACGATACCTCGGACCGGCTCTATTTCGAGCCGCTGACCGCCGAGGACGTGCTCGAGATCCTCCGCGTCGAGCAGCAGAACGGCGAACTGGTCGGCGTGATCGTCCAGTTCGGCGGGCAGACCCCGCTCAAGCTGGCACAGGCGCTCGAGGACGCGGGCATCCCGATCCTCGGCACGTCGCCCGATGCGATCGACCTCGCCGAAGACCGCGAGCGCTTTGCCGCGCTGGTCGAGAAGCTCGGCCTCAGGCAGCCGGCCAACGGCATCGCGCGCAGCCGCGACGAAGCCGTCGCGGTTGCGCAGCGGATCGGATTTCCGGTGCTGATGCGTCCGAGCTACGTGCTCGGCGGGCGGGCGATGGAGATCGTCGATTCGGTCCAGCAGCTCGACGACTACATCACCACCGCGGTCCAGGTGTCGGGCGACAGCCCGGTGTTGATCGACCAGTACCTGCGCGATGCCATCGAATGCGACGTCGATGCCCTGTGCGACGGCGAACGTGTGGTCGTGGCGGGCGTGCTTCAGCACATCGAGGAAGCTGGCATCCATTCGGGCGATAGCGCCTGCACGCTTCCGCCTTACAGCCTTTCGGCCGAGATCGTGCTCGAGATGGAGCGCCAGGCCGAGGCGCTGGCCTTCGCGCTCGGCGTGCGCGGGCTGATGAACATCCAGTTCGCGGTCAAGGACGGCGAGGTCTATCTGATCGAGGTCAACCCGCGCGCCAGCCGCACGGTGCCCTTCGTCGCCAAGGCGATCGGCCAGCCGGTGGCGAAGATCGCCGCACGGGTGATGGCGGGCGAAATGCTCGACACCTTCCCGCCGTTCAAGCGCGAGCTCGACTACATGGCGGTCAAGGAAGCGGTGTTCCCCTTCGCCCGTTTCCCGGGGGTCGATCCCATCCTCAGTCCCGAAATGAAGTCTACTGGTGAAGTCATGGGGATCGATCGCGATTTTGCCACGGCATTTGCCAAGTCGCAGCTCGGCGCGGGCACGCTCCTGCCGCAAAGCGGCGTCATCTTCGTGTCCGTGAAGGATAGCGACAAGCCGGTGATCCTGCCTGCGGTGCAGAAACTCGTCGCGCTCGGCTTCACCATCGTCGCCACTGGCGGCACTCAGCGATACCTCGCCGACGCCGGGGTGCCGGTCGAATTGGTCAACAAGGTGGCTGAAGGCCGTCCGCACATCGTCGACCGGATCGTCGACGGCGATGTCGCCATGATCTTCAACACCACCGAAGGCTGGCAGAGCCTCAAGGATTCGCAGTCGATCCGCGCGGCCGGCCTCCACGCCAAGGTGCCGTATTTCACCACGGCGGCAGCCTCGTGGGCATCGGTCGAAGCGATCGAGGCGCTGCGCGGCGCCAAACTTGAAGTGCGATCGTTACAGGCCTATTATGGATGAATAGGATCAAGCTTTCCCGACATCGCCGTTGAGCCGGCTCGTTCCAGTCCGGAACGGGGAGGCGGGCTAGTCGTTTCGGGCAAGCGTCGCTGTGGCGCATGGAGGGCTACGAGTAATGGCGAGTGTCGAGAAGTTGCCGATGCTGGCGGAGGGCTACGAAAAGTTGCTCGCCGAATTGAAAGCATTGCGCGAGGAGCGGCCCCAGATCGTCGAGGCGATCGAGGAAGCGCGCGCCCATGGCGACCTGTCGGAAAACGCCGAATACCATGCCGCGAAGGAGCGTCAGGGGCAGGTCGAGGCGATGATCGGCGATCTCGAAGACAAGATCAGCCGTGCCAACATCATCGATCCGGCGACGCTGTCGGGTGACCGGATCGTCTTCGGTGCGACGGTGACGCTGCTCGATGATGCCGACAAGCCCATCAAATACCAGATCGTCGGGCCCTACGAAGCCGACGCCAAGATCGGTCGGATCAGCTACAATTCGCCGTTGGGAAAGGCTCTGATCGGTCGTCGGGTCGAAGACGAAATCGAGGTGACCGTCCCGTCGGGCGACCGCTTTTACGTGGTCGACGGCATCGAATTCATCTGACGGCGCGCCTCTGCGT
>Ga0075366_10001552_pt1 | contig 11491 bp, 7 predicted proteins | sample EndMethybrTD3031_FD_72351 | JGI IMG/M metagenome (GOLD analysis project Ga0075366, IMG submission 72351) | Populus endosphere microbial communities from Tennessee, USA - Endosphere MetaG P. TD hybrid TD303-1 | ecosystem: Host-associated > Plants > Roots > Endosphere | place: USA: Tennessee... | reverse complement strand
TGCGCCGCGCGATCGAATGGCTCAAGCGCGACCAGTTGCCGGACGGAAGCTGGTACGGCCGCTGGGGCATGAATTACATCTACGGGACGTGGTCGGTGCTCTGCTCGCTCAACGCGGCCGGCATCGACCATCAGTCGCCGATGATCAAGAAGGCCGCCGATTGGTTGATCTCGATCCAGAACGCCGACGGCGGCTGGGGCGAGGACGGCGCGAGCTACAAGCTCGACTATCGCGGTTACGAGAAGGCGCCGAGCACGGCCTCACAAACGGCATGGGCCTTGCTTGGTTTGATGGCGTCAGGCCAGGTGGAGCATGCGGCTGTTGGACGCGGAATTGAATATCTCGTTCAAAATCAAGGTCCAGACGGGGCCTGGAACGAGGAATTGTTCACCGCGACCGGCTTTCCTCGTGTCTTCTATCTGCGCTATCACGGATACCGAAGATTCTTCCCGCTGTGGGCCATGGCGCGCTACCGTAACCTGAGGCAGAGGAACAGCCGGACGGTGTCTTTCGGAATGTAGTGCCCGGGGGGGCAACCGAATGCTTGTTGTAGTGGGGATGGCTTTCGAGGCCCGCATCGCGGAGGGCCTCGGTGTTCCCGTGGTCTGTGGCGGTGACGGCAAGAACCTCGCGGCTTCGCTGACGCATGCGATGGCGGCGGGCTGTGGCGGCCTCATTTCCTTCGGCGTCGCCGGCGGCCTCGCGCAAGGCCTCAAGCCCGGCACCTGTATCATCGGATCGTCAATTCTGGATGACGGCGTGGAGCGCCGCACCGACGCGCGCTGGGCGCAGCGTCTCACCCGCATGATCCCCGGCTCGCAGCTTGGTTCGATCGCGGGCGTGCGCGAGCCGATCGCTGACGCAACGGCAAAGCGCGAGCTTCATGAAAAGACCGGCGCGCTGATCGTCGACATGGAATCGCATGTTGTGGCGCGCGCGGCTGAACAGCACGGAGTTCCGCTCGCCGCGATCCGCGTGGTTGTGGACCCGGTGGAACGCACCATTCCGCGTTCCGCGCTCGCCGGGACCCGGCCCGATGGAACCATCGATCCCGTGGCCGTGGCGCGCTCGCTGATGCGTTATCCGCGCGATCTGGCTGGTCTCATCCGCATGGCGTTCGACGCACGGGCGGCGCAGGCTGCGCTGATCCGCGGCAGTGCGCTGCTGGGTCCGGGCCTCGGCCTTCTCGACCTCGCGCCGGGCCGGCCGCTCGGCCTGCTCAAGGGCGATCCGACGCCGGTGGACGCCTGAGCCTAAATGCCTGAGCTTTAGGCGCAGGCCGCCCGTCGAAACGGCAGTTCTCAAAACAAAAGGCCCGGCAGAGCCGGGCCTTTGTCGTTACGTAAGTCCTGTGTGGCTTATTCGGCCGCGGTCAGGTGCTGCGGCTCGGATTCTGCCTTGGCCTTTGCGGCGGCGACCGCCGCGGCCTTCTCGGCCGCCTTCTGCGCCTTCTCGGCGTTGATCTGCGTCAGAGTCTTCTGCACTTGCTGCGAGAAGATGTACTGCGCGGGACGCTGGTTCGCGAGCGAGATCTCCGGCGCCATCGGGCCGGAGGTGCGCACGCCGAACAGCGCGATCTTGAGCGCCTTGAGCGGATGCTTGACCGAGAGGTCGGCAGCGGTCGGCTCGTAGCCGCAGTGCGCCATGCAGTTCGCACACTTCTCGTACTTGCCGGTACCGTAGCTGTCCCAATCCGTGGTCTCCATCAGCTCGTTGAAGGTCTTGGTGTAGCCTTCGCCGATCAGGTAGCAGGGCTTCTGCCAACCGAAGACGTTGCGCGTCGGCATGCCCCACGGGGTGCAGTGCGCTTCCTGGTTGCCGGCAAGGAAGTCGAGGAACATGCCCGAGTGCATGAATTTCCACTTCTTGCCCTTGCCGAGTTCGAACACCTTGCGGAACAGTTCCTTGGTGTTCTTGCGCGCGAGGAAGTGCTGCTGGTCCGGGGCGCGCTCGTAGGCGTAGCCGGGCGAGATCGAAACCGCGACGTCCATCTGTTCGCAGAGGTCGAGGAATTCGGCGATGTCTTCGGCCGGATGGCCGTCGAAGATTGTGGCGTTGACGTTGACGGTGAAGCCCTTGGCCTGCGCGGCCTTGATGCCGGCGACCGCGCGCTCGAAGCCGCCTTCCATGCACACCGACTTGTCGTGGTGCTTCTTGATGCCGTCGAGGTGAACGGAGAAGAACAGGTACGGCGAAGGCTCGAACTCACCGAGCTTCTTTTCGAGCAGCAGCGCGTTGGTGCACAGCGACACAAACTTCTTGCGCGCCACGATGCCCTTCACGATCGCGCCGATGTCCTTGTGGATCAGCGGTTCGCCGCCCGGGATCGCAACCATCGGCGCGCCGCACTCGTCGACCGCCTGCAGGCACTCGTCCACCGAGAGTCGCTTGTTGAGGATCGGATCCGGATAATCGATCTTGCCGCAACCCGCGCACGCGAGATTGCAGCGGAACAGCGGCTCGAGCATCAGGACGAGAGGATAGCGCTTACGGCCAAGAAGCTTCTGCTTCATGATGTAGGCGCCGATCTTCATTTCCTTGAAAAAAGGTACAGCCATTCCTGCAACTTCCCGATATTCTTGATTTGACTGATAATTTCAGACGGTTTGGAGCGAAACGTCAACTCGCGCGGCTAACCGTGCGGGTGGCGAAGCCTTCCGTCAGTTCGGCGGGCAAGCGGAATTCCATGTGCTCCTCGCGGCCCGGCAGGGTCGAGACCTCGACCGGCCCGATCCGGCGCAGCGCCGCGATCACGTCTTCCACCAGCACCTCGGGAGCCGACGCACCGGCCGTTAGGCCGACCACCTCGGCGCCCTGCACCCATTCCGGCTGCAGCGCACTGCCGTCCGCGATCAGGTAGCTCGGGATGCCTTCTTCAGCACCGATTTCGCGCAAACGGTTGGAATTGGACGAATTCTGAGCGCCCACCACCAGGATCACGTCGACGACCTTGGAAAGGTCGCGCACGGCCGACTGGCGGTTCTGCGTCGCGTAGCAGATGTCGCGGGTCTCAGGCCCGATGATGTCGGAGAACCGCTTCTGCAGCGCCTGAATGATGCCCTTGGTGTCGTCGACAGAGAGCGTGGTCTGCGTCACGTAGGCGACCGGCGTATCCGGCGAGATATCGAGTTCGTCGACTTCCTTCTCGTTCTGCACCAGCGTCACGGGGGCCGGGATCTGGCCCATCGTGCCTTCCACCTCGGGGTGGCCGGCGTGGCCGATCAGGATCAACTTGCGGCCCTGGCCGACATAGCGCTTGCCCTGGTTGTGCACCTTCGTGACGAGCGGGCAGGTGGCGTTGAGAACCGGCAAGTTGCGGGTCGCGGCTTCCTGCTCGACGCTCTTGGCAACGCCATGCGCCGAGAACACCGTGACGGCGTCCGGCGGGACTTCGTCCAACTCTTCGACGAACACCGCGCCCTTGGCCTTGAGGCTTTCCACGACGTGCTTGTTGTGCACGATCTCGTGGCGGACATAGACGGGCGGGCCGTACTTCACGAGTGCGCGTTCGACGATTTCGACCGCACGCACGACACCGGCACAAAAGCCCCTCGGCTGGGCCAGAATGACCTTCATAGAACTCGGCTCCTTACGGGGTTCAAGGCCCCGGGTAGAGGTATGCACGCAAGTCCTGCGCGCAAGCGAAAGTGGCTAGCACGCCGTCAGGCGTGTTGCACCACGTCGATACGAACGTCCTTACCCAACGCCTCGAACACCTTGGCGACAATTCCCTTGGCGTCGAGGCCCGCCACCGCATACATCGCGGCCGGCGAATCCTGATCGATGAACACGTCCGGAAGCACCATGCAGCGGACCTTCAGTCCGCGATCCAGCGCCCCGTTGTCGGCCAGCGTCTGCATCACATAGGCGCCGAAGCCGCCAATCGAACCTTCTTCCACCGTGATCAAGACTTCGTGTTCTTTCGCGAGACGCAACACGAGGTCCGTATCGAGCGGCTTGGCGAAGCGAGCGTCGGCGACGGTTGCCGAAAGTCCCTGCGCCGCCAGCATGTCGGCCGCCTTGAGGCACTCTTGTAGCCGGGTGCCAAGCGAAAGCAATGCGACGGACGTGCCCTGACGGACGATTCGACCTTTTCCAATCTCCAGCGGGACGCCGAATTCCGGCATGTCCACGCCAACACCGTCGCCGCGCGGATAGCGCAGCGCGGAGGGGCCGTCGTCGAGCGCGACCTGCGTCGCGACCATGTGCGCCAGTTCGGCTTCGTCCGACGGCGCCATGATGGTCATGCCCGGCAGGCAGCCGAGGTAGGCAATGTCGAAGGAGCCCGCGTGCGTCGGGCCATCGGCGCCGACGAGGCCGGCGCGGTCGAGCACGAGGCGTACGGGGAGGTTTTGGATCGCGACGTCATGCACGACCTGATCGTAGGCGCGCTGCAGGAACGTCGAGTAGATCGCGACGAACGGCTTGTAGCCTTCGGTCGCAAGGCCCGCCGCGAACGTCACACCGTGCTGCTCGGCAATGCCGACGTCGAAGGTGCGCTCCGGGAAGCTCTTGTTGAAGATGTCGACGCCGGTGCCGCCCGGCATCGCGGCCGTGATGGCGACGATCTTGTTGTCCTTCTGCGCCTCTTTCACGAGGTTCTCGCCGAACACCTTTGTGAAGGCGGGCGCATTGGATTTGGCCTTGGCCTGCTTGCCGGTCGCGACGTCGAACTTCACGACGCCATGGTAGCGGTCGCTCGACGCTTCGGCGGGCGCGTAGCCCTTGCCCTTCTGTGTCACGACGTGAATGAGGATCGGGCCGTTCTCGGCGTCGCGCACGTTCTTCAGAACGGGCACGAGGTGCTCCATGTTGTGCCCGTCGATCGGGCCCACATAGTAGAAGCCCAGTTCCTCGAACAGCGTACCGCCGGTGAGGAATCCGCGCGCGTATTCCTCAACGCGCAGTGCCTTTTCCTCAACCGACTTCGGCATGCGCTTGGCGATCTGCTTGCCGATCTCGCGCAGCGACAGGTAGGTACGCCCGGAGATCAGCCGCGACAGATACGCCGAGAGCGCGCCGACCGGCGGGGCGATCGACATCTCGTTGTCGTTGAGGATGACGATGAGGCGCGAGTTCATCGCGCCGGCATTGTTCATCGCCTCATAGGCCATGCCGGCCGACATCGCGCCGTCGCCGATCACGGCGATCACATTGCGTTTCTCGCCCGAGAGCTCGCTGGCGACCGCCATGCCGAGGCCGGCGGAGATCGAGGTCGAGGAGTGCGCCGCACCGAAACAGTCGTACTCGCTCTCCGCGCGCTTGGTGAAGCCCGAAAGGCCGCCGCCCTGGCGCAGCGTCCGGATCCGGTCGCGGCGTTCGGTCAGGATCTTGTGCGGGTAGGCTTGGTGCCCGACGTCCCAGATCAGCCGGTCGTTCGGGGTATCGAACACATAGTGCAGTGCAACGGTCAGCTCGACGACGCCGAGCCCGGCGCCCAGATGGCCACCCGTCACCGCGACCGCGCTGACGGTCTCGGCGCGCAGCTCGTCGGCAACCTGCTGCAGGTTCTTTTCGGGGACCTGGCGCAAATCCGCAGGCCGCTTGATCGTATCCAACAGTGTGGTCTTTAAGGTCATGATCGCAACAACATCATCCAGATAAAGTCGCAGCAGGAAGCTGGCCCGACCGCGAGGTCTGCCCCAATCCTTCCCGCACTGCAATGTGACTATTACACGGCCAACGCAACTGATAGCAAATCCGCCACCAGACTGAGCAGGCCTTGGGGTTCCGTTTGCAGGGCGGTCGACGCTGCGGGGAACATGTGCTAGCGCCCACGGCTTCCAACAGCGGCTAACGCCTCAACCCCCACAATGTTCATGCTGGCTGTGTTTTCCCCGCCGAAGTTTTGAAAGAAAAAGTCGAGATAAATCAAAGGTATGCTTAGAGCCGCCATTACCGCGATTGTCACCCGTTGCACGCGCCATGCGTGGGCGGTGCTGCTGATTTCCGCTGTGCTCGGGGCGGTATCGTCGGTATACGCCGTCAAACATTTCGCCATTAACACTGATGTCAATGCGTTGATCGCCAAGGACATTCCCTGGCGTAAGCGCGAGATCACATTCGAGAATTCGTTTCCGCAACGTCTCCAGTCGATTCTGGCTGTCGTGGATGCCCCGACCCCGGAGCTTGCCTCACAGGCGGCCGATGCGCTTGTGGCGAAGCTTTCCGGCAACAAGGAGTTGTTCCTTCGTGTGGCGCAACCGGGTGGTGGCGAGTTCTTTCGCCGCAACGGTCTCCTGTTTCTGGATGTTGGCGAGACCGTGAAGGTCGCGACCCAGCTTACCCAGGCCGAGCCCCTGATCGCGGCGCTCGCGACCGACCCCAGCATCCGCGGCCTCGTCGAGGTGCTCCAGCTCGGCCTCACGGGCGTCGAGATGGAGAAGATCAAGCTTGAGGCGATGCGCCGCCCGATGACGATCACGGCCGATACGGTCGAGGCGGTGCTCAACAAGAAGCCGGTCAATTTCTCCTGGCACGAGCTGATGAACCCGGACACCACGGACAGTGACCGGCGCAAGTTCATCGATATCCGCCCCAAGCTGGATTTTACCGCGCTGGAGCCCGGCCGGGCCGCGACCGACGCGATCCGTCAGGCCGCCGTCGACCTGAAGCTGGCGTCGGAGTTCGGGGCGCGCGTGCGCCTGACCGGTCCGGTGCCGATCGCCGACGAGGAGTTCGCGACGGTCAAGGAAGGCATGCTGGTCAACAGCATCGCGACCGTCCTGATCGTACTCGGCATTCTTTATCTCGCGCTGAAGTCCGGCAAGATCATCCTCGCGGTGTTCCTTAATCTCGTCGTCGGCCTCGCGATCACGTTCGCGCTCGGCTTTCTTGTTGTCGGCCCGCTGAACCTCATTTCAATCGCGTTCGCGGTGCTGTTCGTCGGGCTGGGCGTCGACTTCGGCATCCAGTTCAGCGTGCGCTATCGCGCGGAGCGTTTCGAGCACGACGATCTGCGCGGCGCGCTCAAGCTTGCGGCGCAGCACGCTGGCGCGCCGCTGACGCTCGCGGCCGCCGCCACCGCGGCAGGTTTCCTGTCGTTCCTGCCGACCGACTACAAGGGCGTGTCCGAGCTCGGACAGGTCGCCGGCATGGGCATGATGATCGCCTATCTCACCAGCATCACCACGCTGCCCGCGCTGCTGACCGTGCTCAATCCGGCCGGCGAGCCGGAGCCGCTCGGCTTTTCGTTCCTCGCGCCGGTCGACCGGTTCATGGAAAACCACCGCGTCGCGATCATCGTCGGCGTCGCAGTCGTGTCGCTCGGCGGCTTGCCGCTACTCTATTTCCTCCAGTTCGACTTCAACCCGATCAACCTGCGCAGCCCGAACGTTGAGTCGATCGCGACGTTCCTCGACCTGCGGCGCGATCCGAAGACCGGCGCCAGCTCCATCAACGTGATGGTGCCCAAGCTGGAAGAGACCGGCCCGGTCGCCGAGCGGCTCGCCAAGCTCCCCGAAGTCTCGCGGGTCACGACGCTGAACTTCTTCGTGCCGCAGGATCAGGACAAGAAGCTCGCCGCGATTGCGGAGACGCGCGCCAAGCTCGCGCCCTCATTCAAGCCGGATGCGAAGCAGAAGCCGCCGACCGATGAAGAAGACGTGACCGCGCTGAACGAGGTCGTGACCGCGCTGAACGAGGCCGCCGCCAAGTATCCGGAGGGGCAGGCGCCGGTGGCCGCGAAGCGGCTTGCGGGCATTCTTGATCAGCTTGCCAAGTCGACGCCCGAAATGCGGGCGGCGGCCGCTCAGGTGTTCCTGCGTCCGCTGACGACCGCGCTCGCCGATCTGAAGGACCTGATCGAGGCCCATAAGGTCACGCTCGCCGACGTTCCGCAGGACATCAAGGAACAGTGGGTGACGACGGACGGGCGCGCGCGCGTCGAGGCGCTGCCCAAGGGCGACCCGAACGACAACGAGACGCTGCGCAAGTTCGCGCGCGCGGTGCTCACCGTGCAGCCGGACGCGATCGGCGGCCCGATCTCGATTCTCGAATCCGGCGACACCATCGTGCGCTCGTTCTTCGAGGCGGGGGCCTGGGCGCTGATCTCGATCGCGATCCTGCTCTGGATCGTTCTCAGGCGCTTCGGCGACGTGCTGCTGACGCTGGTTCCGCTGATTCTCGCCGGCGTGGTGACGCTGGAAATCTGCGTGCTGCTCAACTTGCAGCTCAATTTCGCGAACATTATCGCGCTGCCGTTGTTGCTCGGCATCGGCGTGGCGTTCAAGATTTATTACATCATGGCATGGCGCGCGGGTCAGACCGGGCTGTTGCAGTCGAGCCTGACGCGCGCCGTCTATTACAGCGCGCTCACCACCGCGACCGCATTCGGCAGCCTGTGGCTGTCGAGCCATCCCGGAACATCGAGCATGGGCAAGCTGCTGGCGCTCTCGCTGCTCACCACGCTCGCGGCTGCTGTGCTGTTCCAGCCGGTGCTGATGGGCAAGCCGCGCGAGCTCGACGAGATGTAATGAAAACGGGGCCCGTTGGCCCCGTTCGCTTGCCCGCTATTTCTTCGCGGCCTTCTTTTCCTGCTCGGCCGCTTCGTCGGCAACGCGCAGGCAGGTGTCGCTTGGCCCGGGCGCGGCGACAGCGCCCTTCTTGGCCGCGCCCTGCTTGGTCGGCGCGGGCGAAGCGTTCTTGAGCGGCGGCAGCGGCGGCGCGCCCGCCGGCAGGCTCGCCACTCGGGTCCATTGCTGTGTCAGGCACAGCGGCCATTTCAGGCAGCCCTGCAGATCGAGCGTATTCTCGTTCGCGAGGCTGATGTTGGCGTCATACATGCTGCCGTTCTGCGAGTTGTAGATTGTGCCCGACCACGTGCCCTTCTCCTTCGGGTTGGGCGGCAGGCCTAGCAGGATCGGCATTCCGAGCGTCGGGCGTGCTTTCTTGGCAGCGTCCGGATTTTCCTTGTCGGTGCCGCCCGGCGTCTTCTCCCAGACGACGATGCCCCACATCTTGCCGTTGCAGTTGTCGATGCGGATGATGGCGTAGCCGTCCTTGACCAGCCAATCCCCGACGGGTTCGGCCGCAAGGGCGTTCGTCGCGCCGAGCGCCAGAATTGCTGCACTTGCTAGGAGAGTTCTCATTCGGTCTCGGTCCAGTCTTTTTGCTCGCCCAATCAACGCCCTTGACCTATTGGTAGTTTCGGGCGGGATTTCGGCAAATATGCCGCATTGCTGCTCGTCTCGCTTTCGTTAGGTTGCCCCAAGATAGCTGTTCCGGGAACTGCATGGACATGGATTTGGGCGCGAATTTCGATATCGCGGCCTTGTTTGAGAGCAACGAATCGGACCGCTTCAATCTGCATACGCGCCATCTCAATGAGCAGATGGTTCGGGTTTTGCGGACGATTGGTTACGACGTGGGCTTTTGCAAGGGAAGTGGTCAATACCTGTATGACCGCGCAGGCTCCCGCTATCTCGACCTGCTGAGCGGCTTCGGCGTTTTCGCGGTCGGGCGCAATCACCCCGCCATTCGTCAGGCGCTGAAAAGCGCGCTCGATGCCGATTTGCCAAATCTCGTGCAGATGGACGTCTCGACGCTCGCCGGTGTTCTCGCCGAGCGCCTGCTCGCGCATGTCCCGTATCTGAACAAGGCGTTCTTCTGCAATTCGGGCGCCGAGGCGGTGGAAGCCGCGATCAAGTTCGCGCGCGGAGCGACCGGCCGCTCCGGCATCGTTCACTGCAGTCACTCGTTCCATGGACTGACCTATGGAGCGCTTTCACTCAACGGCGATGACATCTTCCGCAAGGGCTTCGGCCCGCTTCTGCCCGACGTCGCCAGCATTCCGTTTAACGATCTCGTCGCGCTGGAGCAGGCGCTCAAAGGCCGCAACGTCGCGGCCTTCATCGTCGAGCCGATCCAGGGCAAAGGCGTCGTGATGCCCAACGAGGCGTACCTCAAGGGCGCCGAAGTGCTCTGCCGCCGCTACGGCACGCTGTTCATCGCCGACGAAATTCAGACCGGGCTCGGCCGCACCGGAAAATTCCTTGCGGGCGAACACTGGGGCATCGAGCCCGACATGGTGCTGCTCGCCAAGGCGCTCTCCGGCGGCTACGTGCCTGTCGGCGCGGTGCTGCTGCGCAAGCAGATCTTCGACAAGATCTTCGACCGCATGGATCGCGCCGTGGTGCACGGCTCGACCTTCTCCAAGAACGATCTCGCGATGGCGGCCGGCATCGCGACGCTCGAGGTGATGAAGGCCGAGAAGGTCGTCGAGAATGCCGCGCTCATGGGCGAGCGGCTGATCTCCGGCCTGAACGCGCTCTCCGAGAACTACGAGCTGCTCAAGAACGTGCGCGGCAAGGGCCTGATGATCGGCGTCGAGTTCGGCTCACCCTCATCGCTCAAGCTGAAGGCCTCGTGGGCGATGCTGGAAACCGCGAGCAAGGGTTTGTTCTGCCAGCTCATCACGATTCCGCTGTTCAAGGATCACAAGATTTTGACTCAAGTGGCCGGCCACGGCAGCCACACCATCAAGCTGATTCCGTCGCTCATCCTCACGGCTGAAGATTGCCTCTGGATCGAACGCTCGTTCGATGCCGTGATCGCCGACAGCCACAAGGGCGGCGCCGTCTGGTCGCTCGGCAAGACGCTGGTCGAGCACGCGGTACGCGCCCGCGCTTCTTAAAAACTTTGCCCACGCGGTGGGCTGTTTCGATCATTGGGACAACGACAGCTGACTGTTGCAGCGCGCGCGCTGCGGCTAGATTGCGCGCCTGTTTCGACAAACAACAACGGGGTCGACGATGCGCGCAGTCTGGTACGAGACGAACGGAGCCGCCGGTGAAGTTCTGCATGTCGGCGACGTGGACGCTCCAGCACCGGGCGCGGGCGAAGTGCGCATCAAGCTCTACACCTCGGGCGTCAATCCCTCCGACGTGAAGAACCGCGCCGGCCTGACGCGCAAGATCGCGTTTCCCCGCGTGATCCCGCACAGCGACGGCGCCGGCATCGTCGATGCGGTCGGCGAGGGCGTGCCGAAGTCGCGCGTCGGCGAGCGCGTGTGGATCTGGAACGGGCAGTGGAAGCGCCCGTTCGGCACCGCAGCCGAATATATCGTGCTGGCCGCCGAGCAGGCCGTGAAACTTCCCGAAGGCGTTTCATTTGAAGCGGGCGCCTGCCTCGGCATTCCGGCGCTCACCGCCTGGCATGCAATCGATCTGGCCGGCACCACCAAGGGCACGACGCTGCTGATCGGCGGCGGCGCAGGCGCGGTCGCGCACTACGCGATCCAGTTTGCCAAGGCGCGCGGCGCAACCGTCATCACCACCGTTTCGTCGGCTGCGAAAGCGAAGATCGCCAGGGACGCCGGTGCCGACCACACCATCGACTACAAGACCGAGAACGTCGGCGAGCGCGTGCAGGCATTGACCAAGGGTGTCGACGCCGTGATCGAGCTCGACCTCACCGCCAACGCCGCGTTGCTGCCCGGCGTGCTCAGGCCTTACGGCACGCTCGTCGTCTACGGCACCGGCCCGCAGGTGCA
>Ga0075366_10001550_pt1 | contig 11493 bp, 11 predicted proteins | sample EndMethybrTD3031_FD_72351 | JGI IMG/M metagenome (GOLD analysis project Ga0075366, IMG submission 72351) | Populus endosphere microbial communities from Tennessee, USA - Endosphere MetaG P. TD hybrid TD303-1 | ecosystem: Host-associated > Plants > Roots > Endosphere | place: USA: Tennessee... | reverse complement strand
CGTATATAGTGCTATGATGAAAAGCCTTGATGATGCCGTTGGAAATGTGATGAAGACCCTGAACGATGAACAACTTTCCAAAAACACGATTGTGATTTTTACCAATGATAATGGCGGTGAAAAATTTTCCGATATGGGTGGTCTCAGCAACTCAAAGATGAGTGTGTGGGAAGGTGGGATCAGAGTACCCGCCTTTGTCCGCTGGCCTGGAAAAATAAAACCACACAGCACTACTCAACAGGTAGCTGTCACTATGGATTGGACGGCGACTATCCTCGACGTAGCGGGTGCAAAACCGCATAAAGATTTCCCTTTGGATGGAATAAGTCTGGTACCTATTCTTACTTTAAAAAAACAAAACATCAAGAGAGAGCTCTATTGGAGGGTGACCCAACGTAAAAATCAAAAAGCTGTTCGTTATGGCGACTGGAAACTCATACAAGATGAAAAAGGGGAATATCTTTTTAATATCGTAAAGGACCAGGAGGAGAAAAACAACCTCAAAGACACAAATACGGATATCGCTAATAAACTGAAAAAGCTTTTAACTGAATGGGAAAAATCGGTATTAAAGCCAATCTCATTATAAAATAAAGAACCGAAGATGCTTGTGTCGCCCAGATAAGAATGGGGGCGACACCACAAAGAGACTCAATCGTGTTAGGCATTTTTATTCTCCAACACTACCTGTCTTAACCTTTCCATCTCTTTTATAATGGGTAATTATAACTCCCTTTGTTGTTACAATACTCTCCACCAATGAAAATGCTGCCGGGATCGCGCCATTGTCGAATAATTTTTTTCCTTTGCCAAGTGTCAGCGGATGAATCTTAAGCCGAAGCTCATCTACTAAATCATTCTTAAGAAGTAACTGAATAAGCTTACTACTACCCCAAACCTGGATATCCGGTCCTTTTGATTTCTTGAGCTTCTTGATATCGCTTACTGTTCTTATTACCACTGAAGTTTTCCAACCGGTAACTTTAGGGTCTGACTTTTTCAGTTTTTTAGAGAATACATATTTTGTGCCTTCATTAATACCTGGCCAAAAGTCGCCATGTTCCGGCCAGTAAGGCGCCCAGATATCATATGTTTTTCTGCCCAAAAGATAATCAGCGGGTTGTTTCAATTCTTTTTGTACTGCATTACCGTAAACCTCGTCAGTATACGGCGCAGTCCAACCGCCATATTTGAACCCTCCTGATTTGTCTTCCTTAGGGCCACCAGGCGCTTGTATTACACCATCCAATGTAATCATTGATAACACGACTATTTTTCTCATTGTATTTCTGTTTTATTACAATACAAATTTCGCGAACAGATATGAATGACTGCGGTGAGAATGTGACAATTATAGTGGCTGAATACGACAAATATCCTGTTGTTTATATTCAGATGACTGAGAAATTCTTGTGTCGTGTACATAATACCCTTTAAACACAGTATGATTTCGCGACAGATCATTATGATTACCTTCGTATTGACAGCTTGCCGAAAACACATAAAGCAGGTATTCCGGGAATCAATCAAAACTCAATAGTATGAAACAGATTTTTTTCCTATTAATTCTTCCGTGTTACCTCACCAGCATTACAAAAGAGGCATTATCTCAAGATCCAAGAGAGGCCGAAATCCGGCGAATGGAAACCCTTGAAAGAGAATCCGTATTAAAAGGCGATTCAATGGCCTTGTTTGACAAAATCTGGTCACCCAACATGATAGTAAATACACCAGCCAATGTGGTGGGGACAGTAGAAGGTACTAAAGCTCAATTGCGGTCGGGAAATCTAAACTATTTATCTTTCGAGCGAATGATTGAAAAAATCAGTTTTAGTGACAATGTTGCTATTGTAATGGGAGGAGAAGTTATTAAACCGCAAGGAAAACAGATTAACGCTGGTAAAACCGTTACCAGACGTTTTACTCATGTTTGGTTATACAAAAACAATTCATGGAGTATCATTGCAAGACAGGCAACTATTATCAAAGTCGAATAGGAGCTTTTATACTCAACAGGAAGTTTAAGCTGCAGCCGTTTGCTGATACAATCTGGACAGGAGATAAAGATGAAAAATCCCCGATCAGGGGATTATTTGTAATAAACAACTTCTTTCACCTCTTTTTCCGCCTTTAGATTTCGTATGATCTTATTGATTTCATCAGGAGCTTCTTTCACAAACAATTTGTCTTCCCGGCCGGAAACGTGCAAAATGGTAAGGAACTTAGGAGATTTGTCCTTTGCTTCTTTACTTTCTTTGTCTTCGGCTTGCTCAGCATAGATGATCTGTGCAGGGTTGATCCAGACATTACCATTCCCTTTGTTTTTTGTCAATCGGATAAGTTGAATGCGTTCCATATTATTTGGTTTTATTTTTTAGCTCTTTTCTTATTTTATCTATATCAAACTCTTTATCTCTTTTCATCTCTTTTTTTATATGTCTGCGCATCACCCAAAGTTCACGGATGTCTGCCACTTTTACAACAAAGGGCTTATAGGTGGTCTCGTTTTCACTGATCAGTATCCATTCTTCCCTTGATTCGGCATAGATATGTTTGATCCAAAGATCTTTTTCTGTAAGTATAATATACACGTAAAAATTACGGATATGTATCCAGTCGTCAAACGGCACCTGGCTGGCCAGTACTACATCACCCGACTGGAAGGTTGGCTCCATACTATCACCAGCAATCTCAAAATATTGCCATATTGCTCCTATGGGGGAAACGCCCGGTGGAAGTGAATATTTTTCAAGTGTGTCCAGGAATTCAATCTGGTCGTACGATTTTACATATCCTGCAATGGCCTTCATCGGAACAAGAGGCACCATGTAAGGCTGTGAAGTAATCTTCTGCTCACGGCGCTTTTTTAAATAATCACTTTCAGAATCCTTTCTTAGTTGATAAGCTTCTTCACTTATGTCGGAATGAATATTTTTGTCGTAAATAATGGCGGCAAGATTGGTCCCAAGTATCTGGTCTACCTGTTTAAGAACATTCATTTTATACTTAGGAAATTGTCCGTCTTCCAGTCGCTGGTATTGACGCAGAGAGTACCCCTGGCTTAGCCCACGTGCAATACGGTCGGCCATTTCAGCCTGTGTGATCCGTTTTTCTTCACGGGCTTTTTTTAATATATCCTTTGGTTTGAATTGCTCCATGTACGTTATAATCAAAATGATGACAAAAAGATACGTAAAAGTAATAAAATTATTTGGAATTACGACATATTATGTCATATATTTGTTTTGAGAGTTTGATATCAAAGATAAATAAAGACCTGTTTCAGTCGTGACAGATCGCCTGATACGGGAAATGAAAAAGATCAAAATGGCAAAGACCTTATTGGAAGAACTGACAAATTACGACGCCTGGCAAATGGAGAAATATGGAAACGTTGTTTCTGATGTTGAAACCACCCCGGAAGGTCAGTTAATCAACAGCAGCCTCGATGAGTTGAGCCGGATGGCAGAATGGGTCTTTCGCCAGGTACAACACAATTACATGTATATGGAAGGGAGCTTTCGATAAATAATCACGGATAAAAAAAAGTATATGAAGACACATACAGAAGATAATTACGAAATGCAGAAGATCCATCACAACGATATGCAAATGATGCCTCTTTCGGAAGCGCAGAGTTGGTATAATGAATTTGTTACTTTTTCCAAATCTATTCTGAAGATGGATCTTGATTATGGCGTGATCCCCGGCACACCCAAACCCTCATTATATAAACCAGGGGCGGAGAAACTACGTTTTGTATATGGTTTGAGCGCGGAACAGGACTGTATTGAAAAGGTAGCAGACATCGATCGCCCGTATATTGACTATACCTATCGTTGTACAATTAAAAGTAAACAGGGACAAATACTGGCACAATGTGAGGGTTCCTGTAATAGTATGGAACCTAAATTCGGGTATACATGGAAAACCATTGATAAGTTGCCCAATAGCATTGATGCATCAAAATTGCCATGCAAACTGGCAAGGAAAAGGGTTACCGAATTTGATTTTGCCATTCAGAAGGGAGAGACCACCGGACCTTACGGCAAGCCCCTGGAGTATTGGAATAAATGGAGATTGGCTATACGTACAGGGATAGCTAAAAAACAATCTGTGCAACGGCTTGGGAAAGGAATGGATGAATGGGAAATGAACGAAACGGTGACTCTTTATCGCATTATTAATCCCAATGTGATAAGTATGAAGAATACTATCATGAAGATGGCACAGAAAAGAGCATTTGTAGGAGCCATTCTGCTTGCTACCGGAGCGAGTGAATTTTATACACAGGATATTGAAGACATGGAAATAAACGGCCAGGTATACAGCAACGAAAAGACTGTGGCGGAAGAATCCGGACAGGCGGAAACGCAACAGCAACCGGAGAAAAAAGTAAAACAATCAATCCCCGGTCTCTGGTATTCAAAGTTGGAAAAATGTAAAACACCTGCTGATGTGGACGAATTGGGCAAAAAGCATGCAGCTACAATAAACGCGAATCCTGATTTACGAAGGCTATTTGTCATTCACAAGATGCGCGTGAAGAAAAATATACAGAAACAGCCTGAGGAATAATAAATAAATGTCAGGAACCATTAACCATTAACAATCTATATGAAATGCCGCTTCCCCGTGTCTCCACGCATCGTGAGAGCATGTATAGTGGGTAAAGGATAATCTTTCTTAGTCCATTTTCTGCATGCGGTGACGAAGAAAGAAGTTGATCGTGGGGCATGGGATAAAGCGGTTTTCGTGATTGTTGATAATGTAAGTTAAAGCACAGCTTTCCAGGTAAGAAAGACCGGCAGTCACTAACACACCAGTGTATTGACCGGCGGTATTAAAAAAGATGAGAATAATTATAAGATTATGATAGAAACGATTGAAACGGTAAAAGATCCGGCCTTTATGCCGGCAGAAAAATTAAAGGCGACAGGCGCTGTTAAAAAAGAAGTACTACTCTATAATTCGGCCCTTAATTATTTGTATGCGAAGACGGGTGACAATGACGTAATTCATTATTACCTTAATTTATATAAGCGCCGCCAGTTGAATAACATGAAAGATTTGTATTTCCAACTACTGGAGCATGCAAAGAAACGCCAGGGTTCACCTTATCCCATTGACGCTATCAGGCATTACAGGCAAGTACTTTGTGATTTTGATCCTGCAGCCGTGGCGGATAAATACACAGAATGGAAAGAAATATTTGAATCGATAAAAGACGTTTCCCGCTGCATGGACGATAATGGTACATCTGGCAAAAAGGGTTATTGGGTATTGTATGCAAAAACTATTTTGAGTGCGGCCCGGTTCCTGGGCCGGTTCAATACCCTTTCCGATTTTAAAGACTACGTCCAGTCATTTGTACATGGCAATAAGGATAAGCGCATAGCCCTTGCCCTTTTGCTTAGCAACGAGATCGATGGGTTTGGGTTTATGATGGCCTGTGATTTTTTAAAAGAATGGATTTCGCCTTTTTTCGTAAAACCGGATAATAACGTTAAAACTATTTTTTTAAAAACTCATTTTTGTTCAAAAAACGATACTGAGTTTGATGTTTGCCGTAAACTGATTGAATTTGCTGATACGGTAGGACAAACTCCTTATGCAGTAGACCGGGTTTTCTGGTTAATTAGCAATGGTAGGCTTTTCAGAACGGAAGAAAGAAAAAGGGAAGTCAGGATTACTACTTCGAAGGAAGAGTTTATTACAAACTATTTGAACGAGATGGCCAGCAGATAATCATTCATGAGGAAAATGTGCTAATATACCAATTTGCAAATGTGCCATATCTGCAAATTTATTTTTGATCATTTTAAATTCAGGATAGACCAATTCGTTTTTTGAGTAATTTAGGATACACAGTTTCAGCGCTGGCAAATCATCTTCTTGTGAATATCCAGATCTATTTCCCCAAAGGCGCAATGAGCGAATTCATTGATTCCATTTACTTCCTGGAAGGAAATCAAATCGGCACAGGCATCGCTTTTCAGCGGATGAACCAGGTCATTATTATTAACCTGGGTACCAACTTTACGGTTTCTGATGTTTACACTACTTCATCCCGCGAAAAAGCAACCAACAGCGATGTGTGGATGAATGGGAAACAGGAAATACCCTTTATGTTGTCTAATAAAGGTGTCACCGCGATGTATGCTATCGGGATAAAGTTGGGAATGATGCCTTATTTCGCTGATCTACCGGCAAACGAGACCAATGAACAAGCTGTTGGTGCGGAAAACTGGACATCACGGGAAATATTCAATCTTCGGGAGCAACTGCTGGCGACGGATGTTCAGAATGGATTTTTATTGATAGAAAAGTATTTGATGAACATGCTCAGGCACAGAGATTTTTCAAACCTGGAAAAAATAAAATGGTTGGGTAAAGTTATCCCTACTACACCGGTTGAGGAAATTTGCCGTTCACTTGGCTTCTCCCGCAAGCGGTTAAGAAACGAGGCGCAGTATTATTTAGGTGGGTCAGTCAAAAGTATACAGGGCATCATCAGGCTCAACCATACACTTTCAGCCATTGCCCACCATTCTGATAAATCACTTTCTTCCCTGCATGAGTATTATGACCAGTCTCATTTTATTAATGACTTCAAGGCCCGCACCGGCATCACGCCGCTGCAATATAAACGACTCTGTCAGCAGTTTCCTGAAATAAAATACACGCCTAACTTTCTGGCTATGCAAAAGGAAACATTTTTACAATTTATTGCTGAATAGTCCTTCTACCTTAGCGTCAAAACCTATGCGCTTAGTATTATTCATCTCCTTGCTGCTGCTCAATGCGGGCTGCTCAAGTACAAAAAAGGCAACAATGAATTCAGCAAATTTGAATGGAACATGGATCCCTGTTAAACAAGAAATGGGAGGCTCGGTATTACCCAATGCTTTTTTTGCTAACCAAAAACTAATCATCAGCGATACTGCCTATACGGTTATTGCTGAAAGCATAGATAAAGGGATTGTAAAGTATAGTGGAAACAAGATGGATATTTATAGCAAGGAGGGTGTCAATGCCGGTAAACATTTTACCGCCATCTATAAATTTGAGAACGAGGAGTTAACCGTTTGCTATAATCTGGCAGGCGATAGTTACCCCGAAACATTTGAAACAAAAGGTAAACCACTATTTTTTCTTTCGGTATTCAAAAAGTGAAGAGGAATTTCACAAGAACATTCGGACAGAGGTTATTTTTTAAGCATCACTTTCATGGTCTCAAAATGTATGGGTCCTGAAGTATGCTGATGGATGATCTTCCAGTGTCCATCTTTTTTCCTTGCGATCCACGTCAGCCTGTTTTGGAGCCATCTGAGTTCTTCTCCTTTCTCACACATCGCGGTGAATTTAACGAAGGCAGTCACTGTAGCTAATTCACCGCTTGTCTCAATTTGAATGTCTTCGAACTCAACAAGGTCTCTGTCGGTACCGAGTGATTTGAACCAGCCCTTCGCTATATCCCGCCATGCCTCCAGTCCATCGCAAGACCACTTCTCCCACATATCAAACACTCTTATTTTTTCATCAAAAATAGAAGAGTAGGCTGCGATGTCCTTTGTAAAAACTGAGTTTTTATATATTTCGAAAAGAGAGTTGAGTTCTGACATAACCACTTTCTGCTTTTATCCCTGAAAGGTATAAATTCTGAAAGCGAACTACGCGTTTACTGTTCTATTCCTTTTGTTTGATGCTTTTACAGAACTAAATCTCTTCCCAAACTTCCTGATATCATCGGCTAACAGCACAGGTTGTTCCATTGCTGCAAAATGTCCTCCCTCCGGCATTTCAGTCCATTGCTGAATATTAAAAATGCGTTCTGCAAATTCTCTCGGGGCAGCTATAAGGTCTAGTGGAAAAATAGCTGCCGCTGTAGGAATTTCCACTCTTCTAATTTCTTTTTCTTTGGCGGCCTGCTGCATGGCCACCGCTACTTCATAATACAGACGTATTGCAGAATTTATTGTTTGTGTAGCCCAGTAGATCGTAAGGTTTGTCAGCAATTCATCTTTGGTATAACAATTTTCAAGATTGCCTTTGCAATCACTCCACAGGTAAAACTTTTCTATAATCCATGAAGCTAGTCCTGCCGGTGAGTCATTCAATGCGTATCCCAGGGTCTGCGGTTTGGTGCTTTGTATCATCGCATATGCGGCTTCTTTTTGGCTCCACTGCTGACCAGCCTGCATGTATTTCTTTTCTGCATCAGTCATATTTTCAGGAGTAATAGAGAATAAATGATACCAGGGTATATCTAAGAGATGAACGCCCAGCAGGTATTCAGGATGGTTAACCGCGATCTGCTCAGCAATCCCACTTCCCCAATCTCCGCCATGTACAATAAAATTGGAATAGCCTAACTCTTCTGTAACCAGTTTGGCAAATAAAGAAGCGATACGCACCAGGTCCATACCCGGCTCTGTTGGGATTTCTGAAAAGCCATAACCCGGGATCGAAGGAATAATAAGGTCAAATGAAAACCCATTTTCATCCGGAGCGGTTAACAGCGGAATTAGTTTCAGAAACCGGACAAATGAATCAGGGAAGCCGTGTATCAGCAAAAGAGGTATTCTCTTTTCTCCTTTGCCCTTTTCATGAATAAAATGAATCCCCATTCCATCAATTGTTGTAGTGAAATGAGAAAATGAATTGAGAAAGGCTTCATTCTTTTTCCAATTAAAACCATGGGACCAATAGTCACATAGCTCTTTCAGGTATTTGAGATTGGTCCCGGTTTCCCAGTTGTCATTGCTGATATCATTTGTCCAGCGTGTTCTTGCAAGCCTGTGACAAAGGTCGTCGAGTACAAATGAGTCGACGTGTATAGTATACGGTTGTTTCATACAGGTCAGTTTATAATCTATCTGATCAAAAATTGTGACAGATTTTGAATAAATCTGTGGAGATTTTTCCCAATAGAGGGTAACTGGGGGGAAACGGGTATGACAAAAAGATGATTTGAACGCTGCAGCCATCAACATCTTCATCGCAGATTTGCTAATGAGTGTTAGTGTTTTTATGATAAGTGTGTTCTTATCTTTTGGCCAAAAAGAAAAGTGTTGTAAATGGATGGGGACGTAATTTTTTTTTATGCACAACCTTGATATTTGATATCATTTTTTCAGTTCATACACTGATAATACGAATTCACCGCTTTCGGGGATAGATGAAAGATGTTTTGGCTATATATTTGCAACCTCTTAGTCTCCTACCCTTTAAAAATCACCATCGTTTTCCTCAATATCCCTTTCGAAAAATACATATATCCCAACCTTGAGCAAAGGCCGTTTAAAATTCATATATGTTATCCAAAAACCAACTGGAGGTTACTCTCCGTAAGGGTCGAACCTTTAAGTTATTGTTAGTTGCAGTTCTCTTCCTCTCAGTTTTTACACTAAGTTTTATTGATGTTACAGCTCCTCCCGCTCCTTCGGTAGTGACTGAATTGCGTTGTAACGATGGTACGGGTACTACAGCCGCAGATGGTTCTGGTAATAGCCATAGCGGAACATTAACCAATGGTCCTACATGGGTAGCGGGCAAGTATGGACAAGGAATTAACCTTGATGGTTCCAACGATTACATTAACCTGGCCGATCACGCCGATTATACCCTTACACCTACAGTAAGCTATACCTGGAGTGCATGGGTGAGGAATACCAATTTTAACCAATGGAGCACTGTCTGGAGTCAGACACTCAGCAACACCAGCTTTTTTTATTTCTATGCGCACACATCAAGTGATGCGGAGGCTGGTCCTGTTACCAATGGATTATCGGTCTATTGGTATTCCGGAAGTAACAAACTCGTACTTCACAGCAATAACAATGTGTTGACTGCTGGCACCTGGAGCTATGTTACGGTGACTTATAACGCAAGTGTAGCACAGGCGAGCAGGTTTACTATCTATGTTAATGGTACCGATGTTACCAACAGAACAGACGTAGTTTCTTCCGGGACCATCGCAGCTATTGATCCAACTAATATTCGCATTGGTTCCAATCAGCCATTTGGAGAATACCTCAATGGCGCTGTTGACGAAGTAAGATATTACCGCAGACTTCTTTCCGTCGCCGAGATACAAAGCGATATGGTGATCGGTAGCACTACCGATGCAACAGCTCCGACAGTAAGCCTCACAGCTCCGGCTGCCGGAAATGTTTCGGGCACGACTACTGTTTCAGCCAACGCTGCTGACAATACGGGGGTGGTAGGTGTTCAATTTTTATTAGACGGAAATGCATTGGGAGCGGAAGACCTTAGCTCTCCGTATTCTGTGTCATGGACTACAACAACCGCCACTAATGGCGCTCATAGCTTAACAGCAAGAGCAAGAGATGCGGCCGGAAATACTACTACCTCAACGACAGTTGCAGTTACTGTTAACAATAGTGATGCTACTCCTCCCACAGTGAGTCTTACAGCACCTGCAGCTGGCAATGTTTCTGGCTCAGTCAGCGTTACAGCCAATGCGGCCGATAACATTGCTGTTTCCGGCGTTCAGTTTTTATTGGATGGTGTTGCGCTCGGAACAGAAGACCTGACAGCACCTTATTCCATATCATGGAGTACAACAACTGCAACTAATGGTGCCCATAGTTTAACAGCAAGAGCAAGAGATGCTGCTGGAAATACAACTACTTCAACAGCAGTTGCTGTCAATGTAAATAACGATACACAGGCTCCTTCGGTTTCAGTAACCCAACCTGTCAACCCGGTATCAGGAATTGTAAATGTCACCGCAACAGCCAGCGACAATGTAGCTGTCGTTGGCGTTCAGTTCTTAGTAGATGGAATAAACCTGGGAGCAGAAGATGTTGCTTCGCCCTACTCTGTATCATGGAATACAGCAACCACAAACAATGGCTCTCATAATTTAACTGCCATGGCGAGAGATGCTGCCGGCAATACTACTACTTCAGCAGTAGTCGTTGCTATTGTAAATAATGATATCGAAGCACCGGCAGTTACAGTGGATCCTCCTGCAACTTCACCTGTATCTGGTACAATCAATATTTCAGCAACAGCCAGCGACAATATAGGCGTGGCGGGTGTTCAATTTTTATTAGATGGGGTAAATCTCGGAACAGAAGATCTTACTGCACCCTATTCCGTTTCCTGGTCTACAGCCGGTACTACTAACGGAACTCATGCTATCACTGCAAGAGCCCGGGATGCTGCTGGAAATACTACAACTTCATCTGCCGTTACCTTTACAGTGTTAAATAACAACCTTGTTGCTTCATACGCATTTAGTGAGAATACCGGAACTGTTACCAACGATAATTCAGGAAACGGTAACAATGGTGTATTAACAAATGGACCCACCTGGTCTGCTGCCGGAAAATTTGGCTCAGCTATTTTATTTGATGGTACCAATGACCTGGTAAATATCAACGACGTAAACTCTCTTGACCTTACCAACGGAATGACATTAGAGGCATGGGTTAATCCGAGCAATCTTACTGATTATAAAAC
>Ga0075366_10001549_pt1 | contig 11496 bp, 6 predicted proteins | sample EndMethybrTD3031_FD_72351 | JGI IMG/M metagenome (GOLD analysis project Ga0075366, IMG submission 72351) | Populus endosphere microbial communities from Tennessee, USA - Endosphere MetaG P. TD hybrid TD303-1 | ecosystem: Host-associated > Plants > Roots > Endosphere | place: USA: Tennessee... | reverse complement strand
GCGGGCGTCGGCACGGTGAGGCTGGCGGTGCTGGAATCGGAATCGGAGAGCGTGAACGAGCGGGCGATCAGATCGCGTGCGCGCTGCACCAGCATGGTCAGCTTGTCCAGCGCGGTCTCGTGGGTCTGCGCCGGGAACGGGTCATTGGGTGGGTACTTGACCCCCTGCAACTGGTCCGGCTCACGAATGATCACCACGTTGCCTACGCCGACCCCTGGCGCCACCACCATCGTCACGGTGCCACCGGCCGGATTCCCCGCGCCGGTGACTGCGTAATCAGTGGTAATTGCCTTTTTCACGCCGGCGACGTAAACCGCCAGGTCGCTGGCCTTCAGGAAATAGAACGGAGCCGTGAAAGCCACGGTTACGCCGTCGCCGTTGTGGGCGATGCGCGAGTCGGTGGTGTTGACAGTCAAAATACCCTCCTATTGACCAAATGCCGCGCCGATATTCGGCATGCGGTCGGGTAAGTTGGCGCCCGGGCGGGCCCAATAGTCCTGTCCCCAGTCCTTGCGCGCGGTGGCCTGCATGCGCGAGAGGTAGCCGGGGCTCAGGTATTCCTGTGCTTCATGCAGCAGCAGGTGGTCGATGGCGCCGCGCGCGTACCAGAGGCGCAGGAACGGCAGGTTGCTGGAAGCAAAGCGCAGGGCTTCCGCCGGCGCGTTGGTGCGCTCGCCGCGCGCGGCTTGGCCGATGTTGCCCAGGGTGAGGTCGGCCGCCTCGATCAGCGAACCGAACACCGGACCGCCGGCGAAGCCGACCCAGTTCGGCGTGCCGTTCCGGCTGTTCCCGCCGACGCCGGTATAAAGCACGTCGCCGTAGATGCCCATGCCTCCGCCCTGGACGAACGCGGCGCCCAAGAATTTCAACTTGGACATATCCCGCGGGTCTTTGCCCATGATGATGTCCTTGAGTTGCAGGGACAGCGCGCCGAAGGTGGTCAGCCCAGCCATCAGCGCCACGGCGTACAGCGCGCCCCGCGCGCCGCCCTCCATCGAGCCGATCTCTGCGATGCGGTTCATGTGCCGGGAGACCATGGCCAGGGGGAACGACTTGAACATGGTCAAGGTGCGCAAGAACTCGCCGCTGACGGTGCCCTTCTGCGTGCCCTGCGTCAGCGCGGTGCGCGTCAGCGCGTCCGGCGACAGCACGGCGAAGTCGGCCTCGTCGGCGATATAGCCCAGCAGCTTGGAGACCGCGGCATTCTTGGCCGCGTCGTCGATGCCCTCGATCGCGCGGATGCTCTCCGGGGTCAGCATCTGGCTGGCGCCGCGCTGCTCGGGCTTGGCCTGCTGCCACACCTTGAAGTCCGCTTCGGTGATGCCCTTCAGCTCGAGCCGGGCGCGGTCGGTGGCATCCAGCGCCGCCCAATCGGTGCGCGACATCTTGCCCAGGCCGCCCATCAGCATCGTGGAAAAGCCGCGCTTGAGCCCGTTGGTCCAGGCGTCGAGCAAGGACACCTTCATCGTGGCGTTGGCGAGTTTGGACGTCCAGCGGTGGCCCAGGTTGCCCTCGGCCCAGCGATTCAGGTCGCCGATCACCGAATCGGTGGCCATGCCGGTGCGGTTCGCGTATTCCGCCGACTCGGCCCCGAAGGCTTTCAAGGTGGTGCCCAGCGTTTCCCAGAACGGCAGGTTGTGATAACGCGCGGTGAGGAACAGCGTGGGCACGTCCGTGACGGCCGACAGCAGGGTGCCCTGCAGCTTGGCGGCTACCGTCCACTCGCGCACGCCGGTGCCGATCGCGCCCAGCAGCGGGTTGATGGTCTGGGAGGTGTGGCCGCTGATCGTCTTCCACAGGTTTTCAGCGGTGACCGCGTAGAACGGGCCGAAGTGCTTCACCCCGCCGTCCTCGATGATGGCCTGGTCGTTGAGCAGGTGGAAGCTGGCGTCCGGGTTCGGGCCCATGCGTTCCACCAGGCCGATGTCGCGCGAGAGCGCCGTAACGTGGCCGATCATCGCGTCGTAGACCGTGCCCTGTCCGAACTCATCCATGTAGGCCATGTAGGAATCGGCGTCTTTGAAGTGGATCTCGCGGTGCTGGCTGCCGCGCTTCGCGCGCGCCATGTCGCCCTGGAACTCGCCGGGCTCCATCTTGTTGAGGCCGCCGGTGGACAGCGTTGCGTATGCCTCCTTGAGCATGCCGATGATTTCGGAGTCATCCATCAGCCGGCCGTCCTCGCGCAAGTAGCGGTCGCGACGCAGGAGCGGGAAGGTCTTGGCCACCCATGCCGGATCACCGGCTTTCAGGATCCGCGCCTGGTCGTGGGGCTGGGGAATGTAGCCGTACGCCAGCCGGCCGATCTCGCCGCCGGCGGCGTTGAAGCGGGTCCGCATTTGCTCGATGGTTTCGAGCCAGGCCTTTGCGCCCTTGGCGGCCACCTCGTTGCCGGTCTTCTTGCCGAACACCTCCTGCACAAAATCGCTCATTGCCTTGGCGTCATGCACCAGGCCAAGGAAGCGCGGCTCCATCGCGTCGATGGCATCCCCCATGTCGGCCACCGCTTCGCGGACAACGCCCTTCACGTAGGTGTCCACGTTCTCTAGGGTGCGGCCCACCGCGCGCGTCGGCGTCATACCGTGCGCCTGGTAGGTCTGCTGCTCGGCCTGCAGGCGGCCGGCGGCCTGCATCGCCGCGACGTTGCGCTGGGCCTTCTTGGCGGCTTCGGCGAGAAGGGCTTCGGCCGCAGCCTTACCGGCTTCCGCGCCGCGCTCCGCGTCGGACAGCGCGCGCCAGGCGGCCGGGTCGCGCCGCGCCAGCACGCGCATCTGGTTGGCCAGGTCGTTCTCGATCTTCCGCAGGTCAGCGTCAGAAAGGGGCCGGCCCACGGCCGCGATGATTTCGGCTGCGCACTTGGGGCTCATGAACCGTTCCCCAGCATGCAGATGATGGCGGCCTCGTAGGCCTTGGCGTCTTGCTCGGCGCGGTCGAATTGCGCGGCTACGCTGTCCGCGATCTCGCGGGCGGTAAGGGTTTGGGGTTTGCCGTCTTCGCCCACCATCCCGGTGGGGACCAGCAAATCGGGATTGCTGTCCGCCGCGGCGCGCGCGGCCTGGACTTCAGGCGCTACTGCGCCGGCTTGGCCGGAATCAGGGGCGCGCGGGGTTTCACGTTGCGCAGCGCTTGCAGCATCTGCGCCGCCGAGCGGTCGGCGTGAGCCTCCAGATCGCTCGTAGAGGGCGTCTGAGATTGCGCCGGCGGCGTGGGTTTCGTCGAGGATGTCATTGAGTTTCCCTTCGATGCCATTATACGCGCCTTGGGGCAGTTTTTCCATGCTGGAAACCGCCCGCGGCTGCTCTCCGGAGTTGTCAAACAGGCGGAAAGAGACGCGCTCGTCGCCGGCGTATTGCTCGATCAGGCTGCGTACCGTTTCAAACGAGCCTTTGTGCCCGGCGGCATGCGCATCGACTTTGACCGGCCGGCCTTCGTCGCGCGCGCGGGTCAATACGCCGTTCTTCCAGGCCTCAATCGGGTCGCGGTACACGTAGTGGACGATGACCTTGTGGCCGGCGTCCAGAGCGGCGTCGATTTTCGCGCGCGCCACGTCGAATTTGCCAAGCACGCCGTCCGACATGATCGGCGTTCCCGATTCCAGCCCGCCCAGCGCGGTGCTTTTCCCAGCGCCAGCCCCTCCGGCAGTAAATTCCAGCACTTGCCCGGGCGGTAGCTCTGCGATGCGCGCAGCGTAGTATTTTTTGATGAAGTTGCCGGCGGCGCTGTACACCTCGGCGGCGCGGCCGCGGTCGGCGCGGTATTCCGGCGACAGCTCGCGCGCCAGGTCGGTGTTGTGCACGCGCCCGCCTTTGGTCTCGGGCATCGCTTCGTACTCGCGGCGCAGGACATCGAAATCGGTGTCGACGCGCAGCTGCAGGGCGTCGCCGATGGTCGGCGGCCGTTCCACGGCGACCTCGCGGGTGAGTTCCGCGCGGGCGGTATCCAGCGCGGCGACGCGCGCGGCGTTGTCCTTCGTGGCGAAGGCAGGGCCAACCATCTCAGGCGGCACTTCCACCGGCTTGTCGCGCAGTAGCGCTTCCAGCGAGCCATCCAGCGCCTTGGCGTGTGCGCTGGCGGCGGCGGGGTCGGTCGGCACACCGGGTGCGGTGTCGAGCGCCGCATGCTTGACCTGCTGGGAGGTGAGAGCCGCATCGGCCGCAGCTCGCGCCCGGCCGCTGGCGCGCAATTCGATAGCCGCCGTGCCGGTGCCGAAGAAGGCGCCGAGGAGGCCATCGGCGATCAGGGCGTCGCGCTCCAGCGGTTCGTACTGCTCGGCCATCGTCTGATAGCCGGCGGACTTCAGGATGTTGTGCGTGGCGCCGCGCTGCGCCATGCCGGTGGCCATGTTGACGCCGGCGCCGAACACGGCATTGCGGCCAAGATCGATTCCGCTGCGCGCGCCAACGCTCATCGGCGCGCCGACCGCCACGGCGGTGGTGATAGCGGTCGTGGTGCCCACCAGGTTGGCGGTCGTCTTGTCCACGCCCTTGGTGATCATCTCGCCGCGCTGGGCCATGCCTTCCAGCACGCCGGCCCCGCCCGGGCCCGCGATCAGGGCCGAGCCGCCAAGGTCGATCAGGCCGTGCATCACCTGGCCGACCACGCCGGTGGTCGCTGGGTCGGGCTTGAGGTCGGAGACCAGCTTGTAGTTGTTCAGCTGGCCTTCGTCGAACCAGCCCTCCAGTTTCGTGCCGAAGGCGCGATCGGCCGCGCGGTTGAATGGGCGGATCACCTCGTTGCCGAAGTCGTAGACCAGGGAGGCGCCCTTCATGGTCAGCCGCGCCGCGCCCAAGCCCAGGCCGGTGGGGATGCCTGACAGCCAGGAAGCATCCGGCGCGGCGGCGCCCAGCCTCACGCCTTCGCGCGCCGCGATGGCGTCGATATTGGCCGCGCCCTCGGTGTCGTAATAGTTCATCGCTGGCCCGGGATCGCGTAAATCAGCGGATTGAACTGGGAGCCGACAGTCAGCACGATGGGCTTGCGGTCCTTGCCTACCACCGGCAGGCCGCCCAGGGTCGGCACATACTGGCCAGGCTCGCGGTAGTTGATCAGGCCGTAGTGGGACCATTGATCCGCCGTCGAGTCCGGCAGGCCGTTGGCCTTGATCGCGGCGCGGAAGCTGTCCTGCACGGCCGACATGAAGCGCTTGTCGGGCATCGACGGCGGCAGGGACACATTGCCCTGGCCGTTCACGTTCATCAGCCGGCCGATCGACGCGCCGATGGCCTCTTTGACCAGGCCACCGTCGATGTCCTTGCTGTCCTTGGTAAGGCGCCCCAGCTGGGCGGCCTTGCCCACGTAGTAGGCGGTGGCGACCTGCAGATCCTGTTCCTGGGTATCGGCCCGGCCGCGCCAGACGTCGCCGCCGTAATCGGCAATTGCCTTGCGCAGCAGGTCCATGGGCGGGATGAACATGCTCTTGGTGTTGCCGTCCTCGGCTTTCTGGGCCTTGGTCTTGTTGAGGATGTTCTCGCCGGTCAGGATGGTTTCCGCAACCTTGGCCGGGGTCTCGGTCGTGTCGCTGAAGGTGCCGGAACTGAGGATCATTGCGTAGTGCTGCACCGCGATGTCGCCGGCGCGCGCCTTCACCGGCGAGCCTTTGGCGACGACCTTCATCACCTGGCGATATTCAGCAGGCTCAAGCGCGATGCGCATGTCGCCGAAGTACTGGATTTGCGCGGCCACCGGCGCGTTGTCCAGTTTCTTACTGATTGACCCGGCTTCCTCGGTACTCATGGGCGGCATCTCCTGGCCGGCTACGGCGCCGGCGCGCGCTGCCTGCACCACGCGCTCCTTGATAGCAGGCGCGGATGCCTTGGGGTTCGTCCAGTCGATTTGCTTGGGTGGTGGCGCCCAGCCCACCTTCACTGCGTAGCTGTAGGGGTCGGACTGCAACTGCGCCGCAGCTTCGCGCTCGATGCCCTCGAAGCGCTTGAACAATTCCACCCGATCGGGCGTGTTCGCCTGTTCGCGGTTTGCGTTCAAAAACTGTTGCTGTTTGTCCAGTGGCAATGCGCGGAATTGCTGGGCAGCGTTGGAATTGCTGATGGCCTTTTCGAGTTCGTACTGATATTCCGTTCCACGTGAAACGGATTGCGCGCGCGCCAAGCGCTCCGGGTCAAGCTTATAGCCGGCGTTAAGGACGCCGACAGCTTCGCCCACGTCCTTTTTAATGAACTTCTCCTGAAGGTCGCGGTTCGCGCGCGCCTCCATGTCCAGGCGGCGCACCTCCTGCGCGGCGACCTGGCCGAAGTGCAGGCGCTGCTTCACGTCCATGTCGTCGATGAAGGCAACGCCGGTTTTCTTGATCTCGCCCGGCGCGCGCGCGGCGCCGGCGTCGTCGAAGGCGGTTTGCAGCGGCGCGGCGCTCGGCACGCCGAATTTTTCGTATTTCGCCTTGATGCTGTCCGCGTACTGCTGGCGTGACACCCGGCCGTCCGTGATCTCCGGGTTGTTGATCCGGCCGCCCTCGATGGCGCCCTCGCCGCCAAAGTAGCCAGCGCCGACCAGCGAAGGATCGCCGTCAGCCAGCTTTTGCAGCTTTGCGATGTAGCGGATCCCGGCGCGCGCGTTGTTGATCGGGTCGGCGCGGCCCTCGTCGGTGCCCATCATGCGGCGGTATGTGGCGGGGATGACCTGGAAGCCGCCCTCGGCGCCCTTGTCGCTGGTCTTTGAGTTTTTCCCGCTGCTTGATTCCTGTTCCCAGATGGCTGCCACCATGCGGGGGTCGGCGCCTTCCTCCTGGGTGATCTTCAGGATGTGCGCCGGCAAGCCGGCATCGCCCCTGTATTTTGCTGCGGGCTTTATGCCCATCGAGCCGTTGAGCGCATCCAGGACGCCGCGCGCGTTTGCCTTGATTGCCGTGCTGGCCGCCGCGGTGATCAGCTTGTCGCGCGCCAGTTCCTTCAGGCGCAGGTCGGTCTCGGGATTGCCGGTCTCGGGCGCGGTCTGCTCGATCAGCGCGCGCGAAGCCGCGTATTGCGTGGGATCCTGCGCGACCACCACCGCCATATTGTCGGTGTTCTTGTCGAAGGTGTCCTTTTTCCAGGCACCCATCGCCAGCGCCTCGGTGTGCTTGGCCTTTTCGAAGAACTGATAGCGCATGGTCTGCGCGTGTTCCAAGTAGAACTTCTTCGCCGCCGGCGTCGGCATGTTCTGTGCCGACTCGGCGAAATACGTGTCCATGTCCTTGAGGAAATTACCCGCGAGCCCAGGCGCGCCGGGCTTGGCCGCCTTGGCCTGGGCGTCGAGCATCTGGCTCATCGCAATGTGGCCGTCCGAGATGGCCTTGCCGGCGTTGACCCGAGCGTTATCTTCCTCGGCGCGGCGCACCACTTCCTGGCGCTGCGCTTCCACGCGCTGGTCGGCGAGCGCGTCGGCCTGCAGTCCGCTGACCAGGTGTTGCGCGCCCTGGCCGAGCCCGGCCATCGCATCCGAGATGGCGGTATTGGCCGGTGCCGGCGCGGCGCGCGGGCCGGCGGCGCTGGCGGCCTGCGTGCTGCTGCGAAAAATGGGGATCTGTACGTTCATCCGGTGGACAACCCCGCAGTTTTGCCTTTGGCCTTGCCGCCGTAGTAACTGCCAGCGCTCGACAGCAGGCTGGTGCCCGCGCCGATGTATCCGGCGGTTTCCTCGTCGTCGCCCTTTTTGCGCAGCGCGTCGGCCTGCATCAGGTCGAGGTTGCTCTGGTCGGTGTAGCTCTTGGCGCGCAAGGCCCCCTCATAGCGGATGTTCAGGGCGTCCAGCTCGAGGTTCTTCGCCGACTCGCCGATCACGTCCAGGGCGCTGCCCTCGGTGCCGATGCCGGCTTGCAGCAGGCTGCCGCGCTGCTGGCTCAACACATAGTTGTTGTGGCGCTGGCGCTCGGCGGCGTTCTGGGCCGAAGCGTTGAGCGCGCTGTCGGCGGATTGCTTGCTCACCACGGCGTTGTATTCCTGCACCTCCGCTGCCTTGCGCGCCTGGTCGGCCTTCGCGCCGGCCGCCTGCATCTGCCCGGCGGCGCTCACCACGGCGCCGATGATCATTACCCACGTAACCGGATCAGCCATGTCGCACCCACGCGTAGAGGTGATAGTTCTCGCCGGGCCGGTATTCCGGCATACCGTTCGGGGTTTCGTCCTTGAAGCCGAGCAGCCGGGCCCAGAGGTGGCCGGCGGCAAAGTCGTCCTTCACCTGGATTTGAATGCGCCGCATGCCGCTGGCCCGCAGGCGGCGGCGCACGGCACGCGTGATGCCCACCATGTGGTGCCGGAGATCGGCGGCGAGGATGCCCCAGGCCATGCCGTGGCCCGGATCCAGTTCCATGACGCCGCCGCAGGCCAGCACGCGGTCGCCGTCGAGCGCGGTATAGGCATCGCTCATCTGCCGGATGCGCTCGCCGGTGCCATCGTCCTGCAGGGCGTCGGCGAGGAACGCCTGCGCCGGCTGCAACAGCAGGGCGCGCAGGTGAGCAGGCTCGTAGGGCTTAACGGTCATAGACGTGGGTCTGCGGCATCACCGCGACGATCATGGTGGGGAACGGCTGGTTGTTCTGCACCCAGACGCGCGGATCGAAGTTGTAGTCGCCGTCGAACTCGACCAACTTGTCGCCGGTGAACAGCGGCGGCGGCTGGTCCATCGCGTCGCCAGAGGATCGGAACGGCAATTCATCCAGGTGGGCGGAATCGGGACCGTACTGCGCGCCCACGGTCTCGTTAAATCGGATGGCCAGCTTGTTGATCCGGGCGGTCTTGCCCTGGCTGGTGCCATCCTGCGCGCCGGCGTTGAGCCGCATGGTCCAAAGGCGGCAGGGGCAGGCCAGGCCGACCTGCACCACAGAGCCGGGGTACTGCAGCGTGATGGTGCCGCCGACGACCTGCTGCGAGGGGTGGGATGCCCCGTTGTTCAGGATGTTGACGGTTTTCCCCTCCAGGTGGCCCAGGCCGGTGATGATGGTCGTGGTCATCCGCCAGGCGTTCGCAGCGATCAGCGCCGCCGAGGGGAAAACGGCCTCGATGGTGCAGGTCACGTGCGAGGCGTCGGTGTAGCCGGTGATGGTGGCCTTGCCGCTTTTCCACTCAAATGTCACCACGCCGTTGGCATCGGTAGTGCTGGCCAGATAGCGGTAGTGGATGGAACGGCCGACATCTCCAGGGACGAAGGCCGCGCCGCCGGCTGTGAAAATGACGCCTGTTGCGTGCGCCGTGGTGGCGCCGGCGCCGGGCGTGAGGGTGACACCGACCTTGCCGTCGAACGACAGGCCGCAATCGACGTAAAAGGCTTGCTCAATATCGTCTCCATCCTGGTGTTCAACTTCCAGGTATTCGATATAGCGTTTGGTCGCGCCGTTGATGGTTCGCCGCACGATCAGCCAAAGCTCGTTGCGGGTGCCGTCCGGGGTCGGAATGCAGGTCAGCGCCTCGACGACGCCGCCGCCGCCCAGCACATGCCGGTGCCAGCCCACCACGTCCTGCTCGCGGTTGAAGGTCAGCCCGAGCAGCACGCCGTCGCCGCGGCTGTACCAAATCGTGGAATAGGGCTCCTGCTGGTAATCGCTGCTCAACAGCCCGCCCTTGGTGATGTGGTCGCTCAGAACCGTCAGGTCGGTGGACTTGTAATTGTCGGGGCCGTAGTCGTAGGCCATCTCGCGCACCTTGCGGCCGGAGCGCTGCACATAGACCACGCTGGCGCCGATGCGCTGGGGTGCCACCGACTTGCTGCCGTACTCGCTCTGCGGCTGCACGGTGACGTTTTCCGGGCCGAACACCTGGTTTTTCGTCATCTCGGTGCAGCGGAACTCACCGCCGGCGGTGCCGATCAGCAGGTCGGTGCCGGGATCCAGCCATTGCACCTTGTTGACCTTGCGCGCCACGATTTGCACGCTGACCGCGCCATCGGCTACGATCGCGCCCAGCTCGTCGCGCGGGTCGAAGTTCTCATAGTCGCCGGTGACCGACATCCAGCAGTTCTGCCCGCCGGCGAACACCAGGCGCTCGCGGAAAAAAGTCACTTGGGAGGGGTAGCCGTCCGTGCTGTTCCAAGCACCGAGTGCCCAACGGGTCGATGGGTTGCCCGCGCCGACCGCGTTGTTCGGTATGCGGGTCAGAATGGTGGCGGTGACGTGCGTCGAGTCGGTGAACGCGGTAATGCGCGCGAAACCATACCCCGGATCGAGATATTGCCACTGCACGCCCGGGTCACCGTCATACACCGCGCCATAGGTGTGCGTCGGCTTGATGCCGCCGGTGGTGCCGCCGGTGACGCACTCGTAATTCACCCCGTTGGAGCGGATCAGGTTGCCGGCCACATAGCCGGCCTTGGCCGCCTCCCACTGCTTGGTGCTGCGGATGTCCTTCTCGCCCAGGTAGAACAGGCTGCCGACCATATCCACGGTGAACAATGCCGCGCTGGCGGTCAGGGTCGCACCTGCCCCTACCGCGCTGGTGCTGGAATACACGGTGGTGGCGCCGATGTTCTGGGTCTTGAACGGGCCGTTGTTGTTGCCCAGCTCGGTGAGGGTCCAATTCGTCGGGCCGAAGCGGGACAGCTTGCGCGGCTGATAGCTGGGGTGCGCGATGTAAATCACGTCGCCGGACTGGGCAAAGCGCAGCTTCAGCGTGCCGTCCGTGTCGGTAAGGTCCGCCGTCGTGTACGGGGTCGGCAGTTCCAGGATCAGGCCGGTCAGCGGATACCACCAGGTGGGCGAGAGGTTCGGGGTGTTGCCCACGTTGCCGTCTTGCCGGCTGTAGTAGTTGATGCCGCCAGACGAGACCAGCGCGCCGGCCGCGTAGGTGGTGCCGCCGTTATAGGCTGCGGGCGCGCTGATGACCACCTGGCCGTGGTTGGCCCAGAGGCGCATGTACTGGTTGCCGAACTCCAGCACGTAGGCCTGCGTGGTGTTGAACTCGAAGCGCAGCAGCCAGGTCTGCACGGCGTTGCTGTCCTTGACCTCGCCGACAAAGCGGGTGCCGGCGCGGCGCACGGCCGGGCCCTGCACGGTCAGCAGGAAGTTTTCCAGCAGCTTGACGCCGTTGGAGTACTTCCCGAGATCGACGCGGCCATCCAGGCGCGGCGAAAGCTCGCCGGCGTTGAATGTGGTCTGGATTACTGAAGCCTTGCCCATCAGAGCCGCCCGGTCATCCAGGAATCGTCAGCGATGCCCACCGGCGGCTTTTCCAGCGCGTTGGCCATCGACGCGGCGCGGATGGTCTGCTTGTAGTCGTCGGCCGCCGCTTCCCGCTTCTGGTTCGACTGGGTGATGCTCTCGCACGCCTCGTAGGCAAGTTTGGCGGCCAGCGCCTCGGCGAACAGCGCATCGAATGCGCCCGGGTCGGTCACGTCGCTGACAAAGCGGATCTTCAGGGGCGCCGCGAAGTCGCAAAGCAGCGTGCTGCCCTCGATCGCGTAGGGGCTGTCGTCGGAATTGCGATAGTCCAGGCCGGCGGGCGCGCATTGAATTTCGCCAATCTGGGCCAGGCGCAGGAACTCGGCCGGCAGCTGGAAGGCGCGCGCGAAGCCCCAAGC
>Ga0075366_10001547_pt1 | contig 11504 bp, 15 predicted proteins | sample EndMethybrTD3031_FD_72351 | JGI IMG/M metagenome (GOLD analysis project Ga0075366, IMG submission 72351) | Populus endosphere microbial communities from Tennessee, USA - Endosphere MetaG P. TD hybrid TD303-1 | ecosystem: Host-associated > Plants > Roots > Endosphere | place: USA: Tennessee... | reverse complement strand
GCGCTTAAAAATAAAATACTGCTTATTTCAAACGGCACTACGTAGGTGCTGAATAATTCTTTACCTAAATTTTTTATTAACCCTATATCACCGGTGTTGACCAGTGCTGACTGAGACGTAACCTCTGAACTTTTTAATGCAGCTACTAATACCAGCAATAAAGATCCGCCCGCTACGGCGCCTGCCAGCCTCAGCCATTTATTTTTTTGAGGCTCCGTTCTTTTGTTCAGGTTCATCAGCATGATCACAAAGAGAAACAGTACCATGATAGCTCCTGCATACACAATGATATTGACTATTGCAAGGAACTGGGCATTCAATAAAATATAATGCCCCGAGATCGCAAAAAAAGTTGCGATCAGCCACAATACACTATGCACGGGATTTTTGCTGGTTACTACCATTAATGCACTGAAAAGTGCCAGCACCGAAAGAAACCAAAAAAGTATTTGTGTAACGTTCATATACCCCCAACCCCTAAAGGGGAATTTTTAAATGCATTATTCTCAAACAATTCTTTCATCTTTTTATATAGATCCGATACTTATAAAAAATTTACGACCTAAGTCACCCTTTAGGGGACAGGGGTTTCACTCTCTTCCCTTGCTTCGCTTCGCCCGCAATGACGACCTTTTACTTCACCGGTCTCTCACCAAGCGCCCGCTGATATGCTTCCGGATCTTCTTTTGGATTTGGTATCAGCAAATCCTCTTTTTTATAAATAAATCCTTTCCTGTCATAATTAGCCTGTGCAAAGGTCTGCGACAAATAGATCGCATCTTTGGGACAAGCTTCTTCACAATACCCACAGAATATACAACGCAGCATATTGATCTCGTACTTTGCTGCGTATTTTTCTTCCTTGTATAAATGTTCTTCTCCCGGCTGACGTTCTGCTGCTTCCATAGTAATAGCTTCGGCAGGACAAGCCACAGCACATAATCCGCATGCTGTGCAACGTTCACGCCCTTCTTCATCACGATTCAGTATCTGCACACCCCGGAACACTTTTGAAAAAGTTCTTTTCTGCTCAGGATATTGGATCGTTGCCTTTTTGGTGAAAAAATGGCTGATCGTAATAAACATTCCCTTCAGTATCGCAGGCAAATAGGTTCTCTCCCATGCTGTGAGAGGTTTCCGTTCTACCTGTTTCGCTCTTTGTGTTAACTGCATATCTGAACCTCTAACCCCTAAAGGGGAATTTTAATGTTTCGCAAATATATATGTTGTCTGATTTACTATTCATCGTTTATAAAATCATTTGTCAATTGAATTTTCAACCTAAGTTCCCTTTTTAGCCCCGATTAAACCGGGGTAGGAGGGACAGGGTTTCACTTCTTCAACCACAACACTACCGCCGCTGTCACTATCATATTGATCAATGCCAGTGGTACTAATCTTTTCCAACCCAGGTGCATCAATTGATCGTAGCGGAAACGTGGAATGGTCCAGCGTATCCACATGAACAGGAAGATGAATCCCCAGGCTTTGATCATTAATACGGAGAAACCGATAAATGACAGGAGCCATGGTGCTATATGCCAATTGGCCTCATTCACAAACGGTATATCATATCCTCCAAAATAGAGTGTCGACATCACTACTCCGCTGATGAACATATTAATGTATTCGGCAAATAAATAAAAGCCCAGTTTCATCGAAGAATACTCCTGGTGGTAACCGAAATTCAATTCATTCTCCGCTTCCGGCAGGTCAAATGGCGTACGGTTACATTCTGCCAGTGCGCATATAAAAAAGATCAGGAAACCAAGAGGCTGGTACCAGATATGCCAGTTAAAAAAACCATTTCCCAACTGGTGTTGTATAATGGTACTCATACGCAGGTCACCTACGATCATCAGCAATGCAATCAGCGAAAGCCCCATTGGCAATTCATAAGATACCATTTGCGAAGCACCACGTATCGCAGCCAGCAGGGAAAATTTATTGTTGGAAGCCCATCCTCCGATCATAATACCATATACACCTAAACTTACCACCCCGAATATGTAAAGTATACCGATATTAATATCTGAAATCTGCAGCGGTACCTGTTCACCTTTTATTGTAACCGAAGGGCCCCATGGAATCACTGCACTGGTGAGCAATGCAGTGATCATTGCGAGCATCGGCCCGAGCACAAAAAGAAATTTGGATGAGGCCAGCGGGATGATCTCTTCTTTAAAAAACAATTTACCTCCATCTGCCAATGGTTGTAATAATCCCAAAGGGCCGGCCCTGTTAGGTCCTATTCTATCCTGGAGAAAAGCGGCGACTTTACGTTCCGCATAAGTTGCATACATAGCCACGATCATGGATAAGGTTACGATAAACCCTATCAGTACTATTTTTTCTATTATAAAAAACCAATTGATCGCCAGTAAATGCATACCCTAAATCCGCCGCGGCGGACAATTATAGTTTAAAAAATCAAATTTCCCTTCACTATTCAAATTCTCATCATCCTATTTCCATTATATTCAAAAACTGAAACCTTTATTGTGCCTCCCCATTACTCTCCTTTAAAGTCCGGGGGTTAAACGTATCTCCCGTCGCCGGTCCTGGTATCTCACTTAAATGAACTCCCGGTTTATTTACATCACTGATGTTATGTATATCCATCATCAGCTTTGGCTGGCGGCCTCCCATTACTTCTGCTACTGTTTCCTGAGGTTTTACCGTATCTACATAATGATTGGCAGAGATAACAGAATGCCTGTTCACTTTCATCGGGCCTTCAATTACCCAGTCGCTCAATTTCTTTTTATCAAAGCGGCAGGTATTACAGATCCAGCCGGGTTTGCCATCATAACTCTGCACTTCACCCCACTGATCTTTCCTGGCTGTTACTCTCAGCACTTCATCACCACGGTTCCACAATGTTACTTTACCACAGCATGTCGGGCAGTCACGATGTGCATCCACGGGTTTGGTAAACCATACGCGGTTTTTGAACCGGAATGTTTTATCCGTTAATGCACCCACCGGGCATACATCGATCATATTTCCGCTGAAATCATTATCAATGGCTTTAGAGATATAAGTAGATATTTCTGCATGATCTCCCCTGTCTAATATCCCATGCACCCTGTTGTCGGTGAGCTGATCGGCCACATAGGTGCAACGATAACAAAGGATGCACCGTGTCATGTGTAACTGTATATAAGGCCCTATATCTTCTTTCTCAAATGTTCGCCTGTTGAATTCATACCTTGTTCCTTCCTTGCCATGATCATACCCAAGATCCTGCAGGTGGCATTCACCGGCCTGGTCGCAGATAGGGCAATCCAGCGGATGATTGATCAGCAAAAACTCTACTACGCCGGCTCTTGCATCAATCACTCTTTCGCTGGTAATATTTTTCACTACCATTCCATCCATTACATTGGTACGGCAGCTCGCCACCAGTTTAGGCATGGGCCTTGGATCAGCCGTTGAACCTGCGGCTACTTCTACCAGGCAGGTACGGCATTTACCACCGCTGCCCTGCAACTTGCTGTAGTAGCACATCGCAGGCGGCGTTACATCACCACCGATCTGGCGGGCAGCATTCAGGATCGAAGTACCTGCGGGCACTTCGATAGTGATGTTGTCGATGGTTACTTTAAATAATTTAGGTGCGTCAGCCATTCTTCAATGCATTTATATCAGCCTGATAATTTTTTTCTTTTAAATAGTGCAAAATTGATCTTATTTTTTTGATTGTTGCACAGTCCGTTTTAATAATCGCCTTTATTAATCTGTTAAGTTTATCATCAGCTTCATCGTCAATATCATCTTTAATTTGTTTTTTCAGTTTTTTATAATCTCTAGAATACCCAAAATCCTCAATTCTCAAATTGTTTTCCTCTAATATCTCAATAATCCATTTTTCCAATGGTGGATTTAACTGGATAATATACTGCGGACACATTTGGTGCTTCCAAAGAATTAATTTATTAGCGTCATACACAACATCGCATCTCTTTAAATAATCTAGTTCTCTTTTATCCTTATCAACTATAGCAACAGCAAATAAGTTCTGTAACCGATCATTTAAATCTCTTACAACGTTATTGCATCCTTTACGGTGCACCAATCGTTTATCTGTCTGTAGCAATTTCTTTAAAAGAACTGTGTCAAAGTAGCACTCCGGCACAAAATATAACCACCAACTTTCTTCAAACTTATTCATGCTGCGCCTCAGTTATGAACCTGTCAATATTCATAAAAAAATCATAGCCAAACTGATAGGCTTCATGCATATCTTCCTCACTCATACGATGGATAAGCGTTTCTCCAGCTTCCTTCTTATAGCTTACTATGTAAATAGCCAACTCATCGCTTTTTAAATTATCCATTAAGTCATTTAAAACAAAAGGGCTATGAGTAGTAATAAAAAACTGATTTTTATTCTCGTCATGTGAAATATCGCTTGTAAACTTGGAAATATAAGGAGGAAACATGTGAGCTTCAGGTTCTTCAAAAAGAAGAATAGTATTTTCGTTTGTAGCAATAGCTGCCTTGTGAAAAATCAACCTCTGTAATGTGTCAGCAACTTGAAAAAATGAAAACTGAAAAGCAGTAAATTCATCTAATTGCTTCTGGATAATAATGTTATTATTTTCATCAAAAATCAATTTCAAATTGTATAGTGAAAATAATTCACCGAACTCTTTTCTTAAAGAATTATTATACCGAATGACTTCAGCCAAATTTTCCCCATATGGAAAATCCAAAACTGTAGGATTACTATGTGATGTTTCGTTTGGTAAATGGAAATCGTACTTTTTTACGCTTATATGGCTATCATCGTAATCTTTTCTTCCTGCATTTCCAGACGTTCCGTCTTTTCTTATTTGTATGTGTTTTAAACCTTCTGAAAGGGGTAAATTCCTGTTCTGAAGATACCCAGTCTTATTAAAAACTCCGAAACCCACTTGGTTTTTATCTATGAACCGTAAAACAAAAACATACTTATCTGCTACTATTTCAGCATCCTTCTGTTTATCGCCATCATTAAACAAATCTATTAATTCTTTGAATCTACAAAGTTGTTTTATCGGCACATAACTCTCTTTTTTAAAATAAGAAATTAAGCTAACTGCTTCCAATATATTACTCTTACCTACATTCGGATGTCCAATAAGGAGATTAACCCTTTTACACCCTTCAATCTTTTGATGGCGTATAGATTTAAAATTTTTAATTTCTATGGTATCTATAAAACTCATTATTAAATTTACGCCGGTGTTGCCACCTTTAACGGATCCGCATAATGCATCAACCCATAATTTCTTCTCACTGCATCATCCGGGTTGGTAATATGCCATTCAAATTCATCCCTGAAATGCCTGATCGCTGCTGCTACCGGCCAGGCAGCTGCATCTCCTAACGGGCATATTGTATTCCCTTCTATCTTTCGCTGGATATCCCATAACAGGTCAATATCACTCTTCTTCCCTTTTCCATTTTCGATATTCAATAATATCTTTTCCATCCAGCCTGTTCCTTCACGGCAGGGTGAGCATTGTCCGCAGCTTTCATGACGATAGAATCTTGCCAGTGTATAAGTATGGCGAACCACGCATTGTGTTTCGTCCAATACAATAAAACCACCTGATCCCATCATCGAGCCTGTAGCAAATCCACCCTCAGCCAGGCTTTCGTAGGTCATCATCCTCGTTTCTCCCTTGGCTGTCTTTAATAAAAGATTAGCCGGTAAGATAGGAACAGATGATCCACCCGGTATACAGGCTTTCAATCTTTTGCCATTCGCTATACCACCACAATATTCATCACTGTAAATAAATTCTTCTACAGAGATCGTCATATCAATTTCATAAACACCTTGCTTCTTAATATTACCACAGGCAGAGATCAGTTTGGTGCCTGTCGATTTACCTACACCGATCTTTGCATACTCTTCACCGCCTTCGTTGATGATCGGAACGACTGCTGCAATCGTTTCTACATTATTCACCACGGTCGGGCAATCCCACAAACCTTTCACCGCCGGAAAAGGAGGCTTTATTCTTGGATTACCTCTTTTACCTTCCAGTGATTCGAGCAAGGCAGTTTCTTCACCACAGATATAGGCGCCGGCGCCACGTTGTACGTATATCTCACAATCGAAGCCGCTGCCTAAAATATTTTTACCGAGCCATCCATTGTTCTTTGCTTCGGCAATAGCCTGTTCGAGTATATCAACGATCCATGAATATTCACCACGTATATAGATATAAGAACGATTAGAGCCTAATGCATAAGAAGAAGTGATCATTCCTTCGATCAATAAATGCGGAATGAATTCCATCAGGTACCTGTCTTTGAAAGTACCGGGTTCTGATTCATCAGCATTCACCACCAGGTAACGGGGCACTCCTTCCGGTTTGGCAAGGAAACTCCATTTCATTCCCGTGGGGAAACCGGCGCCACCGCGACCACGCAAACCACTCTTCTTCACTTCTTCAGTCACCTGGTCGGGACTCAATATCTTCAGCGCTTTTTCCACGCTGCGGTACCCACCTTCACGGCGGTACACATCATAGAGCCTGATGTTATCGATGTGTGCTTTATCTAATAATAATTTTCTTCCCATTTATCCTGATCTGTAGATCTATTTTATTTCTTTCTTATTTAAAAGTATCGCCAGCACTAACGCTACCACCGGTATCACTAACATCCATCTCGATACCATTGAGAAACCGTTAACCAAGATCGCCGGTTTACCCAAACCACTCATCAACATAATCAATATCAACCCGGCACAGCCAACCATATACACCCACCTGAACACCTCCCTTGCTTCCGCGGAAAATCTATTGATCATTCTGAATATGATTTCCACAAACAAAGCAATCAATAATATTCCTTCCAGTATCTTAAACAGCCATAGCATCTTTTACTTCACCGCCTGTCTTGCAAACAACAACCATCTTTTCCCTTTCTTCACCCATACTTCGAGCACTTTCAAATGAAAATTTCCAATGTTTCCATTTATTCCCGCTTTTATATCGGCAGTAAACCTGGCGTTCGCCATATTGCCATTCACCACCACATTCATACTATCTTCTTTAAAATCCAGGTAACTCATGTATCCTGTTTCCAGGTTTTTGAGTATATCTGCTTTTGTTTCTATCCATCCGTTACTATGTCCGTAACTCAGTGCCTTATCCGTTTGCTGGTTAATAGAGACCGTATTCTTTTTTACCAGCGCCTGGTGAAACTCTTTTAAAGTTGCCGTCAATTTCTGTTCTTCTGTTTGAGCATTTGAAAAAATGACCATTGACAAAAACAGTATGGTGGCAACTATCTTCATTATCGTTTATTGTTCATTCCTGTTACCAGGCTTGTTATTCTGTTTTCTCCAGCCCACCAGTACGAAAACCGCTCCTGTCAAAAAGAACACCCATGATGCTTGTTTACTTTTCGCCGGCGACAATTTTAAATCAACGAAAAGAGTAACAAAAGCCGCGGTTATCAATATGGCTCCCAAAATATAACTGCGGACATATCCTTTCATTAGTTATTTCTTTCAGCACTTCTTCTTGATTCATCAATGATCGCATCTACTTTTTCCTTTGTCAGATGCTCACGATAATTTTTACCCATCTGCATCATCGGTGCGTAACCACAGGCACCCAGGCATTCTACTGTTTTCAGGGTAAACATACCATCATTGGTTGTTTCGCCGGGTTTAATGCCCAGTTTGTCTCCGATATATTTTATGATATCATCGCTACCATTCAGCATACAGGGACCGGTCTGGCAAACCTCGAACATATATTTACCCACCGGTTTTAAATTATACATGCTGTAAAAGGTAGCTACTTCATATACTTCGATCGGCGTTATATTCAATAAAGAAGCGACATAATCCATCACCGGCACATCCAGCCAGCCGCCAAACTCCTGCTGGGCCAGGTGCAATACAGGTATCACAGCGCTTTTTTGCTTTCCTTCGGGATAGAAGGAAACGATCCTGCTAACTTCTTTTAATTTCTCTTCTGAAAACTTTACATTCTGCATTTTCAATTTTGCATTTTACATTTCTATGCATCCATTTCTCCTGCAATCAAATTCAAACTACTCATCACAATAATTGCGTCGCTCAGCATGGCACCTTTTGTCAGTTCCTCATAAGCCTGGTAATAAATAAAACAGGGCCGGCGGAAATGCAAACGGTAAGGCGTTCTGCCTCCGTCGCTGATCAGGTAATAACCAACTTCGCCATTTCCTCCTTCTACTGAATGGTATACCTGGCCAGGCGGCATATTTATTTCACCCATGATGATCTTGAAATGCCAGATCAATGCTTCCATTTTTGTATATACATCTTTTTTCTCCGGCAGGTAATATTCAGGAACATCAGCATGATATACTTCTGCCTCTGCGCCTTTGAATTCCTGTACCTTCCGGTATGCCTGTTCCAGTATGCTTAAGCTTTGCCACATTTCCTGGTTACGTACCAGGTAGCGGTCATAACAATCCCCGGTAGTACCTACGGGTATCTCAAATTGAAAATCTTCGTAACTACTATATGGCGTATGTATACGAACATCGTAATCTACTCCTGCTGCACGCAGGTTGGGACCGGTAAACCCATAATTCAACGCTCTTTCCGCACTGATGGGTCCGGCGCCAATTGTCCGTTCCATGAAGATCCTGTTGCGGGTAAAGAGGTTTTCAAATTCTTTCAGTACAGCCGGGTATTCTTTCAGAAATTTTTCCAGTTTTTGAAAAGCGATATCATTGAAATTTCTTTCAAAGCCACCAATACGACCAATATTAGTTGTCAGCCTTGACCCGCACACCTCTTCATATATCTCATAGATCAGTTCGCGGTATTGCATGACATAAAGAAACCCTGTATAGGCTCCTGCATCTACACCCACAATAGAATTACAGATCAGGTGGTCGGAAATTCTGGCCAATTCCATGATAATGATGCGGAGATAATCTACACGCTTTGGCGTTTTTACACCCAGCAATTTTTCACAGGTGAGGTGCCAGCCCATATTATTGAGAGGTGAAGAGCAATAGTTCAGCCTGTCGGTAAGCGGAGTGATCTGGTATAGAGGGCGGCGTTCTGCAATCTTTTCAAAAGCACGATGGATATAACCCACTGTTTGTTCTGCTGACACAATCCGCTCACCATCCAATTCCAGTATATTCTGAAACACACCATGTGTTGCCGGGTGTGTAGGCCCCAGGTTTAGCGTAGTGGTCGTCTTCTCAATGCTTCCTTCCGGTAATTTTATATGATGTTCAGACATTACTGTCTTTTGTTTTTATTCTGTAAATTCTTGCTTCGTTCCTCGCAATGACGTTACGGGTTATGAGTTACGGGTTGCGAGACTTTACTTCGCAACCTGCTTTCTGCTCATACTATTTCTTCTCCTTCATTTTTCTTTGCTGATTCTACCAGCGTTCCATGATCCGTTTTTTCTGTTCCATAGCCAGTAGTGCCTCCGCGTCCAAACATTTCATCATCTTTATCTACACGGCTCTGGTCTTCGAGCGGATATTCTTTCCGCATAGGAAAATAATCCATCTCATCTACATTCAATATCCGTTTCAGGTTAGGATGACCCAGAAAGCTAACACCATAAAAGTCATAGGTCTCTCTTTCCATCCAGTTGGCCGCAGAAAATAACCCGGTAGCGGTATAGATATCCGGCTGATTGATATCAGTGAATACCTGGAACCGTATACGAATATTATCCTGCAGGTTGTGAAGATGATATACGACAGCCAGTTCTTTTCCTTTTTGATCGGGATAATGTACAGCACAGAGATCGGTCAGGAAACGAAACTTTAATTCGGGATCATCATATAAAAAATTCAGGACTTTCAGGTTGAGCTCTTTTGGCGATGAGAAAGTAAGCATGCCATAAGGTTCAGTAAAATCAGCGACCTGGTCTCCGAATTTCTCCGTTAGTTTTTGCTTTATTATTTCGTTGCTCAGTGACATGTGCTAATCATCAATTTATTTTTCTATCATCACCGTTCCTGCTGCCAGGTCGTGTGCGGCCCTTTTTTCTTTATTAGAATGCATAGCTACAAAGGATATCCATCCTAATAATAATTTGATCAGAAATCTTAAGTAGGCCTGCAATATGTTTATTTTACTTTCGGGCAGGTCATGTTTTCTTACCCTGATTCCCATTAAATAATTACCCGCTGTACAACCCAATGTCATTGCTAAAGGCTCATATACTCCCCATATGCTGATAAAGGTTATAGCCTTTACCCATCCTTCGTTTTCTCCTCCGCCTATTCCTGCTTTATCAAATATCCAGGCTGCAACAGACATCAGCACTATCATTAGTATGGCATCTATAAATATTGATTGTACTCTTGTCTTAAGATCCGGATAGCGTATTTCCATGTTGGTTATTGTATCCCGTAACTTTCGAGCAAGGCCTTATACTTCTCACCATTTCTTCTTCGCAGGCTTTCTTTGCCTATCAGGTCCTGTATGCGCATTACCCCATCGATAATAGCTTCGGGTCTTGGGGGACATCCGGGCACATATACATCTACCGGCACCACCTGGTCAATCCCCTGCAATACACTATATGTATCAAAAATACCGCCGCTGGAAGCACAGGCTCCTACTGCAATGACCCATCTGGGTTCTGCCATTTGCAGGTACACCTGTTTTACAACAGGGCCCATTTTTTTGGCAATAGTGCCCATAACCATCAGCAAATCACATTGACGCGGCGAAAATCCCACTCTCTCTGACCCAAACCGGGCAAGGTCGTAATGAGAACCCATGGTCGCCATGAACTCGATGCCGCAACAGGAAGTAGCAAATGGCAGGGGCCAGATAGAGTTCTTTCTTGCCAGGCCTATCACTTTTCCAAAAGAGGTAGCAAAGAAACCTTCGCCCTGGTGACCTTCCGGCATTTCTGCCATACTGATATCCTTTTCCAGGGGTTTCAGGTTAACATTATATGATACGGGACGAGCCATAATTAAAATTTTGAATGCAAAATGTAAAATTCAGAATGTAAAAGTATAACACTCGGGATATAGTTGGGGTTGAGTGCCGGGGAATCTTCCCCTTTTACATTTTTCATTTTATATTTTGGATTTTACCTTTCTAGTCTTCCCACTTCAAAGCACCTTTTTTTATAATATATACAAATCCACAAAGAAAAAATCCTACAAATAGTAATACGGCCCAAAAACCGCTCCAACCAAGCCCTTTAAAGTTGACGGCATAGGGATAAAAAAATATCACTTCTACGTCAAACAAGACAAATAATATGGCAGTCAGGAAATATTTGATCGCCATAGGCTGGCGGGCATCACCATGTGATTCAATACCACTGGCAAATGTTTGTAATTTATCCGATGTCTTTCTTTTCGGACCCAGTAAATGTGTAACGATGATAAGGAAAACAATAAGACCTGTAGCAAAGATCACCTGGATTGCTATAGGCAGGTAAGAAGCTGCATCAGAGCCCGGAAGATTGCCTTGTAGTAAGTAAATCATAGTTTTTCAACCGATG
>Ga0075366_10001545_pt1 | contig 11513 bp, 10 predicted proteins | sample EndMethybrTD3031_FD_72351 | JGI IMG/M metagenome (GOLD analysis project Ga0075366, IMG submission 72351) | Populus endosphere microbial communities from Tennessee, USA - Endosphere MetaG P. TD hybrid TD303-1 | ecosystem: Host-associated > Plants > Roots > Endosphere | place: USA: Tennessee... | reverse complement strand
ATGTTATATTCTAAACGTCCGTCCTCGCCCAGTTGTTTTTTAATGGTTTTGCGCAGTAAGCCCACATAGTGTTCTTCCAGCCACTCATAAAAAAACAAACTTGGCACCTGTATCGTCAGGATGCTGCCCTCCAGCCTTAAAGATTTTATAGGCTCGAACCAGGTCTTAAAACTCTGGGCGGGGATATTATCTTTAATGATTTGCAGACAACTATTCCAAACGTTAGTACAAGTTTTTTCCATACGGTTTTCTTAAAATATTGATTTACACCCTTCACTGAAGCTTTCGATGCGACGGTTACGGAACATCGAATATTCAAAAAAAAAAGCTATTAAAAAATTAAAATTTCAAATAAATTTTAATTGTCTCAATCAGCCCAACTGAGGGGGTTTTTACCCTGTTTTTTGTGGATAAATTGGCGTTGACAAATGCTGTTTTTTGATAACTGGCTGACAACATACATCGTTAAAACGCCCAAAGTTCTTAACATTGCTCAACAAGTTTTGTTTTAGCGATGTTTGTCGGCAATGCAATTTTAACCATCGCTATAAATTATTGATTATTAGTTATTTGCACACACAAACAGTCGCCAAAATATATTTGCGTTATACTAAAATCACTTTAAAAAACGGGGGTTAAAGTGCAGTTATACAGCCTATTAATACTCGCCAAATACGCTGCGAAGGGTGTCTGCAACCTCGCCTAAAGTGGCATAATTCTCTACCGATTCCAGAATAAAAGGCATCAGGTTTTCAGTGCCTTTTGCGGCCTCTTTTAAACGGGCTAAATTGTTGTTTACAACGGTGTTGTCACGGCTATTTTTAAGGGCCTCAATTTGAGCCGATTGCTGCTTGCGGATGGTATCATCAACCCTGAACACGTCGCCGTGGTCTTCTTCGGGCTGGGTAAATTTATTTACCCCTACAATAATGCGCTCGCCCGATTCGATAGCCGCTTGGTAGGCATAAGCGGCGCTACCAATCTCTTGTTGGATGTAATCCTGCTCAATCGCTTTCACAGATCCGCCCATGGCGTCAATTTTATCGATATATATTTTAGCGGCGGCTTCCATCTCGTCGGTAAGTGCTTCAATAAAATACGATCCCGCCAGCGGATCTACCGTATCGGTCACCCCGCTTTCAAAAGCAATGATCTGCTGGGTACGCAAGGCAATCTTAGCCGCCGCCTCGGTTGGAAGCGATAATGCCTCGTCATAACCATTGGTATGCAGCGACTGGGTGCCACCCAGCACCGCTGCCATAGCCTGGTTGCTCACACGTACGATATTATTATAAGGTTGCTGCGCGGTCAGTGTCGATCCTCCCGTTTGGGTATGGAACCGCAATTTTTGCGCATCAGGGTGGGTAGCGCCAAGTTCGGTAGTAATATGGGCCCACATACGGCGTGCCGCACGGAACTTGGCTATCTCTTCGAAAAAATTATTGTGGCAGTTAAAGAAAAAGGATAAACGGCGGGCAAATACATTAATATCCAGGCCTTTTTCCAGCGCGGCCTTTAAATAGGCTTTGCCATTGGCTAAAGTGAAGGCCAGTTCCTGCACCGCGGTCGATCCCGCTTCCCGGATATGGTAGCCTGATATAGATATGGTGTTCCATTTGGGTACTTCCTTGCTGCAATACTCAAATACATCGGTAATTAACCGCATTGACGGGGTTGGCGGATATATATAGGTACCACGCGCGGCATACTCCTTTAATATATCGTTTTGGATAGTACCGGATAAAAGCTTCAGATCGGCGCCTTGTTTTTTGGCCAGCGCTATATACATGGCTAATAATATAGGCGCGGTGGCGTTAATGGTCATGCTGGTGGTTATCTTTTGCAGCTCAATACCATCAAACAATGTTTCCATATCCTTTAATGAATCTATCGCCACGCCAACCTTTCCTACTTCACCTTCAGACATGGCATGGTCCGAATCGTATCCAATCTGCGTGGGCAGGTCAAACGCCACGGATAAACCCATGGTGCCCTGGTTTAGCAGGTAATGGTACCGCTTGTTAGATTCGGCCGCGGTTGAAAACCCGGCATATTGGCGCATGGTCCACAAACGGCCCCGGTACATATCTTTTTGGATGCCGCGGGTATAGGGAAACTGTCCCGGCAATTCATCCATGCCCGAAGGTTCGGTATATACCTCCTTAATAACAATACCCGATGTGGTATCAATGCGTTTTTCTTCGGCCATAATTAAAACAGTTCTTCCAGGTCGGCGCGGATCATATTTACCGCCGTATCATACGGGTCGGCCTCTAGCTTGCTCAGGTGCGATAATATGGCGCGGCTAAAATCCAACCCGCTTGATCCCTCGGGCATACTTTTAGCTACGTTATTCACCAGGTTAAGCGTATCGTCTTTAATGCGTTTTACCAATTGCCAGGCGCGGCCGCTTACATAAAGCTGCTGGGTAACATTATGCTGAAACTCATTGCGTACTTCGGCTACTATTAAACTGTGCAATTCGGCAGTAGTATAAGCGGTGGCATTCAGGCGGGGTAATAAATTAGCCGGGTTAATGCGGTCTATTAATAACACAACCCTTTCGTAAGCTTGCAGGCGCAGTGGTAAAGTTTGTGCCGATGTTGATTTTTTCAGGTCCAGTAATTGCAGTTTCTCCCGGTTTTCCAAATAAGGCTTAGCCAGGTAAAAAGCTATCATTACAACGCCTACCCCCGCTAAGGTGAATTTCAAAACCTCTAATAAAAACGAATAGATCATCATGGTGTTTATAAATGTTAAGCAGAGGTCATAAATAGGTTTGCGGGAACAAATTTGGACATTTTACCTTATATTTGAACACATTAATTAAAATTAAGATGAGTACTGTTGTTGAAACCACTATGGCGCCTGTCAGCTTTACAGAAGGTGCGGTGAAGGAAATTCATAAATTGAAAGACCAGCAAGACCTGGGCGACGATTTTGGCCTGCGTGTTGGTGTTGAAGGTGGTGGCTGCTCGGGCATGAGCTATGTTTTAGGTTTCGACCAACCTAAAGACGGCGATCAGGTACACATGATACAAGGGGTAAAGGTTTATATGCACAAAGCACATGGCCTATACCTGGCGGGTATGGTAATTGATTTCCAGGACGGCCTAAACGCCCGCGGATTTACCTTTAACAACCCTAATGCTGCCAGCACTTGCGGCTGCGGCACATCATTCTCTGTATAAATACTATTGTTTGTGAAGACACAAACTAAGCAATATAACAGCGGCCCCGAAATTCGGGGCCGCTTTGTTTTATAACGCTGCGCTTTTCTCGCTTTCCTGAATAGTTTTATCTAACCAATAAGGCCCGTTCTGGTATCCGCCCGAGTAGTGTAACTGCACTTTACCTTGTTTATCGACCACTACATTGGTGGGGTATAAGTTAATTTTAAACATGCCCGCAATACTACGACCGTCGCCCACTACGTGATAGGCCAGTGGGTTAGCCTTTATAAAATCCGACACATTATAATCCTCATCTAACGCTACGGCTATAAATATCACGTTGGGGTTGTCCTTGTATTTTAAGGCCAATTTATTCAGATCGGGTATTTCGGCGCGGCATGGCGGGCAACCGATGAACCAAAAATTTAGCACCACGGTTTTACCCGCCCAATCCTTAGTATCTACTTTCTTACCGTTAATATCGCGTATTTTAAAGGGCCTTATAGCTTCCCCTGTTGTAAAAAACTTACTATCTGCCGGGCGGCCCATTTTGGCAAATCGCTCCATTTTTTGTTGGTCGGTTTGTTTAACGATCATAAATTCAGCTTCATCATAATTCGGCTTACCATCTTTCATTCCAAAACGGGTACGCATGGCATAATCTCCGCTTTGCAGCATTTTTTGCCATATTACATAAGGGTATATCATACCCGACGAATCTTTAACGATGGAGTTTTGATCGAGTTTGGGCCTGGGAATATTTACGGTATTCTGCGCAGAAGCGATTACTCCGATGGCTGACAATAAAATAAGACTGATTATCTTTTTCATTTTGTGTGATTTTTCCTATTTAGGTTTTACAAGTTACATTATACGGTTTAAATGCGCAAATGTTATCTAATGGTCATTCACTTTTTGTGTTGTCATTAAGTTAGCCATACCGTTACTTTGTGAAGTATGAAATGGATTACCCGCGAACATCCTAAAATTGACCGTATAGCCTGCCCCTGGCTGATAAAACGGTTTATTGACCCAGCTGCCGAAATTGTTTATGTACCGTTTGACCAGGTGTTAGTTAAGGGAAAAGAACTCGGCGCTATTCCATTTGATATGCCGGATGTGGAATATACGCATTATGACGACCAGTGCACTTTTGACTATTTTATTAAAAAACACCAATTAAAAGATATAGCGCTTGACCGGATAGCAGCCATCGTTCGGGGGGCAGATACCGACCGGCACGATTTTGCCCCCCAAGCCGCGGGGCTTGAAGCCATTTTTGCGGGACTGGCCTATAATAGTACGAATGATTACGAACTGCTGGAACTGGGGATGGGTATTTATGATGGTTTATATAGCTGGGCCAAACATCTATACCATAAAAAACATACGCAAGCCGGCCCGGTGGAAAAAATGTTACTGGATGTATTTACCAAATACCTCCAACAAAATAAAGGCAAGAAAGCACCCGCCTGGGCTAAGGAACTCAAAGAAATGATCCAGGACCAGATGGATACTAACATGAGTTTAAGTTTGCAACAGGTGTCGCATGAATTGGAGATTAACCCGGCGTATTTGTCCCGCGAGTTTTCTAAATATTTCGACAATCTGTCTTTCGGGGATTATATCCGTAAGCTGCGTATAGAAAAAGCTATTGCTTTGATTGAAAGCACAGATTATTCCCTTACGGAGATCGCCTACCTTACCGGGTTTTCAGATCAGAGCCATTTTAACCGTATTTTTAAAAAGCAGACAGGGCAAAATCCGTCTTTGTATAAAAAAAATGTCCTTAAAAGTAAAAAGGATACAAATAGTTAAATCCGTACAATTTATTTGGTTTTTCAACTGGTAGTATTGTATCACTAATACCAACATTACCATGAAAACGAATAATAACCGAAGAAAATTCTTGCAAACAACCGCATTAGCGGGGACAGCCTTACTGTTACCCGTTAATAAGCTACGGGCTTTGCCGTTGTCGTTTGCCAAAACCCCGCCAATTACTGCCGAAGAAATTGCCGCTATTGATGCTGCTTTAGGCAAAAAGGGAAGTTACAAAGAAGCCGAGCAGGTTTACACAACACCACTGCCCCGGAATGATTTGAAGATGAAAATAAAGGGCGAACCCGTGCCTATTCCGTTTGGTTTTGGTGGCTGGGTGTCGTTTAAAAAAACAGTGGACGGTAAATCGGCCATGGTTATGAGTGATACGGTATTGCAAATGGATGAGGTTAACCCTTTGATCTCTGCCGCCCATGCCAACGGCCTGGAAATTGCCGCTATCCACAATCACTTTTTTTATGAAGAGCCCCGCATTTTTTATATGCATATACATGGAATGGGCAATATTGCCGATCTGGCTAAAAAATATGCTGCTACCATACGCGATAGTAAACTGTTCCCGGCTAATCAGCCCGCACCATCGGCGCCAGCTACAATAACCGGCAAAGAAAACTTCGACTTGCCTGCTTTGGATGCTATTGTGAAATATACCGGCACCGTTAACGGGCCTACCTATAAATATACTATCGGGCGCGCGGACTTGAAAATTATGGCGATGGGTGTTGAAATGACTACCAACATCGGGCTAAACTCGTGGGCCTCTTTCGCAGGCAAGCACGATGATGCACATATTGCAGGCGATATTGCGATGCTGCAAAGCGAAGTGAATACGGTAATTAAAGTACTGCGGGCAAATAACCTGGAGGTAGTAGCGGTGCATAACCACATGCTGGGCGACGACCCCCATATGATTTTCCTGCATTATTATGGCAGGGGAAATGCAACGGTGCTTGCCCGGGGATTTAGAGCGGCTTTAGATGTTTTAGGTCAAAAACCCGATGCCATGGGCGGCATGAAAATGTAGATCGCTACTGTAAAACTTCACAAATTACTTTATTAATTGACGGCTAAAACTAGCCGAATGGCTCCCTTTTGCTTTATAATTATGAAAAATCAAATTTTAAAAACCAAGCCTGATTATTCCCTTTGGGAACTTACTTTATATTACCTGAAACTTGGTACATGGGGCTTTGGCGGTCCTGTAGCCTTGGTTGGATATATGCAACGCGACCTGGTAGAAAACAAAGGATGGCTTACCGAAGAAGAATATAAAGAAGGACTTGCTTTGGCGCAACTGGCGCCGGGGCCCTTAGCTGCGCAATTAGGTATTTATATAGGCTTTGTGCATTATGGTTTAATTGGCGCAACCTTAACCGGTCTGGCTTTTGTTCTGCCGTCATTTATTATGGTGGTTTTGTTGGGGATGGCTTATCAATTATATGGCGGCTTATCCTGGATGCAGGCCGTGTTTTACGGAGTTGGGGCAGCGGTAATTGGCATTATTGCGATGAGCGCCTATAAACTTACTATAAAATCCATCAGCAAATTTGAACTTGCTGCCATAAAAGGCAAGTGGTTGTTATGGCTTTTCTATATTGTAGGCATTGTAGTAACAGTTATTACAGAACGGGAAGAAATAGGGCTGTTTTTGTTTTGCGGTATATTATATATGCTTTTAAAAGCCCCACCCCGGTGGATTAGAAAGCCCGGGATATTGCCTGTGGGTATATTAATAAGTACAGGGTTTTGGAAATACAACGGCAAAACTTTACAAGAGATTGCCTGGTTTTTTGCCAAAGCCGGTGCTTTTGTATTTGGCAGTGGTTTGGCTATCGTTCCGTTTTTGCATGGTGGAGTGGTAAAAGAGTTTGGCTGGCTAAACGAACACCAGTTTGTAGATGCGGTTGCCGTAGCAATGATCACCCCGGGGCCGGTAGTAATTACGGTTGGCTTTATCGGCTATTTAGTAGCAGGTTTTCCCGGCGCCTGTGTTGCTGCTTTAGCTACATTTTTACCATGCTATTTGTTTACGGTCGCCTTGGCGCCGTCCTTTAAAAAAATAGCTAAAAACGCCAGTATCAAAGCTTTTGTAGATGGTATTACAGCTTCTGTAATTGGTGCATTGGTTGGCTCGGTAATCATTATTGGTCTGCGTTCTGTAGTTGATATCCCTACAGCGCTTATCGCCATAGCATCTGTGCTTGTACTAATCTATATTAAAAGGCTTCAGGAACCTTATATCATCGGGATAGCAGCCATTATCGGTATAGCTATAAAAATGCTGTAGTACGTCCGTATATCGATTCCCTGCTTGCTGCTAATAAAATATTATCGCCTGTAACAAAGCACCCTGTACCACAGTCTAATCCCCGTGATTTCACTATCTTTATAACATGGCGGTAAAAACAACATTCAGGGAAAACGTGGCAATTGCGCTGCAATCCATAGGCGGCAACCGGCTACGTACTTCGCTTACAGCCCTTATTATCGCTATTGGCATTACCGCGCTGGTAGGTATATTAACGGCAATTGAAGGGATACGCCAGTTTACAACCGATACCTTTTCGCGTATGGGCGCCAATGCCTTTACTATACGTAACAGGGGAACAGGTATTAAATTTGGTGGTGGTGGAAAAGCCAAGGTTTACACCGCTATTACTTATGCACAGGCCGTTCGTTTCAAACAAAAATTAAAAATACCTGCCACGGTATCTGTAAATATGTATGCATCTTTCGCCGCTACGGTTAAATACGGCGATCAAAAAACTAACCCCAATATATCTGTTTTAGGTGGCGATGAAAACTACCTGCTTACCGGGGGCTTCCTGCTGGAATCGGGACGTAACTTCTCCCTATCTGAATTAGAACATGGTGCCAATGTGGTTATAATTGGTAATGAGATAAAAAGCCGTTTGTTTAAAGGTGGCGACCCTATTAATAAAACAATACTATTAGGTGCCAATAAGTTTAGGGTTATTGGTTTATGTAAAACCAAGGGTTCAAGTTCGGGCTTTGGCGGAGACCAACTATGTATCATTCCGCTTTATAAAGCAAAACAAATTGCAACCAATCCAAACCCAAGTTATACCATATCGGTTATGGTAGGCAGCGCGGCCGAGCAGGATGCCGCTACCGGTGAAGCAACATCGCTTTTCCGGAATATACGCGGGCTGCGCATGGGCCAGGAAAACAATTTTGAGATCACACGCAGCGACTCTTTGCAACAGCAATTGTCCAGCCAGTTAAACGGCATACAGGCCGCGGGGTTTGGCATAGGACTAATTACCCTGATAGGCGCGGCTATTGGTTTAATGAATATTATGCTGGTATCGGTTACCGAGCGTACCCGTGAAATTGGCGTACGTAAAGCCATCGGGGCAACCCCGGCTATCATTCGCAAACAGTTTTTAATTGAGGCAGTAGTGATATGCCTGATAGGCGGCATAGGCGGGATACTTTTAGGTATGGGCGTAGGTAACTTAATTGCCGTACAAATAAGCGGGACATTTATTGTGCCGTGGCTATGGTTAATGTGCGCTATTGCGCTTTGTACTGGTATTGGGCTAATATCCGGTTACTACCCAGCTAAAAAAGCCGCTGGACTTGACCCGGTTGAAGCATTGAGGTACGAGTAAGAGGATGTGCAAATGTGTGGATATGCAGATGTACAAATTATAGAACATGCAAATCAAATCATTCGCACACTTGCATATCTGCAAATTCACACATTTATAAAAGCAGCGTGTTTTTTAGGGGATAATCTTCGGCCATTAGCTTTTCAAGATAGGGCATCAGCAATGCCCGTTTAAATGCCTCGGCATGGCGGGGATGGTGCATATCGCTTGAAATAAAATCTATCATTTGGTTATCAACCATAGCCTCTGCTATCTTTTTTGTTTCGATACCATAGTAGCCGGTTAGCGATATGGTGTTTAACTGTAGCGAGCATCCCCAACTGCGCAGGTTGCGCAATTCGTCAATGGTCAGGTACGGATATCTTTCGGGGTGGGCCAATATGGGTTTGTAGCCTTTATCCAATATTTTTTGAACAACCTGGATCATATTAGGCGGTTTATTAATGAAAGAAAATTCGAACAATACATAACCGCCCTTCATTATCATCAGGCCATCTTTATCTACCCGTTCTTCAAACGTTTCATCAAAATAGTGCTCGGCAGCAGCCTCAATAATAATATCAATATTTTCTTTTACCAGTTCTTCTTTTAAAATAGCTAACGCGTTATTGATCGTTTCGGGAGTGTTCCTATAATAATCTATCATGATATGCGGGGTGGCAATAATTTTTTTTATGCCAAGTTCCATCATTTTCCTGATCAGGTAAATGGATTCTTCAGGGTTTTGCGCCCCGTCATCAATGCCCGGCAATACATGCGAATGCATATCTACCTGCAGCGCACTGTAATCGAAGGTAATTGCCTTTTTTAACTTTTCTTTCTTTTTAAAAAGCCCGAACATTTTTAGCGGTTTGCGTATTGTTCACTATAATATTGCTGGTAATGTCCCGATGTTACATCATCCAGCCATTGCTGGTTATTCAGGTACCAGTCAACCGTTTTTTCCAACCCTTCTTCAAATGTAATGCTGGGCACCCATCCTAATTCATTTTTAAGCTTGCTTGCATCAATAGCATAGCGTAGATCGTGCCCGGCACGATCGGTCACAAATGTGATCAGTTGTTCCGACTCGCCTGCCTGGCGGCCTAATTTCCTGTCCATTACCTGGCAGAGCAACCGTATCAGGTCGATATTTTTCCATTCATTGTGCCCGCCTATATTATAAGTAGTGCCCGATTTTGCTTTATGAAATATCAGTTCGATAGCGCGCGCATGGTCTTCTACCCATAACCAGTCGCGAATGTTCTCGCCTTTACCATAAACCGGGATAGGCTTTTTCTGCTTGATATTATGAATAGCCAGCGGGATCAGTTTTTCGGGAAAATGATACGAACCATAATTGTTTGAACAGTTAGATATTACCGCGTTAAGCCCGTAAGTATCTTGGTAAGCCCTTACAAAGTGATCTGAACTGGCTTTTGATGCCGAATATGGCGAATGCGGGTCGTACCCGGTTTCTTCGGTAAACATCCCTTCTTCACCCAATGTACCATAAACCTCATCGGTTGATACATGGTAAAAACGCGTACTGTTATACCGGCCCTTCCAATACTTTTTGGCAGCATTAAGCAAATTAACGGTACCAATAACATTGGTCATTACAAACTCCAGCGGATTAGTGATAGAGCGATCGACATGTGATTCGGCTGCCAAATGCACCACCGCATCGGGCTGGTGGGTCTCAAATAGTTTGTCTATAAAATCAGCATCAACAATATCGCCTTTTACAAATTCGTAGTTTGGCGCATTTTCAATATCGCGCAAATTTGCCAGGTTACCCGCATAGGTTAATTTATCAAGGTTGATAATATGATATTCGGGATGTTGCGTTACAAAACGGCGCACCACATGCGAGCCTATAAAACCGGCACCGCCGGTTATAATAATCTTTTTAATATCCATTTATAATGGGTTTTGTGCTATATATTTTTCCCACTCCCAGGCCGATGACATCATTACATCGATCCCTAATTCAGTTTTCCAGCCTAATTTTGTGGCCGATTTAGTTACATCGCCCCAAACTTGCTCTACGTCGCCGGCACGGCGCGGGCCTATGTTATAATTCAATTTAACACCTGTCGAACTTTCAAAAGCACGTATCACTTCCAAAACCGACGAACCCTTTCCTGTGCCCAGGTTAAACATATCGTACCCTGTAAAAGTTTCCTTTTCCATTAGCTTTAAAGCAGCTACGTGCGCCTTAGCCAAATCTACAACGTGTATATAATCCCTGATAGCGCTGCCATCGGGGGTATTATAATCATTGCCATATACCGTAATTGGTCCGCGTTTACCTATGGCCGATTGCGTAATAAAAGGCACCAGGTTTTGCGGTACGCCAATTGGCAGTTCGCCTATCAACGCGCTCTCGTGCGCGCCAACCGGGTTAAAGTAGCGTAAGGCAACCACTTTATATTTGCTGCCACCTGATGCGATCATATCTTTCAGTATTTCTTCGGCCACCTGTTTGGTATTGCCATAAGGCGATTGCGCGGGTTGTACAGGTGCATCTTCGGTTACAGGCAGTTTTTCGGGCTGGCCGTAAACGGTGCAGCTTGACGAGAACACAAAGTTTACCGGTTTTGCATAGTAAGCATCAAGCAGGTTAATTAGCGAATAAAAATTATTCCGGTAATATTTCATCGGATGCACTACAGATTCGCCAACAGCTTTAAATGCCGCGAAATGTATAATTCCTTCAATCTCCGATTCGGCTAAAACAAGTGATTGAATATCGGCATCAAGCGTTAGATCTAATTGATGAAAAATTGGCTTATACCCAATAATCTTGGTCAACTGATCTAATATAGCCAGTTGCGAATTGGACAGGTCATCAACAATAACAGGTTCATATCCTGCTTTC
>Ga0075366_10001543_pt1 | contig 11525 bp, 7 predicted proteins | sample EndMethybrTD3031_FD_72351 | JGI IMG/M metagenome (GOLD analysis project Ga0075366, IMG submission 72351) | Populus endosphere microbial communities from Tennessee, USA - Endosphere MetaG P. TD hybrid TD303-1 | ecosystem: Host-associated > Plants > Roots > Endosphere | place: USA: Tennessee... | reverse complement strand
AAGACTGGCGTACCGACTGCTTTTTTACCGCATTGCACCTCAACTATTTGGAAAAAAAATATTGGCAAAGTAAATACAGCCTTTCATTCCCACGGTTAAGGCCTTTTAGCGGCGGCCTGGAACCCAAAGTAGAAATGAGCGACCGCGAACTGGTACAACTCATATGTGCCTATCGTATATTTAACCAGGAAGTAGAACTCTCGATGTCGACCCGGGAATCTGAACACTTCCGTAATAATATCATCAAATTGGGTATCACCAACATTAGTGCCGGATCAAAAACAAACCCTGGCGGATATGCCGTTGAACCAGAGTCGCTGGAACAATTTGAGATTAGTGATGAACGCAGCCCGGAGCAGATAGTACAGGTCATCAGGTCGCAAGGGTACGAGCCGGTTTGGAAAGATTGGGATAACAGTTTAACGCTGTAATTATGTTTGAAGGCGAAGAATTAAAACGGTACAGCAGGCAGACCATCCTCCCCGAAATCGGTTTACCCGGACAAGAAAAACTGAAGAACGCCAAGGTGCTGATGATTGGTGCAGGTGGTTTGGGTTGCCCTGTGTTACAATACCTTACTGCGGCTGGCTTGGGCGAGATTGGTATTGTGGACGATGACGTGGTAGATTTGAGTAACCTGCATCGCCAAATACTATATACTACAGCCGACAAAGGCAGATCGAAAGCCGATGTAGCCAAAGAAAAGCTTACGTTGCTAAATCCATACGTAATTATTAATGCTTATAACGAGCGTTTTACCTCCGATAATGCGTTAGACATTTGTAAGCACTATGACCTGGTTATAGATGGTTCGGATAATTTCGGTACCCGCTACCTGGTAAATGATACCTGTGTGGCATTAAACAAGCCGCTGGTATTTGGCTCGATATTCAAATTTGAGGGACATGTTGCAGTATTTAATTACCAGGGTGGCCCCGATTACAGGGATGTATTTCCCGAAGCGCCACCCGATGATGAAGTACCTAATTGTGCCGAGACAGGCGTGCTGGGTGTATTACCCGGAATCATCGGCTCCTATATGGCTAATGAGGCAATCAAGATGATTTGTGGTATCGGCGAAACCTTATCCGGTAAATTAATGACCATAAATGCGCTGGATAATACCACCGGTGTTTTTAAAGTTGGAAAACCGCAAAAAAAAGCAAAATCGCCGGATACCAACATTACTGAACCCGTCCCGGCCACTCATCCTGAAATAACCATGGATGAATTGAATAACTGGTTAACCGGGTCGCCGGACGAAGTACAACTTGTTGACGTACGCGAAACTTATGAGTTTGAAGATTATAATATTGGTGGAATCAATATCCCCTTATACGAGCTAAAAGAGCATATCGGGCTATTGCCTACAAATAAAAAGCTGGTGTTCTGCTGCCAAACAGGGCAACGCAGTAAAATGGCCATTCAGCTGATAAAAGCTGCGTACCAGGGCCAAATGTACAGTTTGAAAAATGGCATTATTTAACAGATAGTTCAGCTTTATATATGAGTAAATACAGATACCCGGTAGTACTCAGCATTGCCGGATCGGATAGTGGCGGTGGTGCCGGTATACAAGCCGACCTGAAAACCATGAGTGCCCTGGGGTGTTTTGGCACTACGGCCATTACCGCGGTCACTGTACAAAACACTTTAGGGGTTAGCGGCATACATCTCATCCCGGTTGCTTTTGTAAAAGCACAGATCAAAGCTGTAATGGACGATTTAAAGCCATCGGCTGTAAAAATTGGCATGGTGCCCAGTGCCGAACTGGCTATAGCCATTGCCGAAGTATTGGCTGTTTATCCCAAAGTCCCTATTGTTTTTGACCCGGTGATGGTAGCCACCAGCGGACGCCGTTTGATTGAAAGCGATACAATAGCAGTGTTTAAAAAAGAGCTCTTTCCATTGGCCCAAATTGTTACACCAAACCTGGATGAGGCCGCCATTCTGGCCGAAATTGAGATCAACACACTTGCCGATATGAAAGCTGCGGCGGTTCGGATCATGCAATACGGTTGTAACGCGGTACTGGTTAAAGGCGGACATTTAAAAGGGCCCAATCTGTTTGATGTTTACCTGGATAAGCATGGCGATGAGCGCATTTTCAGGTCGACAGCTATTGATACACCGAATACACACGGAACAGGGTGCAGTTTATCGTCTGCCATCGCATCTTTCATAGCGTTGGGGTACAACTTGAATAAAGCAGTAATGCAAAGTAAGCTATATGTTCAACATGCTATTGAACATGGTACAGATGTAAAAACCGGCAGCGGGCACGGACCATTAAACCACTTTTTTGATCCTCAAAAACTAATGAAATTAAAATTGGAATAAATTTACCTGGCAGAAAAAAAATATATCAATATGAACTGTATGAAATAAGTTGCCTGGGCCTGCATGCTGGTGATGTTTACCACAATAGTTGCCAATTTGCATGCACAGACAAAAGCGGTATCTAAACCTTTGTTTGACGATCCGATAGAGCATGGCGCTGCCGATCCGGTGGTGATTTACAACAAACAGCAAAAAATGTGGTGGATGTTTTATACTAATCGCCGCGCCCTGTTAAATGATTCAACGGGTGTTCAATGGGTACATGGTACTAAAATTGGGATAGCCGAATCAAAGGACGGCAGGGTATGGAAATACAGAGATACCGCAAACATTAATTACCGTGTTAACCCTGGCTATACATTCTGGGCTCCGGATATTATTGAAAATAAAGGTTTGTATCATATGTATTTAACCTATGTGCCCGGAATATTTACTGATTGGAACCACCCCAGGGAAATTGTTCATTTGACCAGTACCGACTTATTTAATTGGAATTTTGAAGCCGTTTTACCATTAGGGACGCATCATGTCATTGATGCCTCGTTGGTAAAGGTTTCAGACGGGTTATGGAGGCTGTGGTATAATGACGAAAAGAAAGGTAAGGCAATAGCATACGCAGAAAGTACTGATTTGTATAACTGGGTAGATAAAGGCACCGCCATACCTGCAAATGGTGAAGGCCCTAAAGTGTTCAGATGGCGTAATAAGTATTTCATGATTGTGGATGTATGGAAGGGGATGGAGATTTACAGTTCGGATGATTTATTGACATGGACTAAACAGGAGGACCGTATTTTAGAAAAGCCCGGCAGCGGCGTGGATGATCAGGCAATTGGCGGCCATTGCGATGTTGTGGTAAATAATAACAGGGCTTATATTTTTTATTTTACCCACCCTGGCCGAACAAAAGATAAACCTGCCATAAAAGGTTCGTTCGAAAATAAGCGAAGCGTGATTCAATTGGCCGAGTTACATTACAACAATGGGGTAGTATCCTGCAATCGGGATGAACCTGTCAGCATTCATTTGGTGAAGAAGTAATTTATATAATTTCTGACAATAAAAAATCATTTACCTTGATAGTATTGGCAGATATTCTGCAAGGATAGGAATCAACACCGTTGGTTGATAAATTAGATGATTTTGCGCTCATAAGCATATTTAAGAAGGCCTACCACCGTTTGGGTATTTGTTTTCCTGAAGATGTTTTTTCGATGGGTTTCAATCGTCCGTTCGCTGATAAACAATAAATGCGCAATCTGCTTATTGCTGTATTCGCGTTCTATCATCCTGATGATCTCAATCTCGCGGTCGGTAAGGTGATTGCCTTCCTGGTTATCTTTATAGGCTTTAACCAGTTGTTTGGTAATATCGGCAGTGAAATAGTTGCCGCCGCCGGCTATTTTTTTAAGAGCTTCTTCAAGTTCCTGCGTCCCCGTGTTTTTGAGGATAAAGCCAGATACGCCTGCATCTATCATTTCGCTCACTATCATGCTATCGCCAAACATTGATAAGGCAAGCACCTTAATATCGGGGTATTGCTTGCGGATGTAACGGGTAAGTTCAACACCGCTCATACCGGGCATACTTACATCTGTCAGTAAAATATCTACGGGTGTTTCTTTAAGGAGGCTGAGTGCCTTTTCAGGATCGTTGCAAACACCGGCTATCCTGAAGCCGGGGATGCCATTAATAAGCAAACTTAAGCCATCAATCACCATTTGGTGGTCATCAACAATAAATATTTTATATATGGTCGTCATGATTAATTTAGGTTAAAGGTACATAAATAGCAACCAGTGTACCTTTGCCCGGCGCCGACGAAAAATCAACAGTGCCCTTAAGATAGGCTAACCGGGTAATGATGTTTTTTAAACCTATGCCTTCAAAACTTTCTTTCTTATCCGTATTAAATCCTTTACCATTATCTTCAACCATCGCGCTCACGCCGCCTTCATCACGATCAAGCTGAATATCCAGCCGGGTGGCATCGGCATGCTTTATCACGTTATTAACGCATTCCTGTAAAACCCGGTACAGTACAATTTCGGTGTTACTATCTAAGCGCTCGTTAAGGCCCGATGTTTCTACTGTAACTTTCAGTTTATCGGCATCTATTTTGGTTACAAAATTTTTCACGGCGCTCGCCAGCCCTGTTTTTAAAAGGATATTAGGCATCATTTGATGGGCTATGGTGCGTACTTCTTTACAGCTCTCATCAACAAGGGCCATTGTTTTATCGGCCAAAACAGCGTCTTCAGCTTTGCTGATGTCAATGCGGCCCAACAAGCTGGCTAAGTTTAACCTTACTACAGAAAAAGTTTGCCCCACGCCGTCGTGCAGATCGGCGGCTATACGTTTACGCTCGCGCTCTTCCGCCTCGATGATGCCTTTTGATGCTATGGCTTGCTGATGAATAACTTCGGCCTGCAAACGGGTTTCTTGTTTTAACTTATAGCGGTTGTAAAATAAGCCGGCTAATATTAATACCATCAATAACGAACCGCTTACAACGCCTATCGTAGTGTTGCGTTTTTGAATAGCAAGTTTTTGAATTTTATTTTGCTTGTTCAAGAGCTTTATCTGTTGTTGTTTGCGCTCGGCCTCTAACTTTTTCTGTGTTAAAAGTGCCTGTTTTTTATCAATATCAAGCTGTTGATTGGCTATATGCAGCTTGTCTTGTTCCAGCAACAACTGCTGGTTATCAACCTGCAACTTACTTTGTACCAGTTTGAGTTGCTGAATGGCAGTTTGATGGTTCAATACTTCTATCTGCTTTTCTTTTTTCTCGGTTTCATATTTGGTTTGCAGTTCGTTTATTGTTTTTGAATTGGCGTCATTAAATAAGGTATCGGTAGCTTTATGAAACTTTTGCAGGTAATCATAAGCTTTGTTAATATCGTCTTTATTTTTATAAAACTCCGATAGCTCATTATAAATGCGCGTCCGTTCTTTCAATAATCCATTTTTGTTGCTGATGTTGAGGGCTTCTAAATAAACATCTTCGGCTTTTGTATATTCCTTAACCTTACTATATGCTTCGCCTAATTTTATCAGCGATTTTACAATACTTGGTTTTTTGCCGATTTTCCTGCGTTCGGCCAGGGCTTTTAAGCTATATTCAATAGCTTTTGGATAATTGCCCTGCTGATACTCCATTTCGCCCAGGTTACTATATGCTGTTGCAATTGCCGTTGGATAGTTAACTTTAGATGCATATAAAATAGCATTGTCAAAATTTATTTGGGCTGTTTTAAAATCATCCTGGTCAAGTGCTATACCTGCAATATTGTTATATGCAGTGGCCATGCTTGCATAATTATTTGTTTTTGTGTGCAGCCGCAGCGCATTTTGCGCGTATTGTAAAGCAAGTTTGTAGTTTTTTTGATCCCAATAAATTACACAAATATTAGTGGATAGCTTTGCCTGTATTACTTCATCAGCATATTTTTCTGCTACGGTTATCGCTTTGATATAATTGTCGAGGGCCGGTGTGTAATTGCCCTGCTCGTAGTAAATGATTCCTATGCTATTGTAGGTAGCTGATAATAAAGGGTCATTTATTTCCTGCCGGATTTTTAACGCTTTTTTGTGATATTCAAAAGCCTTTTCGTAATTATCAAGACTATACCATGTGCCGCCCAGGTTGTTATAGGCCTTTGCAATACGTTTTTGATCGGTGGTTTTTTGGTAGTAGTTTAAAGCTTCGATAAAATATTTTAGCGCGTCTTTATATTTGTCTTTGGCATCATTTATCAGGCCAAGCATGTTGAAAGCATCGCCCAGTACACCATATAATTTAGCTTGCCTGGCCGAAAGGATAACACTATTGGCAATGGAGTAAGCGCTATCGGGCTTTGTTTTCCTTATTTCTTCGGCCAATTTTAGTTGCTTTTCATACTCAGATGGCGTATAGGTTATCACCTTCTGTGCCATTAAGCAATAAGGCATTAAAAGTATAAGTATCAAGACACATAGCCTCATTTTGATTGGGATAATTTAGTTTAATTATTAGGGAATTGGCAATTTAAATATGCTTGTTTTTTTTGAATTTAATATGATCTGTAAAACATCAATCTGGTGTCGCAATTTGGCTAATGTAAAAACAATAGGCAATGCCGTGTTTAGGGTATCTTTAAATGCCCGCAAATGGGTACGCGGCAGGCTCATGAGCAAACTGCCTGTGCTACAGTACGTATAAAAAGATACCCTGTTAACGGTATTTCGGCCCCGGAGCGCGATTCGCAATTTTGGAAACACTAAGATCTCACAAAATGAAAAAAATCAAACTCCCATCGGCAGCATACATTTTTGTGTGTTTGTTGTTTTACACCATGGTATCGTCATGCAAAAAAGATCAGTCTGGAACCACGCAGGCCGACGCAGTTCCAACGGTTACCAGTATAAGCCCTAAAAAACCACAACCCGGCGATGTGGTAACCATTACTGGAAAAGGTTTTGGAAGTGTTTTAACGGATATTAAAGTAACTATCGGCACACAGATTATCCCCATAACTACGGTGAGCGATACCCAGATAAAATTTACGCTGCCTGCTAATATCACCACAGGCGACCTTGCTTTAGCGATAAAGAATATCATTGCCACAAACAAGGATCCGCAGGGCGCTACCATTACCCCTCAGCCCTCACCGGTTGCTGCTGTTACCGTGCTATCAATAAGCCCCGCACAAGCAAAGGTTGGTGATGTGGTGACAGTTTTAGGTACGGGGTTTAGCGCTACTGTTGCCGACAATGTTTTTAAGTTTAACGGTGCAACGGCGGTTATCCAAAGTGTTTTACTTGGCAGTATGAAAGTTGTAGTGCCCGCAGAGGCCACAACAGGGCTGGTTACCTTAAGTGTAAAAGGAGCGGCGGCCGTTACCGGACCGCAATTTACGCTTGATGCTACTACTGCCGGTAATAATGTTGACTATATTAATGTAATGAGTGGCACAGCAAAATTTAGCAAGGTTGCCACCGCTAATAACGACATCTGCGATATTTTTGTTGATAAGAACACCAATATCCTTTACTACTCCGACTATTACTATTTAGGCCCGAGCGCTACAAATACAATTTACAAAATGAACCTGAGCGGCGGTAGCCCAGGCAAATTAACTACTGACGCGCGTATTACCAACATCCAGTATGTCACTACCGATGCGGCCGGGAATATTTTCGCGCTGAAATACCAGGATAATGCGATTCAAAAAGCCACGATCTATAAAATATCGCCGGACGGCACTACGATAACCGAAATTAAGAAAGACATTGCCTTATATGGAGATGGCGCAAAACGCTTATATGTTGATTCGCAAGGTACAGTATGGCTTGGCCACAGCAATAAACTGGATGCAACAAACAATTATGTGTATGTGAGCAGCCATAACGCCAACAGTGCAGTCGACGGGCCATTGTATAAAGGCGACCAGGCATATGTTGCCAACTACTCTACTTACAATATTATATTTAAAAGCCTGAACCTGGTAAGTGGCGACAACGCGGCTACCGACTTTACTTTGCAAAGCCTGTTTACACAGGATGACAATAAAATAACTACCAATGGCGACGGCCCACGGCTATGCACTTACGCGATAGATGGCAGCGAGAACTTTTATGCTATATATCCGCTATCTTACCAAAGCGGGCAATTGACCCAAACCTACATCATTCGCAAAACCAAAAATGGTAGCGGGGCAAGTTCGCTGATCACAAAATTTAACACCAAATATTCGGGAACGGATAACATTATCGAACCACAAGGTTTGTTACGGACAAAACCGGTAATGGCGGTGGATAACAGCGGCAACTTATATTTAAAATACAACTCGAAAGAGATCATCAAAATAACTCAATAGTTAATTAAGTTAATGTGCGGATCAGGACGGGGTAGTACCTCGCCCTGATTTTGCTTTTGGATTTAAGATAGTAAGTAGCCTGTTTTGCTTGATTGGCTGAGCCGTATGGTTAAAAAAAAATAATCTAAATGTTTATTTGTAAACGCCTCCCCGCGGATCCCTTTCTTATTCCTTGAATTTTTGGAAAGACAATTCCCGGTTGAATCCCATACTAAAAGTATCAAAGGCCGATAGAAATGACAGAGAAACAATCCAACCACTTAACAACGGGGCATCAGCAAGTTCTAATCGTCATCATCATCATCATCCGCCTTGCCGGTTAACTTTGCAGGGTAAGTTTTTTTACCTTTCGCGGCATACCACAAAATGCGGTTCAGCATGTCGTCGTTGCCACCATCAACGTGGTCAAACTCAGGTTTTGACGATGCTTTGGCATAATATAGTGCCTGCCCTTTAAGTGCGGCAAGTTTAGGGTTGATGTTATTCAGCGGGATACGATTTGGTACGGCGTTGTAAGTATAAGCTGTCGGTCTCTCGCTAAAGCAGCTGAACATTGGCAGCGCGGTTGCATCAATAATATTCATTGGTGGGATGCCCAATATTTGCTCGATAGACCGCACAACGCAGGTTTGGTTATAATTTGTTGATACTGTTTTTTGTAACTGGCTGTACGGACTTACCACAAAGCCTGTGGTACGATAGGCTGAAATATGGTCCCAGCCCGCTTGCGAGTCATCTTCGGTAACAAATATTACCGTATTTTTCCAAAAGCGGCTTTTAGATATGGCCTCAATGATACGGCCGAGGGCGAGATCGTTATCGGCCACCATCGATTCCGGTTTAGGTAGTCCGGGCCGGGTGCCTTGCGTATGGTCGGTTGATAATGCCATTACCATCAGTTCGGGCAATTCATCGCCGGGTTGTTTTTCGTAATCCTTCAATTCATCGATAAAAGCGGAGGCACGTATCTGGTCGGTTATTTTTAACTCATCTGATCCGGGGTAGTTTTGCGATAGCATGGGCCTCACCCTTGATATGGTGCTGGTATTGTAAAATTTAAATGGAATGCCGGCTTTGTAATTATTGTAAATATCCGTCCAGCTTAATTTTTCGTCATAATGCGGTGCCGAGGCTTCGCCGTAGATCCTTACTTTTTTACCGTGGTCGGCGGCGTTGTTCCATATAAAGCCTTTTTTATCATACACCAACGCGTCTTCCTGCACATGCGGATAGCTGCGGAACCAGGCACGTACGTTTTTCTCCACATAATCGGTCACCATGGCGGCGTCAGTCCATTGATGCCCTTCGGCGGAGCATTTGCCCGATGCATAGTAATTGTCAAGTAACACAAAATCTTTTGCTAACTTATGCTGATTGGGGGTGATGCTGTCGCCGTAAATACATAACGACGGCATACCCTTACCCTGCGGCAAATCGCCCAAAACCTGGTCGTAAGTGCGGTTTTCTTTAATAATATATAGTACATGTTTAAATACCGATGGTTCGCCAATACGGTCGGGCATTGGCTTTGGCACTACGTTTTTGCGGGGCACCAGTTGGGATATCTCCTGCCTGAAGGTAAGGTTGAGTGTTTTTACGCGGTTGGTATATTTTTTCAATAACTCATCATCCGGCAAGGGGATAATAGATACGGTGGCTTTTTCGTGGTGCGAGTTGTAAGCGGTAACATTATCAGGCACCTGCGTGGTTTTGAATTCTTTGGTGCTCACGCTTGATCCTTCGCCTTCCAGGTTGGTTACAAAAAGGGTGTTATTATCAACCAGTAAACCACCTGGGTAAGCCTCGGTAGGGATAAAGCCTTTAACAGTTGTTTTGCCCTTGCCATTTGCCGAGGAGGCCGACCCAAGTTTAACAACAGCAACCGCGTTATCAAGTCCGTTGGCAACATACAAAGTATTACCATCATTGCTAAGGGCCAAAGCGTTCGGCGAATCGCCGATGTAACCATTTTTATCCTGCATTAACCTTACGGGGATGGTTTCGACTACTTTTAAAGTTGCGGCGGCTATTACCGATACGTTGTCGCTGTTGGCATTGGCTACATATAAAAAGTTGTTGTTTTTATCGGCTATAATAACATTGGGATGCAGGCCAACCGGAATTTCTTTTACCAGGTTACCGCTGGCTATATCAACTACCTGTACACTCCCTGTGCTTGTCGCGCCGGTTTTAGGGTCGATATAGGTTTTGCCATAAGGTACGCCCGCGGTTTCACGGCCAGTGGTATCGGTGGGTTCGGTACCGCCCCAGTTAGTGATGAACAGGCGTTGCCCAATTAAGGCAAGGCCATACGGAGCAACCCCGGTTGGTTTGGTATAAACGGTTTGCCCGGTGCTTAAATTAATTTTTACAACCTGGTTATTACCATTTAAGGCCACATATAAATAATCAATACCGGCTTCGTGGTTGATCAATAGCTCGTTGGGTAAGGCCAATGGCGATGGTGCCGCGGGCTTAAATTCAAATGTGTTTTTGAGGCTGATACTTTGCCCGTCCCACACGGCCTGCATCACAAACGATTTATGCGAATCGCCGTTGGCGGCGCTCCAGAAAATCTGCGTTTCCGTACCATTTTTATGGATTTTTAGACCCGAGTAAGTGCTCATCAGGCCGTTATATTGTTTGTTTTTGTTATAAGTCCATTGGGCAATTACCTTGTTGCCAACCGAATCTATCAGGGTAATGCCATACCTGTCTTCAACAGCCAAAACCGAGCTTCCCGGAATCAACTTAGTATCAAGACTATGGTTTTCAAAATTAGGGTCGCCAAAGCGCACCACTTTTCCGGCCGGATCGATCAGGCGGTTATAAGGCATCATTATGGGTAATGTCTTATTGTTTAAAATACTATCGTCATATGCGCTGTGCATATTGGTTTGTTCCTGGTTGGACGACGCCCCGCCGGTTACAACCGAATGACAGGCTGCAAACAAGCCAATTGATAAAATATAAAAGGGTAATAGCGAGATTTTCATAGTAAAGGATGTTCTGGAAGATGAGGTCGTTGTAGCAGTGAATGAGTGCTTCGCCCGGCAGATAGCGAAGCAATCGCCATATGGCGGCGTTTTTTGGTTTCAAACAAATTGCTCATATTTATGCGAGATACTTTCATTGTGCCATGAAAAACAATGTATTCCTTTGTATATGTTTCATTGTGTTGTGCGCTTGTTCAAATAACAAAAAGCAGCCACCGGCAGAAACCAAACATGCCGTTAAGGCCAATAAACCGGCTAAAAAAACTTTGGCCGGCAATAAGCCGCAATATACAAACCCCTTGTTTAATCAGTATGCGGTATTTATTAAATC
>Ga0075366_10001541_pt1 | contig 11531 bp, 11 predicted proteins | sample EndMethybrTD3031_FD_72351 | JGI IMG/M metagenome (GOLD analysis project Ga0075366, IMG submission 72351) | Populus endosphere microbial communities from Tennessee, USA - Endosphere MetaG P. TD hybrid TD303-1 | ecosystem: Host-associated > Plants > Roots > Endosphere | place: USA: Tennessee... | reverse complement strand
GGTTGGCGTCGAGTCTCTAGTTCTCTTTAGATATCCGCTCTCCATTCCAATAGATTTTCTTAGCGAGGCATCCTCATCCAGTGAAGGTGAATGGACAAAGTATCTCTCCAACCAAAAAAATAACCCTGTTTCTGAGATTTTTAAATCTTGGCCAGTAAAATGTGCAACACTTAAAGACGACTTTCTCTCTGATTTAATTTCGCGATACATCGCACTATATATCCGATTGGGATCAAGAGATTTTGATGAGCCCACAGTAGACGAATTTGTAGCTTTAATCCGAGGGCAATGAAATGTATCTCGCTATTACACAAGGCGCTGCTGATTGGCTTCTTCCAAAGATCGGTCTTGTCGAATGCCTATCAAGGTTGATTCTTTCAGGCAATGATGAAAAGAGAGTGGCTATATCTGGACAAGTCTTCGCGGAAGGGCCAATTCGGCTGGCATGGAGAGACGACCTCAATCTTGTCGCGCTTTGGCATATCGACTACCTGACAGGAACGGGCGAAGAACCTTGGGGCTTTCTAAGACTCAAAGGCGAGGTGGCATTTTGTGACGCATCCGACATCGCTCACGTAGTGCTGGAGAGATTTTTATACGTTTCAAACCAAAGATTACAAGGACTCATGATTGACGGGTCTTATTACCCACGAAGTTATGACGGCGGCATTCACACGCTGCTTGCGGGAAGAGGAGAGGCTGCGCGACACAGCAGTATTGCCTATCTCGAAAAGGCAATTGGGGCCTCAGATGATAGGACGAGAGCCCTTGTATGTGTGGGGCCGTCAGACCGCTTCAAATCACTTATTGCAGAGGCAGACAAGGAACGGCTGCGGGTAGAAAGGCTAGTGAAGAACGCCAATTCCGTTGTTTTGACGGTTCATGGCAGCGATCTCATGCCTAACGAATCTTTCGCAGAGCTAAGACTTGCTATTGCACCTTATCTCGAATCGGTGCAATCAAATGCATACGAAAACGTGGAGGTCTCTGCTTCCGAATGTATCGCTGCCCCAACCCTTTTTGCGTCCATTTCGAACAAGTACGAAGATTGGATATCCTCGGACAGCTCTCTAACCGAAACACAGCGAAGAGTGTTGATGTCAGACGGAATTGACCACCATCCCATAAGAATACTAGGGCCGGGTGGCTCGGGAAAAACTCTTCTAATGCAGTTACTAACAGCAAGGAAATTTATCGCCTCAATTTCCGGACAGAACAAACGTATATTCTATGTCGTCCACAACGAGGCAATGCGGGGGAAGGTTGTTCAACAATTGGAACATCTGCTTGAGATATCACTTGATTTGACCTCAAGCAATAGCGACTCTTACATTGTGGTGAACACGTTGTCTGAATATGCAAGGCAACAGCTAGGGTTAGATCTGGAGTCGGTTCTTGACCCGGACGCTGCAGACGCGAAAGATTTTCAATTAGCTCAGGTTCGTGAAGCCTTGGAATCGGTTGCGGCCGAAAGCAAAGCAATTATTGCGAAGAGCCCTCTTCTTAGCCAGATATATGCGAACGATTCCCTGCTCTCGGTGTTTTCTGGGCTGGTTTTGGCAGAAATATCAGTCGCCATCAAAGGCCACGGGCTTGAAGCAGACAAGAAGCGATACGTTGAGTCCGAACGCAGCTTGAGCCGTTTACACGGTGTCCTAGGTAATACTGAAAGAGATTTCATATTTGAAGTTTTTATGCAGTATCACAAATCAGTCTTCGAGACTTACGGAGTCCTAGACCCAGATGACGTTGCTATTTCGCTGACCATGCGACTAAGGACTCCGGTTTGGCAACTGCGTCGCAGAACAGAAGGATTTGATTACGTTTTTGTAGATGAAGCCCAGCTATTCAATGAGAATGAAAGAAGAATACTTCCACTTCTTACTAAAGGAAACACGCCACATGTACCCATTGCACTAGCTCTGGATGAAGCCCAGAGCTTTTACGGGCAATGGGCTGCTGGCTTATCGACTTTAGGAATAAAGGATATTTCTAATGAGAGCCTCGACGCCGTTCATAGATGCACATCGTCGATATTGAAACTCGCTTTTTTTGTGATTCAAAAATCCACTGATTTATTCGGTCCAGATTTTCCGAACTTTACAAAAGCAGCTGCAAATACACTTCAAGATGATCACCCTCTCGCCGCCGCCCCGACTATCGAGTATGAATCGGAAGATGTGCGGACGCTCGGAAAGTTCGTGCTCAAAAGAGTTCGTGATCTGCGAAAGGCAAACGTTCGACAAATATTAATTGTTTGCCACGCAGATTCTTATTTTGAGAATTTGGAGCAGGAGCTTTCCGCCGCCGCACTACCTTTCCAAATCCTCCGCGAGCGAGGGGAGAAAATTCGCAATGATCAACCTATCGTTGTCCTCGGACGGCCAAGCCAAATCGGCGGCCAAGAATTCGATGCAGTCATAATTGTCGGACTTGAGATGGGGGTTGCGCCGCCTCGCGTGGTAAACAACGACGCCCTCGGCGCTGCGGTTGAGCAGCAAACCATCCGAGAAATGTATCTCTCTATTACCCGCGCAAAATATCGCGTCGTTTTTGTGCTGTCGCACGGCAGTATGCCTAACGCCATACTTTCCCAAGCCAAATCAATTCAGCTCGTGGCTGTCAAGTAACAGGGCTGATTGTTGCTACAGCAATCAATCGTCGTAGTCAGCGTAGCCTGTATTTCTGTTTGCAACCTGAGACCGGTTTCTTTTGGCGGCTCGATACGTGAAAATGCTCGACTCACAGTTCCAGCAGGTCCCAGAACATGAAGATTGAAAAAGACACCGCAGTCACCCTGTTCTTCAAGGTGGCAGACGCCAACGGCAGGTTAATCGAGGAGAGCGGTGAGCCGACGGTTTATCTGCATGGCGGTTATGACAATACGCTGCCGAAGATCGAAGAGGCGCTGGAGGGCAAGGAGCCGGGTTATCAGGTGACCTTGTCGCTGTCGGCAGAAGATGCTTTCGGTGCGCGCGACGAGAGTCTGGTGACGACGATGCCGAAGGCGGAGTTTCCGCCGGGCGTGAAGGTGGGCGGTTATGTTGAGCGACCGGGTCCGGATGGGCAGCCGCGTCATTTCAATGTGGTGAAGATCAAGGGACCGGTGGTGATGCTGGATGGCAATCATCCGCTGGCTGGTCAGGCGTTGCGCTTTGGTTTGAAGGTGGTGTCGGTGCGCGCGGCAACTGCGGAGGAGATTGCGCACAAGCATGTGCATGGTGAGCATGGGCATCATCATTGATTGTCATTCCCGCGAAGGCGGGAATCCACTTCACGGCATGACGTGAGTTGATAAGGGGGAAGGGCTTTGCGCCTTTCCCCCTTTCTGTTTTTATGGTGCTGCTTCTGCAGCGGGACTTGGCGCTGATCGCCCCTTGATCGCAGATCCTCCCCTCTCGCTTGCACTCCCCCTCTTGCATTGGTTCGCAAGGGCACAAACTATTGTGCGTATTGCATGCAGAATGCCGCGTGACCGCTCCTCACTCCTCTCTCATTACTTCTCACAGAAACGAGACAACCATGAAACGCTTGCTCATCCCCGCCGCCCTCGCATTGCTCACCGGCATTACACACGCAGAGACGATCGGCGATGTGAGTACGACGTTCAAGTTGATCGGGCCGAACCATAAGGTGGTGGTGGAGGTGTTCGATGATCCGAAGGTGGGTGGAGTGAGTTGCTATCTGTCGCGTGCGAAAACCGGGGGCGTGACGGGTGCGCTGGGTCTTGCGGAAGACACGTCGGATGCTTCGGTGGCGTGTCGGCAGATTGATTCGATCCGCTTTGCGGGGCCACTGGCGAAGCAGGAAGAGGTGTTCTCGGAGCGCTCGTCGATCCTGTTCAAGCACATCCGCGTGGTGCGCATGGTGGACGCGCAGCGCAACGCGCTGGTGTACCTGGTTTATTCGGACAAGCTGGTGAATGGCAGCCCGAAGAACAGCGTGACGGCTGTGCCGGTGCCTGCCTCGCTGAAGATTCCGCTCCGTTAAAATCCGGGACGACATCGCCCGGTCAGGCGGCAGCCTCCCATGTTATGGCGAGGCATGTGGCGACCAGGGCGGCAAGATTCAGTATCGCGCTGATGACATGAGAGTACTCCCAGCGATCACGCAGGCGCTGCCAGTCGCGCGGCAGGGTCGACCAGTTCGCCGTCCGGCGGTTGACCGGAAAGGTCACCAGCCAGAAGACGAGTTGCGTGCCGACGATGCAGGCGAAAGCGGCGATCGCTGCATGAAAGGCTTGTGGCTGTGAACGCGTTGCAAACGCCAGCGCCAGGGTCGCCAGCAAGGCAGCGACAACGACGATGCCGAGCAGCGCCCAGCCACGATAAAGGCGCTGGACAGTGAGATATTCATTGGAGGACAAGTGGATCTTGCTGCGGAATTCAAGCAGATGAGCGCCCGAAGGCACGAGAGCCAGTGCGGTGAACAGCAGGGCTGCAATTTCGAAGATATGCATATTGGCCTCCAGTCTTTCCGGCGGCATCACGGCCATGTCGGCCGCTGAGCTCACTGACTGACGATGCTGAGGATGTTGCCGTCTGGGTCCTTGAACCAGGCGTTCCTGATCCTGCCAAAGATGTGAACGTCGCCTTGTCGGGTGCCACCGGGAAAGTCGTAGTGCTCGAAGCTGACGCCTTTCTCCCTGAGCGCCGCGACGACACCCTCGATGCCCCCTTCCGCATCACTCTCGATAGTCCACGTGGCGGCGGTGGCCTTGTTGGTGCCTGCGTATTGCGACTCGTACACGAGCACCAGGGTATTTGCGCTGGCCAGGGTCACGACGCCGGGCTCGTCAGGGCCAGTGGGTTCAAGGCCGAGTATTTCCTGGTAGAACTTTCGGGCTACCTCTACATCCTTCACGGCGATAGTCGCCATGGCTTTTCTTGTACCGAGAATTGCCTGCCGGGTTTCTGCCATCGCTTTCTCCTCTCTACGTGACGGGAATGCTCCAGAGCTCATGGCTGCAAGAAGTGCTCCTCTACCCAACGCCATCCACCACTGCGACAGTGTGACTGGGCCAACACTGGCGCGCAGTTTGCTAGTGTTTGAAAAAACACCGCTTATTTCAACGCAGATGGAGGCTTCTCATGTTCCAGCTCGCAGCAGCATTACCCAGCAGTTTTCTTGAAAAACGGGTCGAGCGTTTCATCTCTTCATGGCGATGTAGCGAAGGTTTGCCGTGGGCGGTGGAACTATGGAATGGCAAGCGCTTCCAGTTGTGTTCGCAGGCCAGTGTGCAGCCGAAGGTGACGTTACGCATCAAGTCGCCCAAGGCGCTGATGAAACTCGCTAACACGGATCTGGATACGCTTGGCCAGGCCTATGCCGAAGGCGAGCTGGATGTGGAGGGTCACATCCGCGATGCCTTCACGGTGGTGACGCAGCTGGTCAGTGGCTTCGGAACCAAGGCGGCGAATCGCTTGCGTCTGCGACCGGTGCGGCACACGCACAAGCTCGACGAGGAATCGATCCGCCATCACTACGATGTGTCCAACGAGTTCTACCAGCAGTGGCTCGACGAGGAGATGGTTTATTCGTGCGCGTATTTTCGCGATGCCGCGGACACGCTGGAGGCTGCGCAGCAGCAGAAGATCGACCACATCCTGACCAAGATACAGCTGAGACCCGGCGAACGTCTGCTGGATATCGGCTGCGGCTGGGGCGCACTGATCCTGCGCGCGGCGAAGCACTATGGTGCGCAGTGCACGGGCATTACGCTATCGCAAAGACAGTTCGATCTGGCGACACAACGCGTGCGCGAGGCGGGCCTGGAGGATCGCTGCAAGGTGCTGCTGATGGACTACCGTGACGTGCCGGGCAAGTTCGACAAAATTACCAGCGTGGGCATGTTCGAGCACGTGGGTTTGAATAATCTGCAAGCGTATTTCCAGAAAATTCACGACCTGCTTGCAGATGAAGGTGTGGTCATGAACCACGGCATTACGTCCAGCGATCCGGAGTCAGGCGAGACGCCAATGGGCGGTGGCCGTTTCATCGATCGCTACGTGTTTCCCAACGGCGAGCTGCCGCACATCAGCCTTGCCTTGAAGGAGATGGCTGCCGGCGGGCTGGAAGCTCGGGATGTGGAAAATCTGCGCATGCATTACGCAATGACACTGGACCACTGGACGGACCGGTTCGAAGAGAAGGGCTCACTATTGCGCGAGCTGGTCGGCGACAAGCGCTATCGCATCTGGCGTGCGTATCTGGCCGGCTGTGCGTATGGCTTCAGGCAGAACTGGATTGCACTGCATCAGATCGTGGCGGTGAAGGCCGATCAGCCACACAAGCAGCCGCTACCGCTGACGCGGGAGTACATGTACGCAGCGGATGGTGCGCGCCAGACCGCCAGAAGTTCGCACTGAACGTAGCGCAGAGCAGTCGTGTAGCGCGCCAGCGTGCAGCCCCCTATGGAGCGCAAGCACGCGCTACGCGTCACTATGCATTCTGCGCGTAGCGGATCCTGAAGCTTTCCGAAGTCAGCTCATCGCGCACGATCTTGCCGTCCTGCACGGTGAGGCATTTGACGCAGGTGAGCGTGCCATTCTGTCCGGTATGCAGGTCATAAATGATCAGGGCCCGATCGCCGTTGCGGTAAGCGCCGATCATTTCCAGATCCGTCACCGAACCGGCCAGCTTGGTGAGGCTTTCGAGATAGAGCTTGGCACCCGTGGTCGGGCCTTCAAAGATGACGTCATCGGCGACGAAGCCCGCGGCGGTATCCATGTCGCGGCTTGTCCAGGCTCGTGTAAAAGCCAGGGCGACATCAAGAGATGTAGCTTGTTGGTTCATCGTGCGTTCCTCGATCTGTGTCGTGGGTAGTGCAGAGTGCGTTTCTGCGCGAATATTCGAGCAAGAGTCAGGCCTGTGGCGCTGTTGCACGGGCATACCCGTACGAGTGGACACCTCAGTGCGAAGGCTGCGCGGCCTGCGCCTGACGTATCTTGTAGCTGTCGAAGGTGAGCTTGTCGTGGACGATTTTTCCGTCACGCACGGTGAGACATTTGGCACAGGTAAGCGTGCCGTACAGCCCGGTATGCAGGTCGTACATCAGCAACGCCTCACGGTCCGAGCCGTGGGCAGCAATCATTTCGAGATCCGTCACCGTACCAGCGAGCTTGGTCAGCCCTTCCAGGTAGGGCTTGGCGCCGGTCGTTTGCGCCAACGGCCCATCAAAGACAATGTCATTGGCCACATAGCGGCTGGCGGCATCGAGGTCGTGGCTGGCCCATGCACGGGTAAAGGCCAGGGCGATGTCGAGAGGGGTGGCTTGCTCGTTCATTGTGCTTTCCTTCACGGTATATCGGCTGGACGCAACATCGTTGTGCATGTTGCGGGCATGCGCGCCCGGCTCCGTGCACGAAAGCCCGGTCAGTACACGGAAGTCGGCAGCGCAAACTTGTTCTACCGCAAGTGCCGTGCCGCACGTAGCGTGCGGAACCCGTAACTGTCGAAGGCCTGCTTGTCGGCAATGATCCTGCCGTCGCGAATGGTCATATATCTGGCGCAGGTGAGCGTGCCGTACTTGTCCGTGTGAAGTTCGTACATCAGCATGGCCTGCTCGTCGTCGCCGTATGCGGCAATCATTTCGAGATCGTCAACAGCGTTTGCCAGAAGGGCCAGATCGTCCAGATAGGGTTTGGCGCCCGTGGTCTGCACCAGCGGGCCTTCAAAAATAATACAGTCGTCGACGTAGCGTGCTGCGGCAGTCATGTCGTGGCTGCTCCAGGCACGGGTGAATGCCAACGCCACGTCCAGCGAAGGCGTGTGCTCGGTCATGATGTTCTCCTTGTTCTGCATGTGCGCGGGGCACATCCGGAACGTCGCAAAACTCGCACCCGATCCGGCCCATGAAACATGGTCGAAAAATGGAATGGCAGACAAGACGAAGCCAGCGGCATTGCCGCTGGCTTCGCGTGCAGGCTCATGCTTCCTGCTCTGCAGACGATGTTCCGCGAAACGGTGCCCTCAGTTTGACTGCCCTGCCCCGGCAACATTGAGCTGTCCGCTGCCGCCCTGTGAGGACGTGCTTTCTTCGCGAAGGCCACCGACATCGATACGCATGCCGTAGAAGCTGCGCCACACGAAAACGAGGTTGAGCGACAGGAAGATCGTCGCCATTGACCACGCCAGGCTCTGCTGGCCTTGTGCAACCAGACCGACTCCCATCTCCACCGCCAGCAAACCGAACAGCGTGGTGAACTTGATGATGGGGTTCATCGCTACAGAAGACGTGTCCTTGAACGGATCACCAACCGTATCGCCTACTACGCAGGCAGCGTGCAGCTCGGTACCCTTGGCGCGCAATTCGGTCTCGACGATCTTCTTGGCGTTATCCCAGGCGCCACCTGCGTTCGCCATGAACACGGCCTGATAGAGGCCGATGATGGCGATCGACACAAGGTAGCCAATGAAGAAGAACGGGTTGATGAAAGCTGCCGCCAGGGTGCCGAAAAACACGGCGAGGAAGATATTGATGGTGCCTTTCTGCGCATACAGGGTGCATATCTCCACAACCTTGCGGCTGTCTTCGGCAGAGGCCTTGGTGACACCGTCAAGCTTCATCGATTTCTTGATGAACTCCACTGCACGGTAAGCACCTGTCGACACGGCCTGCATGCTGGCACCGGAGAACCAGAAGATGGTTGCGCCGCCGGAGATGAGGCCAAGCAACAGGGGTGCGTGCAACAGCGAGAGCTTGTCGAGATTGGCGGTGAGGCCATTGGTGAGCAGCATGATGATGGAGAACACCATGGTGGTCGCGCCCACCACCGCAGTGCCGATCAGCACCGGCTTGGCCGTGGCCTTGAAGGTATTACCGGCGCCGTCATTCTCTTCGAGCAGGTCCTTGGCGCGCTCGAAATCGGGCTTGAAACCAAAATCGCGCTCGATCTCTTCTGCGATGTTCGGCAGCTGCTCGATGGTCGAGAGCTCATACACGGACTGTGCGTTGTCGGTCACCGGGCCGTAGCTATCGACCGCCAGCGTCACCGGCCCCATGCCAAGGAAGCCGAAGGCCACCAGACCGAACGAGAACACGGCGGCCATGATGGCGGCCTTGACCGGATCGGGGTTGATCACGGCAGCCAGTTCGAACTGCGACATGACATAGGCACCGCCCATCAGTACGACGATGATCAGGCCGATCCAGAAGGCCGAGAAATTGCCCGCTGTGAGACCCGACAGAATATTGAGACTGGCGCCGCCTTCACGCGAGGCCTGCACCACTTCGCGTACATGACGTGAGCCGGTGGAGGTAAATACCTTCACCACTTCAGGAATGATGGCGCCGGCCAGCGTACCGCAGGTGATGATGGTAGAGAGCTGCCACCACAGATCCGCATACACGACACCACCGATTGTGATCTTGCCAATGAGGGCATACGACACGATAAAGGTGAAGGCCAGCGAAACGATGGAGGTGATCCACACCAGCGAAGTCAGCGGGGCTTCGAAATCGAAATGCAGGCTGTGCTCGTACTTGCTGCGCGCGCGCACGGCATTGACGTAGTAGGACAGGCCCGAGGCGATGATCATGACCACGCGCATCACGAAGATCCACACCAGCAGTTGTACCTGCACCGCTGCGGCAGGCACGGCCAGCATGATGAAGCTGATCAGCGCCACGCCGGTCACGCCGTAGGTTTCGAAGCCATCGGCGGTCGGGCCGACCGAGTCACCTGCGTTGTCGCCGGCACAGTCCGCGATGACACCGGGATTGCGGGCATCATCTTCATCAATCTTGAAAACGATCTTCATCAGGTCGGAGCCGATGTCCGCGATCTTGGTGAAGATGCCGCCAGCGATACGCAGCGCAGCTGCACCGAGCGATTCGCCAATTGCAAAACCGATAAAGCACTTGCCTGCCAGCGCAGGCGAGATGAACAACAGAATGCCGAGCATGATGATCAGCTCGGTGGAAATCAGCAGCATGCCGATCGAGATGCCCGACTTGAGCGGAATCGAATAGCACGGAAAACCTTTGCCGCCGAGCGACGCGAATGCGGTGCGGCTATTGGCAAAGGTGTTGATGCGGATGCCGAACCAGGCCACGCCGAACGAACCCGCGATGCCGACCAGCGAGAAGGCGACGATGATCGCCACGTCGGTGGCACTCATGTGCTGCACCCAACCAAAATAGGCCACGATGATCGTCGCAACGAAGGCTTCAAGTATCAACAGAAATTTGCCTTGCGTGATCATGTAGGTCTTGCACACGTCGTAGATCAGCTCGCTGACTTCAAGCATCGAGCGATGCACTGGCAGGCGGCGAATCTGGCCGTAGAAAATCGCACCGAATATCAGCCCGCCCACACACACCAGCAGACCGGCACAGAGCAACTGCCAGCCTGTCACGCCCCACAGGAAACTGGCAGTGGCCAGATCATCGAGACGCGGCAATACGAGATTTGCTTCGCTGGCGTGCGCGCCCGGTGCAACGCCGCTGATAACCGCATCGGCCGCATACGCCGGGATCGAAAAAGCAGCGAGCGCCATGATCAAAAGCAGCGCCACATAGACAAAAAAATGGCCCCAGCGCGAACCGGGCCGGCCAGATATGCTCGATGACATTAGTATTTCCTCCCTGACGTGCATGAAATTTTCTGGCGGAGAAGCGTGCCTGGAATGCCGCAGGATCAAGCGTTCGCATGTCGTACTGTCTGCGACGATGTCCGCGGTTTCGGCTTCACTAAATCAAGAAAACTTTCCGCCCTTTTGACATTGTTACGGCACGTCGTGTAATGAGGGTTGACCTAACTCAATGTCACAGTGCAGGCTGTTCTGCATTGATGATGAAGATCAAGTTTCACGAGAAATCGCCCCTCGTTAAATACCTTTGTCATTTCTGTCACAACCGTTTCGATCCGTGCATTGAGCGGGACGGTTATAATCGCCAGCCCCGAGTTCCATCCACATCGAAAATCATGCCTACTCCACCCGCCTGTCCCGTCTGCTCCATGGAAAACACCTATCCGGACGGCGACAATTTCGTCTGCGCCGATTGCGGTCACGAATGGCCAATGGTCGCCACCGCTTCTGCCGATGAAGGCGAAGCCGTAGTGAGGGATTCGAACGGGACGGTGCTGCAGGATGGAGACGCTGTGGTGCTGATCAAGGACCTGAAGGTCAAGGGCTCGTCGATCACCCTCAAGCAGGGCACCAAGGTGAAGAGCATCCGCCTCGTCGGCGGCGACCACGAAGTGGACTGCAAGATGGACGCAGGCAGCTTCATGCTGAAGGCCTGCTTCCTCAAGAAAGCTTGACGTCCCAGGAGGTCAAGTCAAGTGCAGGGCGAGAGCACCTGGATCGAATAGCTCTTGCGACTGAGCTTGCCGAGCTGGAACTCCAAGATCACAGGATAAGTTGCGGAATTCAGCTCGTAGGGCGGCTCTACCCTTCTTGAGGCGTAGCACAAGGTCAGCCTGTCATTGTCTGTCTGGATGCCAGCCCCGTCTTCACGGACCTTCGCACGCGGCGTGTTGTAGGCCGTGTACCACACAGACAATGTGCCATCTGCATTCCAGACC
>Ga0075366_10001540_pt1 | contig 11534 bp, 10 predicted proteins | sample EndMethybrTD3031_FD_72351 | JGI IMG/M metagenome (GOLD analysis project Ga0075366, IMG submission 72351) | Populus endosphere microbial communities from Tennessee, USA - Endosphere MetaG P. TD hybrid TD303-1 | ecosystem: Host-associated > Plants > Roots > Endosphere | place: USA: Tennessee... | reverse complement strand
GGTGAGCAGGGCGGCGATGTCGGCCGGGTCGTCGGAAGGCTCCTCGGCGGTGAAGGCCGGCGGGGCTTCGGGGAAGCTCGACCTTGGGGTGCCGTCGAAGGCAGAGAGCAGCTCGATCACGTCCTCGGGGCTCTGCACCAGCACCGCGCCGTCGCGGATCAGCTGGTTGCAGCCGTGCGAGCGCGCGTCGAGCGGCGAGCCGGGCACCGCCATGACCTCGCGCCCGTATTCGCCCGCCAGCCGCGCGGTGATCAGCGAGCCCGACTTGGGCGCCGCCTCGACCACCAGCGTGCCCGCCGCGAGCCCGGCGATGATGCGGTTGCGCGAGGGGAAGTGGCGCGCCAGCGGCTCGGTGCCGGGCGGCTGTTCGGCGATGAGCAGGCCGCGGCCGGCGATCTCTTCTTGCAGATCGGCGTGCTCGGGCGGGTAGGCCAGGTCTATGCCACTGGCGATCACTCCGATCGTCGCGCCGGTCGACAGCGCCCCGCGGTGCGCGGCGCCGTCGATCCCGCGCGCCAGGCCCGAAACCACGGTGAAGCCGGCTTCGGCCAGCGCGCCGGCGAAATCGCGCGCCAGCTTGACCGCCGCGGCCGAGGCGTTGCGCGCGCCGACCATGGCCACGGCCGGACGCCGGGCGAACGCCAGGTCGCCGCGGAAGGTGAAGATCGGCGGCGCGCCGTCGCTCGCCGCGAGCAGCGCGGGGTAATCGGCTGAATCGTGGAACAGGTAGCGCGCGCCCGCGCGCCTGACCGCGGCGATCTCCAACTCGATCCGCGCTTCGGGTGCTGGCCGATAGGGCGTGCCGCCCCGGGAAGCGAATTCGGGCAAGGCCGCCAGCGCCGTCCTGGCGTCACCGAACCGGCGCAGGAGTTGGGCATAGCTGACCGGGCCGATATTGGGCGAGCGCAGAAGGCGGATGCGCGCGAAGGCCTCCTCCTGCAGATCGCTCACGGCGCCTTGCTGCCGATCCTCGGCTCGGTCCCGGCGCGCAGGCGGGCGATGTTGGCGCGGTGGAGGAACACCACGAGCAGCGCCAGCGCGCCAAGCACGGCGACGAACTCGCCGTTGCCCGTGGCCCAGGCGGCGACGGGCGCGGCGACCGCGGTGCTCATCCCGCCGAGCGACGAGGTCCGCGTGATCGCCAGCATGCCGAGCCAGACCAAGGCGTAGACCAGCCCGATCGGCCAGGCGAGGCCGAGGCATACGCCCATCAGCGTGGCCACGCCCTTGCCGCCCCTGAAGCGCAGCCAGGCGGGGAAGCAGTGGCCGAACACCGCGCCGAGCGCGGCGAGATCGGGCGCGACGGGGAAGAAACGGTAGGCCAGCAGCACCGCGGCGAGCCCCTTACCCATGTCGAGCAGCAGCGTCGCCGCCGCCAGCCCCTTGCGCCCGGTGCGCAGCACGTTGGTCGCACCGATGTTGCCCGAGCCGATGCTGCGCAGGTCGCCTGCACCGGTCAGCCGCGTGAGCAGCAGGCCGAACGGGATCGAGCCGAGCAGGTAACCGAGCAGAAGTGCGTATAGCCAGTCCATGCCGCTATCTAACCACGCTGGCGCATAAGTCGAAGCCCTCTTTCCTTTTTCGCCTCCATATCGGTAGAAGCGGCGAGCCGATGACCGACCCCTCCGCCCCCATCCTCCTGTTCGATTCTGGCGTCGGCGGGCTTTCCGTCCTGGCGGAACTGCGGAAGCTTCTGCCAGAAGCGCCGGTGATCTACGCCGCGGACAACGCCGGCCTGCCCTATGGCTCGAAGAACGAGGCGCAGATCGCCGCGCGCGTGTCGGGGCTGCTCGGGCGGCTGACCGAGCGGCTGCGCCCGCGGCTGGTCTGCATCGCCTGCAACACCGCATCGACCATCGCCTTGGCCACGGTCCGCGAAGTGCTCGAAGTGCCGATCGTCGGGACCGTCCCGGCGATCAAACCGGCTGCGGCGCTGACGCGCACCGGAACGATCGGCCTGCTGGGCACGGAAGCGACCATTCGTCAGACCTATGTCGACCGGCTCGAGGCCGAGTTCGCGCAAGGCAAGCGACTGCTGCGCCACGGCGCGCCCGAACTGGTTGCCGCGGCCGAGGCCCGCCTGCGCGGCGAGACAGTCGATCCGGCGGTCTTCGGCCGCGCCGCCGATGGCCTGCGGCGTCAGGCGGGGGGCGTCGACATCGACACCGTGGTCCTCGCCTGCACCCACTTCCCGCTGGTCGAACGGGATCTCGCGCAGGCCTTCGGCACCCAGGTCCGGTTCGTCCACGGCGCCCAGGGCATCGCCCGGCGCATCGCCGCGCTGACCGAGGGCCAAAGCTTCGCGCGGACCGGACCCGATCGCGCGCTGTTCACCCGCGACGACCCGGGCCTGGCCGCCCTCGCCCCCGTGCTGGCGCGACACGGCTTGAAAACGACGGCGATTTTCTGATCCACTGTTGCGCTTTTCGCGCGAGTGCGTGACAATCTGGCGCTGGTTTTTCCGCGACGCATGCGATATGGGCCGCGCGAAAGCCGGGGACAGGCTTGCGCTGGCAGGATGAGCAACTTCGTGAACTACGAACATATCTTCGACCAGGCGATCGAGCGCCTGCACTCCGAAGGCCGGTATCGCGTATTCATCGACATCCTGCGCAACAAGGGTGCCTATCCCAACGCGCGCTGCTTTGCCGGGCACAACGGGCCCAAGCCGATCACCGTCTGGTGCTCGAACGACTATCTCGCCATGGGCCAGCATCCCAAGGTGATCGCCGCGATGGAAGAAGCGCTGCACGACGTCGGCGCCGGCTCGGGCGGCACGCGCAACATCGGCGGCAACACGCATTACCACGTCGACCTCGAACGGGAGCTCGCCGATCTCCACGGCAAGGACGGCGCACTACTGTTCACCTCGGGCTACGTCTCGAACGACGCGACGCTGTCGACGCTCGCCAAGATCCTGCCCGGCTGCGTGATCTTTTCCGACGAGCTGAACCACGCCTCGATGATCGCGGGCATTCGCAATTCGGGATGCGAGAAGCAGGTCTGGCGGCACAACGACGTCGCGCACCTGGAAGAACTGCTCGCCGCGGCCGATCCCGCGGTGCCCAAGCTTATCGCCTTCGAAAGCGTCTATTCGATGGACGGCGACGTCGCTCCGATCCACGCGATCTGCGATCTCGCCGACACGTACAACGCGCTGACCTATATCGACGAGGTTCACGCGGTGGGCATGTACGGCCCGCGTGGCGGCGGCATCAGCGACCGTGACGAGGCCGCGCACCGTATCGACATCATCGAGGGCACGCTGGGCAAGGCTTTCGGCGTGATGGGCGGCTATATCGCGGCGGACAACCGGATCATCGACGTGATCCGGTCCTATGCGCCGGGCTTCATCTTCACCACCAGCCTCGCGCCGGTGCTTGTCGCCGGGGTGCTCGCCTCGGTACGCCATCTCAAGGCCAGCTCGGTCGAACGCGACGGCCAGCAGGCCGCGGCGACGACGCTCAAGACGCTGTTCCGCGAGGCACGCCTGCCGGTGATGGATTCGACCACGCACATCGTTCCGCTGATGGTCGGCGATCCGGTCAAGGCGAAGAAGATCAGCGACATCCTGCTCGCCGAGTACGGTGTCTACGTCCAGCCGATCAACTTCCCGACGGTGCCCCGCGGCACCGAGCGCCTGCGCTTCACCCCCGGCCCGTCGCACACAGAAGCGATGATGCGCGAACTGACCGCGGCGCTCGCCGAGATCTGGGAACGCCTGGACATGGAACTGGCCGAAGCCGCGTAAGGCTTCTCGGCGGCATTCTCGGCCAGGCCGGGCCGCGCCCGACGGACCAACGGATAGCGAGCCGGCCGGGCGGGCGGTCCCGGGCAAGCCCGGGACGCCGGATCAGCGCAGGCTGACCACGTTGTCCGATGCCACGCGCGGGTCGCGGCGGCCGGTGTAGAGGCTAGCCATCGGCTCGTCCGTCACCTCGACCACCGCGCCCTGGCCGAAGCCGTTGAACGCGGTACGCATCGCCGCGCCGTAGGCGCCGAGCATGCCGATCTCGATGTAGTCGCCGGCCTCGATGCTGGCGGGCAACACGAAGGGGCCTTCCATGAAGTCGGCGTCGTCGCAGGTCGGGCCGTAGAACGAAAAACCTTCCTCGACGTCGCCCTGCCCGCCCGAAGGCGTATTGCCGAGGCTGCGCACGGGAAAGCGCCAGCCGACGTGGGCGGCATCGTAGAGCGCGCCATAGGCGCCGTCGTTGATGTAGAGTTCTTGGCCGCGGCGCTTTTCCACGCGCACGACCAATGAGTTGTACTCGGCGCAGAGTGCACGGCCGGGCTCGCACCACAGCTCGGACGAATAGGAGATCGGCAACGATTCCGCCGCGCGGTGGATCGAGGCGAAATAGTCCTCGAGCGGCGGCGGCTCCATGCCCGGGTACGACGAAGGGAAGCCCCCGCCGACGTCGATGATGTCGACCGTGACCGAGGCGTCGACGATCGCCGCCCGGACGCGCTCGAGCGCCTGGACATAGGCGAAGGGCGTCATCGCCTGGCTGCCGACGTGGAAGCAGATGCCGAGGGCGTCGGCAACCTGGCGGGTCGCCTGGAGCAGCGGCGCGGCATCGGCGAGGTCGATGCCGAACTTGGAAGCGAGGCTCAGTTCGGAATATTCGGAGCTGACGCGCAGCCGGACGCAGAGCGACAGATCTTCGGGCACCTGGCCGTGTTCGTCGGACGTCGCCGCGACGATCTTGTCGAGCTCTTCCTGGCTGTCGAGGCTGAATGTGCGCACGCCGTGGAGCTTGTAGGCCTCGGCGATCGCGCTGGGCGCCTTGACGGGGTGCATGAAGCACAGGGTCGCGTTCGGCAGCGTCGCGCGCACCAGGCGCACTTCGGCGATCGAGGCGACGTCGTAATGCGTGATTCCCGAATCCCACAGGACCTGGAGCAGGTCGGGCGACGGATTGGCCTTGACGGCATAGAGGGACTTGCCCGGGAATTTCTCGGCGAAGAAACGCGCTGCCCGCGCCGCGGCGTGCGGGCGGTTGAGAATCACGGGTTCGTCAGGCGCGAGGGCGCGCGCTACAGCCGATGCGTCTTGGTGAATGTGCAATTCAAGGGACCCCCAAAAACGGTAAAGTGGACAAGGCTGCCTTGCGGTTATTGGAAGTCCCCCTGGGGCAGCGGGGGCTGGATATAGGGCTGTCGAAATGAACTGCAAGTGAAAATGGACCCGCGAATTTCACGAAACCGTAACAGAACGGGATCAAGTGAAATTCGGCAGTCAAACCACTGACACATAATGCAAAAATCGGTCACATCACGGACGTATCCCCGGCATCGATCAACTCAGGCGGTCACGAAAGTCCTCGTAGCCGAAGCGTCGCAGGCACAGCAGTTCGTCCGACTCGCTGTCCCACAGCCAGATCGAGGGCAGCGGCACGCCGTTGAACGTGGTCGTCTTGACCATCGAGTAGTGGGCCTGGTCGAGAAAGGCGAACCGCGTACCGGGCTCGGCTGAAACGGGCAGGCGATAGTCGCCGATGACGTCGCCGGCGAGACACGAAGGCCCGCCGAGGCGGATCGCCCCGCCCTGCTCCACGTCGACGAGATCGTGATCGAGCGGCCGTTCGCCCAGCATCGCAGGACGATAGGGCGCTTCGATGACATCGGGCATGTGGCAGGTCGCGGAGATATCGGTGATCGCGACGGGCATTCCGTTCCAATGGGTATCGAGCACCGTGCCGACGAGGATCCCAGCGTCGAGCGCCATGGCCTCGCCCGGCTCGAGATAGAGCGCGCAACCCGTCTGGGCCTTCACGCGCTGCAGGAAGGCGACCAGTTCGTCGCGCTGGTAGTCGGCGCGGGTGATGTGGTGCCCGCCGCCGAAGTTGAGCCACTTGAGCCTGGGCAGGAAGCGCTCGATACGCGGCAACAGCGCTTCCCAGGTCCGCTCGAGCGGGACGAAATCCTGCTCGCACAGCGTGTGGAAATGCAGCCCGCTGACGCCTTCGAGATGCGCTTCCTCCAACTGATCGACCGGAAACCCGAGCCGCGAATGCGGCGCGCAGGGATCGTAGCGCGGAACTTCGCCCTCGGCATGCAGAGGATTGATCCGCAGGCCGACGTCGAAGCCCCCGGCATCTTTGGCGCACTGGTCGAGGATCGGACGGAAGCGGTCGAGCTGTCCGGGCGAATTGAAGATGACGTGGTCCGACAGCTTGCAGATCTCGGTCAGGTCTTCGGGCTTGTAGGCCGCGCAATAGGTAGCGATCTCGCCCGAATAGTGATCGGCGGCGAGCTTGGCCTCCCACAGCCCCGAAGTACAGACGCCGTCGAGATACTGCCCGACGATCGGCGCCACCTTCCACATGGAAAAAGCCTTGAGCGCCGACAGCATGCGGATGTCCGCGCGATCGCGGACGTCGGCGAGGACCTGCAGATTGGCCCGCAGCTTGGCTGCGTCGACCACGAAGGCCGGACTGTCCACGCGGGTCAGGTCAAAGCGGGCGAACGCGCCCGGATCTCCGGCTCTGGTTTCCATTTGATCGGTCCGTTGTCCTAGAATTCGAGCGGCCCCGCGAGTTCCTTAACCTGCCAGGGCAGGCCATGCTGATTGAGCATATCCATGAAGGGATCGGGATCGAACTGCTCCATGTTGAAGACGCCGTCCCCCGTCCAGGCACCGGTCAGCATCATCGCCGCGCCGATCATCGCGGGGACGCCGGTGGTGTAGCTCACCGCCTGGTTGCCAGTCTCGTGATAGGCATCTTCATGGTCGCAAATCTGGTATATGTAGAATGTCTTGTCGCCCGAACCATCGAGCGCTTCTCCGGTGGCGATATCGCCGATGTTGGTCTTGCCCTGGGTCGTCGGGCCGAGCGAGGCGGGCTCGGGCAGCACGGCCTTGAGGAACTGCAGCGGCACGATTTCCTGGCCATTGTAGACCACCGGGTCGATCCGCGTCATGCCGACGTTCTGCAGCACGGTCAGGTGCTGAATATAGGCATCGCCGAAGGTCATCCAGAACCGCGCACGCTCGAGCTCGGGGACGAACTTCGCGAGGCTTTCCAGCTCCTCGTGGTACATTAGGTACATGTTCTTGGGGCCGACGCCCTCGAAGTCGAAGGTCTGCCGGATGGTCATCGCCGGGGTCTCGACCCACTGGCCATCGGCCCAATGGCGCGCGGGCGCCGTGACTTCGCGAATGTTGATCTCGGGATTGAAGTTGGTCGCGAAGGCCTGGCCGTGGTCGCCGCCGTTGCAATCGAGGATATCGAGCGTACGGATCGTCTTGAGTTTGTGCTTTTTCAACCACATAGCCATGGCACTTGTCACGCCCGGGTCGAAGCCCGAACCCAGCAGTGCCATCCGCCCGGCCGCTTTGAAGCGGTCCTGGTACGCCCATTGCCAGTGGTATTCAAACTTAGCGACGTCCTTGGGCTCGTAGTTCGCGGTGTCCATGTAGTCGACGCCCGCGGCCAGGCAGGCGTCCATGATGGTCAGGTCCTGGTAGGGCAGCGCCAGGTTGACCACCAGCTTCGGACCGATCTGCCGGATCAGCGCGGTAAGCGCGGGCACGTCTTCGGCATCGATCGCATAGGTGTCGACCGTCTGACCGGTGCGCCGCCGGACCGATTCGGCGATCGCGTCGCACTTGGACCGCGTGCGACTGGCGAGGCTCACGTGGCTGAAGATACCGGGATTCATCGCCATCTTGTGGACCGCGACCGATCCCACGCCGCCGGCGCCGATCACCAGAACCTTGCTCAAAGCCGATCTCCTTCGATCCAGCCCCACCGGGGCGACGGGGCGCATATAGGCCCCCCGCGTGACAGCACAACCGGCGAGCGACGCCACCCCCGGCCGCCCCACCGTCATGGAACGGTCACGCTCATGACCGAAAGCCGGCCCCGACATCAGCGAGTCGGGACGAACCACGACAATGCCCCACCATGCCGCCGACACTCTCATCCGCCAAGCCGTCGTCCGCGACGCGGCGCCGGGCAAGGGCCGCCTGCTCGACAGGGCCTTCGCCTTTGCCTTCAAGGGCCTGGTCTATGCGCAGATCTGGGAAGATCCCGAGGTCGACATGGAGGCATTGGCGATCCGTCCCGACAGCCGGATCGTCACCATAGCAAGCGGGGGCTGCAACGCGCTGTCCTATCTCACCGCCGATCCCGAAAGGATCATGGCGGTCGACCTCAACACCGCGCACATCGCGCTCAACCGGCTGAAATACGCGGCGGTGCGGCGGCTGCCCGATCACGACCACTTGCGCCGCTTTCTTGCCGAGGCGGACAACGAGGGCAACACCGCGATCTACCGCGACCTGCTCGCGCCGCACCTCGACGAGCCGACCCAGCGCTACTGGGAAGGCCGCGACCTCGCCGGGCGCCGCCGGATCAACGGCTTCGCACAGGGGATCTACAAGCGCGGGCTGCTCGGCGGCTTTATCGGCGCCGCGCATCTCCTCGCCCGGCTCTACAAGGTCGATCTGCACGAGATCCTCGCGGCCGGCACGATCGAGGAGCAACGCCGGGTGTTCGACGAAAAGGTCGCGCCGGTGTTCGACCGCCGCTTCGTCCGCTGGCTGACCAGCCAGCGCGCCTCGCTGTTCGGCCTCGGCATCCCGCCCGCGCAGTACGATGCCTTGGCGGGCGACGATCGCATGGCCGACGTGCTGCGCAGGCGGCTCGAGAAGCTCGCCTGCCACTTCCCGGTCAACGACAACTACTTCGCCTGGCAGGCCTTCTCGCGCGGCTATGGCCGCGGCCCCGAGGATCCGCTGCCGCCGTACCTGCGCCGCGAGAACTTCCAGGTCCTGCGTGACCGTATCGACCGGCTCGACGTGTTCCACACCGACTTCACCGGCCTGCTGGCGAAGCAGCCGCAGGCCAGCCTCGACCGCTACGTCCTGCTCGACGCGCAGGACTGGATGACCGACGCGCAGCTCACCCATTTGTGGAGCGAGATCCTGCGCACCGCGCGGCCCGCGGCGCGCGTGCTGTTCCGCACGGCCGCCGAACCCAGCCTGCTCCCCGGCCGCGTGCCCGAAGCGATCCTGTCGCGCTGGCACTATGCCGAAGAGGATTCGCGCCGGTTCACCGCGGCCGATCGGTCCTCGATCTACGGCGGCGTGCATCTCTACGTGCTGAAATGAGCGGCATGACGTCATCGCCCGGCGATCACGCGGCGCTGATGGACCGCGTCTACAAGGGCCAGCGGCACATCTACGACGCGACGCGGAAGTATTTCCTGTTCGGCCGCGACCGGCTGATCGACGCGCTCGACTGTGCGCCCGGGCAGACCGTTCTCGAACTCGGCTGCGGCACCGGGCGCAATCTCGACCGCATCGCCCGCTGCTGGCCGGGCGCGCGGCTGCACGGGCTCGATATCTCGGGCGAGATGCTCAAGAATGCTCGCGCGCGGCTGGGCAGCGATGCCCTGCTCGCGCGCGGAGATGCCACGGCCTTCGAGCCCGTGGCGCTGTTCGGCCGCGGCGTGTTCGACCGCGTCGTACTGTCTTTCGCCGTGTCGATGATCCCCGATTGGCGTGCCGCGGTGGATCACGGCCTTCGCAGCCTGGCGCCGGGAGGATCGCTCCGGGTGGTCGACTTCGGCGACTGCGCCGACCTGCCGCGGCCGCTGCGTGCGGGGCTGCAGGCCTGGCTGGCCCGCTTCCACGTCGTCCCTCGGATCGACCTCGGCGCAGCAGCCATCGAACTGGCCTCGGCCCGCGGCTTCGCGGTCGCGGCGCACCGCGGCCCGCTCGGCTACTACCAGCTCGTCACGGTGACGCGGCCGCGCTGAATTGACAGGCCGGCCGACCGGTCGCAGTCTCCTGCGCGATTGGGAGGGAGACCCGACTATGACCGGAATGGCAATTCTGCAGCCCGTCGTCGTGCTCGCCGTGTGGACCATGGTGATGTGGTTCTGGCTCTACGGCACGCGCATTCCCGCGCTGAGCGCCGCCAAGGTCGACCCCGACGACCTGGTCCGCGATCCGACCAAGGGACTCGACGTGGTGCTGCCGCCGCAGGTCCAGTGGAAGGCGCACAATTACAATCATCTGCATGAAGCTCCTACGGTGTTCTATGCAGTGGCGATCGTACTGGCCGTGATCGGCGCGGGCGACGGGATCAACGCCCAGCTCGCCTGGCTCTATGTCGCCTTGCGCGTGATCCATTCGCTGATCCAGGCGACGATCAACAAGGTGATGTGGCGCTTCTGGGTCTTCGCGCTGTCAAGCTTCGTGCTGATGGCGATTGTCGGAAGGGCGGCCGTGGCGGTGCTCTAACGCACGAACAGGCTCGCCAGTTCGACGTGGGTCGACCAGCGGAACTGGCCGACCGGGCGCAGCTCGGCGAGCCTGTAGCCGGCCTCGATCAGGCGGGCCGCGTCCTTGGCCCAGCTCGACGGGTTGCAGCTGATATAGACGATCCGTGGCACCCGGCTCCCCGCGAGATGTTCGACCTGCTCGCGCGCGCCGGCACGCGGCGGATCGAGCACGACCGCGTCGAAGCGGTCCAACTCGTCGGGCATCAGCGGATTGCGGAACAGGTCGCGGTGCAGCGCATGGACCGGGCGGCCGGCACGACCCGCCGCCGCCTTGCACGCCAGATGCGCATCGCGCGCCGCTTCGACCGCGAGCACCTTCGTCGCCGGGCCGGCGAGAGCGAAGGCGAAAGTGCCGAGCCCGGCGAACAGATCGGCGACGCTGCCGGCGCCGGCCAGCCAGCCGCGCGCGGCGTCGACCAGCGCCCGTTCGCCGTCGAGCGTCGCCTGGAGGAACGAGCCGGGCGGAAAGGGCACGCTGACATCGGCCAGCGAAACGGTGACCGGCACGGGCTCCCACAGCATCTCCGAGCCGTAGCCCTGATCGATGGTGAGACGCGCCAGCGCGTGGTCGCGTGCGAAATCGAGCATGACCTCGGTGGCGCCGAGGCCATCGACCGCCAGCCCCTTGATGCCGAGATCGACGCCCTGCTCGGTCATCGCCAGTTCGATGTCGACGGCCAGCCTGGGCATGGCGTTGCGGCCGGCAGGCTTGCGGTTGCGGCCCTTGGCCTGCTGGGTTTCCTGTCCGACGCGGATCAGCACCTTGCGCAGCGGCGCGAGCACGGCGAACAGTTCGGGCAGCAACACCCAGCATTCGGTCAGTTCGACCAACCGGTGCGATTTGGCCTCGCGATAGCCGATGACGATCCGCCCGCTCGAACTTTCGGCACGCAGCGTAGCGCGGCGACGGCTGTGGGGGGGCGAGAGATGCGGCGGCGCCAAGCGCTCGGCGCCCAATTCCTGCGCGGCGGAGGCATTGGCGACACGCCCCTCGACGAACTGGGTCAGCGTTTCTTCGTCAAGCTGCTGAAGCTGGCATCCGCCGCACTGGCCGAAGTGACGGCAAGGCGGCGTGACGTGGTGCGGGCCCGGCTGCAAGGTGCCGTCGGCCAGCAGCAGGTCGCCCGGCGCCGCGCCCCAAGCGAAGCGACCCGAGGCGGTGATCCCGTCGCCCTTCGCGGCGATGCGGAGGATTTCTTCGGTTCCGGAGGTCTCGATCATGCCCCGCCCCTACC
>Ga0075366_10001537_pt1 | contig 11546 bp, 11 predicted proteins | sample EndMethybrTD3031_FD_72351 | JGI IMG/M metagenome (GOLD analysis project Ga0075366, IMG submission 72351) | Populus endosphere microbial communities from Tennessee, USA - Endosphere MetaG P. TD hybrid TD303-1 | ecosystem: Host-associated > Plants > Roots > Endosphere | place: USA: Tennessee... | reverse complement strand
CTCGGCTTCTACCTGTTCCGCGAGCCCAAGAGCGCCAAGCAGCTCCATGTCGGCGTCGTCCCCCGCGCGGTCGACGAATACTGGCAGTTCCGCGAGAAGCTGGCCGCCCAGCCGATCGAGCAGCAGCTCGGCAATCCGGTGTGGCACCTGCTGCGCACCACGGAGGACGCGTCCGGGGATCCCGGACGCGGCGCCGGCGATTCGCTGCCGGTGACCTACGGCCTGCTCCTGAACCTGGTCGGCGTGCTCGGCCCGCAGGCGACGCGCGACCAGGTGTGGTCCTATCTGGCCAATTACGTCGCCGACGCGCGGCCCGAGGCGCACCCCGACCTCGACGGCCTGGTGACCTCGGCGCTCGCCTACAACCGCGATTTCGTCGCGCCGACGCTGGTGCGCCGTGCCCCCGAAGCGGCCGAAGCCGAAGCGCTCGCCGCGCTCGACGAGGCGCTCGCCGGCCTGCCCGACGATGCCAGCGCCGAAGAATTGCAGACCCTCGTCTACGAGATCGGCAAGGACCCGCACTACGGCTTCGAAAGCCTGCGCGACTGGTTCAAGGCGCTCTACGAGACGCTGCTGGGATCGAGCCAGGGCCCGCGCATGGGCAGCTTCATCGCGCTCTACGGCCTGGCCAACACGCGCGCGCTCATCGCCGAGGCGCTGGGGGACCGACGAGCGGAAGGATAAGGCGTGCACGAACCGGGGCTGACGGCCGAGAAACTCGCCGAGGATCTGCTCGGCCGCCACTTCGCCGAACTCGAGGCGGAGGAGCAGCGCGTGCTCGCGCGCATCGCCGCGGGCACGGTGATCGGCCTCGACGCCGAGGAACTCGCCGCGGCGCACGCCAGCTACGGCGATCGCCTGGCCGACCGCGTCGCCGCGGTGGGCGGCTCGTGGGGCTTCATCATCGCCTTCGGCGTGGTGCTGTTCGGCTGGATCGCGATCAACAGCCGGCTGCTCGAGGACTTCGGCCTGCCCGCCTTCGATGGCTATCCCTATATCTTTCTCAACCTGATGCTGTCGATGCTCGCCGCCATCCAGGCGCCGGTGATCATGATGAGCCAGAACCGCCAGTCGGCCAAGGACCGCATCGCCGCGCGCCACGACTACGAGGTCAACCTGCGCACCCAGCTCGAGATCATCCGGCTGCAGCGCAAGTTCGACCGGCTGCTGGCGCGACTGGAGGAAGGGCGGCGGTAGCAACCATCCGTCGTGATACGGGTGCTGTGCCGGGAGGCGCTGACGACGGGGGCCAAGAAAAGAATTGATCCGATCGCGCGTCCGATATAGTTTCCTAGTCAACTAAAAGGAGCGCCGATGTCCTCGATCCCCGACTTGACCGCTCACCTGGGCTATCTGCTCCGCATGGTATCGAATGCGGTATCGCAGGAATTCGCCCGCAAGGTGGCACGGGAAGGCGTGACCGTCGCCGAATGGGTCATGCTGCGGGCGCTGTTCGGTCGCGATGCCATCACACCGACCGCTCTGGCCGGGGAGATGGGCATGACCAAGGGTGCGATCAGCAAGCTGGCCGAGCGGCTACTCGACAAGGGCCTGATCGAACGCACGGACAACGCGACCGACAAGCGGGGCCACAGCCTCTCGCTCTCGCCACGTGGCGCGGACAAAGTGCCGATCTTGGCTGCACTTGCCGATACCAACGACGCGGCCTTTTTTGCGGTGTTGAGCGGGGATCAGCGCGATCATCTGCAGGGCGTGCTGCGAGATATCATCGGAAAGCACGGGCTGACGGTCGTGCCGGTCGACTGACGGCCGATCCAGCCAGGAACATCAAGACAGCGGAGAAGCTCCATGGACGCACATCACACAACGATTGCCGAAGCCTGCCTCAGGGCGGCGCACGACGGCACGCTCACCTTCCCCGAAATCGTCGACACGCTCGTCGCTGCCGGGTTCGAGGGCTATGCGGTCGACTATCGGAGTGGCCGGCAAACCTACTACCGACCCGATGGCGGCCACGTCGCGCTCGCCATGCCGCAGGCGGCCGCGGCGATCGATGCGGCCTTGGATGGCGCCACCATGGCGCGGATCGTGCGCTGGGCGCAGGCCAACGGATCCGATTACAGTTATCCCGCCTTCTGCGCCCAGGCCCAGCGCGCGGGCTGCGCCGGCTATCTGGTCTCGTTCCCCGGACGCCGCGTGGTCTATTACGGGCGCACGGCCGAAACCCATGTCGAACGGTTTCCCCAATGAACGTCACCGGGATCATGATCGGCGGGGTCGTTCCGGCGATCTGCCTGGGGCTTGGGACCGTGCTGATGCGCGCCTCTATCGGGGCGGGGTCCACGATCCCGGTCTATGTCGCCAGCGTCGGCACCGTCGTTGCCGGCATCGGGTGGACCTGGGCGGCCGCCCATGGCTTCGCGGGTCGCACTCTGCCGGGGGTGGCCTTGGCTGCCGGCATGGGCATCGTCTGGACGCTGGCCATCGCGTGCATGGCCTATGGCTTCGGCACGCTCAAGCTGCCGGTGGCGATCGTGGCTCCGCTCACCAACAGCAATGCCATCGTGGCAGTGCTGTTGGGCAGTCTGATCTTCGACGAATGGCGGTCGCTCGACATGCCGCTGGTCGCGCTGGGGGCGCTGCTCATCTGCGCGGGTGCGGCCTGCGTCTCGCTGGCGAAATGAGCGGGTGACCGCTTCACGCGCAGGCCCGCGACCTGCCCGTGGCGGACGGGATCAACGACCGGCAGCGATGATCGCGATCGCCAGGGGTTCACCGCCATCCGCCACTGCCAGCAGCAGATCGACGTTCGGGTGCGCGCCCGGGCGCTTGCGGGCGTCGTCGGTATGTTCGGCGAACAGCGCCAGGCCGTGCTCGGCCGCCGCGGCGTCGAGCGTGCCGAACGCGCGTTGCAGTTCCAGATAGACCGCGAGCGAGCCCTGCTTGCCCGGCGCGTTGGGGATCGCGGCGACCACCCGGCCGGCCGGGTCGACGAGATCGATCCGTTCGATGCCGTCGATCGCCGGCAGGAGCGCGAGGTTGTCCTGGAAACGGGCGGCGGGGTCGATCAGGCTGGGCATCGTCGGGTTCCTCGAGCGGTTCGCGCGGGCGCCTAGCAGCTTCGCGCGCGGGGCGCCAGGCGGCGGCGGGCTGCGGTTCGGCGCTCGGGCGAAAAGGCGCTGTCCTACAGCGCGGCGGGGCGGCGATGATGCGGCGCGCTCTTTGCCATCGTCGATCCCGCCCGCCTTTCGCGATCCACCGCCGGACCGCGGGCATTGCCGCGCCGTTTGCGCGCAAACCACCGTGGACGGCGCCGATCGGCGGGCGCCGCGACTCGCAGGGAAGCGCACGTTTTGGCCGTTTCGGTACCTAGCGGTGCGCGAAACTTTGCACGCATCGCACGCGCGATGATGCAAAAAATGGTGACCTTCTGATCGTGGTCCGACGCGAGGATCGGTCGGCCTACTTCGCCGCCACCCAGCGGTCGATCTTGGCTTCGAGCACCGGCAGCGGCAGCGCGCCCGAGCCCAGCACCTGTTCGTGGAACTGGCGGATGTCGAACTTGCGCCCCAGCGCCGCCTCGGCCTGCTTGCGCAGCCGCTGGATCGTCAGCGCGCCGAGCTTGTAGGCCAGCGCCTGCGCCGGGATGGCGATGTAGCGCTCGACCTCGGCGGTGGCGTCGGTGCGGCCCATGCCCGAGTTGGCGAGCATGTAGTCGATCGCGGTCTCGCGGCTCCAGCCCTTGGTGTGCAGCCCGGTGTCGACCACCAGCCGCATGGCGCGCAGCATCTCGTCGTCGAGCGTGCCCCAGTGCTGCATCGGGTCGTCATAGAGCCCCATGTCGTAGCCCAGCGTCTCGGCATAGAGCGCCCAGCCTTCGACGAAGGCGGTGTTGCCCTCGAAGCGTTGGAACGGCGGCAGGCTCTCGTTCTCCTGCGCCAGGCTGACCTGAAAGTGGTGCCCGGGCACGCCTTCGTGGAGATAGAGCGTCGCCAGCCCGGTGAGGAAGCGGCTGGGCAGGTCGTAATTGTTGTAGAAGAACGTCCCCGGCCGCGTGCCGTCCGCCGAGCCCTGGTTGTAGCTGCCGCCCGGCTCGTACTTCTCGCGATAGGCGGGGTAGGGCTGGATGATCAGCGGTGTGCGCGGGACCTGCGCGAAGAAGCGCGGGACCTGCGCGTCGACCCGGGCGCGGATCGCGGCATAGCCGGCGGCCAGCTCTTCCGTGGTCTTCGGGTGATAGCGCGGGTCGGTGCGGACGTGGTCGAAGAAGGTCCGCAGCGTGCCGGTAAAGCCGAGCTGCCGTTTGACCTGGTCCATCTCGCGCTGGATCCGCGCGACTTCGGACAGCCCGAGGCGGTGAACCTGGGCGGGATCGGGCGACAGCGTCGTCTCGCGTGCGATGAGCCGGCGATAGAGCAGTGCGCCGCCCTTCATCGCCGAAAGCCCGACCGCGTCGCGCGCTGCGGGGAGGTATTCGGCGGCGAGGAAGCTGCGCAGCCGCTGGTAGGCCGGTCGGATGCGCGTGGTGACGAGCGCGGCATAGTCCCGGCGCAGGCCGGCGCGGGCGGCCTCGGGCACCGTGTCGGGGAAGCTGAGGACGGGCGAGTAGAACGGCGACTGCTCGACCGGCTGGGCGAGCACGGCGTCGATCTGGCCGATCATGTTGCGCACGGTCAGCCTGGGTTCGACCACGCCCGTCGCCATGCCGCGGCGGAACTGGACCACGGCGTTGTCGAGCGCGTGGGCCATCGCCGCGTCGAGCGAGAGCGCGCGGCGGTAGTCCGCCTCGGTCTTGTAGTCGACCGCGCCATCGCGGGCCATCAGCGTCGGAAACTCGACGTGGAGCCCGCCGAAGTGGTTGAACGGCCGCACCGCGGTCAGCGCATGGAGATCGGGCGACAGCCACGCGGCCTCCTCGCGTTTGTCGCGCGCGAAGACGTCGTAGGAGATCCGCCGCGCCGGGCTCAGCCGTTTGCGGTCGATCCCCCGCAGTTCGGCGAGCGATCGTCGCGCCGAGGCCAGCCGGCGCGCGTCGAGCGCGTCGGTGAACAATTCGGCCAGCGCGCCGGGATCGGTCGCTTCGCCGCGGTACAGTGTGTTGAGCGGATCGAGACGGTCCTCGCGACGCGCGTCCTCGGCGAAGATTCGCGCCAGTCGCGCGTCGTCGTCGGCAGCGCTCGCCACCGGCTGAGGCGCGGCGACGACCGGCGCCGCGCCCAGCGGGGTCAGGAGGAGCAGCGAGCAGGCGAGCGGCCAGCGGATCACCGCCATGCGCGGGTCCTGAACCATTTGGTGACGATGTATTTCGCGCCTTGAAGCACCGGCTTGCCGGCGTGGCGGGTCAGCGGATTGGGCGTGCCGTCGGCGCGGGCATTGTTCCACAGCAGCAGCGCGCCGCGCTGGGGTGGGATCGATAGGCCGAGATCGGGAAAATCCGTCTCGCCGCCTTCGTCTACGGTGTTGAGATAGGCCATTGCCGTCCATGAACGCTGGCCGCCGCCTTTTGCTTCCTTCGGCCAGTACGAAGCCGCGGTATCGAACCAGTCGAAGTGGGCCTGGAACTCCTGACCGGGCAGATAGCGCTGGCCTTGGATGCATTCGCCGTGCGCGCTGTCGAGGCCCAGCAGGTCGGCGAGCCGCCGCTCGATCATGCGGACGAAGCTGTCGCCGGCGTCGACATCGCCCGAATAGCTGGTGCGATAGCGCAGCGGATTGTCGGGATCGAAGAGTTTCGAGGGCGCGGCGACTCGCTCGATCATGGCGATCAGATACTCGCATTCGCGCGCGGCAAGGAAGTCGGCGACGGCGAACAGTTCGACGCCTTCCGCGGCAATGCGATAGACCGCGGCATCGTCCGCGAGCCGCCGGCGCACGCGTTCGCCGAGGCGTGCCAGCGCCGCCTTGTCGGCGACGGGGCCGGCCGGGGAGGCGGGAAGCGTGCGCATGTCGCGAAACCTAGCCGATGCCGCCCGGCGGACAAAGCGAAAGCCCCCGCCCGGGAACGGGCAGGGGCTCGGCTCGAACCCTTCGGCTTACCAGAAGAAGTCGCGAATCACGTCGACCACTTCGCCCGAATAGGTGTCGACCAGGAGGACATCGTCGTAATAGCGCACCCAGCGATAGCCGTCGTAGGCCGGGGGCAGGCGATACTGCCAAGGGTCGTTGATCCAGTAGTTGCTGCCGAAGAACAGCGCGTCGAGCCGGAAACCGCTGCTCAGCGGACGATAGTAGTAGTTCCGGTACGGCGCGGAATAGCGACCCAGCCGATAGACGTTGCGATTGGAGTTGCGATAGCTGTTCCAATCGTACCGCCGGTCGTTGCGCCAGCCGTTGTTCCACCGGCGGTTGTCGTTGCGATCCCAGTTGCGGTTGTCGCTACGATCCCAGCGGCGATTGTCGCCGCGATCCCAGCGGCGGTCGTCGTTGCGGTTGCCGTCTCGCCATTGCCCGTCGCGCTGGGCGTTCGCGACGCCGCGGAATCCGCCGTCCTGGCCGTTGCGCAGGCTTGCGGCGGGGCGGTCCTGCCTGCGGCCCTGGCCCTGCCAACCCGCAGCGGCACCGTCGGGGCGCTGGCGGTTGCGTTCGGCGGCGCTCGCGCGGCCCAGTTCGCCGCGCTGGACGGTGCCGTCGCCGCGGCGTTGCCAACTGCGCTGGGTATTGCCGTCACCGCGACCCGGCCTGCCACTCTGCGCCTGCTGACGTACCGGAGCGGACTGCTGGGCCCGCGGCGCTTCGGATCGCTGGCGCGGCGCTTCGGCGGGGCGCGCGACGCCGCGCTGGGCGCGCGGCTCGTCGCGTTGTTGACCGGCCTGAGTCGCGCCGCGGAATCCGCCCCCGCGACCTTCCTGGGCCGATGCCACCACCGGCGTTACGACCATGGCAAGCCCGGCGACAAGCGCGGCGAGGCTACCCGACTTCTTGAACAGATACTTGGCCATCCGGCCCTCCATCCGGAACGCGGCGAGATGCGGCGTTCGTGCCACAGCGGTCTAGGCGTCCGGCGCTGTCGACATGCTGAACCGGTCGCAATGCCATTCGTTCAGGTTGGAGGCTGCCTGAATGAACCGAGTATGGTGTAATCGCTACCGGGTCAGCTTCTTGTACGCCAGTCGAGTCGGACGGTCGGCGGCGTCGCCCAGGCGCCGTCGCTTGTCCTCTTCATAGGCCGCGAAGTTGCCCTCGAACCATTCGACATGGCTGTCGCCTTCGAAGGCGAGAATGTGCGTAGCTAGGCGATCGAGGAAGAAGCGATCGTGGCTGATCACGACGGCGCAGCCCGCGAAGTTCTCGATTGCCTCTTCGAGCGCGCGCAGCGTCTCGACGTCGAGATCGTTGGTCGGTTCGTCGAGCAGCAGCACGTTGCCGCCGGTCTTGAGCATCTTGGCGATGTGCACGCGGTTGCGCTCGCCGCCCGACAGCTTGCCGACGTTCTTTTGCTGGTCCTGGCCCTTGAAGTTGAAGGCCCCGACATAGGCACGGGTCGACATGTCCTGCTTGTTGACCGTCATGTAGTCGAGCCCGTCGGAGACTTCCTCCCAGACGTTCTTCTTGGGATCGAGGTGATCGCGGCTTTGGTCGACATAGCCGAGGCGCACGGTCTCACCGATGGCGATCTCGCCCTCGTCGGGCTTTTCCTGTCCGGTGATGAGCTTGAACAGCGTCGACTTACCCGCGCCGTTCGGACCGATCACGCCGACGATGCCACCCGGCGGCAGCAGGAACGACAGATTCTCGAACAACAGCTTGTCACCGTAGGCTTTCGAGATGTTGTGCGCCTCGATGACCTTGCCGCCCAGGCGCTCGGGCACCTGGATGATGATCTGCGCCTTGTTGATGACGCGGCTTTCCTGGCTGGCGACCAGCTGGTCGAACTTGGCGATGCGCGCCTTGCTCTTGGTCTGGCGTCCCTTGGTGCCCTGCCGGATCCACTCGAGCTCGTCCTTGATCGCCTTGGCCTTACCCTGGTCCTCGCGCTCTTCCTGCTCGAGCCGCTTGCCCTTCTTCTCCAGGTAGGTCGAATAGTTGCCCTCGTAGGGGAAATACTTTCCGCGATCGAGCTCGAGGATCCAGCCGACGACGTTGTCGAGGAAGTAGCGGTCGTGGGTGATCATCAGCACCGACCCGGCATATTCCTTGAGGTGGGTCTCCAGCCATTCGACGCTTTCGGCATCGAGGTGGTTGGTCGGTTCGTCGAGCAGCAGGATCGACGGCTTCTGGATCAGCAGACGGGTCAGCGCGATGCGGCGCTTTTCACCGCCCGATAGGTTGTCTACCGGCCAGTCGCCCGGGGGGCAGCGCAGCGCTTCCATGGCGATCTCGAGCTGGTTGTCGAGCGTCCAGCCGTCAACCGCGTCGATCTTCTCCTGAAGCTGGCTCATCTCCTCGCCGAGCGTATCGAAGTCGGCGTCCGGCTCGCCCATCAAGGCTGAGACCTGATTGAAGCGCTCGACCAGATCGGCGGTTTCGCGCGCGCCTTCCTTGACGTTCTCGAGCACCGTCTTGGTCGGATCGAGCTGCGGCTCCTGCTCGAGATAGCCGATCGTGATGTTCTCGCCGGGCCAGGCCTCGCCGGTGAAATCGGTGTCGATCCCGGCCATGATCTTGATCAGCGTCGACTTGCCGGCGCCGTTGGGGCCGACGATGCCGATCTTGGACCCGAGGTAGAACTGCAGGCTGATGTTGTTCAACACCGGCTTGGCGGCACCGGGGAAGGTCTTGGTCATGCCCTTCATGACGAAGGCGTATTGCGCGGCCATCGGAAGTCCTCTTGGGCTGGCGTTGTCGGGAGTTGCGCGCCCTCTACAGGGGGGCGGCGGTGCCCGCAAGGCGCGAGCGCCCGCGGTGGCGGACAACGCGTGAACTTCACTTGGCGTTCAGTTGCGCGCTGGTTATAGACCCGCGCCATGCTCAAGAAATCGCCGCTCAAGCTCGCCATCCTCGGAACCGCCACCGCGGCCCTGGTCCTCACCGCCGGTTGCGCGGGGCGCGGCAGCAAGAACCGCGACACCGCCTATGTCGCGCGCGACGTCGACACGCTCTACATGGCGGCGAAGGACAGGCTCGACCGCGGCGACACCAAGCAGGCCGCGGCGTTGTTCGACGAGGTCGAACGCCAGCACCCCTATTCGCCCTGGGCCCGCCGCGCCCAGCTGATGAGCGCGTTCTCCTATTACGTGGCGCGTGACTATACCAAGGCGACCCAGTCGGCGCAGCGCTTCCTGTCGATCCACCCCGGCAACCGGGACGCGCCCTACGCCTTCTACCTGATCGCGCTGTGTTATTACGAGCAGATCAGCGACGTGACGCGCGACCAGCGCGTCACCCAGCAGGCGCTGACCGCGCTGACCGACGTCGTCCGCCGCTATCCCAATACGCGCTATGCCGCCGACGCGCGGCTCAAGATCGATCTCGTCAACGATCACCTTGCCGGCAAGGAAATGACGATCGGCCGCTACTACCAGCGCAGCGGCAAGTGGCTGGCAGCCGCGCTGCGCTTCCGCAACGTCGTCGACAAGTACCAGACCACCAGCCACGCGCCCGAAGCGCTGTATCGTCTGGTCGAGAGCTATCTGGCCATCGGCGTGCCCGAAGAGGCGCAGAAGGCGGCGGCGGTGCTGGGCAACAACTACCGCTCGTCCGACTGGTACGAAAAGGCCTATGCGCTGATGAACAAGCACGCGCCGGGCACCAACGCGATCTGATCTGCCCGGGAGAATCAAGCCCGCAGGTTGACATGCGGGTGCGATGCGGGTCTCTCTCGTCGAGCTCATGCTATCGCAAAAGACCCGCTATTCGATCCGCGCCTTGCAGCACTTGGCCGACACTTGGCGGCAGGGGCCGGTGCGGCTCGATGCGATCGCCGAGGCGCAGAACATTCCGCGCAAGTTCCTCACCGTCATTCTCAGCGAAATGGTGCGCGAAGGCCTAGTAATCTCGCACCGCGGGCGCGAGGGCGGCTACGAACTCGGCTTGGCACCGGTGGACATCCGCTATGGCGACATCATCCGGTTGACCCGGGGTAGCCTGGCGCTGGTGCCCTGCGCCGCCCGCAACGCGCACGAACACTGCAACAATTGCCTGCCCGAGGCCGAATGCCGGCTGCGCGCGCTCATGCTCACGCTGCGCGACGAGATGGCCTCGATGCTCGACCGGGTCTCGCTCGCCGACAAGCTCGAGCCGGTGCCGCCGTTCGCAACGCAGGAACCCGCGTGACGCCGTAAGGCGGCTGCGCTAGAACAACGCGCGAACATGCTGACGCGACTGTCCATCCGCAACATCGTGCTGATCGAAGCGCTCGATCTCGACTTCGCGTCGGGATTGGGCGTGCTCACCGGCGAAACCGGCGCGGGCAAGTCGATCCTGCTCGATGCGCTGGGCCTGGTGCTCGGCGCGCGTGCGGACAGTGGGCTGGTGCGCGCCGGAGAAGAAAAGGCCAGCGTCACCGCGAGCTTCGAATTCGCCGCGCTGCCCGAGGGAATCGCGACGGTGCTCGGCGATGCCGAGGTCGACGTCGATGCCGGCGAGCCGCTGATCCTCAAGCGTCAGGTAAAGGCCGATGGCGGGAGCAAGGCCTTCGTGAACGACCAGCCGGTCGGCATGGCATTGCTGCGCGAGCTGGCGCCGTTCCTGGTCGAGCTGCACGGCCAGCACGACGACCGCGGCCTGGTCAACCCGCGCGGTCACCGCGCGCTGGTCGACCGCTATGCGCGTGCCGACAGCGCGGGCGTCGATGCGGCCTGGCGGCAGTGGCGCGCGGCGGAAGACGCGCTCGAGGCCGCGCGCGCGCGCGTGGCGCAGGCTTCGGCCGATCAGGATTTGCTGCTCGCCTATCTCGAGGAGCTGACCGCGCTGGCGCCGGTGACCGGCGAGGAGGCGGAACTGGCGACAGCCCGCGCGTCGATGCAGAAAGGCGAACGGCTGTCGGGCGACCTGGAGGCGTTGCAGCATCTCTGGTCGGGATCCGATTCGGCGCTCGCGACGCTGCGCGGGGCGGCCCGCCGGCTCGATCGCATCGCCGAGGAGCATCCCTTGCTCGCCGAGGCGCTCGCCGCGCTCGACCGCGCGGTGATCGAGGCCTCCGAGGCCGAAGACAGCCTGGCGCGCGCTGCCGAGGCGCTGAGCCACGATCCGCAGGCGCTCGACCGCATCGAGACGCGCCTGTTCGAGCTGCGCGCCGCGGCGCGCAAACATGCCTGCCAGGTCGACGACCTGCCCGATCGCATGCTGGTCATGCGGGCGCAACTCGACGCGATCGAAGGGGGCGAGGCCGAGATCGGCGCGCTCGAGATGGCGGCGCATTCCGCCGGGCTCGACTATCGCGCCCGCGCAGAATCGCTGTCGGTCGCCCGGTTCGAGGCGGCGCAGAAGCTCGACAAGGCCGTCGCCGCCGAACTGGCGCCGCTCAAGCTCGATTCCGCGCGGTTCCGCACCAGCGTGCTGCGGCTGCGCGAGGACCGTTGGGGTCCGACAGGGATCGACGGCATCGAGTTCCTCATCGCCACCAATCCGGGGGCCGACTTCGCGGCGCTGAACAAGATCGCCTCGGGCGGCGAGTTGTCGCGCTTCATCCTCGCGCTCAAGGTCGC